>Ga0105239_10008830_pt1 | contig 11407 bp, 13 predicted proteins | sample KBSC44metaG_FD_92761 | JGI IMG/M metagenome (GOLD analysis project Ga0105239, IMG submission 92761) | Corn rhizosphere microbial communities from Kellogg Biological Station, Michigan, USA - KBS C4-4 metaG | ecosystem: Host-associated > Plants > Roots > Rhizosphere > Soil | place: Michigan, USA...
CTTCAGGCCAAGGCGTTCCAACTGCTTGGCCTGAACCCCGCCTGTACCCAGTAACCGCGCTCGCCGTTGAGCGAAAGTTCAATTGCGGCGCAGACTTGCGTTCAGTCCTCGATCAAAGTTCGGCTTAGCTGCCGCGATAGGTCGTGCAGCTCCAGGCCGAGCACAGCATCGGCACGTGATAGTGCTGCTTCGCATCGAAGATCGAGAAGCGCACCGGCACGGTGTCGAGGAAGGGCGGCTCGGCGAGGTTGCTGCCGGGGCGCTGGAAGAAGTCGCCGACGTAGAACAGCAGCTCGTATTCGCCGACCTTGGCTTCGGCCGGCGGCAAGACCGGCTGGTCGGTGCGGCCGTCGCCGTTGGTCAGCATCGTCTTCACGAGCTTCCAGCTGCTGCCTTCGAGCACGGAGAAATCGATGCGCACGCCGGCGGCGGGGCGGCCGGTCGAGCTGTCGAGCACATGGGTGGAAACGCCTGCCATGGAGTGGTCCTCTGGGTGAAAGAAGTTCGAAATCAGCTGCCTCTGTAATACGAGTAGCTCCACGGCGTGAACAGGATCGCCAGGTGGATGCGCTCGGCCGGGTTGCGGATCACGAAGCGCAGCGGCACCTTCGACAGGAAGCTCGGGTTCGGCAGTTTCTCGCCGAGGCGCTCGAAGTACTCGGCGACGTGCAGCAGCACCTCGTAGCGGCCCGCGCGGTAGCTCTCGCCGACCAGCAGGGGCTCGTCGGTGCGCCCGCCCTTGTTGGTCTCGAAGCTCTTCAGCGGCTTGTACGCGCCGCCGTCCATCATCGAGAACTCGACCGGCATCGCGGCGCCCGGCGAGCCGTGGAAGATGTCGATCGCGTGCATCGTCAGGCGCGGGCTCAGCGCGCTCATCGAAGTCGGCGCGGTGCTGAGGCCGGCAGGGGCGGATGCGGGCGCATCGGCGGCGACAGCCGGGCCGGCACTCATCACCATGCCGCCGAGCGCGAGGCCCGCGGGCAGGAACTGGCGCCGCGTGAGGGTGTTGTTGGACATGCGGTGAACTCCTTGGATGGGATGGGTCAGCCGGCTGCCAGCAGCTTGTCCAGCCGGCGGCGCGTGATGATCGAGATCTGGCCCAGCGCGGCGGCGATCTCCGCTTCGCTGTCGGCCGCGGTGCGCGTGCGCAGTGCGTCGAGGATCTGCTGCTTGCTGTTCGCGAGCACCGCGATGATGAAAGGAAAGCCGTGGCGCTCGGCATAAGCGGCGTTCATGCGGCGCAGGTTCGCGATCTCGTCGCGGGTCATCGCATTCAGCCCGGCGCCGGACTGCTCGTGCGTCGAATGGTCGGTCATCGTGCCGGCCTGCGCTTCCTTGCCGGCGAGCTCGGGGTGCAGCCGCAGAAAGGCCAGCAGCTGCGGCCGCGGCGCTGCGCGCACCGCGCCGATCATCGCGCCGTGCAGCGCGTCGGCTGAATCGAAGGGCGCGAGCCGATGCGCCGCCTCGGCGACCCACGGCGAATGTTCGAAGATGCCGCCGAAGGTCTCGACGAAGCGGGCGGCGTCCATGCGGTTCAGCTGCTCCAGGGCAAGCGGCGGGCGTGTCGCGACGGTGTTCATTGGGCGCCTTTCACGAAACGCGGGATGCAGGCGATGATCAGCACCGTCGCGCAGACTTCGACCGCCGCGACGATCAAGAGCCCCGGCGCGAGCTGCCCGGTCGATGCCTTGACGATGCCCAGCATCCACGGCGCGCCGAAGCCGGCGAGGTTGGCGATCGAATTGATCAGCGCGACGCCGCCGGCCGCCGCGGCACCCGCGAGGAAGCGTCCCGGCAGCTGCCAGAACACCGGAATCGCGCTCATCGTGCCGATGATCGCGACGATCTGCATCGCCAGCGCCAGCACCGGCCATTCCTTGACGAAGAGCGCGGTGCCGAGCAGGCCGACGGCGCCCACTGCCGCGGCGATCGCGCAATGCAGGCGTGCTTCCTTGCGATGGTCGGAGTGCAGGCCGTTCAGCACCATGCCGGCGGCGCCGAACAGGTAGGAGAGCGACATGATCCAGCCGATCGTCGCCGGGTTCGTGAAGCCCGCTTCCTTGACCACCGAGGGGCCGAAGAAGGTCAGCGAGGAGTTCGCCGCGACGATGCAGAAGAACACCAGGATCAGCAGCCACAGGCGCCCGTTCTTCAACGAGGCGAGCAGGCTTTCTTCGCGATGGCCGAGTGCGGACTGGTCGCGCGCCAGATCGGCGCGCACCAGCTCGCGCTGCTCGGCGCTGAGCCATTTCGCCTGCTCGGGGCGGTCGGTGAGATAGAGCCAGGTGACCACGCCGGCGATCACCGACGGAATGCCTTCGATCAGGAACACCCACTGCCAGCCGGACCAGCCGTTGACGCCGTGCAGCCCGTTCATGATCGTGCCGGCCAGCGGGCCGCCGATCACCCCAGCGATGCCCGAGGCCGACATGAACATGCCGAAGGCCCTGGCGCGGCGCTCGCTCGGGTACCAGTAGGTCAGGTACAGGATGATGCCGGGGTAGAAGCCGGCCTCGAACACGCCCATCGCGAAGCGCAGCAGGTAGAACATCGGCGCGCTCTTGACGAACATCATCAGCACGCAGATCACGCCCCAGCCGATCGTGATGCGCGTGATCGTCTTGCGCGCGCCGATCTTCTGCAGCAGCAGGTTCGAGGGCACCTCGAAGAAGAAGTAGCCGAGGAAGAAGATGCCGGCGCCGAGGCCGTAGACGGCTTCGCTCCAGCCCAGCTCGTCGAGCATCGTCAGCTTGACGAAGCCGACGTTGACCCGGTCCACCCAGGCCAGCACCCAGAGCACGAAGAGGAAGGGGATGATGCGCCAGGTAATGCGGCTGTAGGCCGCGTCGAGCGCGCCTTCCGAGGGGGCGGCCAGGCCGGGCGGCGGGAGGGCGGTCGAAGTCGTCATGGACATCTCCGTGTGTGGCGGTGGGAGGATTGGGCCGTTTGCAAGGCGATCCCGCTACGCGCGATTCGCTATAAACCGCATATCGAATTCCCATACTCCCCGGCCCGCGGCCGGCAGAAAGGCCCGCTCGATGCGCTCGGCCGATTCACTCGATGGCTATTTGCTGCGGGTGCTGTGCACCGTCGTGGACGAGCGCAGCGTCTCGCGCGCGGCGACACGGCTCGACCAGACCCAGCCGGCGATCAGCGCCGCACTGAAACGGTTGCGCGAGATCCTCGGCGACCCCTTGCTGGTGCGCGAGAAGATGGGCATGGTGCCGACCGCTCGCGCGATGCAATTTGCGGCCCAGGCGAAGATCGCGCTGGCCGAGATCAACAAGCTGCTGGCCGAACCCGAGGTGTTCGAGGCGCAGAGCGCACGGCGCACCTTCCGCGTCGCGACGCCCGACTACCTCGCCGCCTTCTTCCTCGCCGACGTGGCGCGGCGCCTGCGCAAGGAGGCGCCGCAGTGCCGGCTCGAAGTGCATCCGCTGGGGGCGGATTTCGATTTCGAGAGCGCGCTGGCGCAGGACCGGCTCGACGTCGTCATCGGCAACTGGCCGCATCCGCCGGAGCAGTTGCACACCTCGCTGGTGCTGGAGGACGAGGTCGTCTGCCTGGTCTCCAGCGCTCACCCTTTCGTGCTCGGCGGCCTGAGCGAGGCCGGCTACCTGGCCGCCGCGCACGTCGTGCCGATGCCGTACTCGATGGCGCAGCGCGGCGTGGTCGAGACCTATCTGGCGGAGCGCAAGGTGACGCGCGATGCGCGGGTCGTCGTGCCGTATTTTGGGCTCGCGCCCTATCTGGTGGCCGAGACCGACATGGTCTTCACCACCGCGCGCCATTTCGCCGAGCACTACGCGCGGCTGCTGCCGCTGGCGATCCTGCCGGCGCCGATGGATTTCCCGCGCATGCGCTTCTACCAGCTGTGGCACCAGCGGGCGCACCACTCGGCGGCGCATCGGTGGTTGCGGGGGGTGATCCAGGAGCGGGGGAGGTCGCTGGCGGCGCAGCGCGGGCAGCCGATGAATGCCCGCTCGTCCTGAAGTCGTCGAAGGGCGACTGGTTCGCCCAGACTCAGGGACCCACCGGCGGCGCATTCGACGCCCGCCGCCACAAGGTCCGCAACGCCTCGATATCCCGCGGATTGACATCCGATACCGCGAAGAACTGCATCCCGCCATCCCGCCACCCCAGCACGTTGTAACCCTGGTGCGCCATCAGCTGCTGCGGCTCGGCCTCGGTGGCCGGCCACACGAAGACGTTGATCACGTGCTGCTGCCGGTGATAGACCAGCGCCGCCACCGGCCGCCCGGCCAGGTAGTCGAGCCGGCCGCCGGCGAGCGGGAAGCCTTCGGCCGCGAAGTCCTGCACCGGCGGCGAATAGTTCAGCTTGCCCTGGAACCAGGGTTTGACGGTGTGCTGGTCGGTCGAGGTCACGTCGGTCAGATGGCCGGCCATCAGCGAACGCACGTGGCTCGCGGTCAGCTCGGCGTCGATCTCCGGCCCGCCGGCACCCGGCGTGAAGTGGCCGGCCAGCAGCATCAGCGCGAAGGCGGCCGCCAAGCCGCCGGCGAAGCCCGAGCCGCCCACCAGCCAGGCCGGCCATTGGGGCCAGGCCAGCCAACGCCAGCGCGGCTGCGCGCTGCGCTGCTGGCCGGCCGAGGCCGATTGCAGCGCGATCTCGGCGCGGATGCTGGCGGCCAGCGCCGCACTGGCGCGGTGGCGGGTCGCGTGGTTGCGGACCAGCGCGCTGGTCGCCGGGTCGTCGCCCGGGCCGCCGGGCTCATGGTCGCGGTCTTGATCGGAATGATTCATGCTGCATCGGCCAAGGCCGCCTTCAGTTCGGCGCGCGCGCGCGACAGGCGCGACATCACGGTGCCGATCGGGATCGAGGCCACCTGGGCAATCTCCGCATAGGACAAGTCCTCGAGCTCGCGCAGCACGATGACCTCGCGGAACGGCGGCGCCAGCGCACGGATCGCGGCGTCGACCCGCGCCCGCTGGCGCATCCCGTCGAGTATCGCGCCCGGGTCGCTGGGCGCCGCCTGCGGCAGGACTGCCGGTGACTCCATCACCTCTTCGTCGAATTCGACATGCCCCGGCCGGCGCCGTTGTTCGTCGAGCCAGGTGTAGCAGTTGTTGCGCACGATGCCGAGCAGCCAGGGCCTCGCCTCACCGCCGCGGAACGAGCTGAAATAGCGCAGCGCGCGCAGATAGGAGTCCTGCACGAGGTCTTCGGCAATGTGATCGTCCCGCACCAGCCAGCGCGCCAGGTTGTAGGCGGCGTCCAGGTGCGGCAGGACCAGCGCTTCGAAGCTGCCGCTGCCGCTCATGTCGAACCGATGCGCATGGTGGTCTACCCTTCGACGACGAATACGCCGCTCATGGTCTCGTGGCCGTCGCCGCAGAAGTTATCGCACAAAAACGCGTAGTTGCCGGCAGCCGTCGGCCGCAGCGGCACGCGGGTGATCTGGCCCGGCAACAGGTCGGCGCGGATGCCCAGATCCGGGACATTGAAGCCGTGCACGAAGTCGATCGAGTGGAAGGCGATGACCACCGCCTCGCCGCGCTTCAGCACGACCCGGTCCGGGGTGTACTTGAAGCGGCGCGCTTCGATCTCGACGATGCGAGGCGCCGGCTCCTGGGCCGGCGCGACGGATCCGAGCAGGCCGAGGCCGGCGAGGGCGCAAAGTTGCGTCAACGCGGCGCGACGCGATCGGGTGGCACGGCTCGTCATGCCGGCACCACCGGGAATTCGGTCAGCGCATAGCGCGCCGCGGACGCATCGGCCGTCACCTCGCGAAAGCCCAGGCCCTTGTACGGCGCGGCCGGGTCCCAGGGCAGCGGCGTGCGCTTCTCCTGCGAGCCGGGCGCGGGCAGCGCGAAGATCAGCGACTTGGCCGAGTGATGCGCGATGTGCCCGGTCATGTGGTGGTTTTCCTGGTGGATGTGGCCATAGAAGACGGTCACGTTCTGGTAGGGCATCAGCAGCTCGACGGCCTTCGCGCCGTCGCGCGTCGCCCAATCCCACTTCGGCACCAGGTCGAACAGCGGGCGGTGCGTGAAGACGACGATCGGCGCGGCCGCGTCCTGCTTCGCCAGGTCGGCCTTCAGCCAGGCGAGCTGCGCGTCGCCGACGCGCGCGCCCGGGTCGGAGACGTTGTCCAGCGCGATGAAGTGCACGCCCTTGTGGTCGAAGCTGTAATGCGTCTCGCCGAAGAGCTCCTGGAAGGCCAGGCCGCTGTCGAGCGAGGCATCGTGCTCGCCGGGCATGAAGCGGACCGTCTTGACCTTCAGGTCGTCGACGATCGACTTGAATTCGCGCAGCCGCCGGCGCCGCTCGACCGGGTCGTCGGTGGTGTGCGTCAGGTCGCCGGTGAAGACGATGAAGTCGGGCTGGATCGCGAGGGCGTTGACCGTCGCGACCGCCTTGCGCAAGGTGATCGCGGCGTCGGGGTTGTCCGGCCCCTGGTAGCCCCAGTGGGTGTCCGAGAGTTGGACGAAGTAGAAGGCCGGCTCGCTGCGCCGGTCCGGGCCGGTTTGCGCGCAGCCGGCCAGCGCGGCGGAGAAGACGGCCCCGCCGCCGAGGGCGGAAAGGGCCAGGAAGTTGCGGCGATCCATCTTGCGGGACTCCTTCGGTGAGGGGGCGGAGGGCTCGTCGTGAGCACCCCCTGCCTGCCATACCGGAGGCCGCGCCGGAATATTCCTGGATCAGAGCATCGTGATCAGCGCCTGCAGCACGGCGTCTGGCGCTTCCTGCATCAGCGCATGCCCGGTCGGCAGGCTGACCACCCTGGCCTTCAGGATGCGCGCCAGCTCGGCAGCGGCTTTCGGCAGCGTCATCTGGTCGCGCGTGCCGAGGATGAAGCCGACCGGGCAGCGCACCCGCGGCGCCGCCTCGGCCGCGCCGGCATAGCTGTCGCAGAGGCCGAAGTCGTGATGGAACAGGTTGCCGTGGCCGGCTTCGGCATAACCGGCCTGCACGCGCCGCATCAGCGCCCGGTTCGCGCCGTGCAGCCAGGTGCCCGGGCCGGGCGACGAGGGCTTGGCGGCGATCGTCGAATGGCTGAAGGCGTTCACCATGTCGATCGCCTTCAGCGGCGCGTCGCGCGCGGTATCGAGCAGCGCGGCCGAGACCTTCATCGGGTGGGCGGTGGCCATCATCACCAGCTGCGTCGCGCGCTCGCCGAGGCGCGCCGCGGCTTCGAGCGCGATCAGCGAGCCCATGCTGTGGCCGACCAGCGCGGCGCGCTGCACGCCGGCCGCGTCGAGCAGCGCGACGATCCAGTCGGCGAGGGCTTCGACGCTCGCCAAGGCCGGCCCGGCGCTGCGGCCGTGCCCCGGCTGGTCGACCGCCAGCACCGAGCGCCCATGATGCGCGAGGGAGCGCGCTTGCAGGCCCCAGGCGCTGTGATCGTGCAGCGCGCCGTGGATGAAGACGACGCAGGGCAGCGCCGCATCGAAGGGCTTGCCGCCGGTGTAGGCATACGCCTCGCGGCCCTGGACCATCAGCTTCATGCGGCGGCCCTTTCCGCGGCCTTCAGCGCGCGCGCCAGATCATCGAGCAGGTCGTCCGCCTGCTCCAGCCCGATCGACAGACGGATCGTGCCCGGCGTGATGCCGGCGGCGCGCAGCGCAGCGTCGTCCATGCGGAAATGCGTGGTCGACGCGGGGTGGATCACCAGCGAGCGGCAGTCGCCGACGTTGGCGAGGTGCGAGAAGATCTTCAGCGCCTCGATGAAGGCCTTGCCCTGCGCGCGCGAGCCTTTCAGGTCGAAGCTGAAGACCGAGCCGCAGCCGCGCGGCAGCAGCCGCCGCGCCAGCGCATGGTCGGGGTGCGAATCGAGCTCGGGGTAGCCGATGCTTGCGACCATGGCTTGCCGGCTCAGGAACTCGACCACCTTGCGCGTGTTGCCCACGTGCCGCTGCATGCGCAGCGACAGCGTCTCCACGCCCTGCAGGATCAGCCAGGCGGTGTGCGGGCTCATCGAGGCGCCGAAATCCCGCAGGCCCTCGCGCCGCGCGCGCAGCAGGAAGGCGCCGACGCTGCTTTCCTCGCTGAACACCATGCCGTGGAAGCCCTCGTAAGGCTGGGTCAGCTCGGGGAAGCGCCCGGAGCGCTCCCAGTCGAAGTTGCCGCTGTCGACCAGCACGCCGCCGATCACCGTGCCGTGCCCGGAGAGGAACTTCGTCGCCGAGTGATAGACCAGGTCCGCGCCGTGATCGAACGGGCGCATCAGGTAGGGCGTGGTGAAGGTCGAATCGACCAGCAGCGGCAGGCCGTGTTCGTGCGCGAGGGCGCTGACGGCGGGGATGTCGAGCACGTCGAGGCCGGGGTTGCCCAGCGTCTCGCCGAAGAGGAGGCGCGTATTCGGCCGGATCGCCGCGCGCCAGGCATCGATGTCGCCGGTCTTCACGAAGCTCGTTTCGATGCCGAAGCGCGCCAGCGTGTAGTGCAGGAGGTTGTGCGAGCCGCCATACAGCGCGCTGGATGCGACGATGTGCGAGCCCGCGCCGGCCAGGGTCGCGACCGCCAGGTGCAGGGCCGCCTGGCCGCTCGCGGTGGCGATCGCGCCGGTGCCGCCTTCGAGCGCGGCGATGCGCTCCTCGAGCACCGCGTTCGTCGGGTTCGAGATGCGGCTGTAGACGTGGCCGGAGCGCTCCATGTTGAAGAGCGCGGCCGCATGGTCGCTGTTTTCGAAGACGAACGAGGTCGTCAGGTGGATCGGCACCGCGCGTGCGCCGGTGGCCGGGTCGGGCGCCGCGCCGGCGTGCAAGGCCAGCGTGTCGAAACCGGGATCTGCTGAGCCGGGCATGGTCTCTCCGGGAGTGATCTTGTCAGTGTCCACGGGACACTAGGGTGGGCGGCGATTGTGTGCTATGTTGAAACTGAACGATCTACCCAGGGGAACACCATGAAGGTCAGCGACATCCTCCGCGTCAAGGGCGGTACCTTGTTCACCGCCTCCCCCGATCAGCCCTTGGTCGAGGCGGTCGCCGCGATGGCCGAGCGCGACATCGGCTCGCTCGTCGTCATGTCGCATGGCGACGTGGTGGGCATGCTGACGTTCCGCGAGGTGATCCTCGCGGTCAACAAGAACGGCGGCAGCCTCGGCACCCTGATCGTGCGCACGGTGATGGACGATGCGCCGCTCACCTGCACCCCCGATACGGAAATGGACGAACTGCGCCGCCTGATGCTCGGCCGCCACGCCCGCTACCTGCCGGTGATGCAGCAGAAGACACTGATGGGCGTGATCTCTTTCTACGACGTGGCCAAGGCCGTGGTCGACTCGCAGGACTTCGAGAACCGCATGCTGAAGGCCTACATCCGCGATTGGCCGGTCGAGCAGGAAGAGGCCGACCAGGCGGGGCAGAAAACCGGCTGAGCCCCACGCGGGCGCAGATCGCGCGCCCCGCGCTGCTATCGCGCGTGCTGACAACGGCCCAGCGAGCCAAGGCGCTGCCGCTCGCGGCTCGGGAGCGGCGCCTAGAATTGTCGGCTCCTTCCAACGCGCCGCTTCGGTGGTGCACCGCGAGCAGACCATCATGTCGGGCAGCACTTTCGGCGAACTCTTCCGCGTCACCAACTTCGGCGAATCGCACGGCCCGGCGATCGGCTGCGTGATCGACGGCTGCCCTCCCGGCATGCGCCTCGCCGAGGCCGACATCCAGCCCGAGCTGGACCGCCGCCGCCCCGGCACCTCGCGCCACGTGACGCAGCGCAACGAACCCGATGCGGTGGAGATCCTCAGCGGCGTCTATGAAGGCCTGACGACCGGCACGCCGATCTGCCTGCTGATCCGCAACACCGATCAGCGCAGCAAGGACTACGGCAACATCCTCGATACCTTCCGCCCCGGCCATGCCGACTACAGCTACTGGCGCAAGTACGGCCTGCGCGACCCGCGCGGCGGCGGGCGTTCGTCGGCACGGCTGACGGCGCCGTCGGTCGCGGCCGGCGCGGTCGCGCGCAAATGGCTGTTCGAAAAGTACGGCACCACCTTCCGCGGCGGCATGACCCACATCGGCGAGATCGAGATCCCGTTCGAAGGTTGGCAGCACGTGCCGGACAACCCGTTCTTCGCGCCCAACGTCTCGACCATCGCGCGCCTCGAGTCCTACATGGACGAGTTGCGCAAGGCCGGCGATTCGGTCGGCGCGCGGCTGCGCGTCGAAGCCAGCGGCGTGCCGCCGGGCTGGGGCGAGCCGCTCTATGACAAGCTCGATGCCGACATCGCGCACGCGATGATGGGCATCAACGCAGTGAAGGGCGTCGAGATCGGCGCCGGCTTCGCCAGCGTCGCGCAGCGCGGCAGCACGCATGGCGACGAGCTGTCGCCGGAGGGCTTTCGCACGAACAACTCGGGCGGCATGCTCGGCGGCATCAGCAGCGGGCAGGACATCACGGTCAGCATCGCGGTCAAGCCGACCAGCTCGATCCGCACGCCGCGCGCGTCGATCGACCGCGCCGGCGCGCCGACCACCGTCGAGACCTTCGGCCGCCACGACCCCTGCGTCGGCATCCGCGCGACGCCGATCGCCGAGGCGATGCTGGCGCTGGTGCTGATGGACCATGCGCTGCGCCATCGGGCGCAGTGCGGGGACGTGAGCGTGGCAACACCGGCGATCCCGGCCAGCGCCGGCAGCTGATCGCGCGGCGCAGCAGTTCATCGGCGGGAATCGGCAGTCCGTCGCGCAGAGGATGACTGGGCGCAGATCGCCCCTTAGACTTCGCGCCCATGACGAATCCCCCCCTTGCCACCGGCCCGGCAGCGTTCACGAGACGCCGCCTGCGGATCGGCCTCGCCCTGCTTTTGCTTGTCGCAGCGATCGGCGGCGGCGCGTTCTGGTGGCGCACTCTGGCGCAGGCAAAGACGGACGACAAAGACAAGCCGGTGGCCCTGCAGTTCTCCGCCACCGAAGTCACCCGCCCGCTGCGCACGCCGATGCCGCAGATCATCGAGTTCTCCGGCCCGCTGGTCGCGCCGCGCACGGCCATCGTGCGCGCTAAGGCGGCCGGCACCTTGCTGACCCTGAACGTCGCCGAAGGCAGCCGCGTCAAGGCCGGCGAATCGCTCGGCAGCATGGATCTCTCCGACCTGCAAAGCCGCATCAGCGATCGCAGCGCACTGGTCGAGTCGGCCGAGGCCGCGCTCGCCGAAGCGCAGCGCCAGCATGAAGCGAATCAACGCCTGGCCGATCAGAACTTCATCGCGCCGACGGCCTTGCACACCTCGCAGTCGCGCCTCGACTCTGCCCGTGCGCAGCTCAAGTCGGCCCAGGCCCAGCTCTCCACCACCACCATCGGCGTGCGCGATGCCGGGCTGATCGCGCCGATCTCGGGCATCGTCGGCAAGCGCCACGTGCTGCCGGGCGAGAAGCTCAGCGCCGAGCAGAACGTGGTGACGATCGTCGACCTGTCGACGCTCGAACTCGCCGGCACCGTCGGCACGCA
>Ga0105239_10008833_pt1 | contig 11405 bp, 5 predicted proteins | sample KBSC44metaG_FD_92761 | JGI IMG/M metagenome (GOLD analysis project Ga0105239, IMG submission 92761) | Corn rhizosphere microbial communities from Kellogg Biological Station, Michigan, USA - KBS C4-4 metaG | ecosystem: Host-associated > Plants > Roots > Rhizosphere > Soil | place: Michigan, USA...
CGGTTATAGATCACCCAGTCACCGTTTTGCATGTGACGCTCACAGGTGGACGACAAACCCGGAAGATAACGATCGCGATTTTTCAAATTTACATTTAGCAATTCGCCTTGGGTTGTTTTTTCAAATTCGACTTCGCGCAGACGAATTTGATCGACGACCATGGCATAATTGTATTCTTGAACCACCTGGTGGACAGTCAGTTGGCGAGCAATTTGATGCGGAATTCCAATTTGTCTTAAGGACAAATACACCGAACCCGAAGCGACCGTACGCGCTGTTTTATTGCAGCGCTTCCCATACATCGTCCCACGAATACGTCCTCGTTTACCAATCAGACGACCACACCAACATCGCTCCTTTTTTTGTGCGGCATTTTGCTGATTTGCACCTTGTTGCCAGGATGTTTGCTGGGTTTTCTGTGTGCGTCGTCCTGCCCCTTTTTTATTGATTTCACCAACGATGTACGAAATATAGGCATTTTCGGCGTCAGTGGAAAAGCTTTTCAAACTTTTTGTGGACGTTCGCCGTTGTTGTTGTTGTTGTTGTTGCGGATTTGTTTTTCGTTCGGGTTCTTCCGGACGACGCTCCGAAAACGTCAAGTGCATCGCATGATAGTGTTCAAGGGTATACGGTTCCGAGGCGCCATGTAGTTGTAAATCATCAACCGTTTTCGTTCCGGACAACAAAGCGGCTTGAATACATACACAATAGGCTGGATTGTAATATTTTTTCAGCGTTTTTCCGTCTTTTTTCTCATCGATGGGTTCTGAACATTGACACTCCAGCGTTTCGTTGGTGGCAGGAAATACCCAGCAGTAAGATGTTAACTCATCAGGATATTGATCCTGCGTACGAATCCCTTCTTCAATTGTCCGCGTCAAATGTTTTTTGGTCTTTGACGTAAACTCTTTCAATTCGGCGGTGTTGTCATCCGACGCATGACAACTCGTGGTCGAGGAGTTGTTGTCATTGTTGGACTTGCTTCCGCCTTCGTCTTTCTTGCGACGAATGGCAGATGGAGGAATATGCACTTTTGTATTCATCAGCCCACGCACTGCCGACATTTGCCAATCATAACCCATCAATTCCTGTGTTTCCGCGCTCACACTTTGCAAAATGTTGTACATGCGCCATTGCGTATGCACTGGCCAATTGCGTTTGCTGATAGTGCCCTTCCAGACAATTTTATATGTCGCATGCAAGGCCAATCCTTCCTTTCGTGTGAATTCCGGGACAGGAGCACCGCATCCTTGTTCATGCAATTTCTCCAAATTGAACTCCCCTTCAAATCGTCGCAAATGCCGTTTTCGCGGATGGGGATTCTTCAAGGCTGCACCTTTGCGTTTTTTGGGGTTCTTTTTTGCTTTTGGCTTTTTCTTTTTGGGGCGATCCTCCTCATCCGGCACGTCGTCGGGCTCATCGGGTTCTGCGTCCGAGGAAGGAGCGGAATCGGGAGCGTCATCCTCACTTAATTGTGCGTCATCCTCTTCGTCCTGGCCAGTTGGAATCGGTTCTTCGTCGTCATTTTCATTCTCGTTCTCTTTTTCTTCATCGTCATCTTTCTCCTCTTTCTCGTCTTTCTCCTCCTTTTCGTCCTTTTCGTCCTTCTCTTCTTTCTCTTCTTTCTCTTCGTTTGATTTTTTTGCGTCAATTTGTGATCGCTGTTGGTAAAATCCACAGTACGCAATGTTTTTGGATCGACGCACCAATTCTGCCAAACGTTTGTGTTTGGGTAATTTCAAAATTTCCGCTTTCGTTTGTGCATCGGGGCAAATGAGCAATTGTCCACAGGTGAAACACAACACTTTTGCCACACTTAAATGGCAATCTGCAAAAAATGGGTTGGGCACAGGTCTCCATAGATCGGTTAAACCAGGATGACCGGGACAATCGTTCAAGGTCGAGTGACATGTTTTACAGGCAGTGGAACGGGTGGTCACGCCCAACGCCCCATCGTGAATGGTGCCATTTGTGTGATAGCGATCGGAGGATGTGGAATGGGAACACTCTGCTACCGATGCCGCCTCAATTTGCTCATCTGTGGCGATTCCAAACTGCAAACCTGCGACATGAAATTCATTCCCTGTATTCATGTACTCAGTGCAGTGTTCGCAATGTTCGCAGAATGAGTTTTTCGTAAACGTGTTTATTCAAAAGGGAGGAGAAAATCAAGCAATTCACGAAAAAAAATTAGCGAAGGGCAAAATAGAGGATCAGGATCAGAATCAGAAGAAGAAGGAGTCCAATCAGTACTGGGCGCATTGCGTTCCAGCGTTGTTGACAGAGCAACCGTTTGGATTTCTTTTGGAAAACGTTTGATGATTCGGAGAGGTCAGCACTTTTCGATTCCAAAATTGTAAGCTGTTCTCCGCGGTTCATTGCCGATTCCATGTTTCCTCTTATGGTTTCTTGAACGTCTGCAATTTTCAGTTTGGTTTCGTGCAGTTTGTCGTTCGTTTCTTTGCCCGTAGAAACCGGAACATAGCGAGCGTCAGGAGGAGGAGCGGACATCTTGTCCCGTTTCTCACGGTGAAAAAAAAATAGAAAATGAATCTTTTCTGTCGATCTGTGCCTTGGATGTGGTGTGCCGGTGAAGGCGCACGAGGTTTTTCTACATACATACATGGACACTCTCAAATGTATTTAGGTTCAAATCTCGTTCAAATTGCGGTTGCGTCTGTTATCGCAGAATGATTGCAGGATTATAAAAATTAAGCGATAGTGCAGTGTCTAAACAATAAACAATAAACCATGGGAATCCCGCCGTTATTTTGGGGAGCCAAGTTTTGGTCCTTGTTTCACTATCTTGAATGGCGTTTGGACACGCGGCTCGCAGAGACTGCAACTTTTATGCGACTTCAAGGGATCGCGGAATTTCACCGCAGTTTTGGTCGTTTGTTGCCATGCGGCGATTGCACAAATCACTTTATGAAAGAATTGGGTACGGATTTTAACCCGCAAACTCATCGCTGGCCCACAAGCTACTTTGACTGGAGTGTTGATGTGCGACAACGCGTCGCACGACGGGTTGGCAAACCGGAACGGTCCAAAGAACAGGTACAGCCCGTATTTGGCCCCGAATGGATTGCTAATGCGTGGTTTGTCTTCTCCATTATGGCGTTCAACTACCCCACTGTGCCGATGGAGGATGGTTTCTTTTCCGATGTTCGATTGTTTTTCCGCACCTTACCGCGTTTGGTCCCCGAAGCGTTTCTTCCCGAGGTATGGACACCGTTATTAGACAAAAAAGGTGACACCTGGTGTTTAACAAAAGCGTCATTTCTGGATACGATTTTTGAATTGCGTCATGCGCATTCGTTAAAGTATTCATTGTCTCCCGTCATTACAAGCATTGAGCACATGCAACAAGTTTGGCTTCAAGAACTGGATGCGTTTGTTACGGAATATCACCGTCGTCATGCTGAAGAAACAAAACTCAAGGCGGAAGCGTTGGCGTTGGCGATGTCGAAACAAGCGGAAGCGGACGCACAAGCACAAGCACAGGCACAAGAAAAAGCAAAAGCGGAAGCAAAAGAAAAGGAGGCAGTTGAGAAAAAACCGCAAAAGAAGAAACCCATCTTGATCAATGCTGCAGAAACTCTTCAACGCGAACGAAGGATACAAAAACAGAAGGACAAACAAGCTGTGCTCAACAAAGAAAAAATTCCCTTGCAAGTCCCATTACGCGTGAACAATGAAAGCGTTGTTCCTGTTGTGAACAATGCGGATCTACAATTTGACGATGAAATTACGAAAACGCTTCCCGAAGAGTTTACGAAAACACTTCCCGAAGAGTTTACGAAAACACTTCCAGAAGAGTCCTATGGATGTCCCGGACCGGTGCACATGTATGAAGATGAATTTGAAGTCGGACCCGCCGCACTGCCTCCTGCTTTCAGTGCTGCTACTTTGGGTACGACAACAAATGGTGCTCTTAACACAAATGTGAACTCAACGATAAACGATCCCAATAACACTAAACCTCCAAAGAAAGGATTTCAATTTTGCTTCAATGGCAAGGATTACGCAGGTTCGTATTGGATCGTTTGGGTGGCTCTCATCGTAATCGCTGTCCTTTTACTCGGCGTTGGCTCTTATACCTATCTGACAACCCCACAACTTGTTGTTGTATCGACTTCGGGGAAGGAAACGAAGAGCGAAAGAGAAACGACGGATTCCGTGAACGACTCTGTTGAGGGATAGGATTAAGATGAGTTCCAAAGGCAAAAAAACAAGAGTCACAAGAAAAAAGACACGTCGCGAGGGTGGATTGACAATCCATGGACAAGAGGTCAATGCGCGATCTCTTGGTCTCTCTTCTGGACCCGGTGAGCACTGCTCCTATGGTTTGAATTGTCCAAAAGGATATATCTGCACGAACAGTGCCTGCGTTAAACGGACAGATTGTGGGCATTTCTGGCAACGTTGTCCCGATGGTGAATCGTGCCAAAACGGCAAATGTTTACCGGTGAGACACGGTGGTGCGAACTCTTATGGTTATCCTCCTGTTCCAATTTACTTGAAGCGCTTGCCTGTACCTGTACCTGTACCTGTACCTGTAAGGCCAGCGCACTTATTATATACAAGAAAGGTACCGTTTCCGTTTCAATGGCATCTAAAACGATAGAACACTTTTTCTGCAGCAGCCAAAGATTTTGTGCTCTTTTTTTTCGTTGTTTTTGCTTCCCTTGTGGAGATTCTATCAATGCACTGACGTAAAAACGATGATAGCCATGGTGTGTGCCTGTATCGGTTTTGTGTTTGCGACCGAAGACTTCCATCGTTTTTTTTCAGAAATGCGGAATTTATGTCTGATGTACATCCACAAGATAAACCGATGTTTCAAAAATTTTACAATTGTAAAGAAACACTGGACGTGATCCGCAATCACATCGAAGCGAACAAACGCGGTGTGTATTTGCGGTTTGGTGACGGCGATGTCAATTTAGCAAACCGAGAAAGCGATCTGCACCAACATGCAAACGATCAACTGGCAGCAGAAATGCGTGCGGCCATGGGTCTTGCCGAAACTGAAGGTGTGATGAAATGTTTACCACTGCATTGCAAAGAGTTGAAAACGTCGGAACCCTATATGGAACCTGGCAACCATGAAGCATCTTTGGATTGGTGTTCGCGTTTGGTGTCGCGTGCCCAACCATTTTGGCCCGGCAAGATGTTGAAAGAGATTTACAGCAATATAGCAGCGTCCTATTGTGCCTCCCACGATCCACAACCCATTTTAAAATTGCTGCTGGCAATTCGTAAGCACCCGGTTATTCTTGTGGGAAACAAAGATATTCCGGTAGAATTACAATGGTTGCTCTTTGGAATCTCACGCTATTTCGTTCCCACACCATCATCAAATTCGTATACCAAAATCGATGACATTGAACACCAAGTCAACGCATTACTCGACACGATGCCACATTACACGATTGTGGTTACGTCTATGGGTTGTGCGGGACGACCCTTGCAACACCGACTGTGGAGCAAACATCCACAACGCAAAATGTTTTTGTTCGACTTTGGCAGCCTGATGGATGCCTTATATGAAGCCGACAGTCATGCGTGGATTTCGATTTCGAAATTCAATGCATCATACTTTCGAGCGCTTTTGACCGAGGAGGTTGACAAACAACTAAAACCATTGTGGTTATGTTACGGTGGTCGTGGATGGATTGGCCGACAGTTTGAGTCATATGCCGGCCAATACGAAACTATTGTTCATTCACGCGTGCGCGCAGAGGATTACGATGCCGTGAAACGAGAAATGGCAGCGCTAAGACCGGATCGAGTCATCTCCTTTGTAGGTCGCACATCGGCTCCTATCCATGATAATGTGGACACAAAAAGGGTGGAGGACAAAACCATTGATCCCATTGATTGGTTAGAAGAACCAGGCAATCTCAAAGTGAATCTTCGGGACAATTTATTTGGTCCATTTGTCCTGGAACGCGTGTGTTCGGAACTCAACATTCACTTGACGTATTTCGGGACCGGATGTATCTTCCATTCTCTGCAACCGATTCTCCCTGGGCAATCGCCGACGTTTTTCGGTTCCTCGTACTCGACTGTAAAAGGGTTCGTCGATACATGGATGCGATCGGTTTCAAAGTCGACGTTGAACGTTCGCATTCGAATGCCAATCACGTCCAACCTGGAGGATCCGAAAAGTTTTCTGTACAAACTCCTTGCGGATACAACAACGCAAATCCATTCTACGTTAAACTCAATGACGGTTTTGGATGACTGTTTGCCCATGTTGATTTCGTCGATTCGTGAACGACAGAAAGGCACGTTACATTTGGTCAATCCAGGACCCATGACACACAATGAGATTTTGAAGTTGTATCAACAACTTGTCAATCCGGCTCTGACATGGAAACAGGCATCACACGAACAAATGGACGCGATATTAAGTGCACGACGGTCCTCGTGTGTTCTCGATACCTCCTCTAATAAAAAAATTCCCACCCTTCAAGAGTCCATTGCAACCATATTCAAAAAATCTGCGACTGCCAAGAAATCAATGAGCGAAAGCAAAGTGGTAAAACAAGAAGCACCGAAAGTTCTCTTTATCATTGGATCGACTATCGTGACAGACAACACAAAACCTTTGAGCTACAGCAACGTTAGATCAATCTTTTCAGCAGAAGAGCGCTTCAAACAAACTCTTTACAGTATCGAATCGATCAAAACACGTCTTCCGAATGCCTACGTTATGATTGCCGATAATTCGGAAACGTTCCCTGACACGTATATGGACATGTTAAAAACGAAAGCAAACCATGTCTATCGTTGTTACTCACCAGAGACGACGTCTTCCATTTACAAGGCCAAAGGCGAAGCTGGCTGTTTATTGAGCGCCTTAGAGGAAGTCAAACGCTTGAAGTTGTCCTACGATTACATGTTCAAACTGTCGGGTCGTTATTACTTAACAGATCGTTTCGATCTCAACAATTATCTTAACGGACAAGACAAGGTTGGATTTTTTAAACCGCAGAATCTTAGCATCGTGTCAACTGTGCTGTATTGCATTCCGTATCAAATGATTGCGACATTTCAATCATGGCTAAACAATGTTGGGACAAGTGAATCAATGGAATATTACATGTACGAATTTTCCAAAAACTGTGTCGTGTATGTCAAAGCACAAGGGGGAGAAGGTCGCGTTGCGATTGACGGTAATCTCGTGAGCTATTAGCCCATCGTCCCAATTGTTCTTTTGCGCTGCTTTATGTAAACATTTTTTAGTAGAATACACTTGAGATTTTTTGCGAGCGAAAAGGATTCCTCCCCCACAAGGATAATAAAAAAGCATTCGTTGTCCTGTGACATGACCTGGACTCCCAAAGGAATCGTCATTGTCGGTGACGCACATGTGCGGAACATCGAAGGGATTACAAAAGGCTGTCAGCAGCTCAATATTCCGTTGCAACATGTTCAGGACTCTAAATCCGCTGCACGCTTTGCGGATTCATCCCAATGGGAATTGTTTTGGTTTCCGCAAACGCGAATTGATCCCCAATACGAATCCAAGTTTCTTGGAAAAAAAATTCTGTACGGCCCACACTTCTTCATTTTCCCAGAGGGCCCCCTCTCTGCATCGTTTGAAGGCAAACAAAGGGAAACTCCTTCCGAGAACAAGATCTATACCTGTTTGGCGCCTTGGAACTTTGATGTGTTTCAAGAGTTCGGAGGCCTCACCATCAAAACTCTTCCCATATTCTTTGGAATCGACACCGATTTATTCAAACCGAACACACGCGTTGTCAAAGATTCCATTTTCGTCTATTACAAATGCCGTCATTCAAATGATAAAAAAATCGCGATGCAGATCGCGCAGGAGTGGAACGATGGTCAGACCGGCGATAACAAAGTGCAAGTTCATCTCATTGAATACGGGAAGTATGAGCGAGATCATTACCGATCTATTTTAGAGAGAAGCCATTTTGGGATTTGGGTTGGGTGTTCTGAATCCCAAGGATTTGCCTTGCAGGAGGCGCTTTCCATGAATGTCCCATTATTAGTGTGGGATGTTCGATCGATGTACGATCAACACGATCCGCATGACAAATGTGTGTATGAACACTACCAAGCGCAAGGAAAAGCGTTACTGGCTACCTCGGCCCCGTCGTGGGACAGCTCTTGTGGTGAAAAAGTATTTACTTCCGCGGCTTTGCGTCTCTCATTGCCGAAGTTTGCGTTGCAAGTGGCGAGCTTTCAGCCACGCGCATTCGTTCTGAAGGAATTGAGTATTCCCGTGTGTATGAATCGACTCTTCCAAGCATTTTCTTGTGCTCGGACAACGATCAACGAGAACTCCCCGAAAGTCATGAATTATCGTGACAGTGTTTCATCGCGTTTCGTTTCAACGTACATTCAAGCCTGTAAGGATGCAGTGGCAAATGACACGTGTTTTAACACATTCAGACGCGACACACGCTATTGTGTTGTGCTCGAACATGTGACGGGCGAACAAGGAAAACAATATATGGAAGAGATTGCAAAACTTTGTCCAGAATTGTTACACGCACACGTGATTCGTCGACTACAGAGAAACGATTCATTCGGCTCACCAACAACCGTTCAATATATCAACCATTTGACTTCGTCGAAACAACAAGAGAATCAACATGTTGTGGAAATGCCGTTTGTGATGTCACCGACAACACTTCGCTACACGAAAGTCGTCGCGGATTTCATCCATCACTTTGGTGATGAGTGCTTGCGACATCTTGACATCGTAGAAATAGGGGGAGGATATGGTGGCCTGAACATCGTTCTTCAAACCGTCTGTGACATCGGTCCGTATTCCATTATTGATTTACCAGAGGTGGTACCTTTGGCGAAGAAATGCGTTTCTAAATTCCCGGAGATTGCAGTAAAAAGCAACTTTGTCACCACCGATCATGTCGATGAATTTCTTTCAGGTTTACGAAACCGCGTAAAACGACGGCTGTGCGTAAGCAATTATGCATTCAGCGCGTGTGATCCAATTGTCAGAACAAATTATATCCAGAATTTGATGCGATTGTGTAGTCATGGTTATCTCACGATTAATTACTTGAACGCGACAGAGCAACGCGAATTGGAAGCGGCCCTCGTGCAGTACAATCCTGAACGGGTTTGTGTCCGTCTTGCTGAAACACCCCAAACCGCAGAAGGAAATTATATCCTGCTTTGGCGTCCACGCGTCGAGTGCTCAGAATCTACATTAATCCAGGATGCATTGAAAATCAGCCAGAGTCAAATCGGTCAAGATCGTTTCGTTTTGACTCTATTTGGCACACGAGCGGAATATCGTGACAAAGAAACTGTTCATGAGTGGGATCACGAGGTGAAGGAGGTAAAAGTTCCACTCTGTGATTCGCGCCGGTGTTACTTGGACGTCGGATGTCACGCTCCGGTTGAATTGAGTAATACCTACGTGCTGGAAAAACTGGGGTGGTATGGACTTGGTCTTGATATCGAAACAAAATACAAACACGAACATGATAAAGTGAGGCGAAATCCCATGAAGTTGGCCGATGTCACAACGATCGATTGGTGCCAAACACTTGAGAGTTACAAACTTCCGGCAGTTATCGATTATTTGTCTATGGACGTCGACGAAGCAACATTGCAAACGATGATGCGGTTTCCGTTCGACAAGTACAAATTTCGCGTCTTATCCGTAGAACATGATCGTTACCGGTTCGGAGATGAGATCGCGAGCAAGATTCGAAACATTCTGCTTGCACATGGATATGAGATTTTGGTCAAGGACATTTGCTTACTAGGAAATCCGTTCGAAGATTGGTGGATTCATCCCCAGCTCATGAACAATACAGATGCCCTGCGCAAACAATTTCAGATGTCCAACGTCGATTTTAAGGAGATTTTCAATCGCCCAACGCGGCAGCCGTCGTTATCCACAACCACAACGGGTCAACATTTGTGTATTGTGTCGTCAACAATATGCCCGGACTTCACGGCTCCACTCAGTTTTACGGCGACGCGTTCCATCTACAATACTCACGAACGACTGCAACAAACTCTTGAAACAATCGAATCGGTACGAAAATTTTTGCCGAATGCGTTTATTTTGCTTGCCGACAATTCAGAGCGTTTGCCCGTTCACGTTTCAAAGCTGCTGGAGACCCAAGTCAACCACCTCTATCGGTGTTTTTGCAAGGACACGACCTCTTCACCATACAAATCCTTGGGGGAATCAAAATTACTTCTGAACGCTTTGAACGAGGTTCGTCGATTGAATCTTGAATTTGAGTATGTGTTCAAACTCTCTGGACGCTATCGATTGGTCGACGGCTTCGATGTCAAACGATATTGTGTCTCGAATCGAGCAGTGTTCTACAAAAAAACACAGGAAGATCAGGTTTCAACCATTTTGTATTGTGTGCCGAAATGTTTAATCCATGACTATACGACGTGGCTACAACGCACGGGAACAGAAAGGTCAAAACAAGCATATATGTACGAATATTCAAAGGAGAATGCAACCTACATTTCACAACAAGGGGTTCGGGGACGTGTCGCTATGGACGGATGTGAAATCCATAACTAAGCTAAACTAAGCGGACCAAAGTGTCCCGTCAATGGAGACGTAGCCAGATGCTCCCAAGACAGATATGTATCGTGAAATCGACATTGTTCTCGCTGTTATCGCGCTTTCAAATGCTTCGAATCGTTTGTTTCAATCGGTCATCCGTTGTGAATACGCTGCGTGTTACGCTGGTGAATGGGTTTGGGATGGAGCGATGGTTGAGAGAATAACCACGAGGATGCGTTTGTTTGTATTGCAAACGATGCTATTCTTTTTGAGGATGCTCTGCTGGCTGTTTGAATGTCTGGAGTTCGCACTTTTTCTCATTGATCCCTTTTGTTGTGTGTTCTAAAAGAAAAAACTGCCGCTGTTCCTGAATTTGTTGCGCAATGGAAGGGATGCGAAACACAGCCAAACTCTCTTTGTATTCTGTAAACAAACATTTGTCGACCGTTTTCTCTGTTTTCATTGGCATGACCGTAATCGAAAGATGATACGCCTTCGCAATCTCACGAATTAGCAGTTGCTTACAGAGAGACTTTGGAGAATGGATGTGACGAACCCCGCTCCACCAAAGATTGTCACGAATCACTTGCTCGATACTTTTCGCGAGCTGAAAACAGGTCACGCCGTTCCAATAATGATTTGTGTATCCAAACACTGTCGTTTTGTCGCTGGACAACACCCATTCCAAAAGAGACTTTTTGTTCGATCGCTCTTCCCCAATAATAGAAGTTCGAATGATGGTGAGTCGTGGATCTTCCCCAAAGGATTTGCTAAACCCGTAGAAAGATGTTTCATCGTGTGTATCGCTTTCTAGGTAATTTCCGCGCTGGCCGGTAAAGACACAGTCGGTAGA
>Ga0105239_10008834_pt1 | contig 11405 bp, 9 predicted proteins | sample KBSC44metaG_FD_92761 | JGI IMG/M metagenome (GOLD analysis project Ga0105239, IMG submission 92761) | Corn rhizosphere microbial communities from Kellogg Biological Station, Michigan, USA - KBS C4-4 metaG | ecosystem: Host-associated > Plants > Roots > Rhizosphere > Soil | place: Michigan, USA...
GAATCGGTCACGCCGCTCGACACGCTGGCGATGTTCGCGATCTTGGTCGCGGTGTCGAATCCGGCGGGAACGGCGAAGGTCGCCGTCACCGTGCGCACGTCGCCGGCGACGAGTTCAGGGAACGTGCACGGCAACGCGGTACAACCGCTGCCGGTCACACTGACGAGCGTCAGTCCTGCCGGCGCCGGATCGGAAAGTACGACATTCGACGCAGTGGCCGGACCGTTGTTGCGGACGCCCAGGGTGTACGCCACGTTGCTGCCCGCCGCGGCGGTCGTCGGACCGGACACAGTCACCGCCACGTCCGCACTGCCCTCGATCGGCGCATCCGGCAACGGCCATACCCACGCGCCGCGCGAACGCGTGAACACAGCCAGCGTCGTGCTCTGTTTCGGCGTCGCTGCCGGACCACGGTCGACGACCAGTTCCCAGATCATCACGTGCGGGAAGCTCTCGAAGCGGAACCACTCCGGCGTGTCTTGCGTGATGTCGTCGGTGTAATACAGACCCCAATCCGTGCCGACGAACACTTGCTGCGGACGGTTCGGATTCGGCATCACCTGTTCGGCCGGGATATCCGGCAGGTTGCCGGTTTTGTCTTTCCACGTGAACGTCGCGCAGTTGGCCGTACAGGTGACCTGGAACAGATGGCCCGGCGTCGTCGGCGTGTTGGCGTTGAAGCCGCCGACCGCCGCATAGGCGACGAGTTCGTTGGCGGGATCGAAACGCACACCGAAGATCGGACGATTCGGCAGAACCGCGTTCCCGCCGGTGACGTTGACGGCATTGGCGCAGTCGCCCGTGGGCGGTCCGTGAATCGGACAGTTCGCCGTCACCGCGCTACCCAGACCGAACACGATCTGCACGTTGCCGTCGTTCGTTGCGACCGCCGCAACGCTCGGATTGGTGAATGAATAGGCAACGTAGTTGATGTACGAGCGAATGTCGCCGGCAGCGGTGTTCAGCGCGTCTTTGGTCAAGTCCGCCGTGCGTGCTTTCCAGCTCGCGCGCGCAGTGGCCGTCGTCGGATTCATGATGTCGACCGACTCCCACAAACGCGTCGTTCCCGCGATCATGTGATTGCAGCCATTGGTCGTATCGCATCCGCTGCCGGGAACGCTGGTGTCGCCCCATTTGTACATGTCGTACGACATCGCGAAGATCGAGCCGACCGGGTCGCCGCCCCAGGTCGAACTGCCGGTGGTCACGCCCGGATCGCGCGTGTTGGCGCTGATGGTGCTGAAGCCACCCGAGAACGTGCTGCCATAGGTCAAACTGCGCGCGAGCGCGCCATTCTGGCTGGAGTTGAAGTAGATCAGATTGTTGACCGGCTCGATCTTGGTGGTCGTGCCGTCACCGCCGCAGGTCCCGTTCCAGATCGTCGCGCCGATCGGCGCTCCGGTGAAATGCGCAGCCGAGCAGCCGTTGTCCTGCGCGCCCGCACCGACCGCCGGCACCGGCGAGGCGGCGAAGTTGCCGGAAATGTCGCCGAAATAGAACTCGATGCTGTTGATCGAATCGTTGAGTTCGGTCCACGCCACCTGACTGCTGCCGCTCGGCGCCGCGGGATTGTCGATGTTGGCGTTCGACGAGTAGTACACACCGCCGTCGGAGCCGATCAGCATCTGGCTCGGATCGTTGCCCACGAAAGCGCGCGCATGATGATCGACGTGCACCTTGTTGAAGCCGGTTGGCGGTACGATGTTGGTCCAGCCGCAGGTGACGTCGCGGAAATTCAGGCCGCCGTCCGACGACAGATTCAAATCCGTCGTGCTCATGAAGACGCGATCGGGATTGGTCGGATCGACGAGCAGACCGGCGTCGTACCACATCTGCGAACCGCCCTTGCCCGAGACGCTGTCGCCGCAGCCCATGTTGCTGGCGTCGGCGTTGATGCCGTTGGCGGACAGCTGCGTCCAATGATCACCGCCGTCATCCGAACGGTAAATGCCTTCGATGTTCTTGTTCGCCGCGTGTTCGGTCTGCGCGTACATGCGCTGCGGATTGCTGGGCGACACCGCGATTTCGATACGACCGATCTGCGTCGGCGCCGGCGGCGTGGTCTGTCCGAGCGGCGGATCGCCGACACCGTTGCCGATGCCGGCAGGCCAGCCGTTGGCGAGCAGCGTCCAGTCGCCGACGTTCGGACAACCCGAAGCCGGAATCTGCGCCAGTCGATAGACGCCGTTCGAACCGCGGTTGGCGAGATCGGGCTGCACCGGCGTTGCCGCGCCGCGCGTGCCTATCGCGACATACAGACGCGTGGTGCCGTCGCCGTTGCTGACCGGAATCAGGCCGGTGACATCCTGGCGTTGCGGATTGGTTCCCGTTGCGAACGGGTTGGTGAAACACGGTCCGGTCCAGTTGTCGCCCGCGTCGTATGAGATGTACAGGCTGGTCTTGGTACCGGCCATCACGATGTTCGGATGGTTCGGATCGACAGCCACTTTGCCGACTGCCTGATACTGCGGAAACCCGTTGGCCGAGCCCGGATAAAACGGCGTGAATTCGGCTGCGCCCGTGAGTGTCCAGGTGGCGCCGCCGTCGGTGCTCCGGAGCACGCCCGACGCGCCGAACGAGAACGAACCGAAATTCAGGTCGCCCGTTCCCGCATAGATCGTGTTGTGGTTCGTCGGATCGATGACGAGATCTGAAATCGAAATGCTCGACACTTCCGGAATATCCGTGGTTACGTTCCACGTCGTGTTCGGCGTGCAGCAATTGGTCGTCTTCCAGATGCCGCCGCCGTCGGTGCCGATGTAGGCGGTGATGTTCGGTGACGTGGTGGTCGTCGGGTCCACACGGATTACATTCACGCGGCCGGAGACATGGCCGTAGCTCATCTGCGTGTTGTTCTCGGGCATCGGACCCAGCGGAATGAAACCGCTCGGCTGCAGCGACAGCGGTGATCCGATCTGCCGCGCGAGCGCCGCGCTATAAGTGCGCGCCCCGCCCGGCTGCGCAACGGCCATCTGCCGTTCCTGCTGTCCGGCATCGAGCACCCATTGCGGATCGAAGCGTCCGGTCGGATAGGTGTTTCGAAGGATCCACGAATCGTCGCTTCCCGGCGGACCTTCGGTCTCGTTTTCGTCGACATCGAAATCCGCGTGCGAGTGATACAGATTGATGCAGATGGCGCTCGACAGCAGGACGAACCCCGCTGAGGCCAACGCGATGAGCTTGCGCATGAATGACATCTCCCCACAGTCTTATAAAACGGACGCAGCGATCTCCTAGGCGTCCGCACCCAAAAACAACAACGATCCGGTTCTCGAAAAAATTGATGTCGGTGTCGTGTGCGAGCACGACCGACGGCGGCTAGGCACTCCGGCGTATATACGGCTAAGTCTTAGGGCTTATGCGCCCGATGCTAGCCCAGGACGAAACGCGAGTGAAAGGCTCGAACGACCGACCAAGGTCCAAGTTAACTTTTTTTAACGTGCCGGGTGGCCGTTGCAGATGCACGCACTGCGACGCGTGTCACAGATCGTTGCGTTTGTCGCGAGCGAGTCGCGCCATGCGCTGCGCGTCGTCGAGGATGCCGTGCAGGATGCGCACTTCGCGCGCTTCGAGATTGGTGCGCAAAAAAAGTTTGCGCAGACGCTTCATGATCGTCACCGGCGAGCGGCCTTTGTGGAAATCGATCGCATCGAGCGTCTGATCGAGATGTTCGAAGAAACGTTCGAGTTGTTCGATGGTCGCGAGCGGTTCTGATTTCGGTTCGTATGAGTCCGGTGACGCGAGTTCGTTGTCGAGGATCAGCGTGCGCAGTTCGTAGGCGAGCACCTGCACGGCTTGCGCGAGATTGAGCGACGGAAACGTCTCGTCGCTCGGGATGTGCACGGCGTAACTGCACAGCGCCAGTTCGTCGTTCTCAAGACCCGTGCGTTCATTACCGAAGACGATGGCGACATTGCCGGTCGCACTTCCTTCCAGCGCACGCTTTACCGCTTCGCGCGGCGTGAGTTCGGGAAGCTGCACGTCGCGGCGGCGCGCAGTGCAGCCGAGTGCGAGCGTGCAGTCGGCCAGCGCATCGACGAGAGTGGGCGTGATGAGCGCTTCGTCGAGCACGTCGAGAGCGCCGGATGCCATCGCCACCGCATCGGCGTGCGGGAAACGCTGCGGCGCGACCAGGCTGAGCCGGTGGAATCCCATGGTGCGGATCGCCCGCGCCGCTGCGCCGATGTTGCCGGGATGCGAAGTGCGGACAAGCGTAAATCGGATGCGCGAAGGCTGTGCGCCGGCGAAAACGGGATCGGTCATGTGCGGATTATCCGCGATGCGACAGCGAAACGGCGCGGTCTGCTAAAATACTTGGGCGCAATGCATTCGCGCCGTTCTTTGTCAGCCAGCCCGGATTCGCCATGCCTAGACCCGCCGTCACCATTGCCGTGCGCGCTGCACGCGCTGCCGGAACCGTCATCCTGCGCTACCTCAATCGCGTCGAGGGCCTTGCGGTGGAGGAAAAGGCGCGGCACGACTACGTCAGCGAAGTCGACAAGATGGCCGAGGCCGAGATCATCAAGGAGCTGCGCAAGTCGTTTCCGGATCACGCGTTCCTGGGTGAAGAATCCGGCAGCATCGGCAAATCGGACAAGGTGTGGGTCATCGATCCGCTCGATGGCACGCACAATTATCTGCACGGCTTTCCGCATTTCTGCGTGTCGATCGGGTTTCTCGATCACGGCGATCCGGTGCATGGCGTGATCTACGATCCGCTGCGCGACGAACTCTTCACGGCGAGCAAAGGCGATGGCGCATTCCTCAACGATCGCCGCCTTCGTGTCGCCAAGCGTGAGAGCCTGAGCGGCGCCCTGCTCTGCACCGGTTTTCCGTATCGCCAGCGCAAGCATCTGGATGCGCAGTTCAACATGACGCGCGCGCTGCTCGCCGAAGCCGAAGACATCCGTCGCACCGGCTCGGCGGCGCTCGATCTGGCCTATGTCGCGGCTGGACGTCTGGACGGCTATTTCGAAATCGGCTTGAAACCGTGGGACATGGTCGCCGGTTGCCTGCTCGTCCGCGAAGCCGGCGGCAAATATTGCGACTTCCAGGGCAAGGACGGCATTCCGGCGAGCGGGAATCTGATCGCAGGCAATCTTCCGGTCGCGACCGCGATGACCAAGATCATCGGCGCGAATTCGAATCCATCCATCGGATAAGCGTTACGCGGCTTTCGGCGAACGCGTCATCAGCGCGAACAGCGCCGACAGCTTGTCGCGCATCTCGCGGCGGTCGACGATCATGTCGATGGCGCCGTGTTCGAGCAGGAATTCCGAACGTTGGAAACCTTCGGGCAGTGTTTCGCGCACGGTCTGTTCGATCACGCGCGGACCCGCGAATCCAATCAGCGCCTTCGGCTCGCCGATGTTGATGTCGCCGAGCATGCCGAGACTGGCCGACACGCCGCCCGTCGTCGGATGGGTCAGCACCGACACGAATGGCACACCCGCGCTGCGCATGCGCGCGAGGATTGCGGACGTTTTCGCCATCTGCATCAGCGACGACAAGCCTTCCTGCATGCGCGCGCCGCCGCTGGCGCAGAAGCACACGTACGGAATGCGTTCTTCGAGCGCGCGCTCGCCGGCCAACGTGAATTTCTCGCCGACCACCGAACCCATCGAGCCGCCCATGTAGGCGAAGTCGAACGCGGCGGCCATGAGCGGGCGCTCTTTGAGCATGCCGCGCATCGCGATGAGCGCATCTTTCTCGCCCGTGGATTTGTGCGCGGCGACGATGCGGTCTTTGTATTTCTTGGAGTCGCGGAATTTCAGGATATCGACTGGCTCGAGATTACCGAACAGTTCTTCGCTGGTTCCTTCGTCGAATAGCGCGATCAATCGTTTGCGCGCGCGGATCGCATGGTGATGTCCGCACTTCGGACACACTTCCAGATTCCGCTCGAGTTCCGGACGATAAAGAATCGCGCCGCACCCGTCGCACTTTTCCCACAGACCTTCCGGCACGCGTCCTTTCGACGAGTTGCCTTCGGTGCGGATGCGCGACGGCATCAATTTCTGTAACCAGCTCATGTCTTCCAAATCTCCGTTTTCCGCCGGCGCGGGACCTTCGTCTTCCGGTTCGCCGGGCTCACGCGGCATGCGCGTCGAGCGCCTTGCGGATCGGCGCGAGGAAATCCTTCGCCGCCGCGGCCGCCGCCTGCGGCGTTTTCGCCTCGGCGAGTTTCTCGACCAGCGCGCTGCCGATCACCACCGCATCGGCGAATTCACCGATCGCCGAAGCGGATTCCGCGTCGCGCACGCCGAACCCTACCGCTATGGGGACTCGCATCGACGATTTCATCGTGTGCACGCGCTTCCTCACCGATTCCACGCTCAGACGATTGGCGCCCGTGATGCCGGCGAACGAAACATAGTACAGGAAACCCTCGGCGCGATCCCGCAACGCGGCGATGCGCGCGTCCGGTGTGGTCGGCGCGGCGAGCAGAATCTGGCTGATGCCCGCCTTGCGCAGCATGTTGACGGTTTCGGATTCTTCCATCGGACAATCCACGATCAGCGTGCCGTCGATGCCGGCGCTCGACGCATCGCGCGCGAACTTTTCGTAACCGTAAATCTCGATCGGATTCAGATAACCCATCAGCACGACCGGCGTCCTCGAATCCTGCGTGCGGAATTCGCGCACCCAGCCGAGAATGTGCGCCAGACCCACACCGCGCGACAATGCGCGCTCGCTCGCGTGCTGGATCACCGGACCGTCGGCCATCGGATCGGAAAACGGCACGCCGAGTTCGATGATGTCCGCACCGGCCTCGACGAGCGCGTGCATCACCGGCACCGTCGCATCGGGCGAAGGATCGCCGGCGGTGAAAAACGGAATCAGGCCGCGCCGCTGTGCCGCTGCGAGTTCCGCGAAACGCAGGTCGATGCGGTTCACACGTTCACCCTCGTCTTCATCTCGCCGCGCTGCCATGCGAACGCGTTGTCGCGTTCGGCGGGCGTGAGTTCCCGCTTGGTCAGCACGACATCCATGCTGTCCACCGCACGGGGCGTGCGTAAGATTTCATCGCGCGCCATGCCGCTGCGGCGCAGGTTTTCGCCCACCGGGCTGAGATTCATCTTGAGTTCCGTTGCGTCGAATCGTGTCTGCGTCCAGCCCAGATACCAGTGCCAGTCGGTGTAATACAGCCAGCTGCGCTCGTTGAAGGCGCGCACGTGGGTCGGATCCTGCCATGCGCCCCACGACAGATCGTAAGGTACGCCGATCTTCATCGTACCGCCGATGCGCAACAGATCGAGACAACGCGTCATCATCGCGACGAGATCGGGAATATGTTCGAGCACGTCGGTCGTCGTGATTTCGTCGAACGCGTCGTTTTCCAGACGGACCAGACCGAATCGGCGTGACAGAAAAATCTGTCTTGCATGCTTGGCGATATCACCAAGGATATCCGGCCGCCATTTCGCGTCGACGTCGACATTGAGCATGGCGGAATCGAAGGATTTTCCGCTGCCGAGATTGAGGCGCGTCGGCGTGGGTTTCGACAGCGCCGGAATGAGTTCTGCAAGGATCGCCGATTGATCGCGGCGCGAGATCGCATCGAACGCGCGCTGCTCGGCTTCGCGTCTACGCGCATCGTCGCGGACAAGCTGCTTGCATGTTTCGACGATCGCGTCGCGCGTCACGGCAACCAGACCTGCACGGATATCGTCGTCGATTTCGGTGTCGCTTTCGATTTCGCTGACGACGGCCTTGCGGTTCGCCATCAGGAACGACGTGCGCACGATCTCGTGAATGTGGTCGTCGTAAAAATGCAGATTGAGCACGATCTTGCTGCGCGCGATCCATTGGTCGCGTTCGGCGCCATAAACCCCGGTCAATACCTTGATTCTGAGTCCGGCAGCGGCGAGCGCATCGAGGATCGACTTGCGGCGTTCGTTGACCACGCCATAGAACAGAACATCGACGTCCTGCACCGGCGCATTCGCGATCCGCGACACCGCCGGCACACTTCCCAATCTGCACAAATATACATGTTCATTGCCGGTGCGCTGCTTGATGTGCTCGATGTTGCGCGCGGAGTAGTCGAACACGAGAAAGCGCTTCAGCAGGTCCAGATAATGGGTCGACTGCGCGAAGCGTCCGCTGCGGACCTGTTCGATGTTGAACACGATGCAGTTGTCCGGCAGCGGATAACCAGGACCGATCAGATGCGCGCCGACCAGCACGTTGATGCCGTCGCCGACCAGCGGCTGGTTGGTGCTGATATCGACCTGCGCGCCCAGTCCCGCAAATCCCGCCGCAAGACACACGGCAAGTTCGTCGAACGCCGCCGAATGCGCGTATCCCGTCGGCTCGATCGTGACCACGCGCACGCGCTCGAACAGGCGCGGCGGCACTCGCTCGCGGCTCATTTCGTTTTCACCCACCACGCGCCAATGTCGTCGGTGTCGGCGATGGCGTGGCGGCAGCCATCGACGGCACCGTTGTCGTTCACGATGACAGCATTGACCGGCATGTCATGCGTGATCATGTGTCCGACGACCGCGCGCAGATTCGCCATGCGCACATTGCCGATCATCGAATGCGCCTGCAGCGGCCAGTCGCGGCCGAGCAGGCAGCGCTGGATCAGATCGAGATAAAGTTTCCGGCAATGCCGTGGTGATTCGGCCGATGTAAGCGACACCGGCACTGCAACCGCATTCACAGCGTGATGCCTTCGTGCCGCGCAACGGTATGCACGTCCTTGTCGCCGCGGCCGGACAGGTTGACGAGAATGGTCTTGTCCTTGCTCAGATCGCGCGCGAGTTTCATGGCGAGCGCAACTGCGTGGCTCGATTCGAGCGCGGCGAGGATGCCTTCCGTGCGCGCAAGCGTGTGGAACGCGTCGAGGGCTTCGGCGTCGGTGATGCCGGAGTAGTTCGCGCGATGCGTGTCTTTGAGCCACGCATGTTCGGGGCCGACGCCGGGATAATCGAGACCCGCCGAAATCGAATGCGTTTCGACGATCTGGCCGTTGTCGTCGCACAGCACATACGTGCGATTGCCGTGCAGCACGCCGGGACGTCCGGCGGCGAGAGACGCGGCATGCTTGCCGGTCGCGATACCGTCGCCGGCTGCTTCCGCGCCGAAGATGGCGACGGATTTGTCGTTGAGAAACGCGTGGAACAATCCGATCGCGTTCGATCCGCCGCCGACGCAGGCGACCAGCGCATCGGGCAACTTTTTATACTCCTCGAGCATCTGCTGCCGCGCTTCGCGGCCGACGATGGCATTGAAATCCCGCACCATCATTGGATACGGATGCGGTCCGGCCACGGTGCCGATGATGTAGAACGTGTCGTCGACGTTGGTGACCCAGTCGCGCATCGCTTCGTTGAGTGCGTCTTTCAGTGTCTTCGAACCTGAAGCCACCGGCACCACCGTCGCGCCGAGCAGCTTCATGCGGAACACGTTGATCGCCTGACGTTCGATGTCGACTGCGCCCATGTAGACGACGCATTCCAGACCGAGCCGCGCGGCCACCGTCGCGCTCGCCACGCCGTGCTGACCGGCGCCGGTTTCCGCGATGATGCGTTGCTTGCCCATGCGCTTGGCGACGAGCGCCTGACCGACCGTGTTGTTGATCTTGTGCGCGCCGGTGTGATTCAAGTCTTCGCGCTTGAGCAGAATCTGCGCGCCGCCGACTTTCTTCGACAGACGCTCGGCGTGATAGATCGGGCTCGGCCGTCCGACGTAATGCTTCAGGTCGCGATCGAGATCGGCGATGAATTCCGGATCAGTGCGCAGCCGCGTGTAGGCCGCCGTCAATTCCTCGAGCGGCGCGATCAGTGTTTCGGCGACGTATATACCGCCGTAATCGCCGAAGCGTCCGTGCGCGTCGGGCCACTGGGTGTAGTCGATGGATTCAAGGGGAGTCGCCGCTGACACGTCTGACCTCTTCGATGAAACGACGCATTTTTTCCGCGTCCTTGATGCCGGGCGCGGACTCGATGCCGCTGGCCAGATCGACCGCAAAAGGTCGAACGGTGCGGATCGCGAGTCCTACATTATCGCAGGTCAGGCCGCCCGCAAGGATGATCGGTTTCGGAAGATTCGTCGGGATGCGCGACCAGTCGAACGTCACCCCGCTTCCGCCCTGCTCGCCGGGCTTGTTGCTGTCGAGCAGGTACGCAACCGCGTTGGGATGTTCGGCGACGGTGCGCTCGACGGCGCCCTCCTCGCCCATGCCGATGGTTTTCACGTAGCGCACACCGAACGATTCGCACAATGGGCGCGATTCGGTTCCGTGAAACTGGACGATGTCGGGTTTGACGATGCTCAGCGCTTCGCGGATCCACGCTTCCTCGTCGTTGTTGAACAGCGCCACTGCGGAGACGAACGCCGGCAGCGCGGCGCGGATGGCGCGCGCGCGTGACGGCTCGATGTAGCGCTTGCTCTTTTTCGTCAGCAGAAAGCCGACCGCGTCGGCGCCGAGCGACGCGGCGAGCTGCGCATCTTCCATTCGCGTGATGCCGCAATATTTGACGCGAACGCGGTTCATCGCAGCGTGACTTCCTCAGGCAATCCGAATTTGTCGGGATAAAGAGGGAACAGGAACGACAAACCTGTCGCGGGTGCGGTCGCGCCTGCGCGCGTGCGGTCTTTTCCGCGCAACAGTTCAGCCATCCACTCGACCGGACGCTCGCCGCGTCCGATCGGCAACAGACTGCCGACGATGTTTCTCACCATGTGATGCAGGAACGCGTTGGCCTGTATCTGGATTTCGATGCGATCGCGCACCCGTTCGAGGGTGATGTCGTGGACGTTGCGCATCGAGGTGTTCGCCTGACAGGCGATGCTGCGGAAGGCGTTGAAGTCGTGTTCGCCGATGAGTGACTGTGCGGCGTCGCGCATCGGGTCGGCGTCGAGTCGGGCGCGTTCCCAGGTAACGTAGCGGCCTTCGAGCGCGGGGCGCACGGCGCGGTTGACGATGACATAGCGGTAGCGGCGCGCGAGTGCGCTGAACCTTGCGTGGAATTCGTCGGGCACGTGTTTGGCCCAGCGGATGGCGACGCTCGGGGGAAGATTGGAATTCGCGCCGAGAATCCAGCCGCGTTCGGAGCGTTGTGCGGTGGTGTCGAAGTGGACGACCTGGCATTGGGCGTGGACGCCGGAGTCGGTGCGGCCAGCGCAGGTGACTTCGATGGGTTCGTCAGCGACGAATGACAGGGCTTGTTCGACGGCAGCCTGAACGGAGGGACTGTGGCTCAAGCGCTGCCAGCCGCAGAAGTCGGTGCCGTCGTATTCGATGCCTAACGCGATTCGCATGTCGGCGATTTTAGCTGTTGTGGTGGTTGGCTGGCTTTCAGAGACAGAGCTTCCGCTATCCTTCGGCTAGCGGGTAACTTTTTGCTAAACGGCAAAAAGTCACCAAAAAACGTTCTTTTTTCTCACGTACGGCC
>Ga0105239_10008835_pt1 | contig 11404 bp, 7 predicted proteins | sample KBSC44metaG_FD_92761 | JGI IMG/M metagenome (GOLD analysis project Ga0105239, IMG submission 92761) | Corn rhizosphere microbial communities from Kellogg Biological Station, Michigan, USA - KBS C4-4 metaG | ecosystem: Host-associated > Plants > Roots > Rhizosphere > Soil | place: Michigan, USA...
AACGGCAGGATCAATCGTATCGTCCTTCTTTGCCCTTCCGCCGCCGAGTGCGACAACGATATTACCGAGAGCCGCGGCATCGATCGCCGCAATGATACCCTCGCTCTCCGCCAGCACCGGCAGAACGATGGGCGCCGCCGCCAGGACGGCGTCCGGATCGTCGACCACGCGGGCATCCCCGCTCTGTGCGGCAATGATGTCCCGTAGCTTCTCGCGCGCGGCTCCCGAGTCGATCAGTTCGGTCGCCCGCTGCTCACCGGCGGCGGTATCAGCGACACATCCGGCCAGGACCAGTCCCTCGGCAGCCAGCCGAAGGCAGAGTCGGAGCAGACGCTCCTCTCGCTCCGTTTCGCCCGGCGTCAGTATCAGCACCGCTTCCCGGATCTCCAGGGCGTTTCCGATCGTCCTTCCCAGCGGTTGGTTCATGTCCGAAAGCACGGCGACCGCGCGCCGCCCGTTTCGCGCCGCGCCCTCCACCAGCGCCTCCGCCAGCGCCCGCGCCTCCGCTGTCGTCTTCATCAGCGCCCCGCCGCCGGCCTTCACGTCAAAGAGAAACGCTGCCGCACCGCCGGCTAGCTTCTTGGAGAGGATCGAGCCGACGATCAACGGCAGCGACTCTACGGTCGCCGTCGCATCGCGCAGCGCATAAAGCTTTTTGTCCGCCGGCGCCAGTTCCGCCGTCTGCCCCGCCAGACACGCGCCGATACGAGCTACCTGCGCTGCCATCTCGTCCGGCGTCAGACCGACCCGAAACCCGGGCACCGCCTCCAGCTTATCCAGCGTCCCCCCGGTGTGCCCCAGCCCGCGCCCCGACATCTTGCAAACAGCGACTCCGGCGGCAGCCAGGATCGGGACGACGATCAGCGATGTCTTATCGCCGACCCCTCCGGTCGAGTGCTTATCCAGTGTCGGTGTGCCTGTCGGCAGCCATGCCGACAGGTCCAGGGTCCAGCCGGAGTCCGCCATCGCGCGCGTCAGCAGTGCCGTCTCCCCGGCATCCATCCCCCGCAGATAGATCGCCATCAGCAGCGCCGATGCCTGATAGTCCGGTATAGCGCCACTCGTATACTCGGTGATAAAGTAGCCAATCTCCTCGGACGACAGCGTCGCGCCATCCCGCTTACGGGCGATGATTTCCTGGATTCGCATGCCTTCTCCACCTTCCGAACGCTTTCGTTCAGGGTGATAAAACGACGACGGCGTCGAGGAGATTCCTCGACGCCGTTGCCGCATCCATCGTACCGCAGAAACCCGGGACTAAGGATTGAACTGCTCGTTCCCGCTCGGGAAGTTCGAGAAGGTCGCCGGATCGGTACTTCCTGGCCAGCCGACCGGAGGGGCATCGCTCTCCGGGACTTCGTTATGTACCGCCTTGATTCCGTGCTTGATGTACGCTACGATCGCCCACAGATCCTCATCGGTAAAGTGCCGGAAGGTGGCCCACGGCATGATCGGCGGCAGATACACCGGATTCGTCGGGAAGTTGCTCAGACTGGGATCGATGGTGATGTCCGCATTCTCAAACGGATCCAGCCCATATTTCAGCGCGTTGTAGATCTGCCGATCCGAGACAGAGCCGATACCGGTGGCGTTATCGGGCGTGAGATTGGCCGCGTAGACAGTGAACGGCCCCAGTGCGAAGATGCCCGGCCCGTTCGGCCCTTGGGCCGTCAGGTAGCCGGCCAGCCAGGTAGGCGATGCAGGATTGTCGGATCCCTGTCCATGACAGTCCGAACAGCCGGCAGTCGTGACGAGATAACGCCCGCGGGTTACCTGAGCCAGCGTAGCCTTAGAGATAGGCAGCCCGGCCGCGCTCAGCGGAACGTCCGTGCTATGACCGCCACCGCACCCGGCAGTCACGGTGGCAAGACCGATGCCCGCGAGAAATACGGCAGCGCTAGCAGCAGTGACGATCAGGCGCGGCGAAACGTGGCGACGTGTCACTCCACAGTACCTCCTTACCCTCTTTGGTATTGCGGCGGAGGCCCTGATGAAGCGCCGGTCCAACCGCCTCCATCACATTCGACACCATAGGCGTCGTCTCCTGCGTTTTAGAACTCCGGGCGTCGCTGCAGATCCAACGGCTGCGATGCACTCAGGATCTCCTGGCCACGTACCGCTGCGTCATTGTCCTCCGCATGCAGTACCACGATGATACGCCCCTCGTGCAGCAGGTCCACACTGCGGTCGGAGCGACCGGCCAGACGCTCGGCGGCATAGGCAGTCAGCGGGCCCATCGCCACGACCGGGACGACAAAGCTGCCGAGAACGAGGTTCTCCACGCCCGCGATCAGCCCCATCACGGACCCCTCCAGAGCGCCGGTGAGGGTGTTACGCACATGGTCGCCGGCTGCCTGCACCTCGGAGGCCACCGGAGCTACTTGAGCCGCCTCGCCCGAGCGAAGCGCGTCCTCCGAGGCGAGGACAGAGAGAACCGTCGCCGGAAACCCGGCACTGATCAGATCCCCGACGGCCTTCTCAGCCGTTCCCCGGTCCCGGAACGTGGCGACCACGACCTCTGCGCCTGCGGACAAACTGCCCTGCTCTACGTCACCCATCCGTTTACTCCCTTGTGTCACAAGCCGCGTACGCGTAAGAGCGCCGCGTTCAGCTTGATTCTACGGCGGTGCGGGGCATCGTGCCTGCAGGGGAAAGAGGACCGGCCGAAGATCAGTGTCGGAGGTACTTATCGGTGATGGCGTTGCCGATGGCGGCGCAGCGCTCCTGAATCCCTTCGAGGAACGCGTGCAGCCCCTGCGCGCGGACCTCGGCGATCGTGAGGAAGGACAGGTCCGCGTGCAGCCGTCCTGCCAGCCTCTCCGCATCGCTGGCATAGCGCCGCCCCTGCGAGCCGGAGATAGACCGCAAGCAGCGCTCCACCTGGCTGACCGCGTGATGGATCGATGAGGGATAGTCCCAGTCGAGCACCAGGAAGGAGAGGACGTTGTCCGGCGTGATCCCGCCGCGATACGTCTTACGGAACGCCTCGAACGCCGACGCGGACTTTAAGCAGGCGATCCAACCATGCGTGTCGAACGAATCTACGGACTCAAGTGCGTAGGTCCCCTCGGTCAATTCGCGCGCCAGAACATCCATCAGTCGGCTCATCTGATCCGCACGCTCCAGGAACGCACCTGCCTTCAGAAACCAGGACGCATCGCCGATCAACATCGTCCGTTCGGCAAGCCCGTAAAACAGGTGGCATCGGTTCCGCACATCGACCAGAAACTGGTGCGGCGATGTCGAGAGCATCTTGTCCACGTCCCAGTTGAGCAGCTCCAGGAAAGCCCGATTCACCGCCTCCCACATCTCGGAGGAGATCACCTCGCGCACCCCCTGCCCATTGGCGCGCGCCGCCCGCACACAGGAGACGACTGAGTTCGGCTGATCGATATCGAAGACCATGAACTGGATTAGATCCCGCTCGGTTACCTCTCCATACCGCGCCTCGAAGATCAGATCGTCTTCACTGATCTTCAAAATCGAGTTCCACAGCGACTGCGGTTCGCGCGTCGCCGCCGCCGGCAACTCCAGCGCCGCATGGTACTGGACATCGACGATACGTGCGGTGGCTTCGGCGCGCTCCAGGTAGCGCCCCATCCAGAAAAGGGAATCGGCTTCTCGGCTTAACATATGGGTGTGTTTGTTCTACGGACGTAAAGCGCCGGCATATCTATATGCCGTTCTTCATGGGACGCGATGATCACTCTACGAACTCTGTGACGCGCCGCCATCGATCGGGGTCATGCCGGTCTCCCCCATCTGCTGCGTCTGGACCATTGTGCCCATCCGCTGGCTCTGCCGCTGGCTGGTCGGCGGCGCGGCCGCCAGAACCCAGGTATCCTTGGAGCCGCCGCCCTGAGAGGAGTTCACGACATACGATCCCTCGCGCAGCGCCACGCGCGTGAGACCACCGGGGATAATGGTGACGCCGTTCGGGCCGGACAGAATGTACGGCCGCAGATCGACGCGACGTGGGACGATGCCATCATTGGCGACGAAACAGGGCGCGGTCGACAGCTCCACCACGGGCTGCGCCAGATAGTTGCGTGGGGTCTCCCGGATCTTGTCACCGAACACCGCCCGCTCGGCCTCCGACGCCTGCGGACCGATCAGCATCCCGTAGCCGCCGGACTCGTTTGCCGCCTTGACGACCAGCTTATCCAGGTTCTGCAGAATGTAATCACGCTCGCTGTCGATCCAGGCACAGTACGTCGGAACATTCGGCAGGATGATATCCTCGCCGAGATAGTAGCGGATGATATCCGGGACGTAGCGATACACGACCTTGTCGTCCGCGACCCCGGTGCCGACCGTATTGGCCAGCGCCACATTGCCGGCGGCGTAGGCCCGCATCAACCCCGCCACACCGAGCGCGGAGTCCGGACGGAAGATCTCCGGGTCCAGGAAGTCATCGTCGATCCGACGGTAGATGACATCCACCCGCTTCGGGCCGGCGATCGTCTTCATGTAGACGCAGTTGTCCGCGTTGTCGACAAAGAGATCCCGCCCCTGAACCAGCTCGATCCCCATCTGCTGCGCCAGGAACGCATGCTCGAAGTACGCCGAATTGAAGACACCCGGTGTCAGCAGGACGACCGTACACTGACTGCTTGGCGAAAGCGCACGCAGGTTACCCAGGAGAGCTGTCGTATAGTGATCCACCGGCCGGACCGGGCTCGCTGCGAAGAGCTGCGGAAAGACCCGGGACAGGATCAGGCGGTTCTCCAGAACGTACGAGACTCCGGAAGGCGTTCGGAGGTTGTCCTCCAGCACGTACCAGACGCCATCGTTACCGCGGATCAGATCGGTGCCGCAGATATGGACATGAATGTCCCGGGGAACCGGACACCCGATGAAAGCGCGGCGGTAGTGCGCCGCTGTCTCGATCAGCTCCCGCGGCACGATGTTGTCACTCAGGATCTTCGGCGACTCGGTATACAGGTCGTGTAGAAAGAGGTTCAGCGCATTGATGCGCTGTATCAGCCCGCGCTCGATATGCTCCCACTCTGGGGCCGGCAGGATACGTGGGATCAGGTCGACCGGGAACGTCCGCTCCGTCCCGAGCGAGTCTCCGTAGACCGTGAAGGTCACGCCCTGGTTCATCAGCGTCGCATCGGCAAGAGCGACACGACGCTTGAAGTCGTCCTCATGCAGCGATTTAATGCGCTCGAACAGTGCGTGGTAGTGCGGGCGCGGCGTCAGCGTCGCCGTGTCCGCGAACATTTCGTCGTAGGCGCTTCGGTACCCTCCGCGCTCGATACCGGCAGGGTACGCGGCGAACAGACTCATAAAGCGGTGAGAAGCTCCGTAGAAGGAAATGTGTGATCGCGCGCAGCACCGCGAGCGGTAAGTGGCGAGATTCGCGGCGTCTTCGGTGACCCCGGCGAGGAGAAATCAGGGATGGCGTATTATACGACGGGCTGCCAAGCAGAGTCAAGCGGTCCGTTCATCGATTCTGAAAAGGAACGGACGTAATCCCACAGCGTCGCACGCGTCCAATCCTCGGAACGCCGTACCGGTATTCAGGTATACTGTCGCCGTTGTCATCGCCGAAACATCGCACTAGGTCGAAGTCCAAGGAGGCTCCCATGAAACTGCCCATCGTTGGTCGCCGTATCGCCGTCATCTCGTCCGTTGTTGCCGCACTCCTTGCTGCCGGCTACGCAGCCTCGGAGCACCAGCATGAGCGCGCGCTGGAGCAGCAGATCAGCACACCGGCGCCCGCAGATCTCTCGACAGTGACCACGGAGATCGAACGCGACGCCACTCCGGCGGAGATGGTCGCCTCCGACGCCGTGATCTCCGCCGACGAAGAGTCCAAAGTACGGCAGGCAGCGCGCGATTTCGTCCAGGAGAAGCGCCCCAACGCCAAGCTCGACGGCGTCTTTTCCGTCTCGATCACGGGAAACTGGTACCTTGCCGGTGTCGACGCCGTCGAAGACGGCAAGCACAACAACTACTTCCTCTACGTGTTCCAGTACGTTCGCAAGAATGGCGGCCAGTACTGGCGCGCCATGGGCCTGAGCGAGGAGCGCGCCGCGGCGATGATGGACAAAATCAGCCACGACAGACCGTCGTCCACACTGCCGGATGGCGGCTAGCCTCGCCTCTGCTCGGGCGCCATGCTTCACCCCATGGCGTCGCGCAGGGCGCGGACTCGCTTCGCCTCTATCGGGGCGGCGATATCCCCGCCGCCCTTCAGGCTCGTCCCGACGATCGCGCCGGTCGCCCCCGCCTGCAGCAGCGCTACGGCCGAGATGGTATCGAAACCACTCCCCACGAGGATCGGCGTTCCCGGCACGGCCCCGGCGACCCGCGCTACCGTCTCCGGATCAGTCGGCGCGCCTGTCGCCGCCCCGCTAACGATGAGAGCATCCGCCAGTCCGCGGTACACGGCGTCCTTCGCCGCATCCTCCAGCGTCGTCTGTACCGGATCGCCGATCTGCGCCGCGTGCTTCACAAACACGTCGGCGAAGATCGCCACGTCCGCGCCCAGACTCCGCCGATAAAGCACCGCCTCCCGCGCCGCCCCCTCGATGATCCCCTGATCCGTCACCGCCGCACCCACATACACATTGATCCGCACGAACCGCGCCCCGGTCACCGCCGCGATCGCGATCGCCGAGACTGCATCATTACGCAGAACATTCACCCCCACCGGCAGTGCCTCGCCCACGGCCTCCCGCACCGCCAGAACCGCCCGCGTCAGCGCCGCGACCGTATGCACCGGCACGTTCGTCTTCGCGAACGGGGCATCGAAGAAGTTCTCGATCATGACGGCGTCGGCGCCGCCGTCCACCAATGCCCGTGCATCCGCCCGCGCCCGCTCCAGAACCGCCTCCAGAGGCATTTCCAGGGCATCGTAGCGCGCACTACCCGGCAGCGCTCCCAGATGTACCATCCCGATCAACGGCCGCCTTGCCCAGAAGGCGCCGCCCAGGTTTCCATAAACACGCTTCGTCATCGCAATTACCTTAACACGAAAAAGACGCCGCCCATAGCAGGGCGGCGTCGAGTGCTCGCACACAAAACGGTAAGAGATCAGCCGGCGTAGATAACGCGCAGGCTCTCTTCCAGAGTGGTGACCCCCAGGAGGATCTTTTCCATCGCATCCTCCTTTAGAGATTTCATACCCGCTTCGATCGCCGCCTCACGGATCGCGTAGGCCGAGGCGTGCGCCAGGATCAGTTCGCGGACCTTGTCGGTCACCGGCATCAGCTCATAGCAGCCGATTCGGCCCTTGTAGCCCGTCCCCTTGCAGATATCACAGCCACGCCCACGGAAGAACGTGACCTTGCTCTTGTCCAGTTCGTCCAGGTTCATCCCAAGGCGCTTGATCGCATCCTTCGGCGGCTCATACGGCTGCTTGCACTTCTCACAGACCTTACGCAGAAGGCGCTGTGCCATGACGCCGACCGTGGCGGAGGCGATCAGGAACGGTTCGACCCCCATATCCATCAGACGGGCGACAGCCGCAGGCGCGTCGTTGGTGTGGAGGGTGGAGAAGACCAGGTGGCCGGTAAGCGCCGCCTCAATGGCGATCATCGCCGTCTCCTGGTCGCGCATCTCACCGACCATGATGATATCCGGGTCCTGGCGCAGCATAGAGCGCAGGCCGGCGGCGAAGGTCATCCCCGCCTTATTGTTCACGCCGACCTGAGTGACGCCCGAGAGTTCGTACTCGACCGGGTCCTCGATCGTCAGAATGTTCTTCTCCCCCGAATTTACCTTGGAGAGACAGGAGTACAGGGTGGTCGACTTACCCGAACCGGTCGGCCCGGTGACCAGGATGATGCCGTAGGTGCGCATCAGCATCGACTCGAACATCTCGAAGGTATGCGGCAATAGGCCGAGCTTATGCAGGCCGACACTGATATTCGACTTGTCCAGGACGCGCATAACGACCTTCTCGCCGAAAACGGCGGGGAGGGTCGAAACGCGGAAGTCGAACTGCTTGCCTTTGACCGTCGCCGAGATACGTCCGTCTTGCGGAGCGCGCTTCTCGGAGATATCCATGTCCGCCATGATCTTGATGCGGCTGACAAGAGCCGCCTGCGCCTTTTTAGGCACGACAAGCCCGTCGATCAGGATACCGTCGATGCGGTAGCGGACCTTGACCGCATCCTTCGCCGGCTCGATATGGATGTCCGATGCCTTCTCGGCAATACCCCGGTCGATGATTGCATTCGCCAGCTTGATGACCGGCGCCTCGCCGGCAGCGTTCTCCAGATCCTCCAGCGAAGCGCCGTCGTCTTCGCGCTTGCCGGTATTGACCGCGACATCCTCATCCGCGAAATCTTTAAGGACGTTCTCTACCGCTTCGCCGTCATTGCGGTAGGACTCCTGGATGGCCAGGAGGATATCCTCCTCGGTAGCGATCACCGGAACGATCTCTTTGCCGGTGATCAGGCGGATCTCGTCGGTGGCGAAGATATCCAGGGGATTCTTCATCGCCAGCCGCAGCTTGGAGCCGATCAGCTCCAGTGGGATCACCTTATAACGCCGCGCGAGATCCTGAGAGACCAGCGTCGCGATCTCGTACGGGACCTTTGTCTCAGCCAGATCGACGTACTCGACTCCCCAGTGCTCCCCGAGGATACGTACCCGATCCCGCTCGGTGACATAGCCCATGCTCACGAGTAGATCGCCGAGCTGCTTGTGTCCACCGAGCTGTTTCTGCTTCTCGAGTGCACTGGCGATCTGGTCCTGAGTCACCAGACCCTCTCGCAAGAAAAGCTCACCAATTCGTTCCACTTGCTGCCGAGCCCCTGTCTTAGCACCGTTTTTGAGTACGAGGGCGCATTATTTCCCTCGCCTTTGCCGCCGGTCCCATATTGATTGTCGGAAAGTCACCGCCGGATTTGCATGCCTGGCAACACGTCACGCCGGCAGACGTCTGAATGGTTATACGGTAACTTCCGAGCACTGAAGACCCTCGCCATCCGCACCATCTTGTAGAAAACTTTCTGGCAAATACGAAGGCGAGGCTGTGACTACCACAGCCTCGCCTACGCAGGATTCATGCCAGGCACCGTAACTGTACCTGGTATAGGGCTCGCTTAGTTGTTATTGACGTGCGTTGTGATGAATACCACAACCTCATCCTTGTTGTGCTGGTCCTGCCGGAAGCGGAACAGCTCGCCAAAGAACGGGATGTCTCCGAGGACAGGCACCTTCTGCATGTTCTTGGAATCTGTATCGCTGATCAGGCCGCCGATCGCGATCGTCTCCCCGTCCTTGACCCGGATCGTCGTATCCACGAAGCGCGTCGAGATCTGCGGCAGCTGAATGCCGTTACCGGCGTTCAGGAAGCTCGTGATGCTCGATACCTCCGGGTGCACGTACAGCGTGATCGTGCCGTCCGGGCTCGTGCGCCCGGTCACCTTGAGGGTGATACCGACCGTCGCCGTCTCGGTCGCGACATTCTGTCCCTGCTGCGTCTGGGTGATATTCGTGATGTACTTCACCTGATCACCGATAAACGCCGTCGCCGTCTGCCCGTCGAGCGCCGTCAGGTTCGGATTGGACAGAACCTTGGCCTTGTTGTCGTTGACCGCGGCCTGAAGCTGCATCTGAACGGTATACGGCGTCCGGTAGATCGCGCCGAAGTTGGGAGTCCGTGCAAGATCCTGGGAGGCCTGGGGTCCCATCGAAATCGGCGTCCCGGTAGTTGCTCCGTCCTTGATCGGAGAAACGCCGACCTGCGCCTCACCGATCTGGACCGCACGGGTCGGATCATACGTGATACCCAGCTTCTTACCGTACTGCGAGTTGATATCTACGACCTTGGCTTCGTAGACAACCTGCGGCAGGCGGATATCGACCTTGTCCAGGACGTCACGCGCTCGCGCAAGCGTCTCCGGCTGCCCGGTCAGGATCAGCGTGGTCGTCGCGGAAGTCACCGTAATGCTGCTGTTCGCAGGCCCGCTCGTATTCTGAACCGGTCCACCACCACCTGCGTCTCCTCCGAGTCCCGGGATCGCCGAACCCGTGAACGTCACCGACTGGCCAGTCGTTTTTGGCGAGAAGGCCTGGCTCGGTCCGGGTGTGACATAGACATTCGGAACGAGACGCGCCAGGATGGCCATCAGCTCGGTAGCCGATGCATACTTGATCTTGTAGACCTCGTTGGTCAGACCGGCGAACCGCTTGCTCTGCCGCAGCTGCTCCTGGTACGGTGCATCCACCAGAGCACTCTCAGTCTGCTCGACCAGCGCGCGCGCCGCATCGATCTCGGCCTGAGTACCGGAGATGTTGATAACGCCTCCCTTTGGCACCACACGGTCCAGTTCACCCGCCGGCGCCGGCGCCCCGGTCTGCTGCTGAACCGGCCCGCCCGGCGGTACGGTCGGGTTCGTGCCGGTCGGCGCTCCGCCGCTCGCGGGCGAATTCTGCCCGACCGTGTAGAGAGAGCTTCCCTGCCGCCCCTCGGTGCCGATCGAGATCAGCGTCACACGGCCACGAAGGTTCGGGAACGACGACAGGATCGAGTTCAGGAGCGACTGACCATCTGCAAAGATGAAGGGGATCGAGTCGTTGACAGACGGCCCGGTGGAAGCTCCCCGCGCCAGTGCGGAGACCGCCTCCGGCGTACCTACCGCGTAGTTGCTTCCAATACGGGCGTACCGGTAGCCGCTCAGGTTGACGACCGTGTCCAGGGCCTCCGCAAAGGAGACGTGGTGCAGCGACACGGTGATCCGGTTCTGGATCGCACCGGTGGGCGCGCCGCCGGTCGCTAGAATGACGTTGATACCGGATTGGACCGCTAGCGCCTTGATGACTTCGCTGATATCCGCATCGACAAAGTCGAGAGAGACACGGCGTCCTGTCGGCTCGCTGTCACTCGTCGCAAACGTCGGCGCGGACATCGGCGTGATCACCACACTGCTCTGAGCCGCCGGGAAGAACCGACGCAGCGATGATGCCGTGACGGGCGTCTTCGCCGACTGGTGCGCCAGCGGCACCGCGTGCAACTCGGGCACCGCCGCCCGGGCGGACGCCGCAGTAGACGGTTCTATTGCAGCAAGAGAAGCTCCGGACGCCGCCGCCACCGAAAGCGTGGTCTTGATGCCCGCCTGCCGCAGGGAGGGCAGGGAGGCAGGATTGGCGGCTGTCGTCCTGGCGGATGCCATGACGGATGTCGGTACGACTGTCGCCAGTACCGTCGCCCCGGCCGGCTTCAAGGAATGCGCTGCCGTAGCCGCCAGTCCCGCCTCCTGGAGCGGCGGAAGCGCTGCCGAAGAGGGCGCGGCCGCAGCCGCTGCCATAACGGTTACCGGGATGGCAGGCACCGTCTTCAGCGTCCGATGCGACCCAGGCGCCGCAGTCAATGCCGTGGTCGCCAATCCGGCCTGTCGTAGGGACGGCAGCGCGGATTCCGCGATACTGGTCTCTGCCGGCG
>Ga0105239_10008836_pt1 | contig 11404 bp, 9 predicted proteins | sample KBSC44metaG_FD_92761 | JGI IMG/M metagenome (GOLD analysis project Ga0105239, IMG submission 92761) | Corn rhizosphere microbial communities from Kellogg Biological Station, Michigan, USA - KBS C4-4 metaG | ecosystem: Host-associated > Plants > Roots > Rhizosphere > Soil | place: Michigan, USA...
AGGCGGTTGCCGCGGTATAAAAGTCCATCTCTATACCACTGCACGAACACGCGGCGCACGGCGGCCGACAGGCCTTCGTCCATCGTGAAGCGCTCGCGCGACCAGTCGATCGACGCACCGAGGCGGCGCATCTGGTTCGTGATCGTCGAGCCGGATTCGGCCTTCCATTCCCACACGCGCTCGACGAACTTCGCGCGGCCGAGATCGTGGCGTGTCTTGCTTTCCGCGGCGAGCTGGTTCTCGACGATCTTCTGCGTGGCGATGCCGGCGTGGTCGGTGCCGCCTTGCCAGAGCGTCTTGAAGCCGCGCATGCGGTGGTAGCGGATCAGCGCGTCCATGATCGTCTGCTGGAACGCGTGGCCCATGTGCAGCGTGCCGGTCACGTTCGGCGGCGGCAGCAGGATGCAATACGGCTCACCGCCGCCGTGCGGCGCAAACGTGCCGGACGCTTCCCAGCGCGCATACCACTTCGATTCGATGGCTTTGGGGTCGAAACTCTTGTCCATGGCGTGACGCCTCGCGCCCGCGCAGGCGCGTGGGACTTCAAAAAAGGGATGGTCAATTGTAGCGGCACGGCGCGCAGTGCCCAAGCGTTTGGGGTAGCATTCCGCATCGCCCGGGGGTAAACCAGATGGCGTCTGGTAGCGGCTTTTTGCACGAACTGCGTCGTCGCCACGTGTTCCGCGTGGGCGTGGCGTATGCCGTGGTCGGCTGGCTGCTGATCCAGGTTGCGACGCAGGTGTTTCCGGTGTTCAGCCTGCCGAACTGGACGGCGCAACTCGTCGTGCTGCTGATCTTGATCGGCTTTCCGGTCGCGCTGGTATTGGCCTGGGCGTTCGAGATGACGCCCGAAGGCGTGCGCCGTACCGAGCCGGCGCATTCACCCGAAGCGCGCTCGCCCGAACGGCGGCGGCACGTCGGCCGCACGCTGGATTTCGCGATCATCGGCGTACTAGCCGCCGCTGTCGCCGTATTGTTGTGGCGCCAGACGCGCGAGCACGCCGCGCCGGCGTCGACGCCGGCGTCGACGCCGGCGAAGTCAGTGGCGGTGCTCCCGTTCGAGAACTTGAGCGCTGACAAGGACAACGAATATTTCGCCAGCGGCATGCAGGACGAGATCCTGACTCGGTTGGCCAACATTCGCGACATCAAAGTGATTTCGCGCACATCGACGCAGAAGTACGCGAGCCGACCGGAGAATCTGAAGATCGTTGCCACCGAACTCGGCGTAGCCACGCTGCTCGAAGGCAGCGTGCAGCGCGCCGGCAATGCCGTGCACATCAACCTGCAGCTGATCAATGCAAGCGACGACAACCATCTGTGGGCCGAGAGCTACGACCGCGAGATCAAAGACATCTTCGGTGTCGAGCGCGATGTCGCGACGAAAGTCGCCGATGCGCTGAAAGCGACGCTGCTGCCGCAGGAAGCCGAGCACGTGGCGAGCGTCCCGACGCAGAATCCGGAAGCGTACGATCTGTATTTGCGCGCCTTGGCGTTTTCCAATCGCGCCAACGACCAGTATGCGCTGACCCGGGCCGTGATGCCGCAAGCTGCCGAGTTGTTGCAGCAGGCGCTGGCCAAGGATCCCGGCTTCGCGCATGCCGCGGCACTGCTCGGCCGCGTGCACATGTACCTGTACTTCTTCGGCGGCGACCGCACCGACGCGCGCCTGGCGCTGGCGAAGGCGGCCGGGGAACAGGCGCTGGCCTTGCGGCCGGATCTCGGCGAAGGTCATTTCGCGCTGGCGTTCTACTGGTACTGGGGCTTCCGCGACTATGCGCACGCGCTGGACGAGCTGGCGCTGGCGCGCAAGACCATGCCGCGCAGCTTTGACATCGAATCGCTCTCCGCCGCCATCGCGCGCCGGCAGGGCAAATGGCAACAAGCGCTCGACGGCTTGAGCCAAGCTGCGATCTATGATCCGCGCAATGCCAGTGTGCCGTTCGAGGTTGGGCAGACCTATGCGCACCTGCGACGTTACGCCGAAGCGGACCAGGCCTACGGACACGCCGCCGAGCTTTCCGCCGATCCTGCGTTGTCGGTCGTTCGGCGCGCATGGAACACGATGAACTGGAAAGGGGATCTGGCGCCGTTGCGCGCGGCGTTGGCAGCTTTGCCGCCCGGCAGCGACGCGCGCGCGATGGATCGGGGTTTTTCCTACGCCCTCAACTGGTTGTCGCGCGACTACGCCGCGGCCGCGCAGGTCGCCGAGGAATCGACGACCGATCGATGGACCGCGGCCAACGGCAATTCGGTGCTGCCGCGGAGTTTGTTGCTTGCCTGGGCCTATGCCGGCGCGGGCGACCGCGACAAAGCCGGCAGGCTCTTTGCGGATTTGCACACGCACCTGCAGGCCGAGGTGCGCGAGCGTCCGGGTGACTGGGATCGTCACATGGCGCTCGGCTTTGCCGCCGCCGGCCTCGGTCTCAAGGACGAGGCCACCGGCGCCGGCCGCCAAGCCGTCGAATTGCTGCCGGTCAGCCGCGACGCATTTGCCGGCCCGGAAATGCTGTGCCACCTGGCACGACTGTACGTGCGGGTCGGCGAAAACGATCAGGCCATCGCGTTGTTGCAACAGCTTATGGCGATGCCGGCCGGCCTGCATGTCTCGTCGGCGACGCTGCGGCTCGACCCGGTTTGGGATTCGCTGCGCAACGATCCGCGGTTCCAGGCGCTTGCGAACGCCGAGCCGCTGCCGTCGCCGGTCGGCGCGGAGCACTGAGCCAATCACATATCGTGCTTGGCGACCTCAAATCCTGCGGCTTTGTAGGTCTTCCAGCGATTGCGCGAGCCGAGGCGCTCGTTCTCGTCCGCCGGCACCACTTCGAGCACGCGCTCGAACAATCCCGGCGCGCAGTCTTCGCGCAGATTGATCACCAGTGCGCGATCCGGCGTCGTCATGTCCGGCGGCACGATCAGCACCGGCGTGATCGCATCGTCGTCGTCGCCGGCAATCTGGTGCGGTACGAATGCGGTCTCGTCGAATTCCCAGAGCTTCTCGTCCAGGCGCTCCGCTTCATCGAGCGTGCGCGCCAGGATCAGAGTCGGGGTGCCACTGTCGAACGCGCGCTTGGCGAGCTCGCAGACGAGCAGCAGCGGGTCATCGCGGAAGCGCGGCTTGTCGATGAGATAGAAGTCGGCGCGCAGCACGACGCTTACGCGGTGCGATCCAGCAGGTACTGCACGAGCAGGCTCACCGGCCGCCCGGTCGCCGAACCCTTGCGGCCTTCTTCCCAGGCGGTGCCGGCGATGTCGAGGTGCGCCCAGCGATAGCCTTCGGTGAAGCGCGCGAGGAAGCAGCCGGCCGTGATCGCGCCCGCGTACTTGCCGCCGATGTTGGCGATGTCCGCGTAGCCGGTATCGAGCTGGCTCTGGTAGTCGTCCCACAAGGGCAGGCGCCAGGCGCGATCGAGCGTGTTTTCGCCGGCGGCCAGCAGATCGTTCGCGAGCGCGTCGTCCTGTGTCATGAGACCCGTGGCGTGCTTGCCGAGCGCGACCACGCAGGCGCCGGTCAGCGTCGCCGCGTCGATGATCACCTGCGGATTATACTTTTGCACAAAGGTCAAAGCGTCGCAAAGTATAAGCCGGCCCTCGGCGTCGGTGTTGAGCACCTCGACGGTCTGGCCCGACATCGACGTGACGACATCGCTCGGCCGCTGTGCCTTGCCGCCCGGCATGTTCTCCGCGGCCGGGACGACGCAGACGAGGTTGAGCTTGAGCTTGAGTTCGACTGCCGCGAGGAACGCGCCGAGCACGCCGGCGGCACCGCACATGTCGAATTTCATTTCCTCCATGCCGGCGCTCGGCTTGATCGAAATGCCGCCGGTGTCGAAGGTGATGCCCTTGCCGACGAACGCGTACGGGCGGTCCTTTTCGCCGGCGCCGTTCCAGCGCAGCACCACGAGCTTGGGCGGGTTCGCCGAACCCTGCGCGACCCCGAGCAGCGCGCCCATGCCGAGCCTGCTCATGTCGGCTTCTTCGAGAATTTCGCAAGTGACGCCGGCGTGATCCTTGGCCAGTTTCCGGGCGGCATCGGCAATGTACTGCGGAGTGCAGATGTTCGGCGGCAGATTGCCGAGTTCGCGCGCGAAGCGCACGCCGTCCGCGATCGCGCCTGCCTGTGCAAGCGCGGCGCCATCGGCCGCCGCGGCAAAAGCGAGCGCGTTGAATTCGGGTTTCGCGGACTTTTCCTTCGGCTTGAACGTCGCCGTGTACTTGTACGCCTGCGCATCGGTGGCAAGCGCCGCCGTGCGCAGTTTCCAGGCCGCGTCCCTGCCCGGCACGTCGATCTCGGTCAGGAACGACACGGCCCGGTCGAGCGGCGCGCCCTTGAGCGCACGCGCAGCTTCCGCGCAGGCGCGCGCGAACCGCGCGCCGTCGAACTTCTTCGGCTCGCCGAGGCCGACGACGAGCACGCGCGGGGCGGCGATGCCGGGCAGGGCAAACAGCAGGCTGCTGCCGCCGATCTTGCCGCTGACATCGCCGGACTCGAGCAGGCGCTTGATCGCACCGCCGGATTTCTCGTCAATGCGCGCGGCGGCGCTGGTCAGGGTGCGGTCGTCGTATATGCCGACGACGATGCATGGGGCGCTGCTGGTTTCGGGGAGGTCTGCGCTGAGGGAAAACTGGATGGTCATGCGAAATTCCTGCGGTGACGTGCACGGCTGCGCCGGGCGAGCCGTTACACTTAAGGCCGATTGAACGTGGCGCAGAGTGAAAATTGCGCCAAGCCGTGTAGTTTACTGGATTGCTTGATGCTGCGTATTGTCGACCGCTACCTCACCCGCGAGCTGCTCGTGAGTTTTCTCGCCGCGACGCTGATTCTGGTGCTCATCACACTCGGCGGCACGGTGGCGGATCTGCTCAACAAGATCGCGCGCGGCCGCATTCCGGCCGATCTGCTGCTCGCGCTGATCGGCCTGCGCACGGTTGATGCGCTGACCGTGCTCGCGCCGCTCGCGGTGTTCATCGGCGTGCAGCTGGCGTACGGGCGCCTGTATCGCGAAAGCGAAATGGCCGTGTTCGCCGCGTCCGGCCTGCCGCTCACCGGATTGCTGCGCCCGCTGCTGCTGCTCGCACTGCCGCTGATGACGCTGATGGGCCTGATCTCGTTCTGGTTCGCGCCGGCCGCGGTACGTGCGTCGCAGTCGCTGCTGCAGGAAGCGAGCAAGTCGCTGATCATCGCCGGGCTCGAGCCCGGCCGCTTCGTCGAGCTGCCGAATCACGACGGCGTGATGTACGTGGACACGATGAGCAGCGACGGCACCCAGTTCAAGAAGATGTTCGTCGCCAGCGAACGCACGGATGCGAACGACAATACGACCGCGCTGAACGTGATCACCGCCACGAGCGGCGAGCTGTTCCACGATGCGAACGGCGTGGAACGCTACCTTGGCCTCAATGACGGCTTCCGCGTCGAAGGCGTGATCGGGCAGGACAACTATCGGCTGATGCGCTACGCGCGCAACGATATCAAGCTGCCCGACAACGAGACCGACACCACGGCCGATTCGGTCAAGCGTTCGGCAACCACGGCCGAGTTGCTGCGCAGCGACGACCCGGTGCAGCGCGCCGAACTGCACTGGCGCCTGGCCGCGCCGATCTCGACGCTGATCCTGATCCTGCTCGCGCTGCCGTTGGCGAAATCCAGTCCGCGCGAACCGCGCTATGCGCGCCTGCTGATCGCGCTGCTGGCCTGGCTCATCTACTACAACTGCCTGGCGATCGGCCGTTCGATGCTGAGCCAGGGCAAATGGAGTCCGCTGCTCGGCTTCTGGTGGGTGCACATTCCGACGCTGCTGATCGCGGCCTACCTGATCTGGCGCAGCCAGCAGCTGCCGGCGGCGAAGCAGCGCGCGGTGCGCACATGATCGGCGCGTTGCGTTTCGTCGCGTTCAAGAAAGTCGACAAGCTCGTGGCATTGTCGGTGCTCGGCGCGGTGCTGCTGACCTGGGGATTCCTGGTCGGGTTCGACGCGTTCTACGCGTTCGTCGGCGAAATCGGCGATGTCGGCACCGGCGGTTACACGCTGAGCAAGGCGGTGACGTACACGCTGCTCACCGTGCCGCGGCGCGGCTACCAGATGTTCGGCAACGCCGCGCTTATCGGCGGCCTGATGGGGCTCGGCATGCTGGCCGCGAGCGGCGAACTCACGGCGCTGCGCGCCGCGGGCTTGTCGAAACTGCGCATCTGTTTCTCGGTGATCCTGTCGCTGGTCGCGCTGACGTTCGTCGTCATGCTGATGGGTGAGACGATCGGTCCGCGCGGCGAGCAGAAGGCCGAAGCGCTGGCGATGGCGGCGAAGGCAAAGGACGTCAGCATCGGCAAGGGCGGCAGCCTGTGGGCGCGCGATGGCGACAACGTCATCAACGCCAAGCACGGACGCACGCGCGCGACGAAGGACGGCCCGACCGTCGAATTGCAGGATGTGCGCGTGTTCGAGTTCACGCCGCAGGGCCAGCTCGACGCGTTGTCGTTCGCGAAAACCGCCACGCATACGCGCGGCGAATGGACGTTGCACGACGTGCGCCACACGCAGTTCCACGGCGCGGAGGCGAAGACCACGCTGCAGCCGCAAGTCGAATGGAAATCCGCGCTCGATCCGAACGTGCTCGCGGTGTCGATGATCCACCCGGAATACCTGTCGGCCAGCGATCTGTCGCGCAACATCGACTACATGCGCCGCAACCGCCAGGACGCCTCGAGCTACGAACTGGCGTACTGGAGCCGCATCTTCTATCCGCTCAACGTGCTCGTGCTCGCGTTCTGCGCCGTGCCGTTCGCCTTCGGCGCGCTGCGCACCGGCGGCCTCGGCAAGCGCCTGTTCATCGGCATGGCGCTGGCGATCTGCTACTACTTCTTCCAGCGCGCGGTGGTGAATCTCGGGCCGATCTACAACTTCAATCTCGCGTTGGCGAATGCGCTGCCGGCGCTGCTGCTCGCGGGCGGGGCATTGCTGTATTTCAGGCGGTTCGGCTAGTCCTTGCGACCACCGTTCCGGCGGCCAAGTCATGCCATGTGCGGTTTTCCGCATCGAACAACGCCCACAAAAATCCGATTCCGACACAAGCGAGCGAGATCAGCGCGACCGCGAAGCGCAGCAGCGCGCGCGCCCAGGTCACGCGCGCGTCACCCGCGCGCACGACGCGCAGGCGCCACGCGCGCATGCCGATGGTCTGGCCGCCGCGAGTCCACGAGATCACGAAGTAAGCGGCGGTGAAAGCGAGCACGAACCCCTGCGTGAGCAAAGCGCGCAGATCGCGATGGTTCTCGAGCGTGCCGCCGCTCAAGGCCAGCGCGAGCGCGCCGGCGAAGAACCACAGGCCGAGCAGCGGCAACAGGTCGTAGATGCCGGCAAGCAGGCGCAGCCAGAGCGAGGCGGGTTCGAATTTCATCGCAGTAGGATAGCCGCGTTTCGACTTCGCGCGCGGCGCGCGTTACGCTCCGTGCGAACGGAGTCACGGCGTGAGCGAGCCATTCAGTCAGCAAGACCGGATCGCCATCGATGCGTTCATCGAGCGCATCTGGTCCGAGCTGGGCCTTGCCGACAATACGCTGTCGAGCTACCGGCGCGATCTGGAAGGTTTCGCGCGCTGGCTGCCCGCCCGGCGCGAGCATCTCGACAGCGCGACACGCGAGTCGGTGAATCGCTATCTGGCCGCACGTTCGGCCAAGGGCGGACGCCACGGCACCGGCTATACGGCACGCAGCAATGCGCGCCTGATCTCCACTTTGCGGCTGTTCTATCGCACGCGGTTGCGGGCGGGCGCGATCGCGGAGGATCCGACCGTGCTGCTCGAGGCGCCGAAGCTGCCGCGACCGCTGCCCAAGGCGTTGTCCGAGCGCGAAGTCGAGGCACTGATCCGCGCGCCGGACGCCGAGGCGCCGCTGGGGCTGCGCGATCGCGCGATGTTCGAGCTGATCTATGCCACGGGCTTGCGCGTCAGCGAACTCGTCGGCCTGCGTACGGAGCAGATCAATCTGCGCCAGGGCGTATTGCGCGTCACCGGCAAGGGTGGCAAGGAGCGACTCGTGCCGCTGGGCGAGGAGGCGCAGCACTGGCTTGAGCGTTACTACGCGCAGGCGCGGCCGGCGATCCTCAAGGGCCGGGTCAGCGATGCCGTGTTCGTCAGCAACCGCGGCGAAGCCATGACGCGGCAGATGTTCTGGACGATGGTGAAGAATCACGGCGTCAAAGCGGGCATCGAAGGCAAACGCATCTCGCCGCACGTGTTGCGGCACTGCTTCGCCACGCATCTGCTCAACCACGGCGCCGATCTGCGCGCGCTGCAGATGCTGCTCGGGCACAGTTCGCTGTCGACCACGCAGATCTACACACTGGTGGCGCGCGAAGGCCTGAAGCGGCTGCACGCACGCCACCACCCGCGCGGGTGATCCCGAGAGCGCCTGGCAACGCATCGAGGCGAGCATCTGGTGCATTTGGGCGACCAGCGGCTTTCTCGGTAACGCCGCGCATGCGACAATTGCAACATTCCGGGCCTGTCGCCGGTCTGCTCTTCATCGCGCCGCATCCCGACGCATCAATCCCGAGGTTTCCGATGTTCCGATTTCTGCTGCTGACGTTACTGGCGGCGTTTGCCGTTTCCGCATCCGCCGAAGGCGATGCGAACAAGATAGCCGCGGATGCGCTGCACAAGGTTGCGCCGAATGCGAAGCTGCAATCCGTCAGCCCGGCGCCGCTTGCCGGGTTCTATTCCGTGGTGGCCGACGGCCACGCGATTTATGTCAGCACGGACGGCAAGTACCTGATCGAAGGCCATGTCGTCGACGTCGCCGCCAAGCGCGACATCATGGAAGACAGCCTGCAAGGTGTGCGCAAGGCCGCGGTGCAGGGCATTCCGGCGAGCAACCGGCTGACGTTCGCGCCGCCGCATCCGAAGCATCATGTCACCGTGTTTACCGATCCGGACTGCCCGTACTGCCGGCAGTTTCACAAGCAGATCGCCGAATACAACCGGCTCGGCATCGCCGTCGATTATCTGCTGTTCCCGTTGCCGATCCACAAAGGCGCCGATTTGAAGTCCGTCACCGTGTGGTGCTCGAAGGACCGCAACACGTCATTCACCGAAGCGATCAACGGCGCGAATCTGCCACAGCAGACGTGTGCGAATCCGATCGGCGATATCATCCATATTGCCGAAACCACCGGAATTACCGGAACGCCGGCGGTGCTGGCCGACGATGGCAGCATGCTCGGCGGCTACGTTGCCCCGGACCAGCTGGCCAAGCAGCTCGACGCGCTGGATGCTGCGCCGGCGAAGTGAACCAATCGCGCCGAAACCTGTCCTATCGAAACTTGTTGAACGCGGAACGCTCATGTTGAAGAAACTGTTTGCCCTGGTGGTGCTGGCCGCCGTCACTTCTGTGCATGCCGACGACGGCGAAAAGACCGTGCGCGACGCGATGCATTCGTTGCTGCCGCTCGCCGTCATCGACCACATCGTCAAATCCGATCTGCCCGGCTTCTACGAGGTGATCGTCAGCGGCCAGGTTGTCTATGTGAGCGCCGACGGCAAGTATCTGCTGCAGGGCAATCTGTACGACGTGCCGGGCAAGAAGGATCTCACTGCCGCGCGCCTTGCCGCCATGCGTCAGATCGCCGTCGAAAAACTTCCGGCATCGAAAAAGATCGTGTTCGCGCCGGAGCACCCCAAACACACGGTGACCGTGTTCACCGACGTCGATTGCCCGTATTGCCGCCAGTTCCACAAGCAGATCGACCAGTTCAACAAGGCCGGCATCGCCGTGAACTACGTGTTGTTCCCGCTCGATATACATCCGGGCGCGGACAAGAAGGCTTCCGCGCTGTGGTGCGCGGCGGACCGCAACACCGCGTATACCGAAGCGATGAATGGCCGCGCTCCGGCCGCAGGCCCGACGAGTTGCGCGAATCCGGTCGCCGAGACCAAGGCATTGGCGATTTCGCTCGGCATCAATGCCACGCCGACGATTCTGGCCGAGGACGGCACCACCGTGAACAGCAGCAAGACGGTCAGCCCGGAGCTGTTGCTCGGCGAGCTGGATCGGCTGGCGGCCGAGCACGCGAAGCAGGGCGGCAAGGTCGCAACGCGCTAGAACCCGTTCGCCGGGCGTAGCGCCGTTGCACGGCCTCGCCCGGGCTCCGATTTCGCTAGTCCGCTTTTGCCGCGCTGAGCGCGAGCATTTCGGCTAAAATGCGCGTCCCTTGGACGCCTCCGCCGCGCTCCCCATGATCGTTCTGGATGGGCTTTCCGCCCTGTCTCCGTTTCGCCTGGAGCGGCTCAATCGCGAGCTGAATCGGGCGTTGCCGCGCACCCGCGTGCTGGCGGCGTGGCATGTCTACTTTGTCTCGGGCGATGCTGCGGCACTCGACACCACGCAACTGGCCGAAGTGCTGCGTGCGCTGCCCGGCGCTCCGCGCCACGCGGAACTATGGGCGGTGCCGCGTCTGGGCACGATCTCGCCGTGGTCGACGAAAGCGACCGACATCCTGCATGGCTGCGGAATCCCGGTACGACGCGTGGAGCACGGCACCGGCTTCGCCATCGACCGCGCACCGCCTGCGGACAGCGCCGACTGGGATCGACTCACCCGCGTACTGTACGACCCGATGACGCAATCGGTGTTGACGGCGCTGGCGCAGGCCGACGCGTTGTTCCAGACCGGCGCGCCGGCGCCGTTGCAGCGCGTGGCGCTTGCCGGCGATGCGACGGCGGCGTTGAACGACGCCAACCGTCGTCTCGGCCTGGCGCTGGCGGCCGACGAGATCGAATACCTCGTCGCGCGCTATGCCGAACTGCGTCGCGATCCGAGCGACGCCGAGTTGATGATGTTCGCGCAGGCGAATTCGGAACATTGCCGGCACAAGGTGTTCAACGCGCGCTGGACGATCGACGGCGCGGCACAGGCACAAAGCCTGTTCGGCATGATCAAGAGCACGCATGCCGCAGCGCCGCAGCACACGCTGTCGGCGTACAGCGACAACGCCGCGGTGATCGAGGGCAGCAGCGCCCAGCGCTTCTTCGCCGATGCGCAGAGTGGAAAATATGGAAAAGTGGAAGAATCTATCCCGTACGCGATCAAGGTCGAGACGCACAACCACCCGACCGCGATCGCGCCGCATCCCGGCGCCGCGACTGGCGCGGGCGGCGAGATCCGCGACGAGGGCGCCGTCGGCCGCGGCGGCAAGCCGAAAGCCGGCCTGACCGGCTTCACCACGTCCTACCTGCGCATTCCCGATCTGCCGCGGCCGTGGGAAAAGGAGCGTCCGCTGCCGCCGCGCATGGCCAGCGCGTTCGAGATCATGCGCGACGGTCCGCTCGGCGCGGCCGCCTACAACAACGAGTTCGGCCGGCCGTGCCTGGGCGGCTACTTCCGTGCATTCGAAGCCGAAGCCGGCGACGCG
>Ga0105239_10008837_pt1 | contig 11403 bp, 10 predicted proteins | sample KBSC44metaG_FD_92761 | JGI IMG/M metagenome (GOLD analysis project Ga0105239, IMG submission 92761) | Corn rhizosphere microbial communities from Kellogg Biological Station, Michigan, USA - KBS C4-4 metaG | ecosystem: Host-associated > Plants > Roots > Rhizosphere > Soil | place: Michigan, USA...
GAGCAGGTCAGGATCGCCGCGGGGGAGTCGCTCGCTGTCACCGGTCGGGCGCCGCGACGCGGGCACGCGATCGAGATCCGCATCAACGCCGAGGACCCGGCGCGCGGCTTCGTGCCGTCACCGGGGGTCGTCGAGCGCTTCCGGCCGCCGCTCGGGCCCGGTGTGCGCGTCGACACGGCCGTCGAGGACGGCACGACGGTCCCGCCATACTACGACTCGCTGATCGCGAAGCTGATCGTCTCGGACGACGACCGGCCCGCCGCGATCGAGCGCGCTCTCCGGGCACTCCGCGAGCTCGAGGTCACGGGTATCCCGACGACGCGGGAGCTCGCGCTCGACGTTCTCGGCTCGGACGGCTTCCGATCGGGTGCCTACTCGACCGGCTACCTTGAGGAGATGGAAGCGCACCTGCCCTCGCTGCGGCCAGCATGACCGTAGGCTCGACGGAGGTCATCACCGGCGTCGACTCGGCAGAGCCGGCGGGGAGTGCAGGTGCCGGCTCTGCCGGCGCCGGAACGGGGCACGAGCGGAGGCGGCGGCTTTGCCGCCGCCGTGAGCGGGTATGAGCGGCGAGACGACCCGGCCGAAGCCGGCGCCGAAGCCTCTCGGCCGCAGGCAGGCGCGCCGGCAGGCGCTCTTCCTCCTCTACCAGTGGGACCTCACCGGGCAACCGCTGGCGTCGCTCTTCGAGGGTGAGCCGGACGCGTTCGCCCGCTCGCTCGCGACGTCCGTCTCCGCCGTGGCGCCGGAGCTGGACACTCGTGTGAGCGCCGTCTCGGAGGGCTGGCCCGCCGACCGGCTGGGTACGCTCGAGCGCAACATCCTGCGCATCGGGGTGTTCGAGCTGGAGGAGAACGCGGTGCCGATGGACGTCGCCATCAACGAGGCCGTCGTGCTGGCGAAGCGCTATGCGAGCGAGGACGCCGCCCGGCTCGTCAACGGGATCCTCGGCAGGATTGCGAAGGACGGCCGGTGAGCGGCGGCTCTGACGCGTCGCTGCAGAGGGCCGAGGAGCTGCTCGAGCGCTTGAAGACGCGGGTCGACGCGCTCGAGGCGAGCGCCGATGCGGGCGGCGACGTCGACGCGGCGGTCGACGGGCTGGCGGAGATCGCCGAGCTGGCGAAGGAGATCGAAGCCGAGGTGCAGCGCGCCCGTCAGGCCGCCGATGCGGGCGCCTGACGAGCTCCGCGCGCTCGTCGAGCAGGGGCTCGCCGACCTCACGCCGACGGCGTCGCTCGACGGCCTCTCCGAGGCGATGCGCTACGCGCTGGACGGAGGAGGCAAGCGGATTCGCCCCGTCCTCTGCCTCGCGACGGCGGAGGCCGCCGGGGGGCGGGCCGAGGACGCGCTGCCCGCAGCGGTCGGGCTCGAGCTCGTCCACACGTTCTCGCTCGTCCACGACGACCTACCCTCGCTGGACGACGACGACGAGCGCCGCGGCCGCCCGAGCGCGCACGTCGCCCACGGAGAGGGCGTTGCGCTGCTCGCCGGCGACGCATTGCTCACGGAGGGGTTGCGCCTCGCGCTCTCCTACGACCGCCCCCAGCCGGCCCGAGAGCTCGCCGAGGCGACGCTCGGCATGATCGGCGGGCAGTATCTCGACGTCACGGCCGCGCAGGTCGACCTCGCCGAGTTGCACCGGTTGAAGACCGGTCGCCTCTTCGCGGCGGCGGTCGGTCTCGGGCTCTGGGCGGCGGCGGTGCCCGCCGGCGACCAGGATCCGTGGCGGGCGTTCGGGGAGGAGCTCGGCGTCCTCTTCCAGGCGATGGACGACCTGATCGACGGGGACGGCTACGCGACCGAGCTCGGCGAGGACGGCGCCCGCGAAGTCGCCGCGGCCGCCGCGCGCCGCGCGCACGAGCGCCTCGACGCGATCGACGCCGACACGTCGGTGCTGGCCGAGCTCGTCGACGGGCTGGCGGTTCGGACGGCGTAGCCGTGGCGAAGAAGAGGCTCGACGTGATGCTCGTGGAGCGCGGGCTCGCCGAGAGCCGCGAGCAGGCGAAGGCGCTCGTCATGGCCGGGCTCGTCCCGGGGTACGACAAGCCGGGCCAGCAGGTCGGCGACGACGCGACGCTGACCGTGGATCGTCCGCCGCGCTTCGTCTCGCGCGGCGGGGAGAAGCTCGCCCACGCCCTCGACAAGCTCGGCGTCGACCCGGGCGGGAAGGGCTGCCTCGACCTCGGCGCCTCGACCGGTGGGTTCACCGATTGCCTCCTGCAGCGCGGCGCGGCACGGGTGATCGCGCTGGATGTCGGGTACGGGCAGCTCCATCCGCGGCTGCGCGCCGACGACCGCGTGACCGTGCTCGAGCGCGTCAACGCGCGGCACCTGGACGCGCTGCCGTTTCCCCCCGACCTGATCACGTGCGACGTCTCCTTCATTTCCGCGATGCGCGTGCTGCCGCCGGCGATCGCGCTCGCGGCGCCCGGCTGGGAGGCCCTCGTCCTCGTCAAGCCGCAGTTCGAGGCGGGGCGCGCCGACGTGCCGAAGGGTGTCGTCCGCGATCCGGCAGTGCACCGCCGCGTCCTGCGCGACTTCTGCGCCGCGACTGCTTCGTGGGGTGCCAGCGTCGCCGGAGTCGTAGACTCCGCCCACCCGGGGCCGAAGGGGAACCGGGAGTTCGTCGTCCACCTGATCGCGAGCGAGAAGCCTTCCGACCCCGATGAGCTCGAGCGCCGGATCGACGACGCCGTCGGGTAGCGGCGCGAAGCCCGTTGCGCGGGCTGCGCTCGTCACGCACGGGCGGCAGGAACAGATCGGAGACGGCATCGCGCGGCTCCTCGAGGTCGCGGGCGCCGCGGGGGTCGAGCTGACGTTCGCCCCGGACGAGGCCGCCCGCCACGGCCTGGAGACGAGCGGTGACCCGGCCGACGCGGATCTCGTCGTCGTCCTCGGCGGCGACGGGACGATGCTCCGGGCGCTGCGCACGTACCTGGGGTCGGGGATCCCGGTGATCGGCGTCAACTTCGGCCGCGTCGGGTTTCTCACCTCGATGCAGCCGGAGGAGCTCGAGGTGGGCCTCACCCGCGCGTTCCGCGGCGAGCTCGAGGTGGTCGAGCTACCGACGCTCGAGGTCGAGAACGGCGAGACGGGGCACGTTGCCGTCAACGACCTCGTCGTCACGTCGGCGGTGCTCGGCCGCATGGTCGAGCTCGAGTGGGCGGTCGGAGGCGAGGACCTCGGCAGCGTCCCGTGCGACGGGATCATCTGCTCGACCCCGTCCGGCTCGACCGCGTACAACCTCTCGAACGGCGGCCCGGCGCTGATGTGGGGTATCGACGCGATGGCGACGACGTTCGTCGCGCCGCACTCGCTTCACGCGCGGCCGCTCGTCGTCCCGCGCGGGAAGGACGTCGTCGTCTGGAACCGCACGGCCGACGTGCCGGTGGCCGTGCTCGTGGACGGGCACCGGGTCGGGGAGGCCGCGCCGGGCGGCAGGGTCGCCGTGCGCCTGGGCGCCGCCCGTACGCTCCTCGCCACCCTGCCGGACGCGACCTTCGTCAGCCGGTACCGAGAGAGCTTCTCGACCTAGGGCGCAGTTTCCGCCACCTGCGCCGCCGGGTGCCCGGAACTACGATCCTCACGTGCTGCGCAGGCTGCGGATCGAGAATCTCGTCCTCATCCGCGAGGCCGAGCTCGAGCTGGCGCCAGGGCTCGTCGCGCTCACCGGCGAGACCGGCGCGGGGAAGACGATCTTCACCCAGGCGATCGGCCTGCTGCTCGGGGCGAAAGGCGACGCAGGGCTCGTCGGCGCCGCCGGCTCCGAGGCATACGTGGAGGCGGAGCTCGACCTCCCGGAAGGCTTCTTCGACGAGGACGGCCTCGAGGCGTTGAGCGACCTGCGGCCGGACGACGAGCCGGGGCTCGTCGTCGCCCGCCGCGTGGGAGCAGACGGACGCTCCCGTGCATACGCCTGGGGCCGCAGCGTGGCCCGCGACGACCTCGTTGCCGCGACCGACCGGCTGCTCGCGCTCTCGGGACAGTTCGCGCAACGGCGGCTCGCGCGGCCCGCGCACCAGCTCGATCTCCTCGACGCGTTCGCCGGTGCCGAGCAGCGGGTGCGAAGGGACAGGGCACGCGACGGGTGGCGCTCACTCGCGGCGGCGAGACGACGCATCGAGGAGCTCGAGCACGGCGCAGACTCCGAACGGGCGCGGCTGGAGGAGCTCTCTGTGCTGGTCGAGGACACCGAGGGGCTCGAGCCAGGCGAGGAGGAGGCGCTTCGGGCCGAGCGCGAGCGCTTCCGCCACGTCGCGGAGCTCGGAGACGGCGCCCACGCGGCCGCCACGGCGATCGAGCCGGACGACGGCGACGGCGCGCGGGCGCTCGCCGCGGCGGCCGAGCATGCTCTGGCGCCACTCGAACGGCTGGCTCCGGAGCTCCAGACGGCCGTCGCGGAGCTGCGCGAGCTCGTGGTCCGTCTCGGTGAGGTCGCGAGCGACGTCCGCCGGTTTGCGGAGACGCTCGACGCAGACCCGGCCCGCACCGGCGCAGTCGAGGAACGGCTCGACCGCATCGCCGACGCAAGGCGGCGTCACCGGGCGACGAGCCTGGACGAGTTGCTCGAGCGTCGCTCACATGCCATCCAGGAGCTCGAACGCGCAGGCGCCGGCGGCGACCCGCTCGAGCGCGCGCTCGCGGAGCGCGACGCCGCGGAGCGCAGCTTCGACGATGCGTGCTCTGCGCTCTCGGACGCCCGTCGCGCTGCGGCAGGCCCGTTCGCCGAGGCGGTCGCGCGCGAGCTCGCCGACCTCGGGATGGGTGAGGGCGAGTTCCATGTCGAGCTGCGCGAGCGCGAGCCTGGTCCGACCGGGGCCGACGAAGCGGTGTTCCTCGTCCGTCCGAACCCCGGGCTGCCGCTCGCGCCCGTTGCGGAGACGGCGTCGGGCGGTGAACTCTCGCGCATTGCTCTCGCGATCGCCGCGGTCGCGGGAGGCGAGACCATCGTGCTCGACGAGATCGACGCCGGCGTCGGAGGCGTTACCGCGCATCGCGTCGCCGATGTCCTGCGACGCCTCGGTGAGCGCGCGCAGGTGCTGACGATCACGCACCTGCCGCAGATCGCGAGCGTCGCCGACCAGCATCTCCGCGTCGAGAAGGTCGAGGGCGACCCGACGCACACGCGCATCGTCGCCCTCGACGACGCACAGCGTCGCGATGAGCTGGAGCGGATGCTCGGCGGCGAGGAGTTCGTGAGCGCGGTCACGTCGGACGGTGGGAGATGACCTCCGAGATCACCGGCCGCGCTCGGCTCGGTCGTCGGACGAAGGACCTCGTCAAGCGCCTCGGCCCGCAGGACGTCGCGATCGTCGATCACGCGGACATCGACCGCGTGTCCGCGGAGGAGCTCGCCGAGAGCGGTGTCCGCGCAGTCGTCAACGTCTCGCGGTCGTCGACCGGCCGCTATCCGAACCCCGGGCCGCTCGAGCTCGTCCGGGCGGGCGTCAGGCTCGTCGACGCGCCGGGTGCGCCGCTCTTCGACGAGCTCACCGACGGCGAGGTCGTGCGCCTCGACGGCGGCAGCGTCTGGCGGAACGGGACGCTCGTCGCCGAGGGCACCGTGCTCGACGCCGCGTTGCTCGAGGAGGCGCTCGCAGACCAGCAGGGCCGTGTGTCTCATGCGCTCGAGGCGTTCGCCGAGAACACGCTGCGGCACCTCCAGGAGGAGGCGGGCTCGCTCGCCGCCGGCATCGAGCTGCCCGCGCTGGGCACACGCTTCCGCGATCGGCACGTGCTCGTCGTCGCCCGCGGCCCCGGCTACAAGTCGGACCTTCGCATGGTGCGACCGTACGTCCGCGACTTCCGGCCCGTGCTCGTCGCGGTCGATGGAGGCGCGGACGCGCTGCGCGAGGTCGGTCTCACGGCCGACGTGATCGTCGGAGACTTCGACTCCGTCTCGGACGCCTCGCTGAGGGCGGGAGCGGAGCTCGTCGTGCACGCATACCCGAGCGGCGAGGCACCGGGCGCGGCGCGGCTGCGAGACCTCGGCCTGCCGTATCACGTCGTCTCGGCGCCGGGAATCAGTGAGGACCTCGCGCTGCAACTGGCCTACGAGAAGGGCGCGACGCTGATCGTCGCCGTCGGCACGCACTTCAACCTCGTCGAGTTCCTCGAGCGTGACCGCGAGGGCATGGCCTCGACGTTCGTGACGCGGCTCAAGGTGGGGGAGTCGCTCGTCGACGCGAAGGGCGTCTCCCGTCTCGTCTCGCGGCGCGTCGGTATCTGGCCTCTCGCCGTCTTCGCGGCCACCGGCGTCCTCGCGATCGTCGGCGCGGTCCTCGCCTCGCCGGCCCTCCGCAACGTGATCCAGTCGACGACCCGCGCGATCGCCAACGGGCTCGGCCTCTAGGCCCGCGCGCGCCCTCTGCGAGACTGGGGCCGTGTTCGACCTCCGCTACCACGTTGCGTCGCTCGCGGCCGTGTTCGTCGCGCTCCTCCTCGGGATCTTCGTCGGGGTCGGGCTGTCGGGAAAGGGGTTCGTCTCCGACGCGGAACGGGAGAACCTCCAGGCGCAGATCGACGCGCTGCGGAGCGAGCGAGACAGCGCAGCGGCGCAGGCTGCCGGTGCCGATCGGCGCGGCGTCGAGCTCGACGACTTCGCAAAGACGACCTACCCGCAGCTCGTCTCCGGGATGCTCGAGGGAAAGAACGTCGGCGTCGTGTTCATCGGGTCGGTCGACCAGGGCCTGGCAAACACGGTCCGGCGCTCCGTCGACGATGCGGGCGGGCGGGTCGCGCTCGTGCGCGCGCTCCGCGTGCCGCTCGACGCCGAGGCCGTCGACGCCGCGCTGCGAGCGGAGCCGGAGACGCGTGGGCTCGCGGGGATCGACAACCGCGAGCGCCTGGGACGAGAGCTCGCGCGCGAGCTGATCACGGCAGGCCCCAATCCGGTGTTCGACCGGCTCGCACGGGTGATCGTCGAGGAGCAGTCGGGCGCGGCCGGACGGGCGCTGGACGCCGTGGTGGTTGCGCGGCAGGCGCCACCGCAGGAGGGAGAGACGCAGGAGCTCCTCGCAGGCCTGTACAGCGGGCTCGCCGCAGCGCCGGTTCCGACCGTCGGCGTCGCGAAGAGCAACGCCAAGACCACCGCGATCCCGGTGTTCCATCAGCGCGGCCTCGCGACCGTCGACGGCGTCGACGAGGTGGCGAGCCAGCTCGCCCTCGTCTTCCTCCTCGCCGGCGCGCGAGCCGGCAGCTACGGGGTCGGGAACGACGCGACGGACGGGATCATCCCCGACCCGCCGCCGGCCCCGCCTGTCGCGAGCAAGGGGTGACGGAGCCGGGGCTGACGGTGCTCGTCGCGGCGCGGGACGAGGAGCATCGGATCGGCCGGACGGTCGCTGCGCTGCGGGAAGCGTTCCCCGAGGCGGACGTCGTGGTCGCCGACGACGGCTCACGCGACGGGACGGCGTCCGTCGCGGCCGACGCGGGCGCGCGCGTCGTCCCGCTTCCTCGCAGGGGAAAGGGCCAGGCGCTGACGCTCGCCGAGCGAGAGTGCCGGGAGGGGTCGCTGCTCCTGTGTGACGCCGACCTCGTCGGCGACCTGCGGCCGCTCGTGGAGACCGACACCGACCTCGCCGTCGCCCGGTTCGAGCGGCGCGCAGGCGGGGGGATCGGACTCGCGAAGGGTGTTGCGCGTGCACTGATCGAGCGCAGTGGAGGCCGCGTCGTCGAGGAGCCTCTCTCCGGGCAGCGCGCGCTCTCGCCGGCAGCTCGAGCCGCGGTGTTCCCGGTCGCCGCCGGCTTCGGGGTCGAGACGCGGATGACGATCGACGCGCTCAGGGCGGGGCTCGACGTCCGCGAGGTCGAGCTCGACCTCGAGCATCGCGCGACGGGCCGCGACCTCGCCGGGTTCGTCCACCGTGGGCGCCAGCTCCGCGACCTGCTGCTCGCGACGCTCGCCCCGCAGGCCGTCAACTTCCGCGGGTTACGGCTTCCTCTCGTGGGCGCGGTCGTGGGAGTCGTGGTCCCGTCCGTCGCGCCGGTCGCCGCCGTGGGCCTCGCGGATGACCTCTGGAGCGGCCCCGAGCGCGGCTTCCGCGCACACCTGCGGGGCGGTGCGACGACCGGCACGCTCAAGCTCGTGGTCATCCCGCTGTGGGCGCTCTGGCGGACCCGGTCGGTCAGCGGCGCCGTGCTCGTCTCGCTCTCCGCGAACGTCTGGAACCAGCTCGACACACGGCCCGGGAGGGCGCTCAAGGCATTCCTGATCGGCTCCGTGCTCCTCGGCGGGCGGCCACGGCGGGCGGTCGCCTTGGCCGTCCTGCTCGCTCCCTACGATCTTCGCGAGATGACGATGCTGGGGGACGCCGGGTCGAACGCCTTCGGGGCCGTGCTAGGTTTGGAGTCCGTGAGGCGGTTCACGGGCCTACGGAGAGCGAGCGCGATCGGAGCGCTTGCCGCCGTCACCTTCCTGGGCGAGCAGCGGTCCCTCGGCTCGTTCATCGAGACGACGCCGGGCCTGCGAACGCTGGACTCTCTGGGGCGGCAACCGTGAGCGACGGGCCGGCGACCCGCTACGTCTTCGTCACGGGCGGGGTTGTGTCGGCCCTTGGCAAGGGGATCGTCGCCGCGTCGCTCGGCCGGCTCCTCAAGTCGCGCGGGCTGCGCGTGCAGGCGCAGAAGTTCGACCCCTACCTGAACGTCGACCCGGGGACGATGAGCCCCTTCCAGCACGGCGAGGTGTACGTCACCGAGGACGGGGCCGAGACCGACCTCGACCTCGGCCACTACGAGCGGTTCGTCGACGAGAACCTGTCGCGCAACGCGAGCCACTCCGCGGGCGCGATCTGGGACACGGTGCTCCGGAAGGAGCGCAAGGGCGAGTTCCTCGGCGCCACCGTGCAGGTGATCCCGCACATCACGAACGAGATCAAGGCACGGATCCGGCGGGCCGCGAAGGCGGACCCGGCCGATGTGGTCATCTCCGAGATCGGCGGCACGGTCGGCGACATCGAGTCGCTGCCGTTCCTCGAGGCGATCCGCCAGTTCCGGCGAGAGGTCGGGCCCGAGAACGTCCTGTACCTCCACGTCACGCTCGTCCCGTTCATCGAGGCGGCGGGCGAGCTGAAGACGAAGCCGACGCAGCACTCGGTCAACGAGCTCCGCCGCATCGGCATCCATCCCGACGCGATCGTCTGCCGCTCGCACGACGAGCTGTCCGAGGACATCCGCGACAAGATCGCGCTGTTCGCGGACGTCGACCCGCGCGCGGTGTTCTCATCGCCCGACATGCCCGACGTCTATCTCGTGCCCGAGCACCTGATGACGGAGGGCCTCGACGCGTACGTCTGTGAGCGGCTCGGCCTCGAGACGCCACCGGCCGACCTCGGCGAATGGCGCGAGCTCACCGACCGGATCGCCGAGCAGCACGACGAGGTCGAGATCGCGCTCGTCGGGAAGTACGTGAAGCTGCGCGACGCGTACCTGTCCGTGCACGAGGCGCTCAAGCATGCGGGTGTGGCGGCTGGGACGCATGTCCGCGTCCGGTGGGTCGACGCCGAGGACATGTCCTACGAGGAGGCCGCGCGGGAGCTCGAGCAGGTTGACGGCGTGCTCGTCCCGGGTGGCTTCGGATCGCGCGGGTGGGAGGGCAAGATCCTTGCCTGCCGGGTTGCGCGCGAGCGCGAGATCCCGTACCTCGGGATCTGCCTCGGGATGCACGTCGCCGTCTCGGAGTTCGCGCGGCATGTCGCCGGGCTCGACGGTGCCAACTCGACCGAGATGGATCCCGAGACGCCGTACCCCGTGATCGACCTGCTCCCAGAGCAGAAGGAGATCGAGGAGCTCGGCGGCACGATGCGCCTCGGCGCGCAGGCGGTCGAGCTGGCAGACGGAACGCGCGTGCGGGACATCTACGACGAGGTGGTGATCCACGAGCGTCACCGCCACCGTTACGAGGTCAACAACCAGTACCGCGACCAGCTCGTCGAGCACGGGCTCGTCGTCTCGGGGACGTTCCAGCAGGGCCGTCTCGTCGAGATCGTCGAGCTGCCCGATCACCCGTGGTTCGTCGCGAGCCAGTTCCACCCGGAGTTCAAGTCGCGCCCGACACGACCCGCGCCGCTCTTCCGCGAGTTCGTCGTCGCAGCGCTCGAGCGCAATCGCGCCCGCTCCGGCGTGCGCGCCACTGCCGCCTAACGCGTTCGCACCTCTTCCGAGGCGGCGTCGCCACGCGGTCATGACAGTTGTCGACACGATCGATAACGAAGCCTGATGCTCGAATGCGAAGGCATGAGCGAACTCGAGGAACGACGACCGGACGCGACCGCTCAATCGCGCATGGAGCCTGTGTTCACGCCCGTGGACGAATTGGCACGAAATCGGCACAGCGCAGGGGTTGACGGAGTCCGGTGTCTGACACCGGGTTGGAAGAAGGCCCGCGTCGGGGCCGGCTCGTAGGATGACCGCCGTGGAGCAGCCGCAGCTGACGTCGCGGGTCGTCGACCTGTTTCTCGACTTGTGCGCGATCCCGAGCCCGCCCGGCCGGGAGCGCGCGGTTGCCGACCGGATCACCCGCGAGCTCGACGCGATCGGGCTCGAGTGGGACGAGGACGGATGCGGCCCGGCGATCGGCTCGACCGCCGGGAATGTCCTTTGCCGCCTGCCCGGAAACGTCGAGGGCGTGCCGATCTTCCTCTGCGCCCACTTCGACACCGTCCCCCTCGACGGCGATCTCGAGCCCGTGCTGGACGACGGGATCGTGCGCAACGCGGGCGGCACGATCCTCGGCGCGGACGACAAGTCGGCGCTCGCGGTGATGGTCGAGGCGGCGCGCCGGATCGTCGAGGAGGGGCGGCCGCATGCGGGCGTCGAGCTCCTCTTCACGCCCATGGAAGAGATCGGGCTCGTCGGCGCGAACGCGTTCGATGCCACCCGTCTCCAGGCGCGCGTGGGATACGTCTACGACCAGGCGGCGCCGATCGGCGACGTCGTCGTCGGCTCTCCGACCGCACAGGAGCTCGAGCTGACCTTCGTCGGCCGGGCGGCGCACGCCGGCATGTACCCGGAAGAGGGCCGCTCCGCCGTCGTTGCCGCCGCTCGGGCCATCGTCGACATGCCGCTCGGCCGGATCGACGAGGTGACGAGCGCGAACGTCGGCCTGGTACGGGGCGGTACGGCCCGGAACGTCGTCCCCGAGCGCTGCTCGCTCGAGGCCGAGGTGCGCTCGCACGACGACGCGCGTGTCACGGAGGTGGTGCAGCAGATCGTCGACGCCGCAGCATTCGCAGCGAGCCTCTCGGAATGCAGCCTCGAGACCCGTGTCGAGCAGAAGTACCGCGGCTACCGCTTCCGCGACGACGACCTCCCGGTGCGCCTCGCCGTCGAGGCGCTGGCCCAGGCCGGCTACACCGCGAGGCTCGGGCTGTCGGGCGGCGCGGCCGACGCGAACGTCTTCAA
>Ga0105239_10008839_pt1 | contig 11403 bp, 7 predicted proteins | sample KBSC44metaG_FD_92761 | JGI IMG/M metagenome (GOLD analysis project Ga0105239, IMG submission 92761) | Corn rhizosphere microbial communities from Kellogg Biological Station, Michigan, USA - KBS C4-4 metaG | ecosystem: Host-associated > Plants > Roots > Rhizosphere > Soil | place: Michigan, USA...
AAGCGTGATGTAGCCTCGACCGCCGCATTCCGGGCACGCACCGTCGCTATTAAACGCAAATAGACTCGCCGGAGCACCCGTTTTGCACGCGAACAGATTGCGAATTTCATCAAAAAAATCGAGATAGGTGCAGACATTTGAGCGAACGGACGCACCAATCTGCTGCTGCGCTACTCGCACACTGCGGGGCTCTCGATTTTGGATTTCCTCGAGAATGGAAGATTTACCTGCTCCAGACACTCCAACGAGACAGGTGAATGCCGCTTGGGGAATGTCGAGCTCATCAATTTTCAGATTGTGGAGCCGCAGTCCTTTAAATCGATGAGTCTCGGTGGAGACTCGGCGTGATATGAGCGACGCGGGGCGCTCCCGATGAAAGAGGAGGCGTGCCGTCGGCCCGTCGCGCCCCTTGAATTCCCCTGGTGCGCCCGTCGCTGTGATGTGGCCGCCACAGGTGCCAGCACCAGGTCCCAACTCGATGATGTAATCAGCTTGGCTAACCACGAGCCGATTATGATCCACGCTCAATATCGTATTCCCGCGGTTACGCAGGCTTGCAATGATTTGATTGACGACCGGGACATTGCTCGCATGCAATCCGCGCGCGGGCTCATCCAGGATATACAGCATCCCAGTCAGGCGCGACCCAAGTTCGCGGGCGATTTTTATGCGCTGCATTTCGCCACCGGAAAGCGTGCTGATCGGTCGCTCCAAACTTAAATAGGCTAGATCGACCAGTTCCAAATTGTCCAACATACGCACCGTCGAATCGATGATTGTTCGCAATATCGTGCTTTCGATTCCGCTTACCCAGTGCTTTAGTTTCGGTATGGGCAGCCGGGTCGCCTCCGCAATATTCAAGCCCTGAAGTCGACAGGCCAGTACTTCCGGCCGCAAGCGCCCACCTCCGCACGCGGTGCAAAGCTGGGAGGTAAAGAATTGCGCATCATAGCCAGCCGAGTCGAGCCCACGCTCGTCGGCTAGTCTTTGGCGGAGCCGCTCCACGACTCCCTCGAAGGTGAAGCGTTGGACAAATCCCGGCACCTCGTTGGCGACCTCGCCGGGTGGCGCATACATCAAAGTGTGAAGCTTTTCCGCTGGCCAGCGGCAGAGCGGGAGATCCATGTCGAAGAGCCCAGTCGCCTTGATGATGTTCCAGTAGCGTCCCCTGACCTTCCACGCCCGATGACGAATCGCACCTTCGGTCAATGATTTCGATTGATCGAATAGCCGTTCGGTCGCAGGTGCCAACGTTTGACCAAGCCCAGCACAGCTGGGGCAAGCACCCTCGGGTGAGTTGAAGGAAAATGCGGATGAATCCATCACCGGCAGTGCTCCGCGCGCAAAAAGCAGCCGCAAAAGCGTGTAAACCTCTGTGGCAGTACCGACGGTGGAGCGTCGATTCCGTCCCAAGTCGGCCTGATCGATCACGACCGGCGGCAGCAATCCGCTGGCTTGCTCCACATCCGGGAAAGTAGGCATCGGGATGCTCGCGCGCGAATAGGTGGAGAGCGATTGTAACAATTCGTATTCGCACAGCGCGTAAACGCAGTCGAAAACTAGCGAGCTCTTCCCGCAGCCTGAAACACCGGTGCAAACAGTATGATGAAGGTGGGGGATGGAGAGGGAAAGATTCTTCAGGTTATGCAGCCGAATTCCTTTGATCGCGAGCGTATGGGATCGCGGAGGATCTTTTCGATTCATGGCTTCAGCGAAGTTATGGTGAGCGGAATCCTCTCCAGGATCGCGCCCGCATCGACAATCTCATGGTAAGGACCCCCATAGTCCGCCGAAATCGCCACCACCCCCTCCTCTGGAAAGGCGTTCGCCAGTTGATGCGCGACGGCCAAACAGGCTCCAGAAGTGATTCCGAGGTCAATTCCCTCCGAGTTACGGAAGCGTTTAACCTCTGAAATAGCGACTCCGTCGGGAACCTGCGCGTGCGCGGCAACGGATTGATCCCATCTTCGCATGAGCTGACTCGGTTCATGCAACCCGGCGCCAACCGATAGATACGGGGCCGCACGTTTCCCGTAGATGGTCGAGCCAAATGGTTCGACGCAGACGACCGACGTACGTGTTCCTCGTCCGGCGAAAAATGCGGCGAGCCCGCAGGCCGTTCCGCCGGAGCCGACGGCACAGACTACCCATCGTACCATCTCCTGTGCCTGCAGTGAAAGCTCGGGCCCTGTAGATTCAAGATGCGCACGGTAGTTTGCCTCGCTGCCATATTGGTTAATCCAACGATAGCCTGGCAGACACCCAAGTTCTCGGGCCTTTGCGATTCGCATTGCCCGAGGATCGTTCGGCGACCGAGCGTTAACCATCTGAATACGCGTGACGCCTTCAAGCAGCCGAAGCTTTTCCCGAGGCATCAGTGCATCAACGATACAGAGTACATCGTACCCGAATCGCGGCGCGAGAAGCCCAAGTGCATAACCGAGATTTCCGGACGTGGACTCGACGATGGTTGGGTTCTCGCTTCCGTCCTCCATTCGGGCGGCATCCAACATGAAAAGCGCCGCGCGATGTTTGATGCTCCTACTCGGATGCTCTCCCTCCAATTTGACCCAAAGATTTTCTCCGGTGTGATAACGCCGGGCCAGCAAAAGCGGTGTCTCTTGCAAATCGGAGGCGAGATTGGAAGCAACCGCGGTCACAGGGAATACATCGGTTAGTCACCTCCGAAGCCCACCCACCTTATACAATCTCCTCCATGAAATCCAATTCTTCTCTGAGGATAGCATCTTTGGCCTGATCCCAAGAAGTCGGGAAAAGATAATCGGCAATCGCTCGATAAGCCTGATACGCCCGCCCTTCCCGGCTGCTGCTGGCAGTTGCAAGCATGGCGTCTCGACAGGCGCATCCGCCATGCTCAAGTTGCTCGATAAAGCCCCACTCGCTGGTGCTGGCAAATTTACCCAAATTGGCAAGCAAAGCTTCTTTGCATTGGTTACATCCTCCGGGTGACTCCGTAACATTAAACGCGTCGTAAGAAGTGAGCCACGAGAGCTCTATTCTGCTCGCGAGCTCCCTGCCAAGTCCATTGAGAACGTGAACCAGCGCCCATAATGAAGGGGGAGAGTAAAGTCCCTTTTGATGGAGCCAGTGAATTTGAGTCCATTTCTTAACGTGAACGGGAAACAGGCAACACTCATCGCAGCCGTTACTTAGTGCCCACCGAACGGTCTCGACTGCATCCTGTATCACCTCCCGTGGGTCAAGAAACGGCGCTCCGACGATAACGTTGGCGACAGGACTGATGCCATGGCGCCGCAGTACATCTACAGCCGAAAGGAAGCGTGCATGATCCAATTCCTTGTAAACCGAGAATCTCGCCACCCACGGGTCGGAAGATTCCAAACCCATGTAAACCCTCGTGTCTTTCGCCCCTAAAGCGGCCTTGATTGATACAGCGACGTCCTCGCTCAAGGTTTCAGCGCGGGTCTCGAAAGCGACGCCTTCATGCGGGGAGCGTGAGAGAAGCTCCAGTATACCGCGACGAGCTGATGAAGGCACCTCCCATTCGTCCAGGAAGCTGCCGGAGGGAGAGACCAGAACGCAGGCGCAAGATTCCTCCAACTCCGAAAGCGCTCGCCCCACAATCTCCACCATAACCGCGGCGGAGGGCTGTTCACCCACACTATAGTCACACATCGTGCAGCCGCCGGCAAGATCATGTCGGCACCCTCTAGTCCTAAAAAAAATTGAAGCCTCCCGCCTGCCTCGCCGAAACGAATGCCTGGTACAGAAGTCGGCTCCATCCCAGAACCGAGTACGGCCAATTTTTACCCTCCGCCCCAAACCGCCCATTAAATTCCGGTATTCCACGTTTATAAGTTCTCGCAACGGCTAAGCGACATACACTGCAAGTGCGATCGGTCGAGATCAAGCAGATGCAAGAAGTTGAAAGTGATCGCTGCGCTCGACCTCACTGTATAGACTTCATGCGGCCAACGTTTTGGAATGAACAAAATATCTCCTGGGGTGAGAATCGCACGCAAGGTGGGTCCGAATCCATAGGAAGGCACAAACGAATCCTCCGCTTCGAGACACTGCCTGGTTTTGACGGGATAGACAGCCGCTTCGCGCGCTCTATCCTCCGCAGCAAGCACGCTTCCAAACCTTTCCGACGGAGGAAATAGGAAGGCCACACGTTTGCCCGAGACGCAACATAGCAGAGCGCTGTCATTGGTGCGGTCAACATGGAGGGTCGTGCAAGCTCCGCGAGGAGCGACGAGCAGTTGTCTCTCTGGATATCGGAAACGATTAGGCGGCGGAGCCCTAAGGGCCGGAGGGCGAATATAAGAGAACCGCGGCAGAAACGGAATATCCCAATCGTTTGAAACCGATTCCCAGAATCGGGCATCGGATTCCTCCGCGACAGAAACAGGAGAGGGATATCGAAGATAGGGAATCACGCTCTCGATTGGAAAGCGAGTGGAGTCCAGCTTATCGAGTCGTTCAAATTCAGCGAAAAAATCGACAAGAGAAATCTTCTCAACTGGATCAAAAAAACTGCCCGAAACCTGCACCGAACTAACGCCCAAGGCCGCGACAAGGAAACTCGGGCTCCATTTTTGCAAGGCTCTCCACCCGCTTCCCGCACCAGAGGCAATCACCGGTCGCTTCTTAGAAAGGAAGTCACGCACGAAAATACGAGCCGTAAGGCCCTCCCGTCGCTCAACTTCCACGACGGTTCGCTCCTGTTCCATGTCTATCATTCGAAAGGGGGCGCCACTGACTTTAGTCCAAGCGATTAGATGAAACCAACCGGGATATTTTCCGGTTCAGCCGCATCACGTACACGGACCGGCACACAGACCTGGGTACGCATCTCGTTTTCCGGAGTGGATTCCGGCTTATCCAGATAAAGCTCCATAACAGGTCCGCCAGTATATTCGATTTCGGCCGCGGAGCTCAAATCGCTGGCCAAAGCGGCGTATGCAGCGCGAATGGATGTGAGCGCGCCGCGATGGAGCGTCGACAAATAAGACCCGCCAGGCGTGTGCTTAACCACTACTTCGTTGCCTGACTCCGATTGGAATTCCGGGCCGAGCAAGGATTTGATAGTTGAAAGCTCTTCAATCTCCTGCCCAAGAGGCAGGCACTGCTCGAATCGTAACGGTATATGCTTTTCCTCGTCTTCCGGGCGCGCCAACTTATCCGCAAAATACTGCTTCCAATCAGCGTGAATCAGGGCGAGCCCTTTTATCTCCGGATTTCGGTCACGGCCGATGCCAACGGCACCGAGGGCCGCAAGTAGACGGTCTCCGACCGGCTGTGTTGCCTTGAGTGTATTGTCCCTGGGGGTCACATCCACTGCTGCAGAGACCACCCGTAAAGAAGGTATATCAATTAGCTTGGCCATGAGCGACTAATGCCAAGAGACGCGAGCATCGTCAACTCAAAAAGCTATTTTACTTACGGCAACTTATCTTACAAACCCGGCAAAATCTGCGGAACGTCAGATAGATAACAGCGGAGCATAAAAATGAAGACATGGCCATTCCCTGAATATTAATAATTATCGAGGCATGCGTTTGTCGCTCGAGATCAGTAATATATGGCGTGATTATCAGGGTCATACCCTTACTAAGAATTACTCCGGATTCTTGCTATACAACCCGGTTTTGACGGGGTACGCGCGCACGTCGATCCGATGAGATCCACAATCTCAGACCGGCTCCGCGGCGAGACTGCTTTTCAGTTCACTTTCCGCGAAGCTAAATCTCGATAGCTGCCCGACGATGGAGTCCGATGAAGCAACCAGGTGCGGGCGCAATAAAAGCCCGATCATGAAACCACCGGCCTTTGTGTCGAATCGACCTCCACGCGCCTCCAAGCGGCAATTTACGACCACTAAACCGTCAAGAATATTGAATATTTAGAGAACATTGCTCCCACATTTTGGAGACGCCTTCTGCTACCAGGGCGCCGTTTACGTGCCACCACTGCACACCAAGAAGGTCATTTGCGATCAGAGGAAAGTTTCGCAGAAGTCGCTCGGGTAAAGGGCTATCGTGATTCTGGAGTCGCTCTTTCCATTTCAAGCGATCGTCGGAAGCGTCTTCGAAAAGTGGCTTGAGCATCTCGCACTTTCCAGTCCGACGAAAGCCTTCCAATATCGCAACCCGTCGATTCTCATCCGCACCAAAGATGGGGTGAACGCCTTGCGCAGCGCCAGGATGCTCGACCGGCGTGAACCAGGCAATTGTCGTCCGGTTTAGTAATTCGTAACTCAGCCTGCCAAGGGTTTCCACCAGCGCCCACAGTGAAGGGGGTTCGTAACTTCCACGCCGCCAAAGCCAGTCAACTAATGTATGCGGTTTAACGTGGTTCGGGAAAACGGCAAACTCGTCTATACCGATATTTGCGGCGCGTTCGACCGAAAAAATTGTGCTCTGGATACTTTCCTGCTCAGTAAGAAACGGTGCGCCGATTAAGAAATTGCCACAACACTTCGCACCGGCGCCGTGAATACTTTCCACAGCATGCACGATTGCGTCGTCAGAGAGATTTTTATTAACGCACCACTTTCTTATAAATGCATCGCAACTCTCGAGTCCCAGCTCCACTACAAAGGTTTTTCCCTCCAGCAAGTCGACACACTCTTTGACCGCGTTGTAAGAAACAGAATTCGGATGGGTTTCCGAAATAATTTTCTTCGCACGGCTCCGCGCAAGCAGCTTGAAAATCTCGTGCCGAGCAGAGCGAGGCACTTCTCGATCATCAAAAACGTTGAATGCGCTTACCCAAAGCACTTCTGGTGCTGGCCGTAGTAATTCGAGCCCTTTCTCAACAGCGTGAATCATTGCCTCAGGCTTAACCGCTTTGGGTCGCCCATAATTGCACATCGTGCAATAACCTTGCATATCCCATATACAACCGCCCGTGGGGAACCAGATCTCGCCAAATTCCAACCCGTGTGACCTCACCGACGATTTCGGCGGCTCAAAGCGATTGCGTTCCGATCGAAGTCGTTGCCCAACGAGTCGAAGAAAATCCTCAGCAGCATTTTGATTCACGGGAAAAAGAACTGACCGATGGCGCTCTAAGTCAAGGCAATTCACTTCTTTCGTAACTGATAGATAGCTAAGCATCCTAGCCGATGTCCGCTCGACTAAAGCGCGCCATAAACTTTAGTGCTTCGCATTGAGGCAGATATAGATTATCGGAGGTGGGGAGCCGACCGATACCATGAAACCACCACGCACTAGCTATCCTTTACCAGCTTTCGCCACTAAAACTCGATTGCTTCGCGCCCGTGCACCTGCTCGTTTGCCGGTTACTCCCGAGCTATTCTTCCAGCGGCCCAGGAAACACCCTAAAATATCACTCGTGCTTTTCCCCTGCCGCTTTCATGTCAGTCGGAAAATCCCAAACCCAATCGCCCTTATAACCTGGGTTCCGTAGCCGCTCGAGATTGGTAATGGCGGACTCTTTCTCGTCCACCACCCGCTTGCCGCCATCATCTTTGCCATCAAATCCCACACTCCAGAGAGCGTATCTTCCATTCGCGGTCTTTCGATAGCCCATTGGCTTTCCATTCATTTCATCCACCGGCAACGCTCCTCCGCTCGCAAGCTTCACTTCATCGAGCGATTCCGGATAACTTCCCTTCTCGATGCGGAAGCGTTCGAGTGCACAGGCAATGACGGCCTGATTCACCATGGCTTGAGTAATGGCTGAACGGCAGAGGATGTAGCGGTTCGAGGGAAGCAGGAGCTCAGCCGCGGTAGAATCCGGATACCTCCAGATCTTGTATCCTGCCGCCCGAATATCATCTTCCAGTTCGGCGGCCGATTGGATTGCCTTTCGCCAACCCTCATCTCGCAATGGTTTGATGACGAATCTGAACTCGCGATCCGCAAGATACGTACTGCCAATGTCGAAAAATGCCGCGGGCCACCAGCGCATGGGAAAATGTTCGAACGCTTTAGCTTCCTCAATGTCACCGCTCGTCAGCGACGCCAAGGCAGCCCGGTCACCTCTCGCGTCTTTCATCGCCTGCAGAAGATTCACTATTACCATCAGGTCACCGCGAAAAGTGCGAAGCGCGGACCGCCGAAAATCCAATTGGGCCAGCGCGGCTTCCAGTTCCGCGAAGTCTTCGGCCGAGCCCGCATGCGCATCGCATAACTCCCATGTCGAGGTCGCCAGAGCCTCCGCACCGGTAGCTCCCAACAGGTGAGGGACGACGTATGGTTGATCGAGACTTGCCTCTATGAATCGGGCCATGATTTGCGCCGCCTCGTGCGCTTCTCCGATCTCTCCCGCCTGAGCGGCCGCGATGCAGCGCAGGCGCAACATTCCTCTCGCGTCGGAGATCGAGTTGGAATGCGGCAGGCGCAGGAAGTAAATCGCTTTCGGCAATTGGCGCGTTTTATCCGCAGGCGTCCACTGCGCGCGCCGTCGAACGAGGCCGGCAGCCAGTTCCCGCACGGTCGCATCGTGTTTCGAAAGGGCGGCCAGTACCTCGCGGGCCGCATCACCCGGTTCGGAAACGGTGGAAGACTTGCCGGGATCCCGCAAAGCCTCCGCCCAGGCTTTCAGATCCATACGCCTGCCCAGCAGGCTGCTGGATGACGCAGGAAAATGTTTCCCCTCGGCCTTTGGCTCCAGCTTCAGTGCCGACAACCGAGCCCGATTTTTCCCCGGAGTTCCTTTGCGATTATCGTAGTCCACCGACAGGGCCAGATCCTTGAGCAAAGGGATCGCACAAAAATTCTCTTCGTCGGGGATGGGGTCGCTCGTGAGCGCCCGGAAGTCGAGTGTTTCGCCCTCGGCCTTCAGCATCGCCTGAACCTCCTGCCAATTGCGGGAGGCCCTTGTGCTGATCCAGCCGGCCAGGAATACGGACTCGAGGACGACCTCAACCACCAAGGCAAGCGCGAGCGCGAGAAAGGTCCAGGTTAGCCTGCGGATCCATCGGTGTTGCCAGAAGCGGAAGTTCATCAGGGCGATTTGAGACAGGATGTGTATTGAACCCGAAAACGGATTCTGGAGTCGGGTGGCGTATTTGCAAGGGGCGCCATGTGGAGTGCAGGGTTAAGCCTCAGGCGCAACACCGCATTTGGAAGGGCTAGGTCCGCGGGGTGGCGCACGGTGAGGTTTGTTCGCACGACATGCCCACCGGCCGCCCGAAAGGTTATTCGTGCTTTTCCCCTGCTGTTGCCGTGTCAGTCGGAAAATCCCAAACCCAGTCGCCTTTATAACTCAGGTCTTCGAGTTGCTTGAGGTTTGTCAACGCATCCGCTCCGTCCAGCGCCCGCTTGCCGCCATCATCTTTGCCGTCAAACCCCACACTCCAGAGAACGTATCTTCCATTTTCGGTCTTTCGATAACCCATCGGTTTTCCGTTTATTTCGTCCAACGGCAATGCTTCTCCGCTCGTAAGCCTTACCTCATCGAGCGATTCAGGATAACTTCCCTTCTCGATGCGAAAGCGTTCGAGCGCGCAGGCAATGACGGCCTGATTCACGACAACTTGAACGCGAGCCGAGCGGCGGAGGATGGTGCCGGCCGAGGAAGCCGTGATCGTAGCCATTATATATCCCGGCGGATTCATGAAGATTCTGATTCCTGATTCCTTGATATAGTCTTGAAATTCCTCCGCCGATTGGATCGCCCTCAGCCAACCTTCGTCTCGCAATGGTTTGATAAGGAATCCAACCTCGCGCTCGGTAAGAAAGGCGCTACTTGCGTCGAAAACTCCCGTCGGTAATCCGCGCATATGAAGGGCTTTGATCAACTCACCGATCTGGGCGGCGTCACCCCCCGGCGTTGCCAGGATAGCCGGCTTGCATCCAGTTTCCTTGACGGCTTGCATGAAATCGACACTCGTCGCCAGTTCACCGCGAAAAGCGTTAAGTGCGGATCGCCGAAAATTCAATCGAGCCAGTGCCGCTTCCAGTTTCGCAAGGTCTTCGGCTGACCCTGCGTGTGCGTCGCATAACTCCCATGTGGCGGTCGCCAGGGCATCCCCGCAGTTGGCAGCCACTAAGTGTGCGATGAACAATGGCTGATCGAGGCTTGCCTCACTGAATCGAGCCATGATCTGCACCGCCTCGTACGCCTTTCCGATCTCTCCCGCCCGGGCGGACGCGATGCAGCGCAAGCACAGCATTCCGTTCGCGTTTACGACCGATCTATAATGCGGCAAGCCGAGCGAGACAACTGCTCTCGGCAATTCACGCGTCCTGATCGAAGGTGTCCACTGCGCGCGCGGACGAACGAGCCCGGCAGCCAGATCCCGCACGATCGCATCGTATTTCGAGAGGGTGGTCAGCACCTCCCGGGCAGCATCGCTCGATTCGGGAGCCCCTGACGGCTTGCCAGTATCCCGCAAAGCTTCCGCCCACGCTTTCAGATCTGTGCTTCTGCCCAACAGGCTACTCGAAAACTCAGGACGATGGCCAGGCTTGGTCTTTGGCTCCAACTTCAATGCAGCCAATCGCGCCCGGTTTTCTGCCGGGATTCCTTTGCTACTATCGCCATCCACCGATAATGACAGATCCTTGAGCAAAGGAATCGCACAAAAATTCTCTTCGTCAGGGATGGGATCACTTGCGAGCGCCCGAAAATCGAGTGTTTCGCCCGCGGCTTTTTGCATCGCCTGGACATCCTGCCAATGCCGGGAAGCCCTCCAACTGATCCAAAAGGCCAGAGGTACCAAGGCGAGCGCGAGCGCGAGATAGAACCAGGCCATTCGGCGAATCCATCGGTGTTGCCAGAAAGGGACGTTCGTCGGGGCGATTGGAGGCATGAGGTGTTTTGGATCTGAAAACGGATTTTGGAGTCGGGTGGCGTATTTGCAAGGGGCGCCTCGTGGAGATCCTCGAACCGCTAAGTTCCCCAGCCGTCTGAAGAATCGCGAACCGGTCTTCCGCCCAGTCACTCAGCGCACCTCAGAAAGTGGAAACATCGGCAGGGCCCTCCAGTTTTCACAACCCGATGCTTGCAAAAAACCGGTTTGACGCGATTTCTTGCGCCTGCCAACGGAGACTCAGCGCGGTAACGCCCATCCCATCCAACACCCGATGAAAACAACGCCGTTTCGATTCAGTGATTGCAGGGTGGTCATCGCCCTTCTCCTCATTCTGTGCGGCCTGCGGCAGGCAAAGTCCGCGGACTCCATTGGCGTCGTAGACCCCTCGACGGCAACCTGGTATCTTAGGGGCAGCGCCTCCGGGACTGCAGCAACGTCTTCCTTCGCCTATGCTGCTGCGCATTGGACTCCGATCACAGGCGATTGGGCCGGTACGGGCGCCGATACCGTCGGAGTCGTCGATCCTAACACGGAGACCTGGTATCTGCGAAACAGTAACTCCACTGGCGCGCCGAACGAGACGTTTCAGTATGGGAATCCTGGCTGGACTCCTGTTGCAGGCAATTGGACCG
>Ga0105239_10008840_pt1 | contig 11402 bp, 8 predicted proteins | sample KBSC44metaG_FD_92761 | JGI IMG/M metagenome (GOLD analysis project Ga0105239, IMG submission 92761) | Corn rhizosphere microbial communities from Kellogg Biological Station, Michigan, USA - KBS C4-4 metaG | ecosystem: Host-associated > Plants > Roots > Rhizosphere > Soil | place: Michigan, USA...
GGTGATGAACAGGGCGCGAGGCTCCTGTCTCTGCGAAAGGCGGGTGAAGAAATCTTTTTTCTTCCCGAACACCTCCCCGCGGAATTTCAAAAATCCCCTGACGAGTTTTTCCATTCCATCACCGTCCTATCTTCCGCCGTTCTGCAACTCCCTCTCCATCGTGAACACGAACACGCGTTCTCCCAGTTGGACATCGATGTCGGTAAAGACGCCAAGAATTCTCGCGCCGGTGATCCCGCTCACCTGCTCGCACAGCTTGTCGCGTCCTTGTGCAATCAAATTCTGCCGCAGGCGCTTCACCATGTCGACACCTTCCGCAGTTTTTGCCAACTGCCGTTCGGCAGGTGTCAGGACGCCTTTGAGGCGCACGACCACCAGATCCCGGACGATACTTGCCCGTACGTCGTCCGGCCCCCGGCCCATGAATTCCTGTTCGAACTTAATGATGGCGTTGCGGATGGACGTTTCCATGGCGGCGGTCGTCATCATAGCGCGGACGATTATAGGTGTGGCAGGGGAAGACGGACAAGCACAAACGTAAGCCTTTCGTTCGCCGGAGGAAGCTGTCATAGGTCTTTCGGGCCAAGGAACGACGGGTGAGAAGACTGAGCGGCCAGACCCTGCTTGACGATGAACGGGCCCCCGTATTATTGATTGAGCGCCCTTCAAGAGACGGCGCTGCTGTTTGTCCCGATCAATGCTCGAGGATGAAGAGGACGCCGCGTGTCGGCTGATGTGGTCGTAGGGTGACCGGCACTGTCCTTGAGGCAGGTCACAGTACAAGCCAACTCGGGCGCTTCGACGAACCGTCGAAAGTGCCGGTTGGCTTTTATTTTTTGTAGGGATGTTGGATGTGGATGTCCGCTGTGCTGCTTGTCCCGCTGCTGCCGCTGCTGACCAGCCTCATCGTGGTTGCCGGTAGCGGGGCGGCCCGCCATCGAGTCAACATCGCCGTGTGGCCGATCGGCGCCGCTCTCGGCGGCGCCGTGGTGACCCTGTATGTCGTCGCGACGCAAGGGCCCATTACCCTGCGACTCTATGATCCCACCCTGGCCGGCTCGTTCCCAGTGCCGCTCGGCCTCTACGTCGACCGTCTCAGCGCGGTCATGATGGTCCTCATCTCCGCCATCGGGACGATCATCTATGCGTACTCGATTGAATACATGCATCAGGAGCCGCACGAACGCCGCTATTTCGCCCTCCTCGGCGTCGCCATCAGCGTGTTGCTGTGCATGGTCTCCAGCGCCAATCTCTTGATGCTGTTTCTCTTCTGGCAGATTCTGTCTTATCTTCTCTATCTCCTGATTCATAACCACACTCACGCCGCCACGCTGGACAGCGCCTTCCGGACCTTTGCGCTTCTGCGGGCCGGGGATGTCGCCTTCCTCGCCGGCACGGCGCTCGCGTATGCGCTGTATGGCACACTGGAGTTCCCCGAACTGTTTTCCGCTGCAGTCCAATCGACGTCCACGATCACGCTGCTTCCGGGCGTCGAATGCAGCGGGGCCACGGCCGTCACGCTGCTTCTGCTGATCGGAGCCATGAGCAAGTCGGCGCAGTTCCCGTTCCACATCTGGCTCCCCCGCTATCTGTACGCGCCGACCCCCGTGACGGCGCTCCTGCATGCGGGCATCATCAACGCCGGGGGGTTCTTGATCAATCGCCTCGCGCCGCTGTTCGGGTTGAGTTCGACGACGTTGCATGTGGCCTTCTTCGTTGGGACGCTCACGGCCGTGCTCGGCGCCTCCATGATGCTGGCCCAAAACGACATCAAGAACATGCTCGGTTTCTCGACGATCGGCCAAATGGGGTACATGATCATGGAATGCGGCCTTGGAGCGTTCGCCCTCGCCGTGTTCCATTTGATCGCGCACGGCCTCTTCAAGGCGACCGTGTTCCTCAACTCCGGCAATGTCATCGCCAAGGCTCGGCTGGAGCCGCATTTTCCCGAGCCTGACCAGGAGACCGATGAAGAGAGCTACTCGCGCCTGACGTGGGCGACCGGGTTCATCACGACGCTGCTGATCCCGTTGCTCATTCTTTTGGTGACGCACGGCGCGTTGCAGATTCCCCTGCTTGAAGCGCAGGGCACGGTGATCTTTCTCTTCTTCATCTGGATCACGTCCTCGCAGGCCATCTTGACGCTCACGCGTCTGCGTGCCGTCGCCTCATGGAAAGTATCGGCTGCGATGATGCTGACCCTCTTGTTCGTCGTGTTCGTGTACCTGTTCGCGGTGGAATCCTTTACGGCATTCTTATATCCCAGCCCGGAAGAGGTTGCCGCCTATTTCAAGGCCGCCGAGCTGCCAAGCCGTCTATTTGACATGATGATCGGAGCGGCAACGCTCACAACGATCATCGGCTGGATCTATGTCTATGTCCGGGCTCACGGCCGAACACTGCCGATGCCGGCCTGGGTCAATGGCATTCGCATCCGGCTGTATGTCCTCTTCTTGAATCGGCTCTACGTCGACGAAGTTTTGCACCGCCTGGAGCGGGCGCATCTGGCCGTTATCCGCCGCTTCGATGAGCCGGCGCAGCAACGAACGCGAAGATGGCACGCTTGACGACGGTCTTGATCCGTATTAATGGTTAGCCCTTGGTGAGGTGGTCGTGACGCTCGTCCTGCTGGTGCCGCTTCTCCTGCTCGCAGCCGCCTGCATCGTGTTGTTCGGACGAGGCGGCTCGGAGTATGCGCGGGCGAAGATGGCCGCCTATCCCGTCGGCGCCGCCTTCCTAGGCGCTGCAGCGACGCTCTATCTCGTTACCACCCAGGGACCCGTCTCGATCCGGTTCTACGATCTCTCCTCAGTTGCCTCGTTCGCCATCCCTATCGGGTTCTACGTCGACCGGCTCAGCGCCGTGATGATGACGCTGATCACCGGCGTGAGCGTCATCATCTACAGCTACTCGACGGGATACATGTACCAGGACCGGCACGCTCGTCGATATCTCGCCATGATTTGCCTGACGGATTTCGTGTTGATCTGCATGGTCTCCAGCGCCAATCTCATGATGCTGTTTCTCTTCTGGCAGGTTCTCAGCTACCTGCTCTACGTGCTCGCGCACAATCATGCCCATCCGGGGACGTTGGCAGGAGCATTCAAGACCTTTGCGCTCCTGCGTGTGGCAGACACGGCGTTTCTCGCCGGCATCGTGCTCGCCTATCAATTGTACGGCACGCTCGAATTCCAGGATCTGTTCATTCGAGCCGCCGACACGCCGGTCATGTTGGCTCTCTGGCCCGGCATCGAAATGAGCGGCGTCACCGCCGTCACGTTGTTGTTCTTTGTGGGGGCGATGGGGAAATCGGCCCAGTTTCCGATCCATCTCTGGCTGCCGGGATCGCTGTTCGCTCCCACGCCGGTTCACGCCTTGCTTCATGCGGGGATCATCAATGCCGGCGGCTTCCTGATCAACCGGCTTGCGCCCTTGTTTGGATTGAGCTCAACCACGCTGCACGTCGCCTTTGTTGTCGGCACGCTCACAGCCATCCTCGGCGCCTCCATGATGCTGGCCCAAAACGACATCAAAAAGACGCTCGGATTTTCCACGATCGGCCAGATGGGCTACATGATCATGGAATGTGGCTTGGGCGCCTTCGCGCTCGCGGTGTTTCACCTGATCGCGCATGGCTTGTTCAAGGCGACCGTGTTCTTGAACTGTGGCAACGTCATACATAAGGCCCGACAGGAACCACATTTCCCCCATGTGGACCATCAGACGGAGGAACCAGGCCTGTCGCGTCTCACGTGGTTCACCGGATTCGTGACCACGCTCTTCATCCCGCTGCTCATTTTGCTCGTCACGCATGGCGTGTTGCGCATCCCCTTGCTGGAATCGCAAGGGACGGTGATTTTTCTGTTCTTCATCTGGATCACTTCGTCTCAAGCGATCCTGACACTGACGCGTCTGCGACAAGTCGCGTCCTGGAAGGTCTCCGCCGCCATGCTGATGACGTTGCTCTTCATCGTCTTCGTCTATCTGTTCGCCGTCGAGTCCTTCACGCGGTTTCTGTATCCGGATCCGGAGGAAGTGGCTTCGTACTTCAAGGCCGCCGGTCTAGCCGACTGGCTGTTCGACCTCATCATTGTCACCGCCACCATTCTGACCGTCGCCGGTTGGTCCTACATCTACCTGAGCGCCCACGGGATGAGTGTGCGGATGCCGGCATGGATCGACGGTGTGCGGATACGCCTGTACCTGCCATTCATGAATCGGCTGTACGCCGACGAGCTCTACGCGCTGGCGGGACAGACCATCATGCGCCTGGTCCATCAGCTCGACAAACGTGAACGAGGCTGGTCGCAATGATGGACAGCACGCTCATCCCATGGCTGCTGACCGGCATCCCATTCCTGGGGATGCTGGCCTGCCTGCCTTTCCAGTCGAATCCCGAGGGGTTGAAGCGGTCGGCCGTCGCGTGGGTCCTGATTAGCCTCGGCTCGGTCGTCGCATTCGCCGGTCACATGGATGTTCCGCCTGAAGGGCTCCTGCCGCTTTACCTGCTGCCGCTGGCTGCGACGATTTCGATCTTGGGACAGCCGGTTCATGAACACCACCGGCCTTCCTGGATGTTGACCTTGCTGTTTCTGGGGTTGGGCCTATCCGTCTTGAGCACTCAACCACGCATCAGTCTCCTGAGCTTGACGTTGCTCCTGACGGTGATTGCAGGATTGCTCTACCGCCATCACAGCGCACTCTGGCCCAGATCTTGGTGGGGCATCGGCACGTACGGTCTCGGCGCGTTAGCTGCTGCCACGTCGGCCGCGGCTGATGCTCCGCTGTCATCGATGGCCTCCTTACTGGCCTGCACGGTCTTACTCCCCCTCGTGCCCTTCCACGACGGTCACCTCACGGCGCTGACGCGGTTGCCAGGAAGCCTGCCTTCATTCATCGTGGTGCTGCTTCCGGTGGTCGGTCTCCATGGGCTGGCCACGGCCATGCCCTCGGTCCCCGACATCGTGGCGTGGACCATCAGCCTCTTCGCTCTGGTAGGAGCTTCCTATGGTGCACTCAAAGCCTTGGCGCAATCGCGGGTCCGTCTCCTGCTGGCCTATGGCAGCCTTTCATTCTTTTCGATTCTCTGGTGGTTCGCAGCCGCCTCGCGAACGGCAACACCCAGATCCGCGCTCCTTGTGGGCACGATCGGTTTGGCGACGAGCGGGCTCATGGTCGCCTGGCAGGTGATCCGCACCAGATACGGCGACGACGTGGACCCGCAAGCCATCAGCGGTCTGGCGACCGGGATGCCGCAATACGCAGTCCTGCTTTCTTTACTGGCGCTGGCCGCGATGGGCCTGCCGCCCTTCGGCGTCTTTGCCGGATTCATGGGACTGCTGTTGAGCTCCCCCTTTCCCTCGTTGGCGGGCCTGTTCGTCACGCTACTCGCGTGGCTCGCCGCGTCCTGGTACATCATGCAGATGGTCCAACGGCTTCTCTTCGGCATCCGGCGGCCGGAATTGCGGTATACCGATCTCCTCCGTGCCGAATTAGCCTCCTTGCTCATCGTCGTGCTGGTCCTTCTGGCTCTGGGGCTGGTGCCGACGACTCTGTTCGCCTCCGAAGGCACCTTGTTCGAGCATCTCACCATCGGAGACTCACCCACGTGGAATCGCTAGATCGGGCGACCGACATCGAGTCCAAACGGATGGAGTTGCGCGGCGTGGTTCGCCTTGCCGGGGAGGTCATCGCCCAATATTGGCCGATGCGGACGTTCGTACATCACAATCCGCTTCACAGCCTCGAATATCTTCCTTTCGAGGAGACGGTCCGCCGAGGCAAGCAATTCATGGGCGGCAGCGGCTATCTTCCCAGCGAGGTCTATCGTCATTACTTGCGGTCGGGGCGCATCCGCCCCGAACATCTCGATGCGGTCCTAGGCCCGCTGGCGCAGCACACGCGCGTGGCAGTCGGCTCCCGCACCATCACACACGGCGAGATTTTGCGCGCCTGTCTCACCGAGGGATTGGGGACGCCCGCCATCGAACCCCTCGACAGTCAGTTGCCCGATCCTTCTCGGGCCTCGATTGAACGTGTGACGGCTCGGCTTGAGCCCGTGCTCACGTATGCCGACCTGCGGACACGGATCCGTGCCATCGTGGATGGCGATGAAGCCGCCTTGGGCCGATGGCTCACTCTTTCGCACTGGTGCGACGACACGCTGGGCACCGTAATCGTTCGCCAAATCAACGATCAGCTCATCAAATGGTGCGAAGCGTTCCTCGACGAAGGACACGCGACGTGGATCATGCCCGAACGAGAGAAGGGTCTCTACCAAGCGTGGAAAACCATCGCCGCTCATGAATGGTCTCCCTGCGGGATCGACGACAGCGGCCAAAAAATCGCCGCCCTCCCCGAGCACGCCGAGGACGCGTTGCTAGAGAGCCTCGAGGCCCTGGGCATCCCGTCGGGTCTCCGTCAGGACTATTTATCGCTGCAATTGACGGCCCTTCCCGGCTGGGCCGGTTTCATCAAGTGGCGTGGAGAAGAACGAGACTATCCCTGGCAACAGGCCTATCCGGCTGGGCTCGTGAAGTTCTTGGCCGTCCGACTCTGGTACGCGCGCGAGTTGGTGCAGAAGGCGTGCCGCGAAGAACTCGGCATCGAAGGTCGCTACGAAGCTGTGATTGCCTTTATGCGCAACCGTCCAGAAGAGTATTACTTGCGCCGGCAGCGGGTCGCGGGGCGCTTGCCGGCTCTGTATGCGGAGGAGGTTGATCGCCTGGCCCACCAGAGGGGCAATGGATGGAAGGCAGTGCTCGATCGCTACGAGATCGAAGTGGTTCCACGACAGGCGGCGGCCGCGCGTCGAGTGGCAGCCAGGACGCTGCTGGCGCTGGCGGATTCGCTGAATATCGATCAGGAACAGCTTGAAGCTACCGACCCCGAGACGCTGAAACAGGTCATCGAATGGATCGAGGCCTTTCCCGAGTCCGCCCACGGGCCGGTCTGGCTCAAAGCCCTTGAAGCCAGCTATCAGGAGTCGCTGCTGGGGCAGCTCCGCCCACGGGCCGCACGCGCAGAGGCGACGGTCGAGACGCGGCCGTATTCGCAATCGGTCTACTGCATCGATGTGCGATCCGAACCTTTTCGCCGGCACTTGGAATCGACCGGCGCGCACGTCACCTACGGCTTCGCCGGCTTCTTCGCCGCGTTCATCCGCTACCGAGCCTGGGGAAAAGAGCATGACACGGAACAATTTCCGGTCATCATGCGCGCGAAGAATGAAGTGAGGGAGATTCCCCGAAGCTACCTCGACCACAAGGTCTCCAAGCACCAAGCCCGCGCAAAATGGGTGCACGCCGGCCATACGCTCCTGCATGACCTGAAAGAAAACGTGGTGACGCCGTACGTGATGGTGGAATCGCTCGGTTGGTTCTACAGCATCCCGATTTTCGGCAAGACACTCTTGCCCTCGCTGTATCATCGCTGGGCCGCTTGGCTCAGACGGCTGTTCGTGCCGGGCATCGCAACGACTCTCACCGTCGACAAACTGGCGCCGGCTGAAACGGCGGAGATGGTTGCTGCCGAGCAGCAGGCCGTCGTGCGGAAGGTGCTGCACGAACGCCTTGGGCTGCGCAGTTCCCGCATCACGCCCGCGTTGGTCGACAGCCTGCGCCAACATGCCTTGTCGGGTGCCGGCGAACCGGATCAGCCACTGCTGCAAGCTGCCGAGCAGGCGGGACTTTTTAAGGATGCGCTGGTCGGTCTCACCGACGTCTTGCGCCGGCAGTATCACCTCAACGCCCGGGCCGCCTCCCACCACAGGGAGCGGATCACCAGGACAGGATTCACCCTCGAAGAGCAGACGCTTACGGTGGATACGGCGCTCCGGATGATGGGGCTGACAAAGAATTTTGCGCGCTTGGCCTTGTTCTGCGCGCATGGGAGCACCTCGGAGAACAATCCTTACGAATCCGCGTTGGATTGCGGCGCTTGCGGAGGCAACGAAGGGAAACCCAACGCGCGCGTTCTGGCCATGATGGCGAACAACCAAAAAGTCCGCGAACGACTACGCAAGGTCGGCATCGACATTCCACAGGACACGCATTTTATTGCCGGTCAGATGGATACGACGACTGACGCGGTGCAGCTGTTCGACTTGGAAGACGTCCCGCCGACGCATCGGGCGGACCTCGCCCGCTTGCAGGAGGACCTCCAGGAGGCGGCGGAATTGACGAGCCAGGAACGGTGTGCTCGGCTGCCGGACGTCGCACGCCCACTCCCAGGATCCAAGGCGACGGCACATGTCGGCACGCGCAGCGCCGACTGGAGTCAAGTGAGGCCTGAATGGGGGCTGTCGGGAAATACGGCCTTCATTATCGCTCGACGCGAAGTGACAAAGGGACTCGATCTAGGCGGGCGTGTCTTCCTCCATTCCTATGACTACAGGGAGGACCCAACGAACCGCCTGCTGGAAGTGCTGCTGACCGCTCCTCAGGTCGTGGCGCAGTGGATCAACATGGAGCACTACTTTTCCACGACCGACAATGAGGTGTATGGAAGCGGCAGCAAGGTCTATCACAACGTCGTGGGCCGCCTCGGCATCATGTCCGGTCCCTGGAGCGACCTCCGGCTGGGCCTCGCCAGACAAACGGTCATGAACGGCTCGATGCCGTACCACGAACCGATGCGCCTCCTGACAATTATTGAAGCGCCGACGGAGCGGATCGACAAGTTAATCGCGCGGCACGAGGTGCTTCAGCACTACTACCATAATGAATGGGTGCACCTCGTCGCCCTCGACCCCGAGAGTGGGGTATGGTATCGATACCACCCGAAGGGAGTGTGGAACGTCATTCCATGAGGCATCTGCGGAGACAAGAACGATTGTGAGTGGGCTCGGAAAGGAGTGTGTGAATGGGTCTGATATTACATCCAATGAAAGAGATCCGCGTCATTGTGGCCGGCGAGCACCGGTCCTTTGTGACGGACCTATTGGACCGCGTCAATGCCACGGGGTACACGATCATTGGCAACGTGTCCGGCAAGGGCCATCATGGCATCCGTGAGGCGCACTTCATGTTCAGCGAACAGGAAAGCCTGGAGATGATCATGACCGTCGTGCCCGAGGAAAAGGTCGAGCCGATTCTGGCCGGGTTGCGACCGCTGTTTGAACGGCATTCCGGGGTGATGTTTGTTGCGGACGTCGCTGTGAGCCGCCAAGAATACTTCGCCACAAAAGGCAAACAGGCCTGATCGCCCGGCGCGCTGCCGTTGCCCTTGTCATCACGACAGGAAGTTGTCTACAATGAGCCCCTTATCGTCGGCTCAAGAGGTACAATCGTGAAGGGGCTTCGGTTCGAACGCATCGGTCAGGGCCGCTACTACAATGTGGTGTTCCATCTCGGCGGCACCTATGTGCCCGTCAGCGACGAAACCATTGAAGATCTTAAAGCGCAGAGTCTGCTTCCCGCCGAGCGATTCCTGGATCTGTTGATCGATCGCGTCGGGTATTCCTCCTATCTCAAGGATCAAATCCGTAAAGAATTAAAAAGCTCGGGCGATCCCGTCACCCAGATTACGGTCCTTCAGGGCGCCATCCGCGAGTTATAATCGGTCGCTGCGGCCTTGCCGGCGATGCTTTTGAACGCCTGCAGTGGAATCGAGAACTTGCTCCACGACGCATTCCGGCACGGCAAACTCCATTCTTGGAAATGTGGCCTGGCAAGAACCCATGTAGGCAGCCTCTCCTAGCAGATGCTCACGTGTCCCAGGTCCCGCCTTCTTTGTAGAGCTTGTTCATGATGTCGTTTTTTTTCTGCGGGTCCTGCTCGTACTTGATCGCTTTCGTGTAGTTCTCAATCGCCAATTGCACTTTTCCCCGGCTCGCATAGCATTTGGCCACGCCCAGATAGGCTCGAGCATTTTCGGGATCGGCGCGGAGGGCTTGGTTGAAACATTCCATGGCCTCCTCCCGCTGGCCCCGGTCAAAGAGCATCCAGCCGAGCGCCGAATGGGCCGGCGCGAGATCCCGATTGGCCTGCACGGCCTCACGGTATTCTTTCATCGCGAGATCAGGACGGTTCTTATTTTCATATAAGCCACCGAGCGCGAAATGCACTTCGGCGTCTCGCGGATTGAGCCGCAACGCCTCCTGATATTCCAGCAACGCCGCTTGCAATTTGCCCTGCTCGGCCAGCGCACAGGCCAGATTCGCGTGAGCGACGCCATCGTTCGGGTTCAGCTTGATCACCTCCCGGTACTGAGGGATAGCCATTTCTAACCGCCCCTGCTCCTGATAGGCGACGCCCAGGTTCGTTCTGGCCTGAGCATAGCCAGGATCGAGCCTGATCGCCTCTCGATATTCCTTGATCGCCATCTCCACATGATCAGCCCGCTCGTGAATCTGCGCCAAAAAATAGTGGGGATGGGCGGAATGCGGCGCCAGCTTGGCGGCCATTTTATACGACTGTATCGAGAGTTCAGATTGGCCTGACTGCGACAAAAAGAGTCCCATGACCAAATGCACCGCGTCCTGATCAGGGTGGCCGGCGACCAATCCTTCGACCCACACCTTGACTCTGGCAATGTCGCCGGCCTCCTGGAGCGACATCGCATGGCTGGTCCATGCCTCGGCAAACTGTCCCTTGATCAGCTGCACGACGTTCAAGACGAAATGCGGACGCGGATCGCGCGAGCCGGTCGGCTCCGGGTGACGCGCCCAAGCGAGCGCCTCCTCGGCCGCCCGTTCCCACGCTCCGCTCAATAGCGCTGCTTCACAGGTGGTTTGGTACTGGCTCATGGAAGAGGAGGCTATCTGGTCAGCGTGTCTTCGATGTCCGGCGAGGTGGCTTGCATATGCATGCCGAGGGCGGGATACCGCTCGGTCAATTTTTGCTTCATCAGCCAGGCGATGGTCCGGTAGGACCAATGGCCCTTCACTCCCGAGCGGAGCTTCGCGATATATTCCGCTTCGGCAAAATCCATCTTGAACAGGCAGCGCACTTTAAAGCCGAACGGGATGGCATAGAGCGCTGCCTCCCCGCTGACCTTCTTTAACTGCTCAATGTCGATGCGCACCGCGTCCATGGCCTGGCGATATTCTGCGTCGAGTCCGGCTTGAACCAATGGTGGAGGCACCTCATACCCGTGAGCGGTCGTAAAGTTCTGTTGGATCTGTTGGCAGCGGCGATGCCGGTGCATGTCCCGCCAGCCTCCGATGTCCATGAGCACGTCGAACGTCAACGCGTATCCGGCGCGGAACTCCCTCGGCAATTCGTCATAAGGTCCGCGGCTGCTCAGGGCCACGGCGATCGTATCCTGCTTTTGTTTCTCCGACCAGTCGCGTACGACCGCCAGCAGCTTCCGATACGGTGCCTGCGACACGCGGTACAGCAGCGTCGCCACCGTTTCATCCAGCGGATCGTGTGGCTCGATCAAATCGACAGGTTCTTGCA
>Ga0105239_10008842_pt1 | contig 11402 bp, 5 predicted proteins | sample KBSC44metaG_FD_92761 | JGI IMG/M metagenome (GOLD analysis project Ga0105239, IMG submission 92761) | Corn rhizosphere microbial communities from Kellogg Biological Station, Michigan, USA - KBS C4-4 metaG | ecosystem: Host-associated > Plants > Roots > Rhizosphere > Soil | place: Michigan, USA...
GGCTTTTCGACGCTTGCCTTGCCCTCGCCGTCGTTCGCCTGCAGCGGTTGCAGCGGCCGCTCCAGCGCGATATCCAGCACCTCATCGATCCAGCGCACCGCATGGATGTCCAGCGACCCGGTGATATTGGCCGGGATATCCGCGAGGTCCTTCTTGTTCTCCTCGGGGATGATCACCGTGGTGATGCCGCCGCGGTGTGCCGCCAGCAGCTTCTCCTTGAGACCGCCGATCGGCAACACGCGGCCGCGCAGCGTGATCTCGCCGGTCATGGCCACTTCGGAGCGCACCGGCACCTTGGTCAGGGCCGACACCAGCGCCGTGCACATGGCGATACCCGCGCTCGGGCCGTCCTTCGGCGTGGCGCCCTCCGGGACGTGGATATGGATATCGAAGCGCTCGTGGAAATCGCTCGCGATACCCAGGCGATCCGCCCGGGCACGCACCACCGAGAGCGCAGCCTGGATGGATTCCTTCATCACGTCGCCAAGCTGGCCGGTGTGCACCAGACGGCCCTTGCCGGGCACGATCGACGCTTCGATGCTCAACAGGTCGCCACCGACCTGCGTCCATGCCAGGCCAGTCACCAGGCCGACCTCGTTCTGCAATTCCTTGCGGCCGAAATCGAAGCGACGCACGCCCAGGTAATGCTCCAGGTTCTCGGAATTCACCAGGATGCCGTCAGGCGTCTTGACCTTGGCTTTGGACGTCTTTACCGCTACAGCAGCTTTCTTGGCCGGCGCCTTCTGCGCCTTCTTGCCCTGGTTGAGCGCCAGCTCCTTGACTACCTTGCGGCAGATCTTGGAGATCTCGCGCTCGAGATTGCGCACGCCCGATTCGCGCGTGTAGTAGCGCACGATGTCGCGAATGGCCTCGGCATCCACGCCCAGTTCCTCAGGCTTCAGGCCATTGGCCTTCAGCTGCTTGGGCAGCAGGTACTTCTGCGCGATGCCAAGCTTCTCGTCCTCGGTGTAGCCCGGGATGCGGATGACCTCCATGCGATCGAGCAGCGGCCCCGGGATGTTCAGCGAATTGGCCGTGGCGATCCACATCACCTCGGACAGGTCGAGGTCGACCTCGAGGTAATGGTCGTTGAAGGCATGGTTCTGCTCCGGATCCAGCACTTCAAGCAGCGCCGACGACGGATCGCCACGAAAATCCATGGACATCTTGTCGATCTCATCGAGCACGAACAGGGGGTTCTTGCTGCCCACCTTGTTGAGGTTCTGCACGATGCGACCGGGCATGGAGCCGATGTAGGTGCGGCGATGGCCGCGGATCTCGGCCTCGTCGCGCACGCCGCCCAGGCTCATGCGGACAAACTTGCGGTTGGTCGCCTTGGCGATCGACTGGCCCAGCGAGGTCTTGCCCACGCCCGGCGGACCGACGAGGCAGAGGATCGGACCGCGCATGGTGTTCACGCGCTGCTGAACGGCGAGGTATTCGAGGATGCGCTCCTTGACCTTCTCCAGGCCAAAGTGATCGGCGTCAAGCACGTCCTGCGCAGCCTTCAGGTCGCGGCGCACCTTGGTGCGCTTCTTCCACGGCACGCCGATCAGCCAGTCCAGATAATTGCGCACGACGGTGGCTTCGGCCGACATCGGCGACATTTGCTTGAGCTTGTTCAGCTCCGTGCGCGCCTTGGCCTCGACGGGCTTGGGCATGCCCGCGTTTTCGATTTTCTTGCCGAGATCCTCGACCTCGTTCGGCGCATCCTCGCCCTCGCCGAGTTCCTTCTGGATCGCCTTCATCTGCTCGTTGAGGTAATACTCGCGCTGGCTCTTCTCCATCTGTGTCTTGACGCGCCCGCGGATGCGCTTCTCAATCTGCTGCACGTCGATCTCGCCGTCGACAAAGCCGACCAGCATTTCCAGGCGGTCGGCGACGTCGGCCGTCTCCAGCACTTTCTGCTTGTCCTGCAGGCGGATCGACAGATGCGCCGCGATCGTGTCGCCCAGGCGGCTGGCGTCGTCGATGCCGGCCAGCGTGGTCAGCAGTTCCGGCGGAATCTTGCGGTTGAGCTTGACGAACTGTTCGAACTGCGACACCAGCGTGCGCGAGATGACCTCGATTTCGCGCTGGTTGCGCGAATACACCGGGTCGAGCGCGCGCACGTGGCCGGTGAGGATTTCGTCGCGCTCCGAATAGCGCACGACTTCGGCACGCGAAGTGCCTTCGACCAGCACCTTGATCGTGCCATCCGGAAGTTTCAGCAGCTGCAACACGCTCGCGACCGTGCCGATCGGATACAGGTCGCCGGCTTTCGGGTCGTCGATGTCGGGACCGCGCTGGGCGACGAGCAGGATGCGCTTGTCGCCGGCCATCGTCAGGTCCAGCGCCTTCATCGACTTCTCGCGGCCGACGAACAGCGGAATGACCATGTGCGGATAGACGACGACGTCGCGCAGCGGCAGTACGGGCAATTCGCTGATCGCCGATTTCTCGGCTTTTGCAGTTGTTTCCATTGATCTCTCGGGCTCGAAACTGAACACGCGGCAAATGTGTTTTGCCGCCGCTGACGCCAGCGTGATCGTCTGACGATGATTCGTCAAGTGACGACGAAGTTAAGCTTTTCAAGCCTGTGTGAGCGCACTCCGCGCAACTGCTACTCCCGCGCCTGGGTCTCGCGCTTCACGGCGCGATCGAGTGCCTGCAAGGCAATCGCGGCGACGAATGCAAACCCGGCCACTGCGAGAAAGAACCCGGTGTGCCCGATCAGTTTCCAGCGCGCGCCGATCGTGCCGGCCAGCAAATTGCCGCCGAATGCGGCGAGATACCATGCGGCGATCGAGGTCGCGCCGAATCCCGCCGGCGCCAGTCGTGCGAACAAGCCAAGACCCACCGGCAAAACGTAGAGTTCGCCGGTTGTGATCGCGGCGAAAAACAATACCAGCCACCACCATCCGGCGCGCGCACCCGCCGGGTCGGCGTTCGCGGACACGGCAGCCAGCAACAGGTAGGATGCGGCGACGATCAGTGCGCCGATCGCCATCTTCGTCATCGACGAGGGTTCGGCGCGCGTTCTTGCCTGCCATGTCCACAACGCCACGACGAACGGCGTCAGCAGGAACACGAACAGCGAGTTCAACGACTGGAACCACGTCATCGGAATGACGAATCCGCTGCCGGTCGCGCGCTCGATGTCGTCGCCGGCCCACAGCGCCACGGTGTTGCCGACCTGCTCGTAGGCGCCGCGGAACAGCACGATGACGGCGAGAATCGCCGCGAACAGCAGCAGACGATGCGCGGATTGGCGCTGTCCGCTGACGCTGTCGGCGCGGCTGCGCACGCGTTCTTCCGGCAGATAGCGCGCGCCGCCGATATAGACGGCCAAACCGACCAGCATGCCGATGCCGGCCAGGGCGAAACCATAATGCCAGCCATACAGTTCGCCGATCGTCCCGCACACGAGCGGCGCGATGAATCCGCCGATGTTGATGCCGACATAGTAGACGTTGAACGCGCGCTTGACGCGAGCATCGTCCGGCGCATACAGGCCGCTGATCTGACTCGGCAGGCTGGGCAGAAACAGGCCGTTGCCGAGCGCGATCGCCGCAAGCGCAAAATACAGCAACGCGTCGAAGGTCATCAGAAAATGGCCGAGGGCCATCAGACTCGCGCCGATGATCACCGCGCGGCGTTTGCCGAGCCAGCGATCCGCCAGCTGTCCACCGAAGATCGGCGTGAAGTAGACGAATGCCGTGTAGGTGCCGTAAACGAGCGAAGCCTGGTGCTGCGGCAGCATGAGTTGCCGCGTCATGTAGTACACCAGCATCGAACGCATGCCGTAATACGAAAACTTTTCCCACATCTCGGTGAGGAAGATCACGGTCAGCCCGCGCGGCTGGCCGAACCAGGTCGACTCAGCGCCGAAATGCGCTCGTGCGTCGCTCATTGGCGAAAACGGTCCGCGATCTTCAGTGCGAGTCGATACGGCTCGGGATCATCGCGATTGGTCAGCACGATCACGGTCAGACGCTGCTGCGGCCAGCGCACCATCACGTTGCGAAAACCGATGGTCTCGCCCGAATGCCATTGCGTGTCGCCGCTCAGGCGGATGCCGAAGCCGTAACGCACGTTCGGGTCATCGGTCTGCGTCCATGGCGTGACCGCGAGCCGGCGCGAGGCATCGCCAAGCAGCCGGTTGTCGTAGGCGGCCGCGTCCCATTTCGCCAGATCGTCGATTGAGGAATAAACGCCGCCGTCGCCGAGCACGGCGCTGGTCAGGCTCTGGTCCGTGCGCACCCAACTGCCGTTCTCGAATGCATACCCGTAGGCCCGATGCGGCACGGCCGGGCCTCCGCGCACATAAGCCAGCGTATCGTGCATGCCGAGCGGTTCGAAGATGCGCCGGCGCAGGAAATCCTGGAATGTCTCGCCGGAAGCCTTTTCCACGATCAGCGCGAGCATCGAATAACCGCCATTGCTGTAGCGATAGCTCGTGCCCGGCGCGAAATACAGGTGATCGGTTTTTTCCAGCAGATGCAGCACATCGATGTCGCGCAGCTGCTTCGACGGATCCTCGACAACTTCCGCGCTGGTCGGCGGCAAAGCGCTGGGCGAAGTCTGTGCAGCGGGAGTCGCCGGCGATTCGGGCCCGATGTGTCCAGGAATGATGTCTTCGTAGTCGATCAGGCCACCGCTGTGCGTGAGCAGGTGGCGGATCGTGATCGCATCGGCTGCCGCCGGCAGCGTTGGCAACCAGCGGTGGGCGCGATCGTCGAGCGTCAATTTGCCGTCTTCGGCGAGCAGCAGGATTGCGCTGGCCGTGAACTGTTTCGTCAGCGAAGCCAGGCGATAGTTCGTCTGCGGCGAGGCGGCGGATTTATCTTCGACGCTGGCCAAGCCGTAGCTGCGCCGCACAAGTGGCGTGCCGTTGCGAAGAACCAGCACGGATGCGCCCGGCACAACGCCCGCGTAATCCCGCATCAGGTCATCGATGCCGGAGCCGGCGCGCAGATTTGCATTACCGCCGGCGCAGCCGGCAAGCGCGACAGCGGCGGCGAACACGATCGCTGCGCGCAGCTCAATCACACGCGCGCTCGCGCGTGAACGCGAGGTCTTCGAAATCGAAACTGAAATCGGCATCGGGGTCCACCTTGGCCATCCTCAGCGTACGCTGCGGCGGTTTACCGGCTGTGGCGAATTCCAACCACGCCTGCGCATCGACGCGCTCGTCGTCCCAGTCGATCAGGAAACGGTTGCCGAGCTGCATCAAGCGGCCCGTGAGCAACGGCGATTTCGCCGCCGCGAAACGCACGCCGTTGCCGTGCCCGCAGATCGACACCTGGCCGAACCACGGATCTTTCCACACGCCCAGCCATTCCCGCATCTGCGCAACGTCCGCGGCGTGGCGCGCCGAGACATCGGGCGCGCGTGCGCGCGCCGGGGCTGCCGCATCCCGCTTCGCCGCGTCGGCATATTCGGCCACGCTGTGATGCGCGGACGGCGCCGTGAAATGCTTGGTCAGCACGTCGACCAATACCGTACGCGCTGCGCTGCCCTCGCCGTTCGTCAGCATGACGAAGCCGTTGCGCTGGTCCGGAAACAGGCTGAGTGCCGAATACATGCCCGAGAGCGTACCCGTATGCGCAACGCTCCACACGCCATCGATGTCGCTGAGGCGCCATCCGTAGCCGTAGCTGTAGAAATGGGTGTGGCCGAACTCGCGACGATGCGGGGATATCGGCATCGGCGTGTGCGGCGTCCACAATGGCGCGCGCTGCTCGGCACTGAGCCACGCCAACTGCCGCGCGCTCGGCGCCAGCCAGTTGCGTGCCCAGGCGAGCATGTCGTTGAGGCTGCAGCGGATGCCGCCCGCAGGCGCCGAGGTGATCATCGGCACATCATCGCCATCCGCATCGATCACCATGTTGTGGCCGTCTTTGCGCATATGCGGCTGCGCCACGTCCGCCACGTCGGCGCTGCGCCATGCGCCGACGCGGCACGTCAGACCGAGCGGCGCAAGCACTTCGCGGCGCAGCAATTCCTCGTATGGCGCGCCACCCGCCGCCGCCGCGACCTCGCCGGCCACGACGTACAACAGGTTGTCGTATGCGTAACCGGAGCGGAATGCAATCTGCGGCTTCAGATAGGCGAGACCGTGGACGATGTCGGCACGCGTGAACGCATTCGGTTCCGGCCACAGCATGAGGTCGCCGGCGCCTTCGCGCAGGCCGCTGTTGTGCACGAGCAGATCGCGCACGAGCAGGTTCTTCGTCACCCACGGATCGTACATGCGCAACATCGGCAGGCGCGAAACCACCGTATCGTCCCAGCCGAGCTTGTTCGCCGCGACCAGGCGCGCGAGCAGCGCCGTCGTCATCGCCTTGCTGTTCGAGCCGATCTTGAACAACGTCTCGGGCGTGACCGGCTTGCCGGAGCCGGCCACGAGTTCACCGGCGACGCGGGTGTAAGCGACTTTGCCGTCTTCGATCACCCCGAGCGCAAGGCCGGGGAGCTGATAGCGCGCTTGCAGGTCGTCGAAGATCGTGTCGTACGGCGACGCGGCGCGGACGATCGCGCAGCAAAAAAACAAGAGCGCACATGCCGGGACACGGATCATTGGGCGTGGCCTGCCGCAGCCGCGACTTCGCGCCACACCCGCAGCAGATTACCGCTCCAGATCAGGGCGATGTCGGTGTCGGAAAAACCGCGCCGTTTCAGCCCGGCAGTCACGTTGCGCGTTGCGCTGGCGTCGAGCCAGCCGGTGATGCCACCGCCGCCGTCGAAATCCGAGGCGATGCCGACATGCCGGATGCCGGCGATCTTGGCGACGTGCTGCACATGATCGAGAAAATCATCGAGCGTGGCGAGCGGATATTTTTCGTCGATGGCGCGCATGCCGGCGGCATACTGCGGCAGGAATTCGTGTTTTTCGCTGTCGAATTCCTGGTCGCCGGCGGCCGCGGCGACGGCCTTCTGCAGCGCCTTTTCCGCGGCTTCGCGGCCGCTGTCGGTCTTGACGAACTCCTTGTAGGCGACAACCTGGATCACGCCGCCTTTGGCGGCGATCGCACGCAGCAGCTCGTCCGGCAGATTGCGCGGATGATTCACCAGCGCGCGCGCCGAGGAATGCGAAGCGATGATCGGCGCGGTCGACAACGCCAGCGCGTCGCGCACGCAGGCGTCGGACGCGTGCGAGATGTCGATCATCATGCCGAGCTCGTTCGCGCGCTTCACCGCGGCGCGCCCGAATGCGCTCATGCCGACGGCGTTGTTGGTCTCATGCAACTCGACGTTCGGCAGCGAACTCGTGCACAGGTCGTTGTTGCCGACATGGACGATGCCGAGATAACGCGCGCCGCGGGCGTAAGCCGCATCGATCCGCTTCAGATCATGCCCGAGCGAATACGCGTTCTCGATGCCGATCACGGCCGACAGCTTGCCCCGCGCACGATTGGCGATGACTTGCTGCGGCGTGCTGGCCAAGCCGATGCGCTGCGGGTAGCGCTGCAGCATCAGCTCGATCGCCGAATATTTCTTCTCGGCCTGCGCGACCGCCTGCGCGTAGCCGTCTGCAGTGAGCGGGCCCTGATCGACGAAGACGATGAAGAATGCCGCGTCGAGACCACCGCGTTCCATCTTGCCGAGATCGACCTTGAGCGGCGTGTCGGTACCGACATCGAAGCGCGGCTCGCGCATGTAGCCGAACGGGATGTCGACGTGCGTGTCGAGCGTGAGCGGGTGATCGGCACGCACGCGCGATCCTTGCGCACATGCGCACAGCGGCAGCGCGAATCCGAACATGACGCGGCACAACCAGTTGCGCGGCAGGCGATTCATCGGACCTCGAAGATTACCCTCTTCGCCATTCGCGGCGCCGAGGGCACGGGAATAAAAAAAACCGCAGCCCGCTCGCATCGGGCTGCGGGGGGTCGCACTAAAACGTTGCTGTCACCGTCAACTGCGCCGCGCGCGGCGTCTGGAAACGCACGGGTCGGCCGAAGTCGGGGTTCGTGTCGGTCGTGATATCGGTTTGCAGATCCTGCACGACCGCGACCGTCTTTTGCTGATTGAACAGGTTGTAGGCCGAGAGCTTGATCTGCAGCTTGCCCTTGGCGCCGAGATTCATCAGGTAGGCCACGCTCGCATCGAACGTGTACGTCCACGGCATCGAGCCGTACTTGCCGCGCGGCGACAACACGTACTGACGGTCTTCCGACGGGGCGTTCGGATCGTTGCAGGCCGGCGAAACGCAGATGTAGTAGCTGTGATAGTTCGTCGCGTCGTATGGATTTCCCACGCCGAAGCCCGTGATCGGCCCGCCCGACAGTGCAGTGAAGTTGCCGCCGAATTGCCAGTGCTCGACGGGAGCATAAGTGCCGCGCGCCTTGAATTGATGGCGATGATCGTTGAACAGGCGGCCGTAACCGTTGAGATTGACCCACGGATCATCGAAATTCTCGGTGCGGCCCGTGTCATCGAAGTCGGTGTCGGAATTGACCGGTCCTTCCGCGTTGCCGAGGCTCTTCGACCACACGTACGATGCGTTCAATGCCCATACGCCGTCCCACGCCCGGTCGATCTGGAACTCGACCGCGCGATAGCTGCGCTTGGGTTTGACCCAGCCGCGCTGGCCGAGATAGTTGCCATCGGCGTCGTACAGCGCAAAGCCCTGCTTGGACGTGTCGATGGTGATCCAGCCATCGGCGGTGCCGGTGCACTTGGTGTCGCCCCATACGGTGACCGGTTTGCCGGGATTGGCCATGACAAAGCCGATGTAGCCGTCGCCGCCGCATTGCGGCGTCGCGCTGATCTCCATGTCGTCGATCGCATTGTGCAGTTTGCGGTAGGTACCATTGACGCCCCACGACCATTTGTCGTTGAACATCTGCTGGAAACCGAGAATCGCCTCGTCCTGGAATACCGGGTCGATGTCGCGATCGACTTCGCTGCGCAGGTCGCCGACGCTGCCGTCGCCCTGCGAGACGTCCACCGCGCCGATCTGCGGCCCGAGTATCGGCACGGCGTATTGCGCGCCGTTGCGCGTGCGGATGTCCCAGCCGCCGAACGCGTAGTAGGTGCGCTGATCGAGCAACCCGCCGCCCTGCTTGATGTTGATCACGTTCGCCACGGGCAGGAAATAGCGGCCGAGATTGCCGAACAGCTTGGCGCTGCCGTCGCCGTGCATGTCCCAGGAAAAACCGAAGCGCGGCGCGAGCATGTCGTTGGTCTTGATGTACGAGCGGTCGGCGCCATCGCGGTTGTCGAACGCGTCCAGGCGCAGGCCGGCGTTGAACAGGAGCGTCGGCGTGATGTTCCAGTTGTCCTCGAGGTAATACGCGTTCGCGTAGGTGTTGAAAGTGCCGGCGATTTCGTTGCGGCGCGCGCGGACGTAGGCATCGTAGCCGTCCGGCACCACGCCGCCGTTCGGGATCGTCGAACCAGCGGTCGCATAGTAGACGTTGTAGAACAGCGCACCCGGGCCGGGGTAATGGCGACTGTAGACCGACTCGTCCTTCTCGCGATCCAGGCCGAAGCGCAGCAGATGATCGCCGAGCTTCCATTCGAAGTCCGCGCGCGTCGCGTCGCGCGTGTCGTCGCGCTTGGCCACGGTCGAATTCGTCGTGCAGCCGAGCGTGACACCCGGCGATGGCACCTGCGAGCTCGAACGCACGACGCGGTTGCATTCGATGTCGGCGAGCGAGCGGTTGAACAGGTTGCGATCGTTTTCGCCGTACATCAGCTTCATCGACAGACCGTCGATCAGGTACGAGGTGTACGTCAGGTTCCAGTTGCGGCCGCCGCTGTCGGTATAGACCTCGTTGGTCTTCGGCCCGCGCTCGCCGTTGGCGAAATCGAAGTCGTAAACGCTGCCGGTATTGCTGTCCTTGTTCGAAAACGCCATCAGTTCGAGCAGATTCTTGTCGTTGATGTGCCAGTCGATCTTGCCGCCCCAGAAGCCGTCGGGCGAATCGCCGTAGGTGATGTTGGTGCCGTCGTCGCTGGTATTGCGCGGCTTGTGGTCGCGGCCTTCGTACATCAGGAAGAAGAACAGCTTGTCCTGGACCAGCGCGCCGGAGGCATACAGGTTGAGCTTGGTCAGCGCGTCGCGATCGTACTGATAGGCGGTGTTGAGCGAACCGTCGGAGTTGTAGGCATTGCGTCCGGCCGACTGCCAGTCGGCCGGACCGTAAGTCAGCTCGGCGCCGTAGTGGAAATCGTTGCTGCCCGAGCGCGTGACCGCGTTGACCACGCCGCCGGTGCTGCGCCCGAACTCGACAGAATAGCCGCCGGTCTTGACCTGGAATTCCTGATAGAACGCGAACGGCGCTTCGGAAAATCCGTTGCGGTTGTAGAAATCGGTGACGTTCAGGCCGTTGACGTAATACGAGTTCTCGGCGACGGACGAACCGCCGAACGTGATCCCGCCGAAACCCGCGTTGCCCTTGTTCACGCCGGGCGCGAGTGTCGTCACCGCGGCGACGCTCTGGTCGACAGGCAGACGGTTGAGTTCCTCGCGCGAGATGTTCGTCGCCGATTCGGTGGAGGTTACGTCGACTGCGGACACCACGTTCCCCGTCACCGTGATCGCCGCCAGGCTGGCCGCTTCCCCGACGTTCGCGGTAGTCGCGTTGCCGAGGGTGACGGTGACGTTGAGGGTGTCGCCGAGCGCCTTGCCGTCCTTGCTCGCCTGCAGCTGATAGTCGCCGATCGGCAGGAACGGAAAGCGATAGCTGCCTTTCGCATCGGCGGTCACGCTGCGCGTGAGACCGGTGGACGGACTCGTCACCGTGATCACTGCGCCGGCCTCGGCGTGGCCGACGATCGAGCCGTCGTTGTTGCCGGCGAACGCCGACGCCGAAATGCACAGGCTGATCGCCGCGCTCAGCGCGCGCCTGCGCCATTGCCCCTTGCCATTGCCCATGTCCACACTCCCCATCGTTAGGAACCTTTCGGTTATGTTCACTTCGCGCGGCGTGGCTGCAACGGCAGCATTTGCCATGCGAAGTCGTAATCCCATTGGTCGAAATACAGATTGCCGTCGTCCGACTCCGCCTCGCCGCGCTGCAGGTCGACGGTCTCGGAGCGGAAGAATTTTTTCGCCGGCACGAGTTCGCGGCTGTAGTCGTCGTTGAAAGCGATGCGGTAGGCGTCGAGTCCGCCGAGATAGAAACCGGCGACGGCGGGGTCCGTGCTGTCCAGCCGGCCAAAGGTGACGTCCATCGGAATCCAGCCGTACGGCGCGATGTACAAGGCACCCCAGTCATGCAGGTTGTTGTACTCGCCGTCGGAAAAAATCATCCCCGACTGCCAGCGCGATGGAATGCCATTCAGTCGCAGCAGCGTCATCAGCAACAAGGTCTGCTGGCCGCAATCGGCATGGCCGGCGTGCAGGGCATAGTCGCTGATGTCGCTGATCGTCGAGTATTCGCGCGCACCAGCCCACGGCACCTGATCGA
>Ga0105239_10008843_pt1 | contig 11402 bp, 6 predicted proteins | sample KBSC44metaG_FD_92761 | JGI IMG/M metagenome (GOLD analysis project Ga0105239, IMG submission 92761) | Corn rhizosphere microbial communities from Kellogg Biological Station, Michigan, USA - KBS C4-4 metaG | ecosystem: Host-associated > Plants > Roots > Rhizosphere > Soil | place: Michigan, USA...
ACGCGAGCCCCTCGTCCAAGTCCTCGTCCGAGATCGTCAGTGCCGGCAGGAGCCGGATCACGTTCCCGTAGAGGCCGCACGCGAGCAGGAGCAGGCCGCGCTCAAAGGCAGCTTCGACGATCGCCTTCGCCCGGTCGGGCGTCTGCTCTGCGAGCTCGAACGCGATCATCGGGCCGAGGCCGCGCACCTCGCCGATCGCGGCGTGCCGCGCGGCGAGCTCGTCGAGCCGAGCCCGGACCCGCTCGCCGACGCGTGTCGCCTGGTCGAGGAGCTCGGGCTCGCGCACCGCCTCGAGCACGGCGACCGCCGCCGCGCACGACAGCGGGTTGCCGCCGAACGTCCCGCCGAGCCCGCCGGCCGGAACGGCGTCCATGAGCTCCGCGCGTCCGGTCACGGCGGCGAGCGGCAGGCCGCCGCCGATCGACTTCCCGGAGACGAGCAGGTCGGGCTCGATGCCATAGTGCTCGATCGCCCACACCTTGCCGGTGCGACCGGCACCCGACTGCACCTCGTCGTCGACGTAGAGGATCCCGTGCTCGGCGCAGACCTCGAGGAGCCGTGCGGGGTAGTCGTCGGGCATCGGCACGAATCCGCCCTCGCCCTGCACCGGCTCGAGCAGAACGCATGCGACAGTCTGGGGGTCGACCTCCGACTTGAAGAGCTTCTTCAGGCCGGCGATGGCGTCGTCGCTCGTGACGCCGCGGTACGGATAGGGGGCCGGCGCACGGTAGACCTCGGGCGCAAACGGCCCGAACCCGGCCTTGTAGGGGTGCACCTTGCTCGTCATCGTCATCGTCAGGAGCGTGCGACCGTGGAAGGCGTTGTCGAACACGACCACGGCAGGGCGGCCGGTCGCGGCGCGGGAGATCTTCACCGCGTTCTCGTTCGCCTCCGCTCCCGAGTTGACGAGGATCGACTTCTGCTCGGCCCCCGCGCACGGCGACAGCTCGGCGAGCAGGCGGCACGTCTCGACGTACGGCTCGTAGACGCCGACCATGAAGCACTGGTGGAGGTAGAGGTCGACCTGCCGGTGGATCGCGTCCACGACAGGGGCGAACCTGTGACCCGTGTTCTGGCAGCCGATCCCGCCCGCAAAGTCCACGAACACTCGGCCGTCGACGTCCGTCACGCGGGCCCCGTCGGCGCTTGCCACGACGAGCCTGGGTGTCGCCACACCGCCCGAGACGAACCGCGCCCGATCGGCGAGCACCTGGTCGTGTGAGAGCTGTTCCGTCGTCTGCATGCGCGCGAGTATGCACGATCGGAACGCGGGCGTCAGCACGCAATCGCGCGGCCGAAAGCCCGTTTTGCCACGCAATGCGCAGCGGGTTCGGGCCCCCGAATCTGCTGCTCTCACCGGACCATGTGCAGTTGCGACCGCGACGGCCTGACGCCGAAGCGGCGGCTTTCATGGATGTGCCCCGCCGAGAGGCGGGGATCCAGCGCGGGATTCCCCTCGGCGGAATCCCGCTTGCCACAAGGGAATGCTGGGTGCGGTTTGCCACACCACTCGGCCGAAAGACGTCTGACACGATACGGTCGGATGGAGAACGGCGTGAGAATCCTGATCGTCGACGACCACCCGAGCTTTCGCCGGTGCGCCCGGGCACTCCTCGAGGCCGACGGGTTCGCGGTGATCGGCGAGGCCGAGGACGGTGAGGGCGCCCTCTCGGCGATCGGCTCGCTCCGCCCGGACGTTGTTCTCCTCGACGTCCAACTCCCGGACATGGACGGGTTCGCGGTGCTCGAGCAGCTCGGAACGGACGGCACGACCGAGCCCCAGGTCGTCCTCGTCTCGAGCCGCGAGGCCTCCGACTACGACGGCCTGATCCGCGCCAGCGGCGCGCGCGGCTTCATCTCGAAGGCCGAGCTGACCGGCGCCGCCGTTCGCGTCCTGCTGCGGTGACCCGGCGCCGGCTGGCCGCCGCGATCGCCCTCGGCGCGCTGCTGTACGGCGGCGCTCTCTACCTCGTCGTGACCGCCGACCTGGGGGAGCCTCGCGCACTGATCGCGATGGTGACGGTCGCGGGACTGATCTTCACGGTGACGGGCGTGATCGCGGCGATTCGCGCCCCCGACAACCGGACCGGCGCGCAGATGCTCGCAGTCGGGCTCCTGTGGTCGCTCGGTGCGCTCCAGCTCGCCAGCAACTCGCTGCTCTTCACGCTCGGCTACGTCCTCGGCGGAGTCGCGTTCGTCGCGTTCGCGCATCTGATCCTCTCGTACCCGGGCGGGCGCCTGCGGCCGGGCGACGAATGGATCGTCTGGGCGGTGCTCGCGCTCGTCACGCTCGGGCCGCTCCTCGTGAGCTTCGTCGACCCGACGCCGGTCCGGGGGTGCTCGGACTGCCCCGAGAGCGCGTTCCTCGTCTCCGACCGCCCCGCGCTCGCCCAGACGGCGAACATCGCGCTCGCGCTCGGCGCCGCCGCCCTCTCGGCGTTCGTGTTCCTGCGACTCGTGAGGCGCTACCAGGAGGCGACGCCGCCCCTCCGGCGCGTCATCGGCCCCGTCTACCTGTTCACGCTAGTCGCCCTCGTGGGGCTCGTCCTGAGCAGCCTCGTCGGCACGATCGACGCCGAGGCGGGCTACGCGATCGAGTTCGCGGCGCTCGCCTCGCTCGCGCTGATGCCGGTTGCGTTCCTCGTCGGCATCCTCCGCACGCGGCTCGCGCGCGCCGGCATCGCCGACCTCGCGATCGCGCTCGGGGACGGCGTGCCGCTGCGCGATGCGCTGGCGACCGCGCTCGGCGATCCCTCGCTCGATCTCGCCTACTGGTCGCCGCAACGCCAGGCCTGGGTCGACGAGGAGGGCCAGACGCTCGCCGAGCCGATCGCCCGCGGCGCACGTGCCGCGACGTTCGTCGAGCAGGGCGGCAAGCGCGTTGCGGCGCTCCTCCACGACCGCAGCCTCTCCGACCAGCGAGCGCTCGTCGACGCCGTCGCCGCGACCGCCTCGCTCGCGTTCGAGAAGGAGCGCCTCCAGGCGGAGCTGCGGGCGCAGTATCGCTTCCTCGAGACGATCATCAACACGGCCCCGAGCCTGCTCTCGGTCGTCGACACGGAGGGCCGCATCAGGAACTTCAACCGAGCCGTCGAGGTTGCCAGCGGCCTCGACGACAGGGCCAACATCGAAGGGCGCTATTTCTGGGAGATCTTCATCGACCCGGACGAGCGCGAGGCAATGATCCAGCGCTTCCGCGACGCGTCTCCCGGCTTTCCCCCGTCGGAGTACGAGAACGTGTTCCGCAACGCACGGGGGCACGAGCGGGTGATCGCCTGGCAGACGGCCCCCCTCGTCGACCAGAACGGCGACGTCGTGCGGGTCATCGCCGGGGGGATCGACATCACCGACCGCAAGCGCCGCGAGGTCGAGCTCCAGCGGCAGTGGGACTTCGCGAGCACGGTGGCGAACACGATCCCGAGCTTCATCGTCGTGACCGACCACGACGCGGTGGTGGTGGCGGAGGGCGCCAACCGCGCGTTCGTCGAGACGTTCGGGCGCTCGGTCGAGGAGCTCGAGGGTGCATCGTTTCTCGGGCTCGTCGCCCCGGAGGACGAGTTCCAGGCCCGCATGGCGATCGCCGGCGCGGCGAACGGCGTGCCGCAACTCGAGCGCGAGAGCCGCTGGCTGACGTGCGACGGCGACGAGCTCACGGTGGCATGGACGGCGACGCCGATCGTCGACCAGTCGGGCGCCCCGCGAGTCCTGATCTCCGGCGCCGACATCACCGAGCGCAAGCGCCAGGAGGCCGAGATCAAGGCGTCACGGAGTCGCATCGTGGCCGCGACGGACGCCGCGAGACGACGCCTCGAGCGCAATCTGCACGACGGCGCACAGCAACGACTCGCCGCCCTCTCGCTCTCCCTGCGCCTCGCGGAGGCGAAGCTGGAGACCGACGTCGACCAGGCCGCCGAGATACTCGTCTCCGCGCGCACCGAGCTCGCCGAGGCGCTCGACGAGCTGCGGGAGCTCGCGCGCGGCCTGCACCCGAACGTCCTCACCGACCGCGGCCTCGGCCCGGCGCTCGAGGCGCTCGCCGCGCGCTCGCCGATCCCGGTCGAGGTCCACGTCCCGGGCGACCGGTTCCTGCCGGCGATCGAGGCCGCTGCGTACTACGTCGCGGCCGAAGCGCTCGCCAACGTCGCGAAGTACGCGCACGCGACGTTCGCCGAGGTCCGCGTGGTCGAAGACTCGGAGGAAGGTCAGATCCTCGTCGAGGTCACGGACGACGGCGTCGGCGGCGCCGATCCCGCGCGCGGCTCGGGGCTCGAGGGCCTCGAGGACCGCATCGAGGCGCTCGACGGCACGTTCGGGGTCGAAAGTCCGCCGGGCGGCGGCACGCGCATCCGCGCGACGATCCCGGCCGCGCCCCGCGTGCTCCCCCTCTGACCGGTGGAGAGTGCGGCCGACCGCACCCGAGAACACCGGTGGGCCGCAGGGTCGAGGCGAGGCGCCGGGTCCATCCTTGGCGCATGACCACATACGCACGTCGATGACGTTTCCCCGCGTCGAGAGCCGGGGACAGGCGGCCGGCCTCCCATGACCGGCGCCGGTGAGGCCACTCACCGTTCGTGCCGTCGCCACCGCCCCCCGGCTCCGTGCACCTCTCACCCGCGTAGCGCCTCCCACTCGTAGACTCACCCCGATGAGCGCGCTGCCGACGGGCACCGTCACGTTCCTCTTCGCCGACGTCGAAGGCTCGACGAAGCTGGTCCAGACGGCCGGCTCCTCCTACTCCGGCCTGATCGCGGACGTGCGGCGCCTCCTCCGGGAGACGATTGCCACACACGGCGGCACCGAGGTGGACGCGACCGGCGACGAGCTCTCGGCCGTCTTCGAGGAGGTCGAGCCCGCACTGGCGTCGGCGCTCCAAGGCCAGGCCCGCATTCGCGACCACGAGTGGCCCGACGACCTGTCGGTGAAGGTCCGGATGGGCCTTCATACCGGTGTGCCCCAGCTCGGCGAGGAGGGGTACACAGGCCTCGACGTGATCCGTGCGTCGCGCATCTCGGCTGCGGGTCACGGCGGGCAGATCCTGCTCTCGTCGACCGCGGCACCATTCGCCACGGGAGCCGAGACACGCGACCTCGGCACGCACCGCCTCCAGGGTCTTCCCGACCCCGAGCGCATCCACCAGGTGATCGCCGAGGGGTTGCCGCGCGACTTCCCACCGCTCCGCGGCACCGTGTCGCAGCTCGGAGACGCGCGTCGCGTCGTCCTCGCGGACGACTCCGTCCTGCTCCGCGAGGGCGTCGCCCGGCTCCTCGAGGAGGCCGGCTTCGAAGTCGTGGCGCAGTCCGGGACCGCCGACGACCTGCTCCGCCACGTGGCCATGCACAAGCCGGACGTCGCCATCGTCGACATCCGGATGCCGCCGACCCACACCGACGAGGGCCTGCGTGCGGCGCGCGAGATCCGGGAACGGCACGAGGGCGTCGGCGTTCTGCTGCTCTCGCAGTACGTCGAGCCGAGCTACGCGATGGCGCTCCTCGAGACGAGCGCGGAGGGCGTCGGCTATCTGCTCAAGGACCGGGTCGCGGACCTCGAGCAGTTCGCCACGGCCGTGCGACGCGTGGCGGACGGCGGTTCGGCGCTCGACCCCGCGGTCGTCAGCGAGCTCGTGGGCCGCAAGCGCCGCGACGACCCGATCGAGCAGCTCACCGCCCGGGAGCGCGAAGTGCTCGAGCTGATGGCGGAGGGCCGCTCGAACCAGGCGATCGCGGAGCGGCTGTTCGTCACGCTCCGCGCGGTCGAGAAGCACGTGACGAGCATCTTCACGAAGCTCGGCCTGCCCGCGTCGACGGACGACCACCGCCGGGTGCTCGCCGTGCTCGCCTTCCTGCGCGCGTAGCGCGCCTCACGCCCCTCCCCATGCGGCCCCGGAGCGGGCACAGAACTCGTCGCAGAGGCGTGCGGTTTGCCGAACCCCACGTGGCGGGAATGCCGAATCACTCCGCGAGCACGGGACGAGCACACTCTCGTCATGGTTCGCAGTTGGCTCTCACAGTCCCATTCCGGCGCCCGCGAGATCGCCGGCCTCGCCGTCCTCTACGGCGTTTACGAGGTCGTGCGCGGTGCAGGCGGCGAGAACGTCCAGGCTGCGATGAGCCACACCGCCGACATCATCGACGTCGAGCGGACGCTCGGTGTCTACGTCGAGCGGAGCGTCCAGCAGGCGTTCGAGGCGATCCCGTACGCCCCGGCGTTCCTCGGGCTCCTCTACATGCTCCTCCACTTCGCCGGCACGGCGGTCGCGCTCACGTGGATCCACCGCAAGCATCCCGATCGGTTCCCGCTCGTCCGGACGACGTTCGTCGCGGCGACGGCACTCGCGCTCGTGGGGTACGTCCTCTTTCCCGCAGCCCCGCCGCGACTCGCCGGCGAGGGGTTCTCCGACACGGTGACGACCTCGACCGGGCTCAACCTGAGCTCCGACGTGCTCGGCGCGCTCTACAACCCCTTCGCCGCCGTCCCGAGCCTCCACTTCGGCTACGCGCTCATCGTGGGCGTCGCGATCGCGGCCATCGCGCGGAATCGCGTGGTTCGCGTCCTGGGAGCGCTCTACCCGGCGCTGATGCTCCTCATCATCGTCGCGACCGGCAACCACTTCTTCCTCGACGCCGCGCTCGGCGGCGTCGCCGTCCTCCTCGGCTGGCTCCTCGCCCGGGCCGTCGTCGCGCCGCCCGCGAGGCGGCCCGCGGCTCCTCGCGTGGCGACGAGCGCCGGCCGCGCCTAACCCTCCCGCTCCCGCACCGTTCCGGTGTGGCCAGCCGCACCGCCCCCCAGCGGCCGGCCACACCCGAGAACACCAGTGCACCCCACAGACATCGAGCCCGCCGAGTGCGAGCGTGCGTTGCATCAACCCCTGCACAGGAGATTCCCGATGTCACCTCTGAAGCGCAGCAGAAACATCTCGGCCCGGATGGGCCGCTGGAGCGCGCGCCACCGGAAGACGGCGATCTTCGGCTGGCTCGCGTTCGTCGTCGCCGCCGTCGTGATCGGCGGCATGATCGGCACGAAGAAGCTCGGCGACACCGACACGCTGCCCGGCGAGTCCGGCCGCGCGGCGCGCATCCTCGACGAGGGCTTCAAGCAGCCCGCAGGCGAGACGGTGCTCGTCCAGAGCCGAACGCTCACGGCCGACGACCCCGCGTTCCGCGCGGCGGTCGCCGATGTCGTCCGCCGGCTCTCCGCGGTCCCCGTCGTGACCAACGTCCAGAGCCCGTTCGCGGGGAATCCCGGCCAGGTCTCGGCCGACGGTCACTCCGCGATCGTGAACCTCGACATCCGTGGCGACGCGGACACCGCCGTCGACAGGATCGACCCGGTGCTCGAGGCCGTCGGCGCGACGGCCGCCGCGCACCCGTCCCTCCGGATCGAGGAGTTCGGCGTCAGCGCCGAGAAGCAGGTCGACGACAAGTTCAACAAGGACCTCGAGCGGGCCGGCCTCCTCTCGCTGCCGGTCACGATCGTGATCCTGGTCATCGCGTTCGGCGCACTGGTGGCGGCGGGGATCCCGCTGCTGCTGGCGCTGTCGGCGGTGATGGCGACGATGGGCCTGCTCGCGATCCCGAGCCACGTGTGGCCGGTGGACGAGAACATCAGCGCGATCGTGCTGCTGATCGGGCTGGCCGTCGGCGTCGACTACACGATGTTCTACTTGAAGCGCGAGCGCGAGGAGCGCGCGGCGGGCAAGTCCGAGAGCGCGGCTCTCGAGGCAGCGGCCGCCACCTCCGGACGCTCGGTGCTGATCTCCGGGCTCACCGTCATGACCGCGATGGCCGGCATGTTCCTCACCGGCGACAAGACGTTCGGCTCCTTCGCGATGGCGACGATCCTCGTCGTGGCGATCGCCGTGCTCGGGTCGCTGACCGTCCTACCCGCCCTCCTCTCCTGGCTCGGCGACCGCGTCAACAAGGCACGCGTCCCGTTCGTCCATCGGCTGCAGCGGCCGGAAGGCGGCAGGGCGTGGGGCTGGATCCTCGACCGCGTCCTCGCACACCCGCTGATCTCGGCCGTCGCCGCAACCGCGGTGCTCATCGCCCTGGCGCTGCCGGCGCTCGGGATGAAGACGGTCGTGCCGGGCGCCGAGGCGCTCCCGCAGGACCTCCCCGCCGTGCAGACGTACAACCGGCTCCAGGAGGCGTTCCCGGGTGGACAGGACCCGGCGACGGTCGTCGTCAAGGCATCCTCGGTGAACACACCTGAGGTTCGCTCGGCGATCGACGAGCTGCAGAAGCAGGCGCTGGCGGGCGGACGCTTCCACCAGCCCGTCACCGTCGACGTCAACAAGGCGGGGACGGTCGCGCAGATCGACCTGCCCATCGACGGCACCGGCACCGACGCGAAGTCGAACGCCGCCCTGGCGTCGCTCCGCGATGACATCGTCCCCGCCACGGTCGGCGCCGTCGACGGTGCCGAGGTGGGCGTCACCGGCACCACCGCGATCTCGAAGGACTTCGACAGCGCGATGCATCGCACCGCGCCGCTCGTGTTCGCCTTCGTGCTCGCGTTCGCGTTCGGTCTCCTGCTCGTCTCGTTCCGGTCGATCGTCCTCGCGGTGAAGGCGATCGTCCTCAACCTGCTCTCCGTCGCCGCCGCGTACGGCGTCCTCGTGCTCGTCTTCCAGCACAGCTGGGCGAAGGGCATCCTGGGCTTCGACTACTCCGGCGGCGTGATGGCCTTCATGCCCGTGTTCCTCTTCGTGATCCTCTTCGGCCTCTCGATGGACTACCACGTGTTCATCCTGAGCCGGATCCGCGAGGCATACGACCGCGGCATGAAGACGGAGGACGCCGTCGCGCACGGGATCAAGACGACCGCCGGCGTGGTGACGAGCGCGGCGATCGTGATGGTCTTCGTGTTCGGGATCTTCGCGACGCTCTCGATCGTGATGCTGAAGCAGTTCGGCGTCGGCCTCGCCACCGCCGTGCTGATCGACGCGACGATCGTGCGGGCCGTCCTGCTCCCCGCGGCGATGATGCTGCTCGGGGACTGGAACTGGTACCTCCCGCGCTGGCTCGAGTGGCTGCCGAAGCTCGAGCACGAGCGGTCGCCCGAGGTCGCGGCCGAGCCGGAGCCCGCGAGGCTCGCGGCCTGAGGCCACGAGAGCTGGGGGCCGGAGCCGCAGTCCGGCCCCCAGTCCACCCCGTCAGCTCTCGGCGACGCGGCCCAGGCCGCGTCGCCGACGTGCGGGGCGCCGACTACGATCCGCCTGGACGCCGGAGTAGCTCAGCTGGTCAGAGCACCGCTCTTGTAAAGCGGGGGCCAAGGGTTCGAATCCCTTCTCCGGCTTCGGATCTCGGGAGAGGAGGCCGCCGCGATGAGCGCGCCGCAAGCGATCGTCCCGCGGTGGGAGTGGAGAACCTTCGGCCGCTGGCTCGAGCTCCCGCCCGGGTCGCAAACACTCGCTCCCGGCCCGGTGCGCGAGAGCGACGAGGTGTACGTCCTTTCACCGGGAGGCGCCTCGGTCAAGTACCGGGACGACGCGGTGGACGTGAAAGAGCTCGTCCAGGTGAACGCCGCAGGGCTCGAGCAGTGGCGACCCACGCTGAAAGCCAGCCTGCCGCTCTCCGCCGAGGACGCCGGGCGCCTCGTCGACGCACTCGGCGTGGCGCCCCCGCTCGACCGCCGGTCGTACGGGCCGCACGAGCTTGGGGACCTGCTCCGGGCGGCCGAGGGCATCGACGCCGTACGCGTGCACAAGAAGCGTCGGCACTTCGAGGGCGAGGGCTGCCTCGTCGAGCTCACCACCGTCCGCGTGGGGGATGCGGTGGCCGACACGATCGCGGTCGAGTCGGAGGATCAGGCGCGCGTTGCCACCCTGGTCGAGCGGCTCGGGTTCCAGCTGCAGCCGAACGTGAGCATGCCGCGCGGCCTCGCGCAGCTTGCCGGGCTGGGGGGGCCGCGCGACGCCGTGATCGACGTCGGCACGAACTCGGTCAAGTTCCACGTCGCCGAGCGGCTGCCGGACGGTACGTGGCGGGCCATCGTCGACCGCTCCGAGGTCACGCGCCTGGGTGAAGGGCTGGACGAGTCCGGCGCCCTCCGGCCGGAGCCGATGCGCCGAACGCTGGAGGCGATCGCAGGCATGGCCGACGAGGCGCGCCGCCGCGGAGCGGAGTCGATCACGGCGGTCGGGACCGCCGGGATGCGGAAGGCCGCGAACGCCGCCGAGCTGGTCGAGCTCGTCCGCGTTCAGACGGGAGTCGAGATCGAGGTGATCTCGGGGGAGGAGGAGAGTCGGCTCGCGTACCTCGCCGTCAAGACCGGGGTCGGGCTCGCGGACGGGACGATCGTGGTCTTCGACACCGGGGGCGGCAGCTCCCAGTTCACGTTCGGGCGCGGGGAGCACGTCGACGAGCGGTTCAGCCTCGACGTCGGCGCCGTCCGGTTCGCAGAGCGGTTCCACCTCGACGGGCCGGTGACGGAGGACGTGCTCGCGGACGCGGGCCGGGCGATCGGCGAGGATCTGGCGCGCCTCGACGGACGACCGCGCCCGGACGTCCTCGTCGCGCTCGGCGGCGTCGTCACCAACCTGGCCGCGGTGCGGCACGCCCTCGCGACCTACGACCCCGACGTCGTGCAGGGCACGACCCTCGACCGCGACGAGGTCGACCGGCAGATCGAGCTCTACCGCACGCGGACCGCAGACGAGCGAAGGCAGGTTGTCGGCCTGCAACCCGGACGGGCCGAGGTGATCCTCGCCGGTGCCCTCATCGTCCGGACGACCATGCAGAAGCTCGGCTGCGCGTCCCTCGTCGTGAGCGACCGGGGGCTTCGGCACGGCGTCTTGCTCGAGCGGTTCGGCGAGGCGCCGGCCACGGCCTAGGGCCTAGGGCCTCGATGCGGGTTGGAGGTGCGTGCGGGGAGGGCATGCACGGCGCGCAGCCCCCATCCGTGCGTGCCTGCAACCCGCATCGGGCCTTTACGATTCGCGGGTGGAGCTCGAGGACATCCTCGCTCGTCGCAGGATGGTGCGGAGCTACCGCTCCGACCCCGTCCCGCGCGACACCGTCGAGCGGATCGTCGCCACTGTCCGCCGGGCGCCGAGCGGTGGGTTCAGCCAGGGCCACCGGCTCGTCGTCGTCACCGAGGCGGCCACGCGACGGGAGCTGGCCCGACTCGCCGGCGAGGACGAGTACGTCGCCGCCGGCGGCCAGGCGTGGATCTCGACCGCGCCGGTCCACGTCTTCGTCGGCACGCGCGAGGAGAGCTACCACGAGCGCTACCGGCAGCCGGACAAGCTCCGCGACGGCGAGGAGATCGGGTGGCCGGCCCCCTACTGGTACGTCGACGCCGGCGCCGCATTCATGCTGCTCCAGCTCGCGGCGATCGACGAGGGCCTCGCCGCCGGGGTCTACGGCGTGCTGCCGGAGCAGGTGCCGAGCGTAAAGGCGCTC
>Ga0105239_10008844_pt1 | contig 11402 bp, 8 predicted proteins | sample KBSC44metaG_FD_92761 | JGI IMG/M metagenome (GOLD analysis project Ga0105239, IMG submission 92761) | Corn rhizosphere microbial communities from Kellogg Biological Station, Michigan, USA - KBS C4-4 metaG | ecosystem: Host-associated > Plants > Roots > Rhizosphere > Soil | place: Michigan, USA...
ACAACACGCACAACTCGCATTTTTACGACGAAACCGGCATCGGAGAACTGTGGCGCGGGCGTTATGTGCGCAGCAACGGAAGTGTCGTTCAGGGCGCAAATCTTCGCGGCTACATTGCCGCGATCGATCCAGCGGCTGCCAAGCGGCTCGACGATCGTATTGACGACGCGCTCGCGGCAATCAAAAAGATGAAAGATGCCGCAGATAGCGGCCATATGGCGTACAGCCAGATGATCGCGGCCGGAAATGCCCAGGGTAATCAGATGGTGCAGGATGCGATGGATGCGCTGGTGGCGCAAACACGCGCGATTGAGAACATTGCAGCGCTGTTGCATCTGACCGTCGCATCCAACAAATCCGATCACAGCGCGAAATCGGTTGGACTGCGCTGATAGATCGAATGACCACACGGCGTGAATTTCTATCCTTCGGCGCAGCAGGCCTCATGCCGCTTACAGGATGTATGTCGGTACTGGGTCCACGCAACGGAAGCGGGCGCCTGGCGGACACCATTGTGGGCAAGAAATCAATAACGCTGACAGCGCGGGAAAGGAATGTCGCGTTGGTACCGGGGAAAGCCACTCCCACATGGCTTTACAATGGAGAGCTCTTCCCCGTTCTTCGGATGAAGCAGGGCGAAACGCTGGATGTAACGCTCAGAAACGAATTGCCGGAACACAGCTCCATTCATTGGCACGGCATAAGGGGGCCGAATGGAATGGACGGCGTGCCCTACCTCACGCAGATGCCGGTGCTTCCAGGAGAGGTGTTTCGCTATCATTTTGTGCCGCCCGATGCAGGCACGTTCTTTTTCCATCCACACTGCGATACGGCGACTCAACTCGGCCGTGGCCTTGTGGGCGCATTGGTCGTTGAAGAAAAACAACAAACCTTCGATGATGATTTGGTGCTGGTCCTCAAGGACTGGCGCGTTGACGCCGAAGGGCGATTCCTGCCGTTCTCCACACCGTCGGGCGCGAGCAGGGCGGGGACCTTTGGGGAGTGGCGCACGGTCAATGGTTTGCAATCTCCCCGCATCAAGTTACAGGCATCAAACGCGCGGGTTCGACTGATCAACGCCGACGCCACTCGCATCTCGCAAATCGGCATTGCCGGTGGAAGCGCGCGCGTCATCGCAATAGATGGCAATGCGGTCGAACCCTTTCCGTTAGACACGTGGCTGCTAGGACCGGCAATGCGGCTGGATCTGGCGTTGGACGCTGGCGCCGAAACGCATCTCGTCGATTACTTCGCACCGTCGCCGGTGACGTTGGCGACGCTGACGTTTCAAGGCGCGTCCTCGATTAGCGGCCAGACTCCGAGTGCCTCGCCGAAAATCCAAACCGAATTCTCGGAGCCCTGGCGGCACACGCTGGAACTCGGCGCGGGACTGGAGGGAAACGCAGACATCAGCCCTCAACCGATCACGCTCCCTGACGGAAAAACTATCGATCTTGCAGATTCGCTTTGCCTGGCAACCGATACTTTCTGGACCTTAGACGGAAAGGCGTGGCCTGGGCGTTCGCACAGTACTCTCCCGCTACCCCTATTTTCGTTCGCTCGCGGGCAAAACGTCATTTTGGACCTCGAAAACACCACCTCCCGCGCGCATCCCATCCATATCCACGGCCACACGATGACGGTCCTCGCCGCGAGTCTCTTGCATCGTCCGCTTCACAGGGCCGATACGGTGCTTGTTCTGCCCAATGAGCGCGTGACTGTGGGGTTCGTTGCCGACAATCCGGGAAACTGGATGATCCATTGCCATGTGATAGAACATCAGGAAACCGGGATGATGGGATGGTTTCGCGTTTCCTGATTTTTCTTTCGTTGCTGATCGCGATGCCCGCACTTGCGGACGCGCAGACGCGTGCGACTGTGGGTATCAATGCTGCAGCCGGTTGGGCGCTGTTCAAGCGGCCGTGGATATCGGCGCCGTCTTCGCTGCGTGGGGGAGGGGGACTCGGTCCACTTTTCAACGCGCGTTCCTGCGACAGCTGCCATCTGGGCGGCGGCGCCGGCCAAGTGAGCGAAGACGCGATCGGCAGAGGGATGGTGGTGCGCGTCGGCACAGCAGACGGCAGTAACGATCCCGTCTATGGCAGCCAGATTCAGACATTGGCGCTCCCGGGATTCGATCCGGAGGCCGACGTCGCGCTTCAATGGAGCGCTCAGCAGGATTTGCGCACCATCACGATCGACTTCAAGCAGATGCACTACGGTGCGTTCGCGCCGCAAACGCGTACGGGATTGCGGCGCGCGCCGTCACTGCTTGGCATTGGACAACTGGAAGCTATTCCCGAAAGCGAAATTCTCGCCCAGGCGAAGCGCAATGGTGGCCGTCCCTCGTGGCTGGTTGATCGGAGCGGCCAGCGCCGGTTGGGCCGTTTCGGCTGGAAAGCGACCGAAGTGCAACTTGCCAATCAGGTTGAAACGGCTTTTCAGCGAGACTTCGGGATTTCGAGCGCGGGCCATCCCGGACCCTATGGAGAATGCACGGAGGCGGAGCACGCATGCCGGACAGCGTCGGGCGAGAATATGGAACTTCCGGATGCATTTCGCGACAGGATTGTGGACTTCCTGCGGGTGCTGCAGCAGCCCGATCTGCGCGACGAAACAAGCGCCGGGTTCGCGATCTTCCGCAAGATCGGCTGCGCCGATTGCCACGCAGCGCTCACCGGCAAAGCAGGCAAGCCGGTGGCTGCGTATACCGATCTGCTCCTCCATGATCTCGGGAGCGATCTGAGCGACGATATCGCGGAGGGCGATGCCAAATCTTCCGAATGGCGGACCGCGCCGCTCTGGAATATTCCGGAGGAACTGGAAAAGGGCGGCTTGCTGCACGATAGACGCGCGCGCGACATCGGAGAGGCCGTGCAATGGCACGGCGGCGAAGCGTCGCGGTCGCGGGCGGCCTTCAACGCACTGTCGTCAAACGATCGTAGGAGGCTGGGCGATTTTCTGCTCGGGCGGTGACATGCGTTTTTTAAGGGCGGTTTTCTGGACAGCGGCGCTGCTACTTCCGTCGGCATCCCTAGCCGGCAATGTCGAAACTGCTCAGCGCTTTGCAAGCGATTTCATCGTTCCGCGGTTTCAATCGGTCGCCAAGGCCGCGCACGCACAGCAGGCCGCGTGGTCGGCGTTTTGTGCGGACCGCAAACACGAAAATGTCGAAACCTTGAAAAAGGCATTCGATGACGTGGCCGATGCATGGTCTGACGTGGAGTTCATGCGGATCGGGCCGGCGGCGGTCGCGCTGCGTGTGGAGCGGTTCAACTGGTGGCTGGATCGGACGGATGCCACCGGCAAGGCGGTGACGCAGATGCTGGCCGTGACAGACCCGCAGATGCTGACGCCCGAAAAGCTGGCGGCCGGGAGCGTGGCAGGACAAGGTCTGCCGATCGTGGAGCGGTTGCTCTATCCCGCCGACGTGGCAGCCCAGTTGAAGGCGGACGACGGGGCACAGCGCTGCGCGGTCGGCGCGGCGGTGACCACGGCGCAGGCGGCAATCGCCGACCAGATCGTCAATGACTGGACGGCGCCGGACGGCGCTCGCGCCGCTCTCATGGCGAACACGCGCTGGAAATACGCATTTGCGGACGGGAATGAAGCTGCGAGCGTGATGATGACCGACCTTGTCGCTGGACTCGAGGGGGTGAAGGACTTGAAGGTTGCGATGATCTTTCATGACATCAACAATCCCGCAGCGCCGAGACTGGCGGAGGCAAACCGCAGTGGCCGGACATTGCGCGACATCGGCCGCAATCTGGGCGCCATCCGCCTCGCACTCGAGACCTATTTTGTCCCCGCCTCCGCGGTGCAGCGAGGGCAGATCGAAATGGCGTTCGACGACGCTGAGCATTCTTTGCAGAAGCTAGAGGCGGCCAAAAGTGAACCGGAGCGCATCGCCGCCTCGAAGCTGGTTGTTGGAGCGTTCAGTGCGCTCGCGCAGCAGATGATCGTCGTTCTTCCACAGGCGACGGGGTTAACTCTAGGGTTCAACAATCTCGATGGTGACTAGACGGGACTTCTTGGCGGGCGCGGCTGGATTACTCGCGTCCGGCGCCGCCGCCTCGACCGGTGAGAGTTCGCCCAAGCTCATGAGCGCGGCGCGAGTCGATGCGCAGGATGGCGGCATCCTCTGGCAGAAAGGCGCGACCGATTTCTTTCATCTGCCTGCGCGCGGCCACGCGCTGACACGTCTGTCGCAGAATCGCGTTGCCTTGATCGGACGGCGTCCGGGACTCTTTTCGTCGATTGTCGATTCCGGCGATATCAAAGCGCCGCCGCAGATTTTCGAACCTGCCAAAAATTGCCGCTTCTCAGGCCACGCCGCTGTTTCGGAAGACGGGTCGTGCTTGGCGACCAGCGAATTCCAAGTAGATTCCATCGAAGCGGTTCTCGTTGCGCGGGATTCAAAGACCGGCGCGCCGCGCGCGGTCTGGCGTCCGGGCGGCATCGAACCGCATGAGGTGATCTTTGCGCGCAGCGGAGCGCGCGTCGTGGCCGCGCTCGGTGGACTGATCAAGGATGGAGGTGTCGCAGGGCCCGCCTTCAATCCCGACGGTGTGAAAAGCGAAGTGCTGGAAATCGATCCGCGCTCGGGTGCCGTATTGATGCGCTACGCGCTCGACAAGGACCTGGCATCATTGTCGCTTCGCCATCTGGCGCTTGCGCCCGATGGAGAAACCATTGCGGTTGCCGCGCAGGACCAGGATCTCACCGTCACAAGGCCGCTCGTAGGTGTGCTTGGTCTCGGCAAGCGTCTTGAGTTCTTGCCGATGCCCGACATCCAGGAAGCCAATTTCCGCGGGTATGTCGGCTCCGTTGCGATCGACTCCGGCGGGGAATTTATCGCCGCGGCAAGTCCGCGCGGCAGTGTTGTCGGCATATGGTCGCTGCGGAACAGAAGCTGGGTGGGCGCGCTCGCCATAGCGGATGTATGCGGCATCACGGGCGGCCGCGATCCCGGCGAATTCTGGGCCAGTTCCGGTCACGGCGCCGTCCTGAAAATTGGGGCGCGCAAGCACGGTGCAAGCGTCGAAGCGCAATGGAAGACGGACGCCGGCTTCGACAATCACCTTCTTCTGATCTGAAAAATCTCCGATCAAAAAAACGGGCCGGCGATGAGCCGGCCCGTCGCAGATTCATGTCTATCGAGATGTCAGTGATTGCCGTGCAGGCCGACATAAACCGCGCTGGACAGGTCGTTGACCTTGGCGTCGCGATTGGCATTGTTGGTCGGGGCAAGCCCCTTCCAATGCTCGATCGTGGCCATGATCGACGTCGTGTCGTGCGCAGTGTGATCGACGCCCGAATGTGCGAAGGCCTTCGAGATCGTGATCGCGGGGATACGTGTTCCTGGACCCCATTGATCGTGCGGGCCGCCGGCGCCGCCGGTCGTGCCGGGCGGGGCGACGTGATCCCATTGGCCGCCGAACTCGTCATAGGTGATCAGGACGACCGTGCTGTCACCATCCGGACCGTTGAAGATCGCGTTCATCAGGTCGACAAGGTGGGAGCTGCCGTTGTTTTCGCTCGCATAACCAGGGTGCTCGTTGTTCTCACCCAGCGGCTTGACGAAACTGACCGCCGGCAAAGTACCATTGTTGGCACGCTGCATGAATTCGGCCTCGTCGCGCAGGTGCTGTTTGCGTGCCAGCGTGCCGGGGGCAAAGCTGGCGAAGTAGTTGAACGCCTGGTGGTGGAACTGGAACGCGCCATCGGGGCAATTCGGCCAGACGGCATTCGGGTTGACGTTGGGGTCCATGCAGGAATGCTTGTTGCGCGGGCCGTTGGTCCAGCCGGGCCAGCCGATGTCGCCGTCGGCATTCGACCAGCCGCCGGAGAACCATGCCCATGGAATGTTGCTCGCGTTCAGGCGGTCGCCGATCGTTGCGTTGGTGAGCGGCGGAAGCTGCTTGTAGGCCGCGGTGCCAGGCGAAAAGGGCTGATAGGTCGGTTGGATCGTGTTTACCGCATAGTCGCCACAGGCGAGCGTGTTGGAAGCGCCGCACTTCTGCGTCAACTGTGCGTCCTTCACCGTGCCGGTCGGCGAATAAAGCGGCGTGCTCGTCGCCATGTTGTTGGAGTCGAGGATCGAGTGCAGGTCGGTGCTGCCGCCATCCTGGACCGCATTGGCGAAGATCGGCGCCGTGCCGGCAACGAAGAGCTGATGGTTCAAGAACGAGCCGCCGAACGCACCCTGGAAGAAGTTGTCCGAAATGACGTAATGGGGCGCGCCTTGCGAATGGAGATACTGATAGATCGGCAGGTTCTGGGTGTTGTAGTAGCCCATCGTCAGACCGGACGCATCGCTCGCGGTCATGTAACGGTTCTGCTGCCCGTCATTGATCTGGTACTGCTCGCTGTAAAAGCGGTGGACGATATCGCGCGTACATCCGCCGGGCAGTCCCTGACCGATCGGAATACCATTGCTGGCAAACTGATTGGGCGTCGGGCAGGTCGTGGCGCTCGCGGGGATGTAGTCTTCGATGGCGAACGGCGAATTGGTGAAGTGCGAATCGATCGGCACTGTGCCGCTGTGGTCCGAGCACGTCGTGCTAAGGGGCGGGGACGTAAGGTTCACGTCGAGCTGATAGAGGCAGCCATACGCCGTCGTGTTGTCCTGACGAACCTGGGTGGTGTTGCCGGCCGTCGCGTTGGCGCGTCCGTTGGGGGTCTGGCCCTCGATGGCATCCCAACCACCGTAGAGGTTATCGAAGCTGTGGTTTTCCTGATAGATGACGACCAGATGCCTGATGCCGGGTCCCAGCACCTGCGCATTCGGATGGACGCCGGCACCCGCCGGTCCCGCGAGAGCACTGGCTCCCAGCGCCGCTGCGGCCGTAAAGCCAAGCAGCCATGTAGAAAGTTTCATTGGCACTGCCTCCATTAATCCTAGAATCTAAGGATGGCGCGGAGGGTGCCTGCGCTGGACGACAGTCCGGTTGCCAATTCTTGTCAGTCTGAATGCGGTTTTGTGAAGGACCGCGCGCGCAATAACGGCTTTCAATTGAATCGATGAACTGCGCGGACGGGGTGATTTCGTTTCGCTGCCCGTAGGGCGTTTCTTTGACACAAATGTGTCAGCGTCCCTATCCTGCTTCGAGAAATGAAAAGGCGACAGGGCGGCGGAGACAATGGAATTCACACACACCATTAACGGAAAAGCCGAGTCGAGCGACAAGTCGTTCGACGTTGTCAATCCGGCGACGGCGCAGCCCTTTGCGAAATGCCCGGACGCGTCTCGCGAGCAGCTCGACCGGGCCGTCGCAGCCGCGCGCAGGGCTTTCGACCCGTGGCGCAAGCTGAGCTTTGCCGATCGGCGCAAGCTTATCGCCGATTTCGCGCATGGGCTGGCGGCACGGATCGACGAGATCGGACCCGTCCTGACGCGCGAGCAGGGCAAGCCGCTCGGTCAGGCCAAATGGGAGATCGGCGGCGGCGTGCACGAGCTGGAAGCGATGTGCGCCATCGATTTCAAACCCGAACAGCTCATCCGCAACGACGGCAAGCACAAGGTCGAACTCGTCTACCATCCGCTCGGTGTGGTTGGCGCCATTACGCCCTGGAACTTTCCGATCATCCTGGCCGCCCACAAGATTGCCCACGGCCTCTATGCAGGCAACACGATGGTCTTGAAGCCATCGCCCTATACCCCGCTCGCAACGCTGTTGATGGGAGAGGTCGCGCGGGACACCTTGCCCCCCGGCGTGCTGAACACGATCGCCGGCGGCAACGATCTCGGCCAGTGGATCACGGAGCATGCGGGTATCGACCGTATTTCTTTCACGGGCTCGGTCGCGACGGGCAAGCGCGTGATGGCGAGTGCCGCCGGCACGCTGAAGCGCGTGACCCTGGAACTCGGCGGCAACGATCCGGCGATCGTGCTCGAGGATGCCAACCTCGACGAGATCACGCCAAACCTGTTCCGCGGCGCATTCCTCAATGCCGGTCAGATCTGCATGGCGGTGAAGCGCATCTACGCACCGGAAAGCCTGTATGAGCCGCTGGTCGAGGGTCTTGCCAAACTGGCGCGCTCGCACCGTGTCGGCGACGGCATGGAGCCGGACATCGAGATGGGGCCCCTGCAGAACAAGATGCAGTTCGACAAGGTCATGGACATCCTGGAAGACACCAAGCGCCAGAAGGTGCGCATCGCTGCGGGCGGTCATTCGCTCAACCGGCCCGGCTACTTCATCGCGCCGACGGTCGTGGCCGATGCCGAGGATGATATGCGGCTGGTGCGCGAGGAACAGTTCGGACCGGTGTTGCCGGTTCTCAGATATAAGAGCGTCGATGACGCCGTGCGCCGCGCCAACGACACGCGCTACGGCCTTTGCGCATCGGTCTGGACCAACGATCTGGACCGCGGCGAGGCTATCGCCAAGCAGATCGAGGCCGGCACGGTCTGGGTCAACCACCATGTCGGCAGCGAGGCAGACATGCCGTTCGGCGGGTTCAAGGAATCGGGCCTCGGGCGCGAGATCGGCTCCCTGGGGCTCGCGTCTTATATGGAGCCGCAAGTCGTCAAGGTGCCGTTGCGGGCGTGAGCGCTTAAACGCTCTCGACTTCGAACGGCAGCTCCGTGGCTTTGTAAGCCTCGACGGCCAGCTCGAAACGGCGGGCCGCAGGCGTGTCTTCAATCGGGGTAAAGCCGAGCTTCGCGTAGTGGTCGCTGACCAGCGCGTTCTTCGCCGTAGGCAGATAGGTGCCGAGCAGCCACGTGATACCGTGCTCTCGTGCGGCGGGGATGAGATGTGCGAGAACCGTCTCTTCCACGCGCCGGCCGAGGACGCGGCAGCTCATCAGCCAAGTGTCGATCTCCCATGTGTCCCCGGCGGCGCGACAGATGACGATGCCGATCATACCGAGGTCGCCGAATTTGTCCTCGAGCCGCACCTGCAGCGTGAAAACGGCATCGTCCACTTCCATCGCCGCAACATCGGCTTCGGTATAGCGGCGCGTCGTGAGATTGAACTGGTTTGTCTTGTTGATGAGCTGCGTGATGCGCTGGCGGCTCTTCGCGCCGAACGGCGCGAAACGAATCTTCATCTCAAGGGATTTCAGGTAATCGCCGAGATCGCGCGTGGTGGCCATCACCTCCGTGCGGCGGGCATCGGCCTTGTAGGAATCGGCGCGCGCGGCATCCTCGGTGGAATAGGCGACGGCCTCGAAATAGCCCGCCGCCGTTAGGTACCACGCGTAGCGGCTGGGATCGTTCGGCAGTTCCGGCACGGCGACCATGGGCAACGCCGCGCGTATCTGGGCGCGCTCCGCCGGGTTGTCGTCGAGAACGACCAGCGCGTCGACGCCGATGTTGAGCGCCTTGGCGATGGCTTGGAGGTTCGCCGGCTTGTCGATCCAGTTTGCCTGGAAGACCGCAAAGTGGTCTTCACGCAGGAGCATGTCGGGATGCTCCCGGAACGGGCGGCGCGCGACCGCGTCATCATTCTTGGAACTGACCGCGAGGATGACGCCGCGCTGGCGCAGTTCCAGCGCGCATTGCTGCACGGACAGAAACGCTTCCGCGCGTGGGCCGCCCTGACCGACGACGATGCCTTCCAGCCCATCGTCACCGATGACGCCGCCCCACACGGTGTTGTCCAGATCGAGGACCAGGCATTTACGTGCCTTTCCGCGGATTGCTCCCAGAAGCCGGCCCAGCATGTCGGCATAGACCGGAAAACACTCGGCGGAAAACGGCAGCTTGTAGGACACCCAATGTACAGGATCGAACCACAGATCCGTGCCGATGCGTTCTGCAAGCGCAGCCGCGTCGAGCACATAACTTCCCGTCTCATTGGCAAGGGAGATGATCCCGCGATTGATGTCGTCGACCATCGCGCGCACGCTTCCCGGCACGCGGCGGTCGTAACTGCCGAACAGGGTTTGCGGCGGAGCCGGGACAGTTTGAAGAATGGCTGCCGCGTTGCCATGGGATCGCAGATTTTGCACGACGGCCTGCAGCTTCGCGAGCGCGCTTTGCACGCGCTCCAGCCCGCCTGACGCCAGATCGGCATGATCGAGGTTTAGCCACCGGTGGTCGACCGCGACGAGCACCGCATCGAGGTGTGCGCGATTGATGTCGGAGGTGGGGTCGAGTGCCTGCTGCATTACCTGGTCGTAAGGCGCCGAAACGATTTCCACCGATACGCCATGGCGCGCCGCCGCGGCCGGTATGCAGTCGATCACGAGGTCGAAGGTTGTGCTTGCCAGCACACCGAGACGAAAACCGGACAGCGGCGACAGATCTGCCCCCGCAGCGCGGCAGCGCCGGATCGCGCGACCAAGCAAGAGGGATTGTTGTGCGGAGAGGCGGAAGGCCGCGAGCGATGCCGCCTCAAGCCCCGGCGAAGCGCTGCCGGAAGCCAAAGCCTGACACCGCTGAATAAAATCTTCGGGAGGCGTTGGAAGCCAAGGTAGCTCTACGATGGGCGGATTCATCCAAGCTACCGCCAGAGGGTCACAGTTTCTGCTCGATCAGATCGACCAGCCCCTTCACGTCCGCGAGCGAGGTGATCTCGTCGGGTTCGAAGCGGATGCCGAGCTCGCTTTCCAGCGCGATGATGAGCTTCATGTGATTTACGCTATCCCATTCCTCAACATCGTCACTGGTTGTCGCCTCGGAAATTTGCAGAGCCGGATCGTCTACCGCGATCGCCAGATTGTCGCGGATTTTTTTCAGAATTTCCGAGCGTGTCATGTGTCGTCCCTTCTAAGAACTTGTCTTGCGCCAGAACGCACACGGCTTATCCACGCGGACCAACGGATCGGCGATCCCGCGATCGCTGCGAAATTCCTCTACGGCCTTCCGGCAGTATGTCCACGTGTCCTCGCCGTAGTCGTCTATGATCACGTAACCGCCGACCGAGAGCTTGTCATACAGATTGACCAGCGCATCGCGGGTCGATTCGTAATAGTCGCCGTCGAGCCGCATGATCGCCAGCCGCTCGATTGGCGCCGAAGGCAGTGTGTCCTTGAACCATCCTTTGAGGAATTTGATTTTGTCGTCGAGCATGCCATAGGCGACGAAATTCCGTTGGACCTCTTCGAGGCCGACCGCCAGATGTTTGTAGTGTTTGGTCATGGCAGCGCTTTTGAACGCCTTGGCCTCGAGCGGGAACTTTTCGGCATCCGGCTCGGGCAGGCCCTCGAAGGAATCCGCCACCCAGACCGCACGGTCGGTGACGTTCAGGACCTTCAGGACCGCACGCATGAATATGGTGGCGCCGCCACGCCATACGCCGGTCTCAATGAAGTCGCCCGGCACACCACGTTCCACAACGTCGAGAATGCATGTTTGCAGATTATCCATTCGCGCCAGCGGCAGCATGGAAACAGCAGAACTCTGCTGATAGTGCGTGATCGCCGCGCCGACATAGCGAAGCGTATCGGAT
>Ga0105239_10008848_pt1 | contig 11400 bp, 9 predicted proteins | sample KBSC44metaG_FD_92761 | JGI IMG/M metagenome (GOLD analysis project Ga0105239, IMG submission 92761) | Corn rhizosphere microbial communities from Kellogg Biological Station, Michigan, USA - KBS C4-4 metaG | ecosystem: Host-associated > Plants > Roots > Rhizosphere > Soil | place: Michigan, USA...
CGCCGGCGCGTCGGTCAGCTGCACGTCGATGCGCGCGAGCGTGCGTTCGCTTGCGTCGGGCGCGAACACGAACGCGACGCCGAATGCGTCGACGATCGGCCGCACCGCGCGCAGCGGCTCCGGATAGTCGGTGTCGTAGGCGATCAGCAGGCTCGGCACGCGATCGACCGCGACCTGGCACAGGCTCTCGAGCAGGCCCGCGGCAAAGCTGCCGTCGTGCGCGCACAGCACGTTCGACGTGGCCATCGCCCGGGTGGCGATGCTCCAGTAGCCGGCCGGCGCGTTGTGCACGGAGTTGTGAAAGCGCGTGGGGGACAGGTGGCGGTCGTCGCCGGCGAGCGTCTCGCAGATCGCGTGGCAATTCTGGCCGTCGCCGCCGGACGCGCTGAACACGGTCGCGAGCGTGGCGGGATCGCGCCCGCTCGCGGCTGCCGCCTCGAGGCCGACCGCGAGCGCGACGCGCACCACGGGGCCGGTGCGGCGGCGTTCCGCCGGGGGCAGGCCGGCCGGTGGCGGCAGCACGGTGCGCGCGCTCGCATAGGCGGTGCGGCCCGCGAGCACGTCGGCCGCGTGCGGCCAGTCGTTCAGTCCCGGCCCGACGAGGCCGACGCTTTCGATGAAGGCGGTGACGGTCATGTCGGCTCCCGGCGGCGGGCGTGCTCGGCGCGGCCGAGGATCAGGCTGCAATTCGTGCCGCCGAAGCCGAACGAATTGGACAGCACCGCGCGCAGGTGTGCGTCGCGGCTCGCGAGCACGTAGTCGGCGGCCAGCGCCGGGTCGGGTTGCGTCGTGTTGACGCCGGCCGGCACGAACTGCTCGCGCAGCGCGAGCGCGCCGACGACGGCTTCGAGCGCGCCGGCGGCGCCGAGCGTGTGACCGGTCGCCCCCTTCGTCGAGCTGCACGGCGTGCGCGCGAGCAGTGCGCCCACCGCACGGCTTTCGGCGGCGTCGTTGCTGGGCGTCGCGGTGCCGTGCAGGTTCACGTAGTCGATGTCGCTCGCATCGAGGCCGGCCGATGCGAGCGCCTGTTCGATCGCGACGCGCGCGCCGAGGCCGTCCGGATGCGGCGACGACATGTGATGCGCATCGCTCGATTCGCCGACGCCGAGCAGCAGGATCGCGTCGTCATCGAGCGCGGTGCGTGCGTCCGGCACGCGTTCGAGCAGCGCGAACGCGGCGGCCTCGCCGATCGAGATGCCGTCGCGCGCGACGTCGAACGGCCGGCACGGCCGGCGCGACAGCAGTTCGAGCGAATTGAAGCCGTACAGCGTCGTCAGGCACAGCGAATCGACGCCGCCGACGACGGCCGCATCGATCAGCCCCGCTTCGATCATCCGGCGTGCGGAGCCGAATACCTTCGCGCCGGACGAACACGCGGACGAGATCGCCATCGCCGGCCCGCGCAGCCCGAAATACGCGCGTACGAATGCGGCCGGCGAATACGGGTTGTGGGTGTGCGCATAGCGGAACCCGGCGGGCAGTGCGCCGCTCGCCGGATCGCGTTGCTCGTACGCGCGTTCGGTCTCGAGGATGCCGGACGTGCTCGTGCCGATGAACACGCCGACGCGTGCGGCGCCATGGCGCGATACGGCCGCGGCGACGCGCGCGTCGAAGCCATCCTGAACGAGGCCGAGCTGCGCGAGGCGGTTGTTGCGGCAGTCGAAGTCGGCGAGATCCGCGCGCACGGGCTGCGCATCGACGCCGTCCACCGAGCCGATCCACGTGTCGAGTTCGGCGCGTTCGAAGTCGCACGGCGTGAGCGCGCCGCGCGCGTGGCGCAGCGCGTCGAGGGTCGCGCCGAGGCCGCGGCCGATGCAGCTGGTGGCGGTGAAGTGCGAGAGCAGCAGAGGTTTCACGAGGGTCGCATCCGGTGGCCGGAACGGGCGCCGCAGCAGGGCTGGCGAATCCCGCCGGGCATGGTCAGATTTTATCAAACGGGGGTGCCGGCATCCCCGGCTGGCCGGGCGGTTCGGGCGCGAGCGCGGCGCGCAGCGTGGTCCACTGCAACCGCGCATCAGCGGCCGCGCGCAGCAGCGCCGGCAGCACGTCGAGCACGACCGGTTCGCCGCGCGCATCGCGCGCCGCGTGGCCGTCATGCACGAGCAGGATGTCTTGGGGCGCGAGGCCGTTCAGCAGGCGGCGCGTGACGGTGTCCGCATCGTGCTCGCGCGTGTCGAAGCCGCGTCGCGTCCAGCTGGCGAGCTGCAGACCGAGCTCGCAGAGCACCGGCTCGAGAAACGGATTGCGCAGGCCGGCCGGCGCGCGGAAGAAGCGCGGTCGCGTGCCGGCGATCTCGGTCAGCGTCTGCTGCGCGGCGGCGATTTCGCGCCGCAGCGCGGCGGGGCCCGACAGCGAGAACGTATGCCGGTGCCGCTGGCTGTGGTTCTCGACCGCGTGGCCGCGTGCGACGATCGCTTCGATCCACTGCGGATGGCGGTGCGCGAGATCGCCGATGCAGAAGAACGTCGCGCGTGCGTCGTAACGATCGAGCAGGTCGAGCACGCGCGGCGTGACGTCGGGGTCCGGGCCGTCGTCGATCGTCAGCGCGATCCGGCGGCCGGCACCGGCTGGCAGCCGCGTCCAGTTCGGCCCGAGCAATGCGCTGCGCGGCCACAGGCCGGCAGCCGTCAGCGCGAGATGCGAGGCGACCACGCCGCCGGCGGCCCACGGCCACGCGGCCGGTTGCACGACGACGGCCGCGAGCGCGCCCGCATGCAGCGCGGCGGTGCCCGCGATCAGCGGCGTTGGCTTCCAGCGGCGCGCATCGCCGGGCTGCCGCGGTGAAACGGATGACGGCGCGTTCATGCGCGAGCTCCTGTCGGATCATGGGGACGGCCGTTTAAGGCTGCGGTGCGCGGCGCGAGAATCGCCGCGAACGCCAGCGCGAGCATCGCGCCTGGGCCGACGGTCAGCCCGAAGGTTTCGAGCAGCGGCACGCGCGACAGCGCGAGCAGGCCGAAGCCGGCGACCGTCGCGAGGTTCGCGATCAGCAGCGATACGAGCGTGTACGGCGTGACCGGTTGCGCGTCGTCGCGCTTGCAGAAGAACAGTGCATAGTTCGAGCCGACCGCGACGATCAGCAGCATCCCGACGAGGTGCAGGATCGTCAGCTGCACGCCGGCGAGCGCGAAGCCGGCCGTCACCACGAACACGGCCGCGACGAGCGGCGCGAGCGCGCGCACGACGCGGCGCGGCGAGCGCAGCGCGATCAGCAGCAGCACGGCGATCGCCGCGAAACCCGCGAGCGACAGCCGGATGTCCTCGTGCACGTAGTCCACGTACAGGCGGTCGGCCTCGGCCTTCATGTCGACGAACAGCGCGTCGGGTACGCCGGCGCGCGTGACGGCCGCGCGGATCGGCGCGGCATCGAGTGCCGGCGCGGCGGTTGGCGCGGTGCGAGCGGCGTCCGGCGCGCGCAGCGGCAGCATCGCGCTCCAGCGGCCCGCGCGCTCGGTCAGCAGCGCGTCGACGGCGAGCGCCATCGACGTGCCGCGCAGGTCGGCGCGCGTGAGCAGCGGCGCGTGGCGCGCGGCTTCGACATCGGCGACGAACGGTGCGAACACCTCCGGCCTGACCGAGATCGGCTGGTTCGCGACGGCCGTGCGCATGCGCGCGGCGAGCGCGTCCGCGTCGGGCAGGCTGGCCCGGCGCGCGCGCTGCGCGGCGTCGCTCGGCAGGTAGCGCGCGGGACTTTCGAAACCCGCGAGCACGCCGCGGTCGACGAGCGGCTGAAATTGCGCGGCGACCCGTTCCACGCGTTCGAGCGCGACCTGTTCGCTCGGCGCGGAAATCACGACGAGGTAGCGCACGTCCGGTGCACCGACATCGGCGCGCAGACGTGCGTCGAGTGCCTGCGCACGGGCGGGAACGGGGCTGAGCGCCGCGAGCTCGCGGCTCCACAGACCATCGCGATGCAGCACGAGCGTCGCGCACGCGGCGAGCACGAGCACGGCGAGCGGCCAGCGCAGCCGCGGCGCCGCGGCGGCCGCACGCGCGAGCACCGCGCCGATGCGTGACACGTCGCGAATCGCTACGTGCTCGCCGCGCAGGTGCGGCAGCACGTAGCGCGTGACGAGCGCGGCGGCCGTCAGCCCGGCGATCGAATAGAGCCCGAGCTGTACGAGACCCGGAAAGCCGGAGAACAGCATCGACGCGAAGCCGCACACGGACGTGAGCACGCCGAGCCGGATCGTCGGCCAGTATGCGGCGAGCCACGCGCGCATCGCGTCGGCGGGCCGCGCGGCGCCGCGCGAGCCGGCCTGCGCCGATTGCACGAACAGGTAGATCGAATAGTCGACGGCCTCGCCGATCAGCGTCGTGCCGAAGCCGAGCGTCAGCCCGTGGACGGTGCCGAACGCGACGCTGACCGCCGCGATGCCGGCCGCGATGCCGGTCAGCACCGGCAACAGCCCCAGCACGAGCGTGCGCGGCGAGCGGTACAGCGTCAGCAGCAGCGCGACGATCAGCACGAGGCTCGCGGTCGACAGCCGCTCGACGTCGTGCCGGATCGTGTCGCGCGTGTCGACCGAGAACACGCCGGGGCCGGTCATCGCGAGCGTGTACGCGGCCGGGTTCGGCAGAGCTTGCGTCGCGGCGGAGAACGCGCGGCGCACCGCGTCGATCGCGCGTGCCTGCGCGTCGGTGTCGGAGCCGGCCGCGGCCGTCTGCACGACGAGCACGGCGCGCGCGCCGTCGCGCGACGCCCACACGCCGTCGCGCACGGCGGGCTGCGCGCCGCTGTCGAGCTGGTCGACGAGCGCGGTCACTTCGCCCGTCGGGTCGCGCGGCAGCATCGCCTTCGCGACGAGGCCCGCCGATGAGCCCAGCAGGTCGAGGCTGTCGCCGAGCGCCTGGTGCAGGCCGTCCGCGCTGAAGCGTCGCGGCGTGACGGCCGGGCTCAGCAGGTAGCGATGATCGAACACGAACTGCTGATCGCGTGCGTCGTTCACGGCCTCGCCGTTGTTGATCGCCGAGAATTGCCGGTCGGCGCGCAGCGTGCCTGCGACGTGCCGCGACAGCGCGGCGCGCGTGGCCGCATCGCCGCCGTCGATCGCGACGAGGATCAGCCGCGACACGATGCCGTCGCGCAGTTGCTCGACGAGCACGCGCTGCCCGGCGCTCGGCGCGCGCGGCAGGAACGCGGACAGGTCGGCCGTGAAATTCGCGCGGGCGATCGCGATCCCGCATGTGACGAGCGCGAGCAGCCACACGAGCACCGCGCGTTGCCGCCACGCGGGCAGGCGTCGGGTGACGGGGGCGGGCGGCTGGGTGCGTTCGTCCATCAGTTCGCCGGGACGGGTTGCAGGTGCATCGTCGAATGGTCGCCGTCGGCCTGCCGGATCGCGACGCTGCGCAACACGTCGCGCGTGCCGTCGAGCGTGATCGTGCTGATGACCTTCAGCATCCGCGAATCGAGCGGCGTGAGCGTCAGCGTCCAGTCGTCGCCATGGCCGGCGAGCGCGACCTTGTAGACCTGCTCGAGCGCGTAGCGGTTGCCGGCAAGCGTCGCGCGGATGCTGTCGATGAAGGCGCCGAGCTCGGGGTAGCGCGCGAGCGCGAGCGTGAATTTGCGGTTGTTGCGCTCGACGGTGAGCATGTCGCCGTCGACGACGAGATGTTCGGGCTTCGGGCTCAGCGTGTGTTTCTCGAGATGGTCGGGCGCGACGAATACGAGTTCGCCCGACGATTCGAGCGGCTGCGCGGCGATCGACAGCGTCTTCGTCTCGGTGAACGTCGCACGGCCGGACTTGTGCTGCGCGAGCGTCGACATCAGCCGGTCGAGGGTCCATGCCGAACCGGTGTCGGCCGCGTGCGCGGGCAGCGCGAGCGCGACGGCCGACGCGACGGCGAACACGCGCGCGGCGTGGCGCGGCGCGAGCAGGAACGGCAGCGGCAACAGTGAGAGGAAGCGGCGAACGGCGGTCATGCGTCGGAATCCCTCGGGGTGGACAGCCCGGTGCACGCGCACGCATCGTCGCGGCGCGCGGCGGCGTCGCCGGTCTGCCAGAAATCGAAATAGTTGAACCAGTTGTACGGGGCCGCGCGGCAATACCGGTCGAGCAGCGCGACGTAGCGCGCGAGCGCCGCATCGACCGCCGCCGCGCGCGTGTCGCGGCGCACGTCGGAGAAGTCGGCGAGCGTCTCGAAGTGCACGTCGTAGCGATTGCCGTCGCGATAGAGGCCGGTCATGAACAGCACCGGGCGCCGCAGCATCGCAGCCATGTAGAGCGGCCCGAGCGGGAACGCGGCCGGCGCGCCGAGCAGCGGCAGCCGCCGCATCGACGCGGCCGCGTCGTCGAGCAGCGTGCGGTCGGCGAGCATCCCGACCATGCAGTTCGCGTCGAGGCGCTCGCGCACCTTCAGCATCGAGTCGACCTGCCCGAGCGGAATCACTTCCGGCTTCGCGGCCGGATTCACGGCGGCGAGCGTCGCGTTGATCTTGCGCGCGTTCTCTTCGAACGTCGTGACGACGACCCGCAGGTCCGGCCGCGTGCGGCCGATCGCCCGCACGACTTCGAAGCTGCCGAGGTGCGCGCCCATCAGCACTGCGCCGCGCCCGCCGGCGAGCGCGTCGTCCACCCGCGTTTCGCCGTGCAGCCGGATGTCGAACAGGTCGAAGCGGCCGTTCATCAGGTAGATGCGGTCGTGGATCGTCGCCGCGAACGTGAACACGTGCCGGTACACGTCGCGCCAGCGCGCCGGACGGCCGAGCACGCGGCGCAGGTAGTCGCGCGACGCCGCGCGGGCGACCGGCGAGAACAGCACGAAATAGGCCGCGATGGCGTGCAGCACGACGCGCGACGGCTGCCGGCCGAACCGCAGCGAGATCCAGCTCATCGCGCGCAGCAGCGCCGCGTTGCTGCGTTCCTGGCGCTCGGCCCATGCGGTGCGCTTCATGGCTGCGCGCCGTCCCGTGCGGCCGGCGGCGCGGACAGCACGCCGGTCGCGACGTCGCGCGCGCCGGCGCGCAGCGTGAAACGGATCGCGCCGCCGGCCGCCGCATCGAACGCGAGATCGAGCGGTTCGCCGGGCGCGACCGGGCTCAGGAATTTCGCGGAAGCCAGCCGCCACGTGTCCAGCGGGCGGTTCAGCGAGGCGCCGAGCGCGGCGATCGCGTGATCGAGCAGCACGACGCCCGGCACGATCGGATGACCGGGGAAATGACCGGGCAGCGCCGGGTGATCGGCGGGAATCGTGAACGCGAGCGGCGCATCCGTCTCGCTGCGCTCGCCCCCGTCGGTCGCGGCGGCGCGCGTGTGCCGTGCGACGAGCGTGGCGAGCACGTCGCGCGGCAGCTTGCCCGTTTCGTTGCGCGGCAATGCATCGACGAACACGAGCGGACGCGGCATGAACGCGGGATCGATCCGTTCGCGCAGCGCGCGCTGCAGATCGGCCGCGGCAAGCGTCGGGGCGACCACGAGCGCAACGAGGCGCGTGACCGGTTCGCGGGTCGCATCGGCGTCGGCTGGCGCGGCTTCGTCCGGCATGAAGAACACGCCGTCGACGACGCCGGCAATCGCATTCAGTTGATGATTCAGATAGGCGAGCGACGTGCGCTTGCCGGCGATGTTGACGAGGTCCGCCTTGCGGCCGTGCAGCAGGAATCGGCCGTCGCCGAGCAGCTCGAGCGCGTCGCCCATCGGCACGGGGGCCTCGACGTGTCCGCCCGATACCCACACGGTCGGGCCGCTGTCGTCGGCCGCGGCGTCGCCGTGCGACGCGTCGTGCGCATCACGCGTGTCGAGCCGGATGTCCGGGAACGGTTGCCAGGTCGCGCCCTGCGAAGTGCGGCGCGTCGCGATCTGGCCGGTCTCGGTGCTGCCGTAAATCTCGACGAGCGGCGCGCCTAGCGCGGCCTCGGCTTCGCACGCGAGCTTTTCCGACAGCGGCGCGGTGGCCGACAGCACGAGCGCGGCCGGCGGCAGCGCATGGCCGGCCGACAGCAGTGCGCGCAGGTGGATCGGCGACGTGACGAGCACGCGCGGCTGCGGGATCGCGTCGAGTTCGTCGCGAATGTCGCCCGGATAGAACGGCTGGCGGTTGCTGAACGCGAGGCCGCCGATCAGCGCGAGCAGCACCGTCGACTCGAATCCGTACATGTGCTGCGCGGGCACGGTGCCGATCAGCGTGGCCGCGCGGCCGTCGAGCAGGCCGAGGCGGTCGGCCGCCGCACGCACGCAGCCGACCAGGAAGCCCCAGGTCTTGCGGTGCGGCACCGGCGCGCCGGTCGAGCCGGAGGTGAACACGTACGCCATGATCCGCGCCGCGTCGATCCGCGGCACCACGCAGGGTGCGTCGTCGGGGAGGTCGCCGGCGGCCGCGTCCGGATACGCGAAGCGCGGCAGGTCGATCGTGCAGTCGGGCGCGTCGTGCAGGCAGAACGCGTCCGGTGCGAACGACGCGAGCTGGCGCACCATCTCCGGCGTATGCGTCGACGGCAGCAGGCTGATCCTGCCGGAGACGAGCGCCGCGCACAGGCTGACCGCGAAGCGGTAGCGGTCGCGGCACACGTTGAACACGTGGCCGCCGGCGGGCAGCGCGGCGGCCACGCGCGCGACGTCGGCGACGAACGCGCGCACGGTGACGGGCGTGCCGTCGCACCAGGCGATCGTCTGGTCAGGCGAGGAATGGAATACCAGCGGGTGAGTCGGCATAAATCGGCTAGAGCGGGAAGCGGTGACCGGCGCGGCCGCGATGCGGCGCCACGCCGGCCATGAATTCATCGTGACGGTTGGGTCGACGCGCGGTACGCGCGCACCGCGTCGATCATCCGCGGCCGCGCTTCGTGCGGCAATGCGAAGCGCCGGCACGCGTGCTCGGCGGCGAACATCACGGCGACGAGCGGCAGCGACAGGTAGTTCGCGAACGTCGACCACGCGACGATCGGCGCGATCGCGAACATCAGCGTCGACACGGCGGCGATCGCGACGAAGAACAGCGTCCACGCGAGCGTGATGCGCCGCGTGTAGCGCGCGACGGCCGGCGTGATCGTGCCGTGGATCATCGTCGCGAAACGCGTGCACAGCGGCACCTGGCCGGCCGCGAGCGTGCGGCCGAACAGCAGCGCCATCGCGAGGTTGAAGCTCGCGTGTTCCAGATACAGCCCCCATTCGAAATGACGCGCGAGCGGGATGCGCGCGGCCCACAGCGCGACGGCGGCCAGTAGCCATGCCGGCACGAGCCACGCGCGCCTCGGCGAGCGCCATGCCGCACCGAGCGCAAGCAGCAGCGGCGGCACGAGCGCCATCGCGAGACCGACGCCATGCGCGCCGGGCGTCGCGGCCGCGTAATGCGCGCCGACCTGGTACGCCGCCACCGCGGCGAGCGCACCGACACCGCGCACGATCGCGAGCGGCGTGCTCATCGCGGCGCTCCCGGCGCGCGGCGTGGGCGCGCATCGCCGCCGGCGGCCGTGGCATGGTGGAGCACCGGCGGGCAAACGGGGGCGAGGCAAACGGACGGGCGCGGCATGGCTGCTGGAAACATCGGGCGTATCGGGGGGCCGGACGCGTTCGTCGGGCCGTCAAACATCATATGAATGGCGGCCCGGACGCTTGTCCGGGCCGGCTGTCGTGCCCGCCATTTTAGGGCCGCTGCGTGGCCGTTCGAGACCGGTGCGGCCGGGTTTTGTAACCGAATGTATGGCAGCGCACCGACGCTTTCGCGGCGGCGATCCATTTCCATCCGAAGCGGCTCAAGCGTCTGCTGCGATCGGGGCCCGAAACCGGCCGCGGCGCGGCCCTTCAGTCTGTAACCATTCGCGGTATACGCACCGATACCCCATCAACTAGAATCCGCGTAACTTTTACAAACGACCCCCAATAATGCAGGCGGGGAAGCCGGCAGACGCCGGAGGGACGGAGATTCGCGCGCGCTTCGCACGCGCCGGGCATGCATGACGGTTGCCGTTTCCGGATGCCTCCCGCTGCCATGGGCCGCCTGCCCGCAAGCATGATGAACGCACTGGAACAAGAGCTCGCCACGCTGATCATCGGCGAACTGAATCTCGAAGACGTCCCGCTCGAAACGGTGACGGCCGGGACCCCGCTGTACGGCGAGGGCTTCGGGCTCGACTCCATCGACATCCTCGAAATCGCGCTGCTGATCTCGAAGAAATACGGCTTCGAGCTGCGCTCGGACAATCCGGACAACAAACAGATCTTCGCGACGCTCGGCGCGCTCGCCGCATACGTCGCCGCGCATCGCACGAAGTGACGGGCGCGCACGGCGCGACATACGGATGATTTACCGCACGCGGCGGCCGTCGCTGGACGACATGCCGCCGCGTCGATCGAGGTGAAACGCGATGAACGGAGCAAGTCGATGCGGGCGCTCGTAACGGGCGGCAGCGGCGCACTCGGGCAGGCGATCTGCATGGCGCTCGCGCAGGCCGGTCACGAAGTCTGGGTGCACGCGAACCGGAATCTCGCGCAGGCGCAGACGGTCGCGCAGCAGATCGCAGCGGCCGGCGGTACCGCGCACGCGATCGCGTTCGACGTGACCGATGGCGACGCGACGCTCGCCGCGCTCGCGCCGTTCGTCGACGACGCGCCGGTGCAGATCCTCGTCAACAACGCGGGCATTCATGACGACGCGCCGATGGCCGGCATGTCGCGCCGGCAATGGCACAGCGTGATCGACGTGACGCTCAACGGTTTTTTCAACGTCACGCAGCCGCTGTTGCTGCCGATGATCCGCACGCGGCGCGGACGGATCGTCAACATCGCGTCGGTCGCCGGCGTGACCGGCAACCGCGGGCAGGTCAACTACGCGGCCGCGAAGGCGGGGCTGATCGGCGCGACGAAATCGCTGTCGCTGGAGCTTGCGTCGCGCGGCATCACGGTGAACGCGGTCGCGCCCGGCATCATCGAATCGCCGATGGCCGACCATGCGTTTCCCGCCGAACGGATCAGGCAGCTCGTGCCGGCGCAACGCGCGGGCCGGCCCGACGAAGTCGCTGCGATGGTCGCGTATCTGGTATCCGATTCGGCCGCTTATGTGACGGGGCAGGTGCTGTCCGTCAACGGCGGGCTCGCATGACGACGCGCGCGGCGTCGGCTTGACGCGAAGCAACGGCGCGCAACGCGGCGCGTGGCCCCCATGCCGCGAGCCTGCGCCGCATAGTGAGGAAATCGAAGTGTCAGTGCATCCAGTCGACGCTGAACGGCGAGCGTGTTCCCTGTCGTCCGCCCCGAATGCGGTCGCGCCCGGACACACGGCAGCCGCGCCTGCCGCATCGCGAGCGGGCATCCCGCCCGTGGCGAATGGCCGCAGCCGTGCGCTGCGACTCGCCCGGATCGATCACGCACGGCTGGCCGCGCTGCTGCACGCTGCGCGGCAGCGCGGCGACGCATTCGAGCACCTGTTTCCCGGCGCGCTGGGCGCGGTGTGCATCGGCGC
>Ga0105239_10008850_pt1 | contig 11398 bp, 8 predicted proteins | sample KBSC44metaG_FD_92761 | JGI IMG/M metagenome (GOLD analysis project Ga0105239, IMG submission 92761) | Corn rhizosphere microbial communities from Kellogg Biological Station, Michigan, USA - KBS C4-4 metaG | ecosystem: Host-associated > Plants > Roots > Rhizosphere > Soil | place: Michigan, USA...
GTCAGTCTTAATGTTTAGGTTATCCATGGTTATCAGACCAATAAAAAACGCTTCGTGAGCCATAATATTATAGCTCACGAAGCGTGACGAAAATGCTCTAATAGTCGGGAGCTTTAACCTATTTAGCTGCCACAAATTGCAGCCAATGCAAATTATATCCGCCATTATTGGCGTAAACCCTTACCTTATTAGCCCCAGCTTTTAAACGGATATCTTTTACGGTAATCACCTGCCAGGTTTTAAGACCGCTGGTATTGGGTATAGCCACTTCTTTTGCCTGATCGGCACCGTTTATGTTGAGGGATAGTTTGCCATCATCAGTAGCAGCTGCTACCTTTAGTTTAATCGAATAAACCCCTGCTGCTTTGACCTGTATGGTGTATTGGGTCCATTCGCCGGTTTCTATGTGGTCAACATAAAAGCTGTTGTACGCAGTTGAATCTTTGCTGATATCCACCCCATCATTACGATAAATGCGGCCATGGTTTCCGATGCCTGGTTTTCCGGAGGTATGGTAATCGGCCGTATCGGTATCAAAATAGGCAAAACCATTGCGGCCAAGGTCATAGTCAACCGCGTTAATGATGGTGCCATTGGTAACCTTATTGGCTTTAAATGGTTTAGTCGCTGTTGTAAATGGTTGCCTGAAAATAGCATCGATCACGTCATGGTGAATAATAGCGTTTTCCAGTTTAGCATGAATAGCCATTTCCAGTGTACCGCTGTATACGTTACTCTCTTTAGGCTTATGTTTACCCGTGTTGAGGTAATTGGTTACATCATCATAGTTTAGGTTTGATGGGATTTCGATAGGGTTGTTGTTACCCATCTTTTTCAAAGGCCATAATGCCCAGCCTAAATTATTTTTCTCTAACAAGCGGATCTCCTCCGTCAACCATACGTTGGAGTTTTCGCCGGTTTCGCCTATCCAGGCAGGCACATTATATTGGTCGCGGGTTTTGATGATATGCTCTACAGATTTTTGATCATTAAAATTCCAGTATTTGTGGAAGCTCAGCACCATGTTTTTATCCCAGGTAGGCAGTATCCCGTTATAATTATTACCCCAGCCATTACCTTCGATAATGATGATGTGTTTTTTATCAACACCGCGAATAGCAGCAGTGATATCAACCATTAATTTGCGTAAAGGAGCATTGGTTTTTTCCTTTAACCCGTTTTTATCGTTGGCCGGATCGTCAAAGCCCCAGTTAGGCTCATTGATGATATCATAACCGGCAATGTTAGGTTCGTTTTTATATCTGTCGGCCAGTTTGCGCCAAAGGGCTATCATTTTTTGTTTGTTGGCTTCGCTATCCCATAATGATGGAACATCGGTGTTGCGATCTGATATATTGAGATCGTTACCCTGTCCGCCCGGCGTAGCATGCAGATCCAGGATCAGGTACATGTGATTGGCCTTGCACCAGGCCAGCAGATCGTCGGTCATTTTAAAACCCTTGTCTATCCAGGTATTTTGTCCGGCGACTGGTTCTTTTTCAATTGGCAAAGTATAAAGGTTATAATGCATCGGCAAACGCACCGAGTTAAAACCCCAGCGACGCATCGAGTCGATATCTATTTTGCGGGTATTGTTGGCCAGCCAGGTATCGTAAAACTCCTTGGTTTCAGCAGCCCCCATCAGTTCTTCCAGCCTTTCGCGGATGCGGTATTGACGACTATCCTTATTCACGTGCAGCATATAGCCCTCCTGGATCATCCAGCCGCCCAGGCCCATGCCGCGCAGCAATACGTTTTTGCCGCTCTCGTCCACTATCTTTTTGCCATCTGCCTTTAAAAAGCTTTGCGCGCTGCCCTGTAACGAAATAAACGAAATGGGTAAGGCGATGAGTAATGCCCTTATCGATATATTTTTAAAAGTTTGTAATAACATGATATACTTAGGTTATTGGTATAAACAAATAGTTAAAGAACGCTTACCAGATATAAGTGCCTACAGAACCCTTATCCAGCGTAGCAGCAACCGACTGACCATTATATTTGATACTAAAAGACTGCGACGAGTCGCCGGTGTTAGCTACGATGAGCACCGTTTTACCATCCGGGGTTTTAAATGCTACGTTTGGCAGTGTATCTGAATTGTTTGATGCAATACGAACCGAGCCCGGGCGAACAAATTTAGAAGCGTGAGCTATAGAATAATAAGCCAGGTTGCGTTTTACTGCGTTTTTATCAATAGTTACAGCACCCTGACACATCGGGCAACCTCCCCTGTCTGTATAGGGTTTATAATCCGGATCGGCAGCCAGGTTCCATTCCAACACATTGCGGCTCCAGTTACGGGTTGCGCCAATGATCAATCTTTTAACCGGCGAGGCTATGTTGATGGTGGAGCTGTTCTCCTTTTCAACCACCATTTGCTCCGTAAAATAAAGGTTTTTATCCGGGTGGGCATTGTGCACATCGGTTAACGCGTCAATATCCCCACCATATAAATGGAAGCCTGAACCGTCGATATATTTACGGGCTGCAGGATCGTTCAGAATAGAGATAGGATAATCGGGCCGGTCGGCATTATGGTCATAAATAATGATCTTGGTTTTAATACCGGCAGCTTTAAATGCTGGTCCGAGATTGTTTTTGATAAACTCGCCTTCATCAGGTGCTACCAGCAATAAACTGGGGTTATTGCCGGGATGCAAGGGCTCGTTCTGAATGGTGATGGCATCGATAGGTATCCCATTAGCTTTCATCCCTTGTATGTATTTAACCAGGTATTTGGCATAAGCGCCATAATATTCTGGTTTTAAACGACCTCCGCGAGTGTCTTCATTGGTTTTCATCCATGCGGGCGGCGACCAGGGCGAGCCTAATATTTTGATTGCCGGATTGATTGCCAGTATCTGTTTCATCACCGGGATCACATCCTGCTTATCGGCTCCCAGGTCAAAATGTTTCAATGTTGGATCTGTTTGACCGGCTGGCATATCATCGTAGGAGAACACTTTTTCGTTCAGGTCAGATGCGCCAATGCTCAATCTGATATAGCTTACCCCAATGTTGTTGCCATTGGTAGCAAACAACTCTTTTAGCAGGGCGGCACGGCTATCCGGGCTCATGCGGATAATGTGCATAGCACTGCCGCCAGTTAATGCAAAGCCAAAACCATCAATAGGCTGGTATGTTTTTTTGTCATCAACGGTGATGGTAAATCCCTTATCGCTCGCTGGTTTAAAGGTTAAAGCCTCTTTTTGTTTTTCAAATAAAACGGATCTATCGGCTTTGGTTAGCCATAAACTGGCCTGATCCGCCTTTTGCGCGTTGGCGGTAATTGCGGTGCTAAACAGCAGCGGCCACAATAAAAGTGATCGGATATTTTTATTCATAAATTAAAATTTAACAGGAAACGCATTGCTGCATTTGGTTTATATAAGGCTTAAATTGAACGGTAAATTTATTATTGTTTTCAATATAAAGAGGGATAAATTATTGAGTAACTAATATATTACGAAGGTGTAAAATATACACCACATTGCCCTTTTGATTTAATGTTTTTATGCCCTATTTTAACACTACAGTAAAAGGAATATAAACCCAAACATTAATTTAACTGCTACGTATATTAATTAGGACTTTAATTATTTGATAGTATTAAATTTTATTTATAGTTTCACTGGAAGTATACGAATGGAAGAACCGCATAAAAAGATCATCATATTTGATGATGATGAAGATATACTTTCAATTTGCAGTTATATCTTAGAAGAGAAGGGATGGGAGGTGCATACTTTTACCGATTGTAATAATATTGTTGATAAAGTTTTGCCGGTTTTACCAGATGTTATATTAATGGACAACTGGATACCAGACGCCGGGGGAATTGTTGCTACCCAAACCCTCAAAAAATCAGAAGAATTAAAGCATATACCTGTCATATACTTTTCGGCCAATAGCGATATTCAATTATTGGCCAGCCATGCCGGCGCCCAAACTTATCTGGCTAAACCCTTTGATCTGGAAGATCTGGAGCGGGTTATAAGTAATGTATTGACTCCGCATTCGAATTAGTGATCAATCACAAAAGCTTATCATAAGCAAGAGGCTGTATCATAAATCAAATTGACCACCCTTGGTGTTGTATTACCTATGAATTTAAATTGAGCCGATCATATTTATGGTTTACACTGTAAACCCATTTTTGATAGTAAAATATATTTAAATATTTGATTGTCAATAAAATACAACAATTTAAACCATAAAAAGTGTAAACCATGTAAACCCAATTTTTGTTAATTGAACTAACCCAAGACTATACATCAATTCGTGATGGAGTATCCGGATAGATCAAATAAAAAAGAGGCTGGTCATGATTGATGATACAGCCTCTTTTTCATGAGTGCTATTGTGGTCCGCCGGGGATGCCTGGAGGGCCTCCGCCATTACCGCCATCGCGCCTTCCGCCACCATCTCTGAACCTGCGGCCTGGGCCCATATCATCCTGAACAGGTGCTTTACCCGCAAACTTTTTCAGGTTAAGCGTAAAAGTCAACAGATAATATCTCGAAAGCCGGTTAACGCGCGATTGCGTCAATGAACTGGCTGTTGATGTTGATGAGAAGCCCGTGTTTTGATTAAACAAGTCAAAGCCTGATAAACGGAGAGTTGCTTGTTTATTTTTCAAAAAGCGGCGTTCCACATATAGGTTCAGGATGTTAGGGTTGGTAACCTTAATATCCGAGCTGTAACCATAGTTAGTAGCCTTGGAGTAATCATAGCTAAAAACCCAATCGCCAAAGTAGTTTTTACCGGTAAGACCAATATTCCAGGTCCTGATATTTGAAGTTCCTTCTAACAGCGGGTTTTGTACAGAGTTGCTGGTTCTGTTGATAGCGTAGTTGGTTAAAATTTGTGCATCAACAACGTTATTGATGTCAACCCTGAAACGGACTTCCGGGGTAAATACCAGGTTTTTGGCAATGTTTTTCTCAGTGGTAGCCGCAAACGAAGTAGAATCGATATTGGTCAGGTATCCTATATTATTGGTGTAGGTAGCTGTACCGTTAAAGGTAAGGGTGTATTTGCGGTTTTCCCATGGTTTAGAATAAGTTAAACGACCAGAACCGGTATAATACCCATCGGCATTTAAATACTGGGTTAAAATAGTATTTTGAAATCTTGAGTTAGGCGGATAAAGACGAGGATAGGTAATCGTATTGGTTACCACCTGGTTTTGTACACTCTGAAACGATAGGTTAGCAAAGAATACATCGCCAGTCTGGAAACTAAACTTATTATACCTGATCGAAAAATTGTTGGTAAACTGTGGTTTCAGGTTAGGATTACCTTCAACCGGGTAAAGCGCATTTGAAAAGTCGATCACCGGTTGTAGTTGTGAAAAACTTGGCGTGCTGCTTGATCCGTTATAGTTAACACTGAATGACTGGCTGCGTGAAAAATTATAAATGAAACGGGCAGTAGGGATCACATTGAATGTTGAGATATGAGTTGAAACCCCCGTTACCGGTGAGCTACCATCCAAAACAGATGGCTGAACGCCTATACCCAATGTATAGTTATATTTCTTTTCAATAAAGCGATAGTTTAAGCCAACCTTGTTGGTTGTAAAGGTATAGTTGTAGCGGTTGCTTAGCGCGCTGTCACTTCTGAAAGAGAAGTCGGCTTCATTAAAGAGCGTGTCGGTTTCTTTATTATTGGTTGTAATAGCACGGTTAAATGCGTAGTTAAGCTCCAGGTATGAACGTTTGCCTATTGGGTTCAGATATGAAACGTTAGTCCCATAACTGTTGGTTCGGCTATAAGTATTGATCATTTGGTTTATTGGAGCAGTAGGATTGCCTGCTGTATAATCATAAACCGGATTTTGGAACGACCAGCTTGGTGCCGAACTTACTGTAGCATTGATGCTGAGGTTATGACGGTTTTTAAAGCGATGGTTGAATAATGCTGTAAAACCATAATTTGGTGCTTGTGAATCGCCATTGGTGATCGCTGTGTAAGCAGATGAGACATTCCCATTTCTGGTGAAATTTACGGCTTCAGACTCGTTGGTGTTGGTACCCGCGTAAGAGAATGTAGGAGTAACCTTTAAATAGTTAATAGTATCAGGTTTGTACTCCATGTTCCAGGTAAAGCGGTGATTTATATTTTGGTCTTTTTCAACACTATTTTGATTCTGTGTGGTTGGGTTTGAGGCCGATCTGTTTTCCTGTACTGTATTGGTAGTTGTTGAAACGGTATTATCGGCAAAACTATAACTACCATATACCGAAAGCTTTTTGCCCCATTGGTCGCGGAAGTTAGCTCCCAAAGAATGTGCATTGGTTTCGCCATTTTGTGTAGTTATCAAACTACCCGAATTGCCACCACCCCGGCCTGCATTACCCCGGCCACCGCCGCCAAAACCGCCGCCGCCGAAGCCCCCTCCTCCTCCGCCACTCGCGCTGCCGAATGAAAAGGTATTTACGTTGGTATTGTTGATACTGCCTAAAAGGGCAATTTGCTGGTCGCCATTAAAATTAAACGCATTTATCGACCCTATATAACGGTTCTTATCGGGTATACCCTGACTTTGAGGAAGCGCGTCTCTACCATCTCCAATTGTGCCCTGGCCAAAATAACCATAGTTTTTATCCTTGCGGATAGTGATGTTCATGATCTTGTCCGGCTCTCCGGTTTTAACGCCGGTAAGGTTGGCCTGATCGCCGTAGTCATCAATCATTTGGATGTTCTCGATCACGTCAGCGGGCAGGTTTTTGGTGGCACTTTGAACATCGCCTCCCATAAAATCCTTACCGTTTATACGCACCTTGGTAACCTGTTTGCCTTGTGTAGTAATGTTTCCATTTACGTCGACATCAACACCCGGTAGTTTTTTGATCAGATCCTCAGCCGGAGCATTTTCCCGTACTTTATAAGCGCTGGCGTTATACTCCACTGTATCCTCTTTCAAGGTTACCGGGTTAACACCCACAATAGTAACCACGTTGAGCATATTGGTTGAAGCTTTCATGATGATGTTACCCAGGTCAACGGGTTTGCCATCGGGATCCAATGCAAAGTGTTTTTTGATAGGTGTAAAACCAATGGATGATAATGTAAGTGTTATTTTGCTGCCCTTAATACCCGAGAACGCGAATTTTCCATTAGCATCGGCAATGGATATAGTACTATCACCCCCGTTTGATACCAGCTTAATGCTGCTGCCGGGCAATGATAGTTTTGTAGTGTCAACAACGGTGCCGCTTACATCATGCGTGGTTTGTGCCAACGTGTTGAATGCAGTTAAAATGATTAGACTTAAAATAAGGAACAGGGGTTTCATAAAGTATTTGTTCTGCTTGAAATTTTTATTCGTTAGACATTAGACACAATCCAATTGCAAATGTTCAACTTATAAAGTATTAAATGTTAAAAGAGCATATGATTGTTACAAAAAGGGCGTTAATCGCTTATTAATCATAGCATTGTTACAAATTTTAAACATAAAAGAGCCGGAAATATCGACCCTTTTACGTTTAAAATTACCCTTTAGTAAATTAGTTGATGTGCAGAACTGTTGCTACTTCATTATAATTTTTAAAGTTGATGCCTGGATGTGCGAGTTGCAGGGTGGTGACGCTGCCGCCGGGAATAACTACGATTTTAAAATCGAGACCGGTTTGTGAAAAATTGGCCTTGATATTAACATAGCCAACCCCAAAGTCTGATAAAGTGATTGTCCTATCGGCCTCGCTATAAGGTAATGCATAATATGCCCCGGTACTTCCTGTAGTTCTGAAGTAAACCAAAACGACGCCCTTGTCAACAATGTCCTGTGTAATGGCCGGTATCACGAAATTGGTAAATCCGGTTAGGGTAACACTTTTGTTGATTAGCAAATAGCTTTTAACGCTCATGGTGCCATCGGCTCCGTTAGCTCCATCAGCCCCGTTAGATCCGGCTGGTCCCTGAGCCCCGGTTCCGCCTGTTGCCCCAGTATTACCAGTAGCTCCTTGCGGGCCACCTGGTCCCGGTGAACCGGTATCTCCTTTTGGGCCTTGTGCGCCATTGGTTCCATTGGCCCCTGCGGGACCCGGATCCCCTTTTTTACAAGCATTCATGCTGAATAGGCATAACAATAAAGCAGGGCATAATAGTAGTAGTTTTCTCATGAAGTTTTTTAAATTTTAGGTGGAGTTGTGGCCTTATTACGGATGTATGAATAATTAGTTGCAGGTGATGAAGATAGCGGAACAATTATTGTTGCGGGTTAAAAAAGGAAAATAGTGTATTATTCAAATAATACAAAAAAATGAACAACAAAACCGGCGAATGTTTCGTTATGTTTAAAATCAAGTTAACCTATGAATAATATTAGCAGCACACTGCACTCAAAAGTGCACAATTGGATTGATGCGATCGGTTTTCGGTTAAATGCATCACAAACCAATAATAAAAGTCATGTAACGACTAATCATTATTTCTTTGAAACCTTTAACTTTTTTGAGAAAAGGCGAAGGAATCATCCGGAAAGCACCAAGTTTTTATGTTTTGATGCTTACGGAGAAAAAATCAATGTAAGATCATTGCTTGATCTGCAGATTGCTTTTTTTGAAAATATCAGCCAGCTTAAATAGATCACTACTGCTTGATATTAAATCTTATTCAATTGTACCTGGCCAATGCTGCGTGTGTCAGGTGTATTCATAAAAAAACCTGCTTAAACTAAGCAGGTTTTTTGTTTAATTCATAAACTGGTTAATTGTCTGTTGGTGTTTTGGGCCAACAATTCATATAACCACTGTCCGAATTTTCTTTCATTATATCATTATTGTTTATGCCGCGCATCAATGTCCCCTGGAAATTGATGATGGCTTTGTCTGGATTTAAGGCATCCTTAATACGCAGGTGAAGATCGGCAAAGTGTGCCGCGGTTAATGCATCGCCGCCTTTTGGCAATCCAGCATCTATTTTTTTCAATTCTGCCCGTACCATTGGCCTGATGTCAGATAGGACAATGTTTATTGGTGTTAAGCCAAAAGAAGCCAATTGAGCGCTTGTTATACCCGGGAATGAAAAACTCGCATCGGTGATCAGTAAACTTTTCAGGTTTTCAATATAACCTCGTTGCAGGTTGCGTTTAAACGCGTCTGGTTTGCTACTGTTAAATACCCCGCTGTGGATATCGGTAAACAGTTCAGCAACGGTATAGGCATTGCTGCCATTTTTGGCTTCATTATCATACATGCGTGCCAGCCTTGATGGAGTAAGCACATTGCCAAGCACAGAAACCTGAAGTGCTTTGATGCGGTTAAGAACAACGCCGTTATCAAATTTGCTTAGCTCTGGTTTGTTTATTAACCAAAGCGGAGTTTCAAACAATTGCTTGTTTAAAAATAATATCGCGTCGTGTTGCAGGTTCTTGTTTACAAAATCATAAACGGCGCCTTTTTGATCGTAGGTTTTAAAGTTTTCATTCATCCCCCCAATATTGGTAGTAACATGGCCCATATAGCGGTTAAACTGGCCTATAACCTCGTTGTACAATTCTGCCACATCGCTAAAATTCTCATTTTTTTGATAGGTCCATTTTTCAAGGTTGGGTAAAATGCGTTTTAAGTTGGCTATACCATAGGTACTTGCTTTCATAGCATTGTCGCCCAGGTCCTCATTTTGCAAACGGGGATCGATCGATGTGCCCTGGCGGCCATAATAATAAAGCGGGTTGCCAGCTTTTTTATCGGTCCAGCTGGCAAGTATTTCTTTTTCCTGCAGAGCGGTTTTGTTACCCGGGAACCAGCTGTAACCCCATTTTATAGACCACAGATCATATTCGCCTATTTGCGGATAAAGATGTGTAACGCCATCACCGGGCTGAGCTATATAGTTAAAGCGGGCATAGTCCATGATTGATGGTGCAGTGCCATGTTTATCGGTAAATGATTTGGAGCGAAGCGAATCAACAGGATAAGCGTAGCTTGAACCGAAGTTATGGGGTAAACCAAGTGTGTGCCCAATTTCATGTGATGATACAAAACGGATAAGTTCGCCCATTTGCTCGTCGGTAAATTGTGCTTTGCGGGCGGCTGGATTTACGGCTGCGGTTTGTATCAGGTACCAATCGCGCAGCAGGCTCATTACGTTATGATACCATCCTACGTGGCTTTCCAGGATCTCGCCGGTACGCGGATCCGAAACATGTGGTCCGTAAGCGTTCTCCACATCCGATGCAAAATACCGGATCACACTGTAGCGGGCATCTTCTGTACTAAACTCAGGATCTTGTTTATGAGTTGGCGCTTCTTTACCAACAATAGCATTTTTAAAACCAGCAGCCTCAAAAGCTTTATTCCAATCGTTTACGCCAGCTATAAGGTAAGGGACCCATTTTTTGGGTGTTGCCGGATCGATGTAATAAACTATTTGTTTTTTAGGTTCAACCAGTTCGCCGCGTGAATAGGCAGCGGGGTCTTTGGGCTCCAGTTTCCAGCGATGTATGTAAGCAGTTACCTTGGCTTTTTGAGCGTCTGTCCCATAATCGGTTTGGCGTTGACCAAAAAAACCAACCCTTTCATCGCTGAAACGGGCCTTCATGGGTGTTTTCGGTAATAACAACATGGAGGTATTGAATTCAAAAGTTATAGCTCCTGTAGAGTTATCTGTAGGCGATTCCGCAGAGCGATAAGTTTTTAAAGTGCGGGCTTCCAGGTTTATCGGGAAACTTTTAATGGTATCAATATAGGAACGGGTGTTATCAACTCCCGAAACTTTATATGCTTTTTTAACATTGTCTGTTAAGCCAATAGCGCTTATATCGCCATTGTAAAAGTCGGTAACATCAATAAGTACTCCTGTGCTGTCTTTGTTAAATGCTTTAATATCAAAAGAAGCTAATACAGCGTCGAGATTTGAGTTTTTAACAGATTGGTACATATCAGTAGTACTATCGGCCCTTATAGAATAGCTGGGTACACGTATGAAGATCTGTTTATCATGGCGCTCCCATTTCCAAACCTGGTCATTCAGCTCTTCGCCACCATATTGCTGACCAAAGGTTTTTAATCCGCCCGGAGTTTTAACGTAACGGGTAACCACCAGCATTTCGCGGTTGATCAGGGAGTCGGGAATTTCGTAATAATACTTACCATCAACCTTGTAGGTGTTAAAAAGACCGCTATCGGCCTTTGTTTTGGCGGTTATTATTTCGCTGAATTTTTTAATGCCTTCCTTTTTGGGTGCACCTGCCGTTGCGGTAGCTACAGTTGTTCCGCCCGGGCCTGATGTTGTTTTAAGGGTTAAGGTTTGGTTTGCTGTATGTTTTTTGGTAGCGCATGAGCTTGCTAAAACAGCAAAAATAAAAGCAGAGCCTCGTAAATAGCGGCCTGCAATAAGGTGTTTTTTCATTTATGTCAATACTTAATCAGTAAACTTAAATAAA
>Ga0105239_10008852_pt1 | contig 11396 bp, 10 predicted proteins | sample KBSC44metaG_FD_92761 | JGI IMG/M metagenome (GOLD analysis project Ga0105239, IMG submission 92761) | Corn rhizosphere microbial communities from Kellogg Biological Station, Michigan, USA - KBS C4-4 metaG | ecosystem: Host-associated > Plants > Roots > Rhizosphere > Soil | place: Michigan, USA...
GAGATCGTGATCTCGACGCGCCTGGTCGGCGGCTCGCGTGCTGCCACGACGAGCGAGTCTAGGAAGCGCCCCGGAGGGCACCCTGACGCGGCGAAGCTCTAGAGGCCTGATGCGGGTTGCAGGCACGCACGGATGGGGGCCTGCGCGCGGCGCATCGCCGTCCCCGCACGCACCTCCAACCCGCATCGAGCCTCTAGGCGACTGGAGCGCCCGAACGCGTGATGCGGACATCGCCGCTCACGGTGCGGATCCGCAGGTCGACCTGCTGCCCGCCACCGCCCGCGGGGGCGTCGGCCACGTCGAGGTCGGACGTCACCGACCCGCTGACCGACTGGGCGTCGATCCAGAGCGCGAGCCCGGGTCGCGTCGCGACCTGAACGTCGCCGGAGACGCAGCTCACTCGGCACGGGCCGCCGACGGACTCGAGCTCGACGTCGCCGGAGACGGTGTTCACGCCCACCGACGCAGGCGTCTCACCGATCCGCACGTCGCCCGAGACGGTGTTCACCGTCACGGCGCCGTTCGCGGAACGCACCGCGACGTCGCCGGACGCCGATTTCGTCGTCAGCGTGCCGGCAACGGCACCGGCGGTGAGGTCGCCGCTCGCGGTCGTGAAGCTGAGGTCGGCCGTGTCAGCGAGCATCGCGTCGCCCGACGCCGAGCGTGCGGCGACGTCGCCGAGCCGTCCCCGGACGTCGAGATCGGCGCTCTGGGTCTGAAGCTCGAGGTCGGCGCCCTCGGGGCAGCGGATCGTGACGAGGAGCTCGGGGCTGCGCCCGAGGAATCCGAGCCGCCCCTCGCGCTTGGGCACGCGCACGATGATCTCGTGGCGGCCTCCGCGCTCGACGCACTCGATCCGCGCCTCCTCGGCCGCCTGGGTCGAGGCGTCGTCGCCGCGCATCGGCGTGACGTCGACCTCGACCCGCGGCTCGTCCCAGGTGTTGACCGCGACCGTGCCGGCGGGGACGGTGAGGTCGAGCGCGACACGGCCCGGTGTCTCGAAGGACTGCACGGCGTCAGCGGGGGTTGCCGAGGCGCGGCGGGACGGAGGGTCGCGAGTCGATGCGGCCGTCACCGCGGCGCGGAGGCCGACGGCGCTCGACGGGGTCGGGATCGAAGGGTCCGAACAGGGCGAGCGAGAACATCTGGGCTCCTTTCCGTCAGCTCCGGGCGAAGCCCTGGAGCCGGTTCGACGATCGCCGCGCGGCGCGCGGCTCGAGGGTGCGGGCGAGCGCGCGGATGATCCAGGCGTTCGTGGAGACGGCCTCGCGGGCCGCGGCGACCTCGAGGCTCGTCTTGAGCCCCTGCGGGAGCCGCAGGGTCAGGCGGGCGCTCAGGTCGTCGCCGGGGGCCGGCGGCTCGTCGGGCGCCACGGGCTCGCCTACGAACACGAGCTCCGGGTCGCGCCCGGCGAGGCGAACCTCGACGTGGCCGTCTTCGAGCTGCGAGTTGAGCGAGAGTGCGGCCTCCGAGAGCAGGTCCATGAGGCGGAGGCGAAGTGCCGGCTCGATCGCGTCGGCGAGCCGCCGCCACTGCTCGACGGCCTCCTCGTCGCCGAGGGCAGCCACGACGCCCGTGAGGTCGCGCTTGATCGCATCGATGTGCAGCTCCATGACCGCAGTATGACATCATTTTGATGTCTGTCAAGTGCAGATGTGCGTCGAGATGCTGTCGGTGTCGCGGCGAGCGGTGCGTGAGGCCGCATGGAGGGGCGGAAAACCGTACGTGCCCGGGTGTTCTCCATCGTCTACGCTTGAGGTGCCCGGGGCGGCGGGACACGCCCTCGGCCACCTTTCCGCCCCGTGCCCACGGGGCGTTTCGCGTGACGATTCTCGCCCTCCGGGTGCGGGAGGAGCATCCCGTGACCAACGTCGATCCTGCCGACCTCACACTCTGGCCGACGATCCGGCACCTCTACCCGCTGTGGCGGGCCCAGTGGCGGCTGGTCGCGATCGGCCTCTCGTGCGCGCTCGTGTTCACGGTGCTCTCGCTCTCGATCCCGATCCTCGTGCAGCGGACGATCGACGACGCGATCGACGGGAACGATCATTCGCTCCTCGTCCCGTATCTCGCCGCGATCGTCGCGATCGCCACCGTGCGGTTCGGGGTCAACTTCACGCGGCGCTACGCCACGGCACGGATCGGTGTCACCGTCGAGGCGCGCCTGCGCTCGAAGCTCTACGACGCGTACCTGCGCTACCCGCGCGCGTTCTACGACCGCCACGCGACGGGCGAGGTCATCTCGCGCGCGACGAACGACATCTACCCCGTGCGCTACTTCATCGGCTGGGGCGTCGTGCAGGCGATCCAGAGCATGCTGATGCTCGTCGGCGCGACGATCGTCCTCTCGGTGGTCAACTGGCAGCTCGCGCTCACGGCCGCGGTCGCGATGCCCCCGATCGCGGTGCTCGCCTACTTCTTCGCCCACCGCGTGTTCCCGATCTCGCGCGAGGTCCAGCGGAGAAAGGGCCATCTCACCGAGGCCTCTGACGAGGCCGTCGTCGGGATCGAGATGGTGCAGGCGTTCGGTCGGGAGGACGACGTGCGCGATCGGTTCTCCGACCGCGCCGAAGCGGTCCGCCACGAGACGATGCGGCAGGCCTCGGTCGAGGCGCGCTTCCTGCCCGGCCTCGTGTTCCTCCCGACGCTCGGGATCGCCGCGGTGTTGCTGGTCGGCGGGCGCGAGGCGATCGCCGGCAACCTCACGATCGGGCAGTTCACGCTCTTCATCACTCTTCTCCTGCAGCTCGTCTGGCCGCTCGAGGCGCTCGGCTGGATCATCAACCTCGGGCAGCGCGCGACGGCCGCCGCTTCGCGAAGCTTCGCGTGGCTCGACGGCATCGAGTCGCTGCCCGAGCGCTCCGACCCCCTGCCGCTTCCCGACGGCCCCCTACCGGTCCGCTTCGAGGGTGTGCGGTTCTCGTACCCGACGGGAGGCGAGGTGCTCTCCGGCATCGACCTCGACGCCGCTCCCGGCGAGATCGTCGCCGTTTGCGGCGCCACCGGCGCCGGCAAGACGTCGCTCCTCCAGCTGCTTCCCCGCTTCTACGACCCGACCGAGGGCCGCGTGCTGGTCGGAGGCGTCGATGCGCGCGACGTCGGACTGGCGGAGCTCCGCGCTGGGGTCGCCGTCGTGACCCAGAAGCCTGTGCTCTTCTCGGTTCCACTGCGGGACAACCTGCTCGCCGCCAGGCCGGACGCCGACTGGAGCGATGTCCTCGATGCGTGCGAGGTCGCCGGTGTCGCGGACTTCGTGGACGACCTCCCGGACGGCTACGACACGCTGATCGGCGAGCGCGGCGTGAACCTCTCGGGCGGCCAGCGCCAGCGCGTCGCACTTGCGCGCGCGCTCATCGCCGGCTCTCGCGTGATCGTCCTCGACGACCCGATGTCGGCCGTCGACACCGAGACCGAGCGGCACCTGGTCGAGCACCTGCGTCCGGCCCTCGCGGGCCGCACGGTCCTCATCTCGGGCCAGCGCCTCTCGACCGTGCTCGTCGCCGACCGGGCGGTCGTGCTGCGCGACGGCCGGATCGTCGAGCAGGGGCTGCCCGACGAGCTGATCACGGCCGGTGGGCCCTTCGCGCAGCTGTTCGGCGAGGAGGCGCTCGCGGCATGAGGACGCGACGCACGGGGCTGTCGCGCCTCTGGCGCTACACGGAAGGGCGGCGGCGACGCCTCTCGGTCGTGCTCGCGCTCGCTGCGGTCTCGGCGGCCGCTCCGGTGGCCGGCTGGCACATCGTCGGCGACGCGATCGACAACGGCATCCGTGCGGCTGACGAGCAGCGGCTCGCGATCGACGTCGCCGGCTACGTCGCCGTCGGCGTCGTCGCGTGGCTCCTCGGGACCGCGACCTGGCTGATGCTCGCGGGCATCGGCCAGCGCATGGTGCTCGAGCTGCGCCGCGACCTGTTCGAGCACCTCACCTCGCTCTCGCTGCGGTACTTCTCCGAGCAGAAGGCCGGCTGGATCATCGCGCGCCTGACGAGCGATGTCGACGCGCTCTCGGACGTCCTCAACCAGGGCCTGACGACCCTCGTCGTCAACTCGCTCACCCTCGTCGCGGCCATCGGCGGGCTGTTCCTGCTCGATTGGCGCCTCGGCCTCGTCGCGCTGCTCGTCCTGCCGCCGGGGATCCTCATCACGCGGTGGTTCCAGCGGCGCTCCCACGCCGCGTTCTCGGACGTGCGGACGCGGATCGCGGCGGTCACCGCCCAGCTCGCCGAGTCCGTGGCGGGGATGGCGGTCATCCAGGCGTTCAACAGGGAGCGCGCGTTCCAGCGGGAGTTCGAGGGGCTGAACGAGGCCAACCGCATCTCCAACACGTACGCGCAGAAGCTCTCGTCCGTGTTCTTCCCGGCGATCGAGCTGCTCGGCGTCGTCGCGCAGGTCGCGGTGCTGTACGCCGGAGCGCGGATGATCGACGGCGGGGCGCTCGAGATCGGGACCCTGATCGCCGCGGTCGGGATGCTCTCGCTCGTCTTCCAGCCACTGCAGGAGCTCTCGGAGCTCTATGGGCAGGTCCAGGCGGCGAGCGCCGCGATGGGGAAGATCTCGACGGTGCTCGACGCCGAGCACGACATCGTCGACCGGCCGGGAGCACGCGACCTCGGGCGGATCGACGGGCGGCTCGACCTCGACGGCGTCGTCTTCGCGTACGGGGACGAGCCGGTGATCCACGGGCTCGATCTCGAGATTCCCGTGGGCGGCTGCATCGCGCTCGTCGGGGAATCGGGTGGCGGCAAGTCGACCACGGCGAAACTCGTCGCGCGGTTCTACGACCCGGGCAAGGGAGCTGTGCGGGTCGACGGAACCGACCTGCGGGACGTGCGCCTGCGCTCCTACCGACGCCAGCTCGGCGTCGTGCTGCAGGATCCGTTCCTGTTCAGCGGCACGATCGCCGACAACATCCGGTTCGGGCGACCCGACGCGACCGACGAGGAGATCGTCGCCGCCGCGCACGCGATCGGCGTCGACCGCGTCGCCGCTCGCTTCGAGGAGGGCCTCGACCACGTCGTGCGCGAGGGCGGCGCCGGGCTCTCCGCGGGCGAGCGCCAGCTGATCTCGATCGCACGGGCGCTCGTGGCGGATCCTCGCATCCTGATCCTCGACGAGGCGACCTCCAACATCGACCGACCGACGGAGGTGCTGATCGAGCGCGCGTTCGACACGCTGCTCGAGGGCCGGACGTCGATCATCATCGCGCATCGCCTGACGACGGTCCGCCGCGCGGACGAGATCCTCGTCATGGAGCGCGGCCGGATCACCCAGACCGGCACGTACGACGAGCTGATGGCGACCGAGGGCCCGTTCCGCCGCCTCGCGACGACGCTCCAGGGCGCCGCCGCCCGCCGCGTTGCCTGAGGCCCCCGCCGCAGGCGGGGATCAAGCGGCGGGAATCTGCTTCTCCGGATTCCCGCTTCGAGGGCAGGGTCAGAGCCGCCACAGGTCGTCGCGGATGATCGGCGTGGCCGAGCCGTCGGCGGCGAGGCCGTCGACCTCGACCTCGGGGCCGCCGACCATGAAGTCGGTGTGCACGCCCGAGACGTTGACGCCCAGCTCGAGCAGCGCCTCGGCGTCGAGCCCCTCCGCGCCGTCCACCGCAAAGGGCAACCCACTCCCGTACGCCAGGTGGCAGCTCGCGTTCTCGTCGAAGAGCGTGCTCCGGAAGACGAGCCCCGTGCCACGCACGCGCGAGGAGCCGTCGACGAGCGCGACCTCCCCGAGAAACGGCGCCTGCGCATCACGCTCGAGCTGCGTGCGGATGACGTCCGCGCCGTCGCCGTCGGCCTTCACGTCGACGATCCGCCCGCCCTCGAACGTGAGCTCGAGGCCTTCGACGAGAGCGGCGATCCCGGGAACGATGAGCGGATACGTCGACCGGACGACCCCCTCGGCGCGTCGCAGGTCCGGGGTCGTGAAGACCTCCTCCGTGGGCAGGTTCGGGATGTGCGCGATGCCGCTCTCGGTGGAGAACGTCGCGCAGCCCCAGCGTGACGCGTCGAGCAGCCCGACGACGAGTTCCGTGCCCGGCCCGCGGAAGCGAACCGCGTCGAAGCGGCGTTCGTTGAGCGCGTCCGCACGCTCCTTGAGGTTCGCGGCATGGAGTCGCCACGCCTCGACCGGGTCGTCCTCGTCCAGGCGCATCGTCGTCGCGACCGCGTCCCAGAGACGCTCGACGTCCGGCTCGCCGAGCACCGCCGTCGCCCAGCCCTCGTTCGGGGCCGGGACGATCACCCAGTTCACGAGCCGGCGGGTGACGAGCGGGAGGTAGATCGCGCGGATGTCGGACGGCTCGGCCTTCGCGACGAGCAGCGGATCGAGCCCCGAGAAGAGCTCGGGCTCCGGATCGCCCGCGAGCTGGATGATCGCGGGACGAGTCTCGTGCCAGGAGCGGACCCAGTCCAGGAGGTAGTCGGGACTGACCCCGAGCTGGTCCTCCGGCCCGAGCTCGATCGCCGCCTTGCGAAGATGGAGGTCGATCACGTAGGGAAGGACGCGGCGGGCGCCCGCCGCAAGCGCGGCACGCGTGACCGCGCGAGCGATCGGCACGTGCTCGACGAGGTACATGAGGATCACGTCCTGCCCCGGCTGGACGTTCGCGCCGGTCCGCACGACGAGGTCGGAGAACCGCTCGAGACGCTGCTCCGGGGTCACGACGCCGACCCTATACGGCCGACGTGGCTGCGGGATGCGCTCCGCGGAGCGCGGCGGTCACTCGCCCCAGTCGAAGTCGCGCGAGCGGCCCCAGAGGCCGTCGTCGAGGGCGGCGCCCTCCGCGGTCTCGTCCTCGCCGGGCCACGGCAGCGCGGGAGACGGCTCGGGAGCCTCGACTCCGTCGAGCGTCTCCTCGAGGCGCGCCTGCTCCTCGGACTTGAAGAGCGGGTGGTTCTCGAAGGGGTCCTCGACCGAGTACCGGTCGAGCGGCATGTTGCCGTCGAGGCCGGCATTTCGCTGCTTCAGGTCGAGGTGCTCCTGGATCGCGCGAGCGAGTGACGAGGGATCGTCTCCGGCTCCGCCGTCGAGGGTGAAGGGGTTCTCGGGAATGCTGGTTTCGACTGCCATCGGGTCTCCGTTACGTCGATCGGAACTGTCGCGGGCCACGCCGCAGTGTAGCCGCGCCCCCGGCGCGAACCGCGCAGCACGAAGAGGCGTGCGGGTCAGGCGTCGGCGCCGAACGCGGTCCGCACGATCCGGTCCTGCTCCACCTGATGGGCGGTCGGGTAGCCCTCGCTCGGGCTCGCCTTCCACGTGCGTCCCACGTAGTGCAGCCCGCGCGCGGTGCTGGCGCGGACCGTCTGCTCGAGACGGTGCCTGATCGAGCGCCAGGGGCCCATGTTCTGCGGCTCCTCCTGGGCCCACACGACCTCGTCGAGCCTCGGATAGCGCCGCAGCAGCGACTCGACCGCCTCGACGGGGAACGGGTAGAGCTGCTCGAGCCGTGCCACCGCCACGTGCTTCGCATCCTCGTGCAGGTCGTGCCCGACGATGTCGTAGTAGAGCTTCCCGGAGCACAGGACGAGCCGCTCGACCGTCTCCGGCTCGACCCGCGGGTCGTCGAGGACCGGCTGGAAGGTTCCCTCGGAGAGGTCCTCGAGGCTCGACGAGGCCTGCTTCAGGCGCAGCAGCCCCTTGGGCGTCATCACGACGAGCGGCCGGGCGACGACGTCGAGCGCCTGGCGCCGGAGGAGATGGAAGAACTGCGCCGCCGTCGTGCAGTTGGCGACGCGGATGTTGTCCTGGGCGCCGAGCTGGAGGAACCGCTCGAGCCGTGCGCTCGAGTGCTCCGGCCCGTTCCCCTCGTAGCCGTGCGGCAGGAGCAACGTCAGGCGACTCGTCTGGTTCCACTTCGACCGTCCGGCCACCATGAACTGGTCGATCACGATCTGGGCACCGTTGACGAAGTCGCCGAACTGGGCCTCCCAGAGCACGAGCGCGTCGGGGGCCGAGACGGAGTAGCCGTACTCGAAGCCGAGCGCCGCATACTCGGAAAGGGGCGAGTTGTAGACCTCGAACGACGCGTTCGCCCCGGGGAGATGCTGCATCGGGGTCGCGGTCTCGCCGGTCTCGGGGTCGTGGAGCACGAGATGACGGTGGGAGAACGTTCCGCGCTCGGTGTCCTGGCCGGACAGACGGATCGGGATTCCGTCCTCGAGGAGCGACGCGAAGGCGAGCCCCTCGCCCTGCCCCCAGTCGATCCCGCCGGTCTCGATCGTCTCCCGCCGTCGCTCGAGCTGACGCTCGAGCTTCGGGTTGACGCTGAAGCCTTCGGGGACGCGGAGGAGCGCCTCGTTGAGTGCCCGCAGCCGCTCCGCCGGGACGGCGGTCTCCACTGCGTCGCCGGTCCCCGTCAGGTGCGGCGGGTCCGGCGGGGGCGCAGGGGGCTCGGCGATGGATGCGCGCAGCCGGTCGTGTGCGCTTCTGAGCGTGGCGACGACCTCGTCGACGATCGCGTCGGCCTCGTCCGAGGTGAGAACGCCTTGCTCCGCGAGCCGGGCGGCGTACGTCTCCCGGACGGTCGGCTGCGCGTGGATCCGCTCGACCATGAGCGGCTGCGTGTACGCCGCCTCGTCCTGCTCGTTGTGCCCGAACCGGCGGTACCCGACGAGGTCGATCACGAAGTCGTGGCCGAACTCGGCTCGGTACGCGAGCGCCAGGTGGACCGCCCCGAGCGCCGCCTCGGGGTCGTCGGCGTTGACGTGGACGATCGGGATGTCGAAGCCCTTGGCGAGGTCGCTCGAATAGCGCGTGGAGCGGCTCTCCGCCGGGTCGGTCGTGAACCCCACCTGGTTGTTCGTGATCAGATGGAGCGTCCCGCCCGTCGAGTAGCCGGCGAGGCTCTGCAAATTCAGCGTCTCGGCGACGACGCCCTGACCGGGGAACGCGGCGTCGCCGTGGATCAGGATCGGCAGCGCGACGGTCGGGTCGTGGAGGCCCGCGCCGGTCGAGCGATCGGTCTGCTCCGCGCGCGTCCAGCCTTCGACGACGGGATTGACGGCCTCGAGGTGGCTCGGGTTCGGCGCGATCGTGACCTCTATCTCCCCCGCACGCGTGACGCGCGTCCCCGACGCAGGGAGGTGGTACTTGACGTCGCCGCTGCCTCCCTCCGGGTCGACCACGAGCGCGTCGTACGAGCGTTCGCCCTCGAACTCCCGCAGGATCGACTCGTACGACCGCCCGACGGTGTGCACGAGGGCGTTCAGGCGCCCGCGGTGTGCCATCCCGAGCACGACCTCGTGCGCGCCGGCCTCGGCTCCGAGCTCGATCGCCTCGTCGAGCATCGGGATCAGCACGTCGAGCCCTTCGAGGGAGAACTGCTTCTGGCCGAGGAACGACCGGCGCAGGTACTGCTCCAAGCCCTCGACCTGCGTCAGCCGCCGGAGCAACCGGATCCGCTCGTCGGGCCCGAGTGCGACGCGGAAGCGCCCGGACTCGATCGCCTTGCGGAGCCAGACGCGCTCGGCGTGGTCGGAGATGTGCTCGATCTCGTAGGCGCTCGAGCCGGTGTAGACCTCGCGAAGCCGCGGGAGGGCGTCTCGCAGCGTCTCGCCGGGCACGGAGAGGCGGAGCAGGCTGGCCGGGATGCGCGCCTGCAACTCCGGCGTGAGCGGCGGGACGAGCCGCGTCTCGTCGAGCGCCGGGTCGCCCATCGGCTCCGAGCCGAGCGGGTCGAGCCGGGCGGCGAGGTGGCCGTGCATGCGGTACGCCTTGACGAGAGCCATCGCGGCGGCGACGCCCGCGAGAAGCTCGGCGTCGGGAGCTTCGGCCTCGGTGGGCGCGGCCTCCGGGGCGGCCTCCGGGGCGGCGTCGACGGGCGGCGCATCAGGGGCCGGAACGGACGGCGCGAATGCAGGGGCGGAAAGGCCGTTTCCGCGCCGGTCGACGGCCTGGCCGTCCGCCTCGAACAGCGCTCGCCACTCCGGTGGCACGCTCGCCGGCGCATCCAGGTAGTCGGCCAGGAGCTGCGCGACGTAGGCCGCGTTCGGACCGGTCAGATCGGTCGCTCCCATCGTCGTGTGTTGTAGCAGCGGCTACCGCTGCCACCCGACGCGCGGGCCTCCTAGAACAGCGGGCCGTCGGTGACGATTGCGACCGTCATGCCGATCACCCACGCGACGCCCGCGAACATGGCTGCCTTGAGCGCGAGGCTCTGGTACCGGGCGCTCATCCGCGCACCGACGAGCGCGAGCAGCATCGCCACGGGCGAGAGCCGCGCCGGATGCGCGTCGAGCTGGAGCAGCAGCCCGAAGCCCATCGCGATGCCCGACAGGACGATCGAGGCGACGGCGAGGAGCCCGCCGATCGTGTCGGCCGACGACGACCGCTCGGGCCGCGTCTCGTCGAGCGTCGTCACGAGCGGACCGCCGTGCGGGTCTGACGCGGCCGGGTCGGGCCGCGGGGCCGCGTTCCGCGCCGGTCGTCGGAGCGGCGGCTGTCGCGCGGGTCACGCGTCCGGCCGGGCGGAACAGGCGGCGACACGGGGGTGTCGGGCACGCGCGCGGACACCGTCGGCTGCTCGTCGCGCGGCTCCGCCCGGATCGCCCACCACACGACCATGCAGAGGTAGACGAGAGGGATCTTGAGCAGGACGAGCATGAAGACGACCTCCCAGACCATGCGCTTCGAGTCTACGCACTCGAGAACCCTCGGCGCCAACCCTGGGCGTGGGCTCGACGAGAAACTCACGGCAGGGCTTCCAGAGCCCGGGTCGAAGGTGTGGGCTTACACCGCCCTTACGCGGCAGGGCTACCGTGCCCGCGTTCCGAACCCGCTCAAGGAGGTTCTCGTGCGATTCATCGTCCGCCTGCTCGTCCTCGCGTGTCTCGCAGCCACCGTCCTCGCCCCTGCCGCTGCCGGTGCCGACCGCATGTGGGTCGGCTTCCACGACGACCCGATGTTCCGCTGGGACGGCACCCGCCTGGACGCTCTCGACCGGGCTCGCTCGAACAACGCGTCGATCCTGCGGACGATCGTCGACTGGTCCAAGGTCGCGCCGGATCGCCCGGCCGAGGCGACCGACCCCTTCGACCCCGCCTACCAGTTCGGCGACGTCGACGAGTTCGTGCGGAACGCGCAGCAGCGCGGCCTCGAGGTGCTCATCACGTTGTGGGGCACGCCCGGGTGGGCCAACGGCGGGCAGAAGCCGCAGGCCATGCCGAGCAACCTGGCCGACTTCCAGAACTTCGCCCGCGCGGTGGCATCCCGGTACTCGGGCCGCTATGCCGGGTACCCGTACGTGCGTTTCTTCACGATCTGGAACGAGTCCAATCTGGCGACGTTCCTCGTCCCGCAATTCACCGCAAGCGGCAAGATCGTCAGCCCGGCGAACTACGCGAAGCTCGCCCGATCCGGGATCGCCGGCATCAAGGCGGGCAATCGAAGCGCGCTCGTCGCGA
>Ga0105239_10008853_pt1 | contig 11394 bp, 4 predicted proteins | sample KBSC44metaG_FD_92761 | JGI IMG/M metagenome (GOLD analysis project Ga0105239, IMG submission 92761) | Corn rhizosphere microbial communities from Kellogg Biological Station, Michigan, USA - KBS C4-4 metaG | ecosystem: Host-associated > Plants > Roots > Rhizosphere > Soil | place: Michigan, USA...
CATACGGTATAGGTATCGTCGCCTACCGTCTGCGCTTTTCCCCGAAGAACCAGTTGGTCAGGTTCCCATACGTTCTCCAGTACGGAAAACGATCCCGAGATATGACGCGAGTTCCCGACGAGCTGAGGATGTCCCTCCAGGCGATGAATTGCTAGTACCCGTGTGTCGTGCGGCGCCACTTCGAGGGTCAGACTCTGTTCGAAGACGCCCGCCAGCGCCTGATTCCAGAAGTCGAAAGCTACATACCGCGAAGCGGGGTCGAGCTTCAGCTTCGCCGCGAGATCGACGTTGTGCATGACAGGCGTGCTTCGCCAATTCGTAATTCCCATCAGGTCGTACCGCCCGGCGACTTCATTCACTTTCAGGTCGAGGATCTCAGGATAGTTGTGAATATAGAAGTCGGGCCGCTCATGCCGGAACGTATCCCAATTGTTGTCATTGCCGCGGCTGAACAGGTCAACCGGCATCACCGGCAGGGTGGGCATCGTCACTTTAAGAAGTTGGACGCGCGACTCAGGCAGTTCCGTCATCACGCTGGCCAGCGGATAGACGACGCCCGTCATCGCCACATAGCTCACGAGCGTACGCGCCTCAGCATCACTGACGCCAAAGCCTGTCATGGGGTCTTCGCGGCTCTTCTCGGTCTCCACCACAATCGGCGGGCGCTTCGTCTTCGCTTCTTCCACGCTCATCGGCTCGCCTAGTTCAAGGCCTTCGCCAGGCATGACGTAAACCAACAGATGGTTGAGAAACAAGTTCGATGCGATTGAGCTGAACAACGGGTACATTCCCTGCCAATTGTTATAGAGGTCATCGCCGTTGAAATAGGAGTCGACAAATCCGATGCTGTTCAGCGGAGTTCCGGCGGGACACGACTCGATAAAGCGATCCGGCCCGATCGTGTCTCGGATCAGCTTCACCCTTTCGCGGTAATTCTGCAGCAGGTCCGCCTTCGGATCGTGAAGCCGGCTCACGTCCACCGTAGGCGCGTACTTAGGCAGTGCGTGTTCGCCGTCGAATTTGTAGTAATCGAATCCCCATCCGTCAAGCACGCTGAACTCATGCCGCAGCCAGTCAAAAGTGGCTGGATTAGTCTGGTCGAGCGCGGGGGTAGAGTAGTCCAGGATGACGTTTCCCTTTTTGTCGTAGAGATAACGCTCCGGGTGATGTTTCAATGCGCCGGCATACGAATTCGGAACCAGCCACACTCCCGCCTTTAGTCCACGGTCGTGAATGTACTTTGTGAGCCATGCCGCCCCGTGCGGAAACTTCCCACGATCCCAGTTTTCAATCCAATAGTGTTCATCCTTCAGCCCACGATCATATCCATCGTCCAGTTCAACGTACTCAAATCCGTATGGCTTCAGGTGTGTTCCCAGCCAGTCTGCATTGCTCGTGATGTCTTGCTCGCGCACGGCCTCGTAGTAGCTCGTCCAGCTCGACCAGACAATCGGAGCGGTCGGAAAGTGGGTGTCGTTGTACTTGCTGTAGTACGGTACACCGAGCTGCCGGGTATAGTAATCGTTCTCAATCCGGATGAGTGCATTGCCAGGCACCGGCAGCGTTACTTTCACCACGTCCCGCCTGCTGTCCGGGCGATGCAAGTCAACGTCTTCAGGAAAATCGATAGCCGTGTCTGTTTTCCTATCGAAGAGGCTGTGAAACCCTGTTCCCTCAAGCTGGCCGAGACGAACGTACATGACGTCGGGATTTTTGCGTGGAAGAAACGATGGATTGGTCGTGTAACTGCCACCGTATCCTCCGTGCACTTCGCCTGTTCCCGACCAGGTCACAGGCGTGCCTTCCCGATCAATGAGCCGTGCGAATATTCGGTCTGCGTTGGACGGCGCATCCGCCGTAATCACGCTGCGATAGTCAGTCGAAGCAATCTGCAGTGCATGTTCCGAGGCACTCAGCTTCCAAGCCATTTGTGGACGGCTGGTGCGGATTTCAACGAAGTCCTTCCCGGTAGTTATCGCCCAGCCGGTCACCGCCTGTAACTTGCCCCCATCGTGTATCCAAAGACGACCCGTCTCAAGCAGAGTTCCAAGGTTCCTACTCTCGAAGGCGAACGTCTCCGTAGCGTTGTCAGCCGCGATAGCCCAGTCACCCACACTCACTCGCACCGGACTGCCGGTAGCACTGCCGCAGAAGCCTGCGGCCAGCAGAACAGCAACCGAAAGACCTCTCGCAACGTTCACGAACTCTCCTCTCGCTGCACGCCAAGGCTGACGGCCCGGCGAGACTTCGCAGCTTGCCCCCGAATTCTAGCAACAGAGGAGCTAGCCGAGCAGTATCGAGGACTTGGAGAACATGCGAGACACAGGTTCCTTCAGATGAGGGTCGATGTAACGCAGAGGATAGCGAGGCGTTAAACACGCCTGTCGCAGCAAGCGCAAACATCAGAGCGGCTGCAGCAATGATCGAGAAGTGTGGTGTTCGAAATCGCGGACGGCACCCGGGCGAGCAAAGCTGGCAAGGTACCGTTCTGAGCCTCCACAAGGGACATACGCGGGGTGCACACCATTGCCGCGGCGTGTGCTCCAAGCAGACGCACACCGGTGGAGTTGAAAACACTACAACGAGAAGAGAAGACGCTGGCTCGTCTCGGTGCAGAGGAGAGCCTCTCCTCGGCGCTGGTTTTCAAGCTCGAAAGCGGTTCGCAAACGCAAAGATCTTGTTGGGTAAAGCGCTCGTCAAAAACCAATTGACAATGGAACTTGGCCGGACTTAGCATCGCTGCCATTCTAGGGTGACAGCGTTTACTCTCGCGCTCGATTCGAAACTAAACGTCCCTTCTGCAGTGCTTTACGTTTTACTATCGGTTTGCGATTCCGAAATTTCTCTCGTTCGGAATTTAGTTTGTTTCCGACACTGTTCTACCCGTCAGCGGTTTTGATTGACTCAAGGCTGATATTGACTCAAGGCTGATTTCTGCGAAGCCCTGAATTCGGCGAGTGAAGCGCCGGCTCCGTAAACACCGGCAGCGCGGCTTCACTCGAGGGGCGAGGCACCGCTCGTTACGCATGACCAAATATGAGTTCTCGCTCAGAGGGCTCGAATCCGAACTGGAGAGGCTATGACAAACAGGACTACTGTCGTGCGACGCTATTTCTTGCTGACGTTTCTCGGGATCCTGCTGTTCGCCGGATCTCACAAGAGCCGGGGGCAAGATACCAACGCCTCTCTAAGTGGAACAGTCACGGATCCCAGCAATGCCGCGATACCAGGCGCAAAGCTGACGCTCACAAACGAGGCGACAGGATTCCAGTCGAACTTCGTATCGGATTCTGAGGGCGCATATAGCTTCCGGAATCTCACGCCAGGCAATTACACACTCGAACTGGCTGCGAACGGTTTCAAGTCGACAACTCAGAAGGGCATTCAACTCGCGGTGAACCAGTCCGCCCGACTTGACCTCCATCTTGCGGTTGGAAAAACAAATGAGACGGTCACCGTAGTCGGGGATGCCTCGCTGATCAATTATGAAAACCCGACTTTGGAGGGTGGTGTTTCCCCCGAGGTGCTCCAGAGTTTCCCGTTGACAGTGAACGGCGCTCCTCGATCGTCAGTGGCGGTCGCTATTATGATGCCCGGAGTCACCACAGCCGGTAGCGGGAACGCATTCAATGCTCGCATCAATGGCGGTCTTGTGACAGGCGATGAGGCCATCGTCGACGGCGCAACGGCTATCGAAGGCTTCATGAACCAGAGCGGCATGGTCAGCCTGCAGACCGACTTTGGCATGTCGCCTGACATTACAAGCGAGGTCAAAGTCCTTACCTCCAACTACGACGCGCAATATGGCGACTCCACCTCAGGGCAGTTGATTATCTCCACGAAGAGCGGTGGCGAGCAGTTTCATGGCGCAGGTTACGAATACCTCCGAAACGATATGTTCAACGCATTTGTATACGGCGTGGATCCTGGCACTAAAAAGCCTGCCGATAAGGAAAACGATTATGGAGCGAACATCGGGGGGCCAATTCTACTGCCGAAGCTTCACGGCGCGAGCTCTTGGGCGAAAGGCTACTTCTACTTCAATTGGGAGGGCTTCAAGGACCACGGTAGCTCGACCTCGTCCACGTTATCCATAGCTTCGGTGAAAGCCCGGGCAGGCGATTTCAGCGGTGTAAGCAGCCAGTTGTACTACCCAAACGATCCGGGGAAGTACGGCGTAGACGCTGGCAAGCCGATCGCCTTCAATGGTCAAAAAAATCAAATCAACCCTGCGTATCAGGATCCGGTCTCAAAGGGATTCATGGACAAGCTCCCGACGCCGACCAACGACGGAGAAGCAAACAACTATTTCGTACCAAGGTCCGGACAAGGCTCGCTGACTAACAGTGAGAATGTTTACTTCTGGCGCGCTGACTTCAACCTGGGCAAGAACGATCACCTCTACTACACATACTGGTGGCAGTATGCAGGCGTGAACACGCAAAGCGATCTACCGGTTGATCTTTCAACGGCCAGTCCCGCGAATCCGGAGAATGCTCCGATTCAGCGCTTAAATTGGGAGCACACGTTCTCTAGCGTAATGACCAATCACTTGACGTTGGGCTATCTAAACCGCAACGAAGGGTACTACGCTCTCAATGGCCAAGCCGACCTACCTAGAGTACCGGGCGTGGCAGACGCCACATTCAATCCGCAGATGAATATCAGCGGGTTTAGCCAGCTTGGAAACAGCGGCGTTCCTGATTCCACTCTGGATAAAACGACGCGCGGAACATATGCTCTCAACGAAGTTCTGACGCGCGTAATGGGTCGGCATACGGTAAAGGCCGGCGTTGAATGGCGTCTAGCGGGGACTGCCATCCACCTGGGAGGAAATCAGGGCGGCACGTTTTCCTTCAATGCAGATACGACTGGAAACGTCAACTGTCCGGGCGGCAGCTGCCCTGGTGATGCGATGGCCAGCTTCTATCTTGGCGCCGTTGGAAATGCAAACGTCAGCTTCTACAACGTGAAGGCAGAATATCCGCGTCAAGTGGCCTGGGCGGCCCACGGTGGAGATTCCTGGCGCGTGACTCCCAAGCTCACTCTGAACTACAGCCTTCGCTGGGATTACATCGCTCCCTTCAAGGAAAAATTCAACAACCTGTCATTCATGGACCCACTCGGGCCGAATCCGGGCGCTGGAGGCTTGCCTGGCCGTCTCGCTTTTGCAGGCAAAAAATGGGGCGATGCCAGCTATGGGGCGGAGTTTCCAGAGAAGCCGTTCAAAAATGCGCTTGCTCCACGGGTTGGTTTTGCCTACACGCTGAATGAGAAGACCGTGGTGCGGGCCGGTTACGGGATCTACTACGGTCAGGCATTCTATCCGGGTTGGGACGGCGGGATGAGTCTTGAAGGATTCAACAAGACTGTCAACATCAACGAAGTCGTCACCGGCATAAATGCGGTTCCGGTGATTTATCTCCAATCCGGTCTGAGCCAAACGCAAGTGGGTGATACGCAGCATATCGCATCTGACTTCGAGAACGGACAGTCACCAGCGAAGTACCGGCCGATTGATGGCAACAAGAGGCCCTACTCGCAGCAGTGGAATCTCACGATTGAGCGACAGCTGCCCAGTAACTTCTATGCTGCAGTTTCCTATGTTGGCACAAAGGGTACGCACCTACCGTCAGCCATGAGCCCGCTGAATGTACTTAATCCACTCAACCCAGGGATCGCGGCCATTGGAGAGGACCTCGCGGTCGACTACAACTCGCCGGACGGCCCAGCGACGTTTTTGGCGCATGGCGTGAATATTCCTTATGCTGGGTGGGATTCACAACTGAACCCGGCGAACGGCGCAGCCTGCCCGGCAACGATTGCTCAGGCCCTGCTGCCTTACCCGCAATACTGCGGAGTGATTGCGGGACAGAATGAACAGCATGCAACATCGCAGTATCAGTCGATCCAAGGACGGCTGGAGCGCCATCTTACGAGTGGTCTGTACGTACTCGGTTCGATCACAGTCGCAAAGCTGTATACAGATGCCTCTGACACAACACAATCAACCAATGACACCTACACTGGAAACCAGGGCAACAATGGGCAGTTCTCGCCGTTCAACCTATTTCCTCGCGCCTGGGCTATTGCACCCGACAATGTTCCTGTGACAGCGCAGATCGCAGTGGTATACGAACTGCCGTTCGGCCGAGACAAGCGCTGGTCCAACTCCGGCGGAATATCCAATGCAATCCTAGGCGGATGGCAAGTGAGTCCGTTGTGGCGCTATGAGTATGGAACTCCATTCTCGTTCTATGCCTCTTCATGCAAGACCTCCCAACTCGTGCCGCAGTTCCGAGAGGGCTGTGTACCCGGATTCAAACCGGGGGTAGAGGTGCAGCCGCACGGGCGCAACGGATTTGATCCGTCAAAGGGAGGCACTTACTTCAATCTCAATGCCTTCGAAACCGACTTCAGTGCGTTCGGTTACACCGGCACGGGAAAAGCCGTGACCACTGTTTACGGGCCCAGCTACAAGGACTTGGACATGTCCTTTACCAAGAACACGAGAATCGCGGAAAAGGTCAACTTTCGATTTGAAGCTAATTTCTTCAACGCATTTAACAACCACTACTTCCTTGCGACGCAGGGCGGCAACTACGGCGGTCCTTCCGTGGCCTTCGAGACAGACGTAACCAGCACCAGCACTCCGTTTGGAGCATGGACACACTCCGTGACTCCGCCGCGGACAATTCAGTTTGCGGGACGTATCGAATTCTAACTTGGCATAAGGCATCCCGCGTCATGCCGGTCATCTCATCGGTGGCGCTTACTCGTTGGCCGTGGGTGGATTCGAAGGGGGTCGCAGACCTAGGTAGATCTTTACTTCTTCGCGGGCGGCTTTCTCCTGCCCGAGCTTATGGTAAAGCCGAGCCATTGCCATGTGGGGCGCGGGGTAGGTCGGATCGAGCCGAGCGGCTTCCTTCAACTCTGCCAGCGCACTTTCAGACTCGCCATTGTCTTCGAGAACGGTGCCAAGTTGGAAATGCGCTTTAGCGAATCCAGGATCAAGACGAAGCGCCTCTCGCAGGTCCTTTTCGGCTTCAACAGCCTGATTAAGGAATTGTTCCGTTATACCGAGGTTCAGATATGGCCAGGGAGAAGGATGCCCGGATTCGCGATCAAGTTCGATGGCCCTTTTGAAATTCTGGACGGCAAGACCGTTCTGATTTTCGTAAAAGTAGCAAAGGGCGAGATTGTCGAAGGCGCGAGCCATTCTGGGATCGAGCTCTATTGCTTGTCGAAAGTTGCCGATAGCCTGGCTGTAAAAGTGTTCGTCATAATCGAGCCTCCCGAGCCAATAAGGATAGATGGCATCATTCACATTTTCCCGGGCCAGATCCCTGAGTTCGCTCCGCGCCCAATCAGGCCGGGCAAGGCGTATGTACGCCATTGCGAGCGAGAATCGGAGCTTAGTATTCAGGGGAGTTATGGATTGGGCCTTCTTCCAGGCGACGGCTGCGTTGAGATAATCGTGGCTGATAAAGTAAACGCTGCCTATATAGGCGAGCAGTCTCCCGGTTCGGGGCGAATGAGGGTCGCGATCGATCTCAGCCAGCAGCAGTTTCTCCGCGCGAACGTAATCGTGCACGTTCATCGCTTTCTGCAGATCCGCCGCGGTCGCGCTGCTCAGTTCCAGCGGCCCAGGGGCTTCAGGTCTCGGCTGCGCTTCGTCGGTTGCTGTCTGGGACAGCAAAGGGAGGGAGAACTGCAATGCAAATAGCACCAGGATTGGCACGACTAGCAGGCTGAATTTCCCTCGGCTCATGGAGAATAGTCTAGAGCACATGCTTCATTCGTTCATATCCATGCGTAAACGGATTCGGGTCGTCCAAGCACTCATTGGAATTTGTGGAATTGCATGCTCGTTACACTCAGGATTCGTTATGGAGCTTTACGCACAAGGTGCTCCATATCAGCAAGCCATTCTGTCAATTCAGAGACAAATCGAGGCTGGAGATCTGGACGGTGCACGCAGACTTGCCGGTGATGCCTCAGCCAGATATCCGCACGACGGCGGCATCGAGAACCTGATCGGAGTGATTGAGATTCAGCAGGGCCACACTGCTGAAGCAATTCAAGAGTTCTCCGATGCGATTGAACACGCGCCCCGACTGGTCAGCGCCTATCTCAATCTCAGCCGGATCGAGATGCAAAGTTCAGCGGCTAATCCGAAAATACGCAATTCTGCATTGCGGCATAGCTTGAAAGCGGCTCAGCTTGAACCCGCAAGTGATGAAGCGCATTACAATCTAGCGAATATCTACCTTTGGCGAAAGCAGTATCAGCTTTCCATCTCGCAACTGGAAAAGTTGAGTCCCGCCTCCCGGAAGCAGGTTGGAGCGGAAGCTTTGCTGTGCGCGGATACTGCATGGCTCGGTAAGCGTGATGAGACAGAGATCGCGGTAGGCGAACTCGCCGGTAATCCTGACGTTACAGAAGATGATGCAAATATCTGCCTGCCGGCTCTCAAGCAGGCCCGGCGTGCCGATCTCATCGAGCAACTTTTCCGTCAAGTGGGCGATCACGGAAAACTTTCAACAGAAAGCATGCGAACACTTGGGTTAGCTCTGGAGGCAAACGGGAAGCTAAAGGATGCGCGCACCACGCTTGAAAGTGCTTTCCAGTCAAACAATCAATCGGTGCTGATTTTGCAGGATCTTGCCCGTGTCGCAAGAGCCGCGAAGGACAACGAAGGCGCACTTGGCTATCTTGCCCACGCCCGCGACCTCGCTCCGAACGATCCGAAGCTGCCGTATGACTTTGCCGCTGTCTGCCTACGCCTGCACTTGCTTGGAGAAGCTCGTAAGGCTCTGGAAGACGCGGTACGAATTGCGCCGAACAATCCAGACAGCAACTTCGCTCTAGGCCTTGTGGTTTCGTATTCCGCAGATCCGACCCAGGCACTACAGTATTTGAATCGGTTCCACCAGATGCGGCCCAAAGATCCTGAGGGTCTCCTTGCTCTGGGCAGAGCAAACTACGCTGCGAAGGATTACGACAGAGCAGCGGAGTGGCTGAAGCAGGCTACCGTCAGCCCGCAGACGTCGGCAGAGGCGCGTCTCTACTTGGGTCGCATCGCTCGCCAGGAAGGACACCTCGAAGAGGCGCTTGTCGAGTTAAACAGGTCACTTGCGCTGAATCCAAAACAGGCTGACGCACTCTCTGAGCTTGGCCAAATCAACTTGTTGCAAAGGAATTTCAAGCAGGCCTATGAACGATTTCAGGCGGCTTTAAGTGTGGAACCGGAAAATTACACGGCTAACTTTGGATTGCTGCAACTCTATGCGCGCACCGGCGATCAACGCCGCGAAGCCCAATCGAAACGCTTCGACGCACTCAAGGACGAAAAAGAGCAGCAAGAACGGGAGATGATGCGCGCTATTGAAATTCGGCGCGACAACCGCTCTGATTCTGAGCGACAAAACACGTCTGAATCTCCGGATCGCCAATGAACCTTTGTCCCATAGTCGCAAGTCTCTGGCGCTTAGAAATCCTGATATTTAGCACAAGTATTGCGAAAGGGAAGATGGGTGTCTACAAACGGGCATCTCGCCAGCTTTCTTTCCCCCGGGTGTTCTCCGCCGAATCGCTGGACACTGGCCGGCTTCCCAATACCGATTTGGGTTCGGTGAGCGATTTGGCATTGGGCGCTCATCTCAAGCTGGTGTCTCTGCCTACATAATGCAGGGCTGGGCTCGGTCCTCGCCAAGGATCGCGTCCAGTGTCGTGACGAACAGTTCGGTGTCGGTATCCGAAAAGATCAACGGGGGCCGAAGCTTGATTACGTTGTGATGGGGACCATCTGTACCTGTAAGCACTCCGTGCTCCCGGAGACGGTTACAGATATAGGAGGCCTGCATGGTTGCTGGTTCTCGGGTTGCCCGGTCCTGCACCATATCCAAGCCCAGAAACAGCCCGGAGCCACGCACATCCCCAACCAGGGGGTGTCGCTCTTGAAGCTCTTTCAGTCTGCGGAGCATATCGTTACCAACGCGAAGAGCATTTCCCTGTAATTGCTCTTCTTCGAGGACGTCCAATACCGCCAACCCCGCGGCGCATGACACTGGATTGCCACCAAATGTACTGAAGAACTCCATTCCGTTATCGAAGGAGGCGGCAATTTCCGAGGTAGTGATCACCGCTGCTAGCGGGAAAGCATTTCCGATAGGCTTCCCGAGCACCACGATGTCGGGAACTACTCCTTGGGTTTCAAAACCCCAGAAATGAGTGCCAAGCCGCCCGAAACCGACTTGCACTTCGTCTGCAATGCACACACCGCCGGCAGCGCGAACATGACGATAGACCTCCGCAAGATACCCTGAAGGAAAAACAATCTGGCCGCCCACACTGGGCATGGTTTCCGCGATGAATGCGGCAGCTCCTCGGCCTTCCAACCGGAGACAATGCAGTATCTCCTCCACATGGGCGGCATATCTGACCGCAAGGTCGCGTTCTCCCCTTCGATAGAGGCCGCGATAATCGTCAGCAATAGGAGCCACATGAACCCATGATTTACGGCCCTTGCCGCCGGGTCCATTGAACTTATAAGGGCTGATGTCAACCAGCGTGTTCGTGTGGCCGTGATAGGCGTGCTCCAGAACAATGACATCGTCGAAGTTCGTGTGCGTTCGCGCCAGCCGGATGGCAAGCTCGTTGGCCTCGCTGCCGGAGTTAACGAAATAGCAAACCCTGAGTGCCTCAGGCAATTTCCGCGTCAGACCTTCTGCATAGCGAACTACATTGTCGTGCAGATAACGAGTATTCGTATTGAGGAGGCCTAACTGGTTGCGCACTGCGTCCACGACCTTCGGGTGACTGTGACCTACCAGCGGCACGTTGTTATAAACGTCCAGGTAAGCCCGGCCTGTATCGTCGTACAGGTACTGCCGCCATCCGCGCACGATCTTCAATGGACGATGGTAGGAAAGGCTGAGATTATGCCCCATCAGCGAACGTCTTTCAAGCAGGGTGTCGGTTGAGCTCCGATCCTGCGGAGGGAAGTTCGTAGAAGGAATGCCAAGCAGCAAATTGGGATCCGGGCACAGATCGGTCCAAATCGCGCGCTCCGATGCACGAGCTACTCCGGGAAACCTTTCATTCAGCTCCAGCAAGTCCGCAATGATCTGGAAGTGCAAATGGGGCGGCCAACCCCCGTTTTCGGCGGTGCTGCCGATCTTTGCGAAAGCCTCGCCCCTGCTTACAGGCTGGCCAACGAAGAGCTTCGCGATGCTTTCCCTCGACAAGTGGCCATAGAGAGTGAAGAACTCCGATGCTTCAGGAGTCAGGTGCTTCAGAATTACGATGGGCCCGTAGTCGAGCGGAGCGGGATTATCGGCGATGATGTGCACGTTGCCGTCCAGCGGCGCGCGGACGTCGGAGCCCCTGTCC
>Ga0105239_10008856_pt1 | contig 11391 bp, 13 predicted proteins | sample KBSC44metaG_FD_92761 | JGI IMG/M metagenome (GOLD analysis project Ga0105239, IMG submission 92761) | Corn rhizosphere microbial communities from Kellogg Biological Station, Michigan, USA - KBS C4-4 metaG | ecosystem: Host-associated > Plants > Roots > Rhizosphere > Soil | place: Michigan, USA...
CCTGGTGTTGGCGTTCGCACCGGCATCCAACAGGATCGCTGCTACGTCAGTGTGCTCCAACCACATCGCAAGATTCAGAGGCGTGTTGCCTTCATTGTCTCTTGTTTCCAGATTAGCGCCGTGCCTCAGCAGCAAGCGCACCGTGTCCGCGTCGCCTGCGGACGCCGCATTGCTGAGCGGCGTGCGACCGAGGCCGGATCGAGTCTCGATGGCTGCATGATGCGAGAGGAGTGCTTCCATCGCCGCCCCGTTTCTCGCTGCGTATTGGAGTGGGGTGTTGCCGTGGTGATCCACTGCCTCGATGTGGGAGCCGCTTTGCAGGAAAGCGTCGATTGCATCCGGAGTTCCAGAGGACGCGGCGACGTGCAACGGCGTAGCTCCGTCGTTGTCCTTTGCTTCGACAAGGGCTCCGTTTTTCACCAGGAGCTGAATTGCGACAGCTTGTCCGTTGAATGCGGCGTAGTGGAGTGGAGTCCATCCGCGAGAGTCGCGACAGTTGACCGTGGCGGTGGTCTCTTGAAGCATTGCCTGCAAATCTGATGATTGACCGCTAGCAGCTGCATGTTCCAAGGCCTGACATGCACCTGTGGCGACTCCCGGAGTCAACGATTGGGATTCTTGGGACGGGCCGGTTGTGCCCGGCTTGGGGGACTCAGACGGCTGCAGGGACAGGTCCCACGGGATGCGGTTCCATGAACTTGCTGGGTCGCTCACCAGGCTCTGATACCTGGCTCGCATCTCCTGACCGTTGATTCTGGTCTGCCGCAATGACCAGAACTCTCGGCCAACGATATAGTTCTCTCCGAATTCCTTCCATGAGCCGAACGTCTGCTGGAGAATCTGGGCTGCATGCATCGCACGTGGCCAGCCTTCGTCCTCCGAGATGTATCCGGCGGCTACGCCCCAGCGGCACAGGTTGATGTAGCGGGCGTAGTCCCAGGCTGTGATGCTTTGCGAGCCGAATTTTTGATAGTAGCGATGCGCCATGGTCAAGCTATTGGCGTCTTCGGAGTTGAGTTTACTGATGACGGCGGACAGCTCTTCTGCGGAAGCTCTGGAACTGCGCTCGCCCAATGCGGAGAAGAGCTGCCGGTGACCGCCCTGATCGATCCAGTCCAGTGCCTTTAAGAAGGAGTCACGGTCGGAGATGTCCCAGGAGTCTTGAAGCAGACGTCTGATTGACAGCGCGCTGCCGCCGGAAGAGAGGGTAGTCAGGTTCTCGTGATTCGCGCCGGACAGAATGGCTGAAGCCGCAATTGCCCAACGCTGTTGCGCCCGGGTGGGGTGCTCGTTGGCCGATCCGGAAGCCACGGCGATGCCTCCGGCTCCGGATGCCGCTGTGCTGGGAGCGTTCTGACGATCGAGACTTTCGCAGCGAACGTAACCGAGCTTCGTGGAGGTCTCGATATCGGAGACACTGCACCACATACCGTCGCCGTTGGTAATGGAGAGCGTCACGCGAACCGTTTTGCCGCGGGCCAGAGTGGCAACGACATCACTGTCTGCCGACATCTGCGCATAGACAGAAAGAGACTCCACGTTGACGGTGCCCCGCTCGTCCTGGGCTAGCGCCGGACCGGAGAATGCGAAAAGGAAACACAGCGAAACTGCGATGGTCAGACCAGATTGCTTGAACGTCAACGGTGCCCCCACGAACGACGGACGTAAGAGAACGATACCTCCTACCGGATGCGTGAGGTGCTTCATGATGAAGAGTGGTTGGCACATAGGTCACCTCTCCGCGGATTGCTGTTTTGCCTGGGTCTGAGTGGTCCGGCCGGAAGTTTGGCAGAACTACGCTGCATGAAATGGCTGCGGGTGTGGAATTTTGCAGCACCCGGGGTATGCTTATTCCGTCCAAGATGTAGGTCTGGAGGCCTGCCATGAAGCTCGTCGTCCCCGTTGTTTTCGCTCTGGCACTTGCAGCGCCGCTGGCGCTGGCCAAGGACAAGAAGAAAAAGGATGTCCTGCCGGCAGTCTTCAATAATGCACGCTACGTCTACGTGCGGGCTGAGGATGGGGACATCATGAATCCGCGGCTCTTCCCCGAAGATCGCCAGGCGATTGCTGACGTGCAGGACGAACTGAAGGACTGGAACCGGTACGCGGTTACGCTCGACCAGTCGGAAGCAGAACTTGTGATGGTTGTTCGCAAGGGGCGGTTGGTCGGGCTGCAGGGGCACGGCGGGGCAGGGATTGGAAACACGCCTGGACTTGGCGGCCCTTATCCAGGCAACGGTCCTGGCAACGGTCCGGGGAACGGCCCTGGGAACGGTCCGGGGAACCGAGATCCTGCCGGACCCAACAACAGGGGTGGCGGCGTGTCCACTGAGGTTGGTGGACGAACTGAGGCTGGACCGCCGGATGACACGTTGCGTATCTATGCGGTGAACCCCGGAGGAAGGCGCGGAGCGCTGCTCTGGTCGCGCGAGATGGAGGACGGATTGAACGCGCCCCAGGTACTGCTGATCAAGCAGTTGAAGCACGAAGTGGAGAGCGCGTATCCGCCGCAGACGGCGAGTCAGACCCCGCAGAAACCGTAAACACTCAGTTCGGGCTTCGCCTAGTTGGCGAATCGGGATTCGCGCCCAGAATGCGGCGCATGTGCTCAGAAAATCTGGGCTCGATGGCTTCAAATCGCATTCGAATGCCGCTCGATGGCAATGCTTCCACGACGCGTGCCAATGCGTTGTACGCAGCGCCGCCGAATTTGAATCTGAGTTCGATGATCGTTCCGGGCGACAGAGCGACTACCGCTGCTGTGGAGATGAAACATCCGGAGTCGCTGATATTGCGGATTTCTCCTCGAAAGAGCTGGCACGGGCCGGTCGAGACGCCTTCAGCAAAACCTGTGCAAACGATCCTGATGCTGCGTCGCCGGTCACTGGTCGATCGGAGATCGTTCGATCGGGCCGCCGGTTTGTCGTCTGGCGAGTCGAGCATTCCTACGCGAGGCGAATTCAGCGACAAGCTGAATCGCCGCTCATGATCAGGTCATCGGCAGGGAGGCTCGTTTCATGAGTGGCTATGATTGCCCGAACCATGCCTTCGCAAGCCAGCCCTTCATGGTGTTTGCATCGACCAGTCCGGCCTGCTGGAATTGCAGGTTGCCTTGCGCGAATATGGCGAAGTTGGGAATGCCCTGGACGCGATAGCGGGCTGCCAGATCTGGGTGCGCTTCGGTGTCGACCTTCAACACGATGGCCCTCCCAGCCAGATCGCGGGCAGTCTGCGCCACGTGCGGGGCCGCCATCTTGCATGGACCGCACCAGGCGGCCCAGAAATCCACCAGCACTGGGACTTTGCTCTCGCGGATAATCTCTTCGAATTCGGAAGTGCCGACTTCGATGGGCTCAGCCATAGCCGCAAGAGGAGACTTGCAGGCGCCACATCGTCCGACATCGGAAAGGTGCCTGGCCGGGATTCGATTGGGCTTACTGCAAGAAGGGCAATTGCGTACGACGGGCATGGCTTTCTCCTGGCAACGTCATTTCATTCTCACCGACTGCGATGCCGGAGTCTTCGGAAAAGTAGGTCACAGAGCCGAACGGTTCGTACGCCGGATCACAGAGGGGATCTCGGAGAGGGAAGTATGCTCGCGACGTGCAGCCAGAACAGTTCGATCGATTTGTTTATCCGCCCTATGGAATGCCGCTGATCGAAGCGTACGAGGGACGCTTTGAAGCGGTGTTTGTCATCCTGCATCCGTTTATTCGCGTTCCGGAGAGTCTTGCATGGACTGCGACGCGGAGGTATCCGACGGACGCTGAGATCATCGCTCATGGATCGCGCTGTGCGTGGGCTGAGGCAGGGCGGCAAACCGGACTGAATTCTTGCGCACGCCTCAACCAGGCGCTGCTCACCGCGACTGGATCTCTCATCGGAGACCTTGCAGATGTGAAGGGTAAAAGTGAGCTTCAGGGTTTTCTGTTGGCTGAGCCCATCTGGATGCCGGCACAGGGGCGGTTCGAACCACTGCTCCAGAGGGATTTGCTCCAGGTCTTTTTCTCGGCTGGATGGGATCGAATGATCCATGTGCCGGATTTGCCCGAGCCAGATTCTGTCGCGAGCTTGCCGATATTCGACCTCAAGGAGGGCTTGGTCGCCTTTCCAACTGGCGGGACCCTGCTGGCGCCGGATCAGTCGTTTCTGCTCACCGTGGACTGGGACAGCTTTTTCACCCTGTTCTACGGGCCTCGCAGCTTTATCGAGGAGATGGCGAGAGGGTTGAACCTCGAGGGTTTTTTCGCGACTGCCAACACCGACCATGCCTGGTTCAACTACTCGATGGGTTGTGCAACGGTGACGCTCTCGCCGGAACACTGGCAGACCGCTGGAGCAGCTTCTAAGTAGCTTTGTTTGGAATCGGCTGCGAGAAGAAGTAAAAGTCTGAGAAGCCGATGCGGGAGCCGACTTGGCGTCGGTCCCGGACGCGGAAGAAACCCAAAAGGGAAATGCCGCATGTTACTTGCGTTACAGGAGTAATTCCAACTTGAGTTACTTAACTCTTGTTTCGTAACACCTAGGTGCTACAGAATGCCACCAAGGGTTGACTATGAGACAAGAAACTTACAGATTCGCATTGGACGAAGCCACCAAGGAACTGCACGGCATTGTTGAGCAGTTCGAAGCTCTCCGTTCTCGTAAAGAGCAAATAGAGCAAGTTGTCGAAGCGCTGAGGCCTTTCATCGGTCTCCATTCTGAAACCCCAACCGTGACCACAACAATCGAGGCGAGCGCCCCCATCGCCGAGCTTGTCGCGCCCGTGATCGAGCAACCCTCCCCCGAACCTCAATACACTTTCATGCAGATTTCGGGCCCCGGCATGGAGGTAGTATCCAGCGAACCAGCTCCGATCGAAATCGAGCCCGAGCCGGAGCCGGTTCTTGAAACCGTTGCGGTGCACTCGGACGAGGCCACCGCGGAACAGATTGCCTATTTTCGGCAGCCTGCCGCAGACCCCTTCCAGCGCCGCATCGACGATGCACTCTGGGGATGGCAACAGAGGCCCGAAGGCCTTCTGTCGCCCATCTAGTCTGAGACGCAGGAATCAAGGTCCCAGCTCTCAGGACTAAAAATCGAAGTCCGTTCCGCTGTCATTTCGTTTCAATGCGAGCGGGATTGGTCAACCCAAATCAGGCGCTGCCGGCCTATCAGCCGGCAGCGCCTGATTGCGTCTAAACAACGTCAATTGTTCTACTTAGGATGACCTATTAGTTGCAGAAGGAAATTGCTGGATGGTTTGGAATCCATGCTAAATTCGCGGAGTGGAGATCGAAATGAAGCCCAACATCGGAGAAGTCTATCGCGTAGCGTTTGATTCCGCGAACAGCGAGCTGAAGGACATTGTCGGCGCTTTCGAGGAGCTTCGGGCGCGCAAGGAGCGCATAGAGAAGGTGGTCATGGCGCTCAAACCATTGCTGGGAGCCGAAGAGGCCGCGGCTGCTGCAGCCGCAATGCAAAGCGCAAGCGAAGCCGCAGAGCAGGCCAGCCAATCATTGGAAGAAGTTGGAAGCTACCAATACCAGAGCTCGAACGGATCGGGTGACCCGTTTGCCAGCCGGCTGAACAGCGCGCTGGGTCACGGTGTCGGGCGCAAATTCAATCGCCAGTTTTGAACTGTCCGCACGCGGAATAAGTCGGCCTTGCCGCATGTAGTCGCAGGCGGGCCGACAAGTTTTTGCCAAGTCACTCCACCGAATCTCCACGAAGCGCGTGCTCTTGCCTGGCGCGGCGGCCGCGATTGCGGTAACTCTTACCATTGACTCTTACTGTCGTCCTTTGCGTACGTGCTAGACTCGCGGCATGAAATCGCATGGGGAGATTTATCGTGTCGCGTTTGAGGCGGCACAGGCAAACTTGGCCGAAATCACTGCTGAGTTTGAGAAGTTGCGTGTTCGCAAGGAACATGTGGAGCGACTGATCGTGGTATTGAAGCCGATTCTCGGCGAAGCGGAAACGACCGCACCTGCGGCTCGATCTGAGGAAGTGACCGAGGAGCCGAAGGCTCTGGCGGGCGGATCGGCAAGCGAATCGACCAGCGAAGCGAAAGAGGAAGTCGAGGCTTCAAATGGAGCGAACTCGCAACCGCTCGGAGTGGGTGCGGATCCCTTTCAGAGGCGCGTTGAACATGTGCTTGGTATCGGCGCGGGTATTCGCGACGTCAGGCAATACACACGGCAGTTTTAGATATTCGATACGCTGCGATCTACGTTGACCCGATATCGAGGTGCACAATCTCCGCTGCTGGAGCGGAGCCTTCCTCCAGTTTGAGTTTCCCAATCGTCACTGGCAGGCTGAATCGCCGGGGGCCGCATGAGCCCGGATTGAAGTAAAGCACGCCCTTGTGGCGCCGGATGTCCGGCTTGTGCGAGTGGCCATATAAAACGGCAGAGAACTTCGCCGCTGCTGGATCAAGGTGGATCGTCTGCACATCGTGCAGCATGTACAGGTAGTGCCCTTCGAAAAGCACGACCTCGGTCTCGGGTAGCTTGCCGCACTTGCCGGTGCGATCGACATTGCCACGAATGGCCGTGACGGGAGCTATCGTCTCCAATTCTTTCAAGATTGCGAAGTCGCCCACGTCGCCCAGGTGGAGAATGTGTTCGACTCCATGGAGCGCCGGCATAACCTCGGGCCGCAGCAGCCCATGCGTATCGCTGACGACGCCGATGATCATCTGCCGAAACTGAACAGCAAAGGCCAGCGGCGCTTTGCTTTCGCGCGTTCTGGTTTCGCGATGGGATCGATGACCTGCAGCACGGAGCCAGGATTCAATGGATCATTGATGGCCATGCAATACAGGCCGCTCCAGTTGTTCTGCCAGCTCCATCCTCGAGCTCCCATTGCTTGCGCTTCAATGTGCTCCGCAGCATGAGTCGGCGAGAGTTTTTCGCGGCACGAGGGGCAGCGAGGCGAAGCGCCCTTGCGGAAGTGACCGCCACACGGACAAACCTGAAGGAAGGGTTCCCATGATTCCTCGATCTCGCCGAATCGATCCGCGGGAGGGGGAAGCGATGCGACATATTCGTTGGAGTAATTGAGGAGAGCGAGCAATCCGCACTCGTCGCAGTATGCGTAGGAATTGTCTCCGAAGCCAGAGTGCCACAATGAATACCGATAGAAGCGGCCACAATGTTCGCAGTCGCCCTTTTTCAGCATGACCATTTCACAACCTGTTTCTGGAGCGTGTGCGGATCGAGCTGATCGAGCAACGCATCCCAAGGAAGTTGAAGCCAAGCACTGCGCCTGCTACTGCTGCGGGAATGGAAAGCAAGATGCAATGAATCTCGTGTGATGAGGCCGGGAGCAAAGGAAAGGACCTGTGTCAGGTTGACTGTGTTGGCACTTTCACCTGTACCTGGCCGAAGCTATTCACAGCCTGCTTCTTGCGATCATTTATTAAGAAAGTAGTGCAAGAGGCGGGAGCGGGATACTCCAAAACCAGGATGAAGGAATTGCCCGGAACCAATGAAGTACACGCCGGAACGAACTGGCGAGAAGCGATTGCAGCCTACACAACACCCCGTGTGCTGCAGGTGCTTGCACTGGGATTCGCCAGCGGCCTGCCTCTTCTGCTGACCTACTCGACGTTGCAGGCATGGCTCGCGACAGTGGGCGTCAGGCGCGCTGCTCTGGGCGCGATCGCACTGGTTGGGATGTCCTACTCTTTCAAATTTGTGTGGGCACCTCTGATCGATCGCGTCCCACCGCCATTGCCGTTGGGGCGACGTCGGGGATGGGGGATCACGATCCAGATTCTGTTGATCGTGGCGATTCTGGCGTTGGGGTCGTGCGATCCGAAGCACAACCTGCCGCGCATGGCAGTGCTGGCTGTGGTTGTCGCATTTCTTTCAGCGAGCCAGGATATCGTGATCGACGCGTGGCGCGTGGAGAGCCTGAGCATCGATCAGCAGGGTCCCGGAGCTGCCAGCATTACCGCCGGCTATCGCATCGGGATGTTAGCCTCCGGCGCTGGCGCGCTGTTCATCGCGTCCTCCGCAGGGTGGTTTGCAGCGTATGCCACGATGGCTGCATTGGTGGGTGTGGGGCTGCTGGTGTTCCTGTTCGGTCCTGAGCCAAAGCTGCCGGCGGAGAAGGCGTATGTTGCGCAGTCAATGTGGCAGACAGTTCTTCACGCGGTTCAAAGAGCGGTGATCGAACCGTTCCGTGATTTCATGCACCGTCCCCTGTGGCCCGTCATCCTGCTTGCGATCTTTGGATACAAGCTGGGCGAGGCAATGGCGGGAGTGATGTCGACGCCGCTCTATATCTCACTGAAATTCTCGCTCCCCGAGATCGCCACTGCTTCAAAGATATTCGGAGTCTTCTCCAATGTGACGGGGGCTTTGATTGGCGGCGTGGTGACAACGAAATTCGGAATCCGCCGATCGCTGATGCTTTGTGGGATCCTGCAATCCATGGGGAATCTATTCTTCGTTCTGCAAGCTTTAGGTGGGCACCGGGTTGGCTATCTTGCATTATGTGTCACAGCCGAGAACCTGACAGGTGCAATGGCCCTGACCGCGCTGGTGACCTGGCTTTCCAGTTTATGCTCGCCGGGCTTTACGGCGACTCAGTACGCGCTGCTGTCTGCTCTTGCTTCACTTGGGCGCACCGTTGTGGCCTCCTCGGGAGGCGTTTTGTCGGAAAGAATGGGCTGGGTACGATTCTTCATTCTTACCAGCATCATCGGATTGCCAGCGCTCCTGCTGATCGCCTGGGTCGGACCGCGTGACGGTTTCAAACGAGAGGATGGCAAGCAAGCAACTTAGCAGAAATGTTCGGGAAACCAGGGCCATTACGATGGTAAGGATTGGGCATCGAAGAAATCATGTATTGATATATGTAGACGTGAGATCACCAGGTAAATACCTCCTTCTTTTTCCGATCGCTACTGTGCTGCTCATCGCGGGCGCCGAGGTTGCCGCCGCGCAGAGTGATCAGTATCTTCAGGCCGAATCGCAACAGCTGGTTGCGCTGGCGAACCAGGCACGTGCTCAGGCCGGCTTGCCCGCAGTAAAGTGGGATCCCGCTCTTGCTCAGGCTGCGCTGAGGCACACGCGCCGCATGGTAAGCGAAGGTGGAGCGATTCAGCACGATTATCCGGGAGAATTGATGCTGTCGGAGCGAGCCGGTCTCTCTGGCGCTCACTTCAATCTGATCGAAGAGAACATTGCGGTGGGGCCAACGTCTCCTGAAATCCATGATGCATGGATGCACTCGAAGGCGCATCGGGACAATATGCTCAACCCGGAGGTCGATCGCATCGGGATCGCTGTGATTGCGAGACGTGGGGTGCTTTACGCGACTGCCGACTTTACCAGAGCTGTCGAAGCGTTCTCGCCGGCGCAGGTGGAGCAACAGGTGGGCTCGATGATTGCACGAAACGGGGTAAAGGTGATGGCCGATCATGCGCTGGCGCGCGAAGCATGCACCTCGAATAGCGGCTTCCCGCGAGTGGAGAACGGTGCGCAACCGAGTTTCGTGATGCGCTGGCAGGACTCGGACCTGAGCCATCTGCCCAATAATCTTGTGCAACAGGTCTCTTCGAAAAGATTTCACGAAGCGGCTGTGGGAACCTGTCCGCCGAACGGAGAAGCAGGGACATTCACGGCATACCGAGTTGCAGTGCTGCTTTACTAGCGCGATGCCGAAGGTTGCGATGACTTGGCAGCTACCCGGGAGTAGATGAAGTCGTACTCCGTGTGCCAGGTCTTGCCACCATCGGTGGAGCCCTGCGAAAACTGCCGCACTTTATCAGGGCCAAGGTTGAAGAACTGCAGGTGTCGAAGAAGCGTTCCGCCGCCGCTCTGTGGTACATCATCCGTCCAGTAGTCCATGATGTTGTTCTTCAGTTCTCCGTGAAAAAACATGACGCCCGCCGACGTGTCGACCCAGTACTGTTCCCACCGCTTCAAGTTGGGATTCCACGTGTTGTAGCTTTTTCCGAAGTAGGGACTACCGGCTGATGTCCAGTTTTCCCAAACGACGCAGCCACCCATCTCTTTGGAGATATGACTGTCGCCGCGATGAACTCCGTCAACCGCGGATGTGACGTCCCAGTCGCCGATCCAGAAATCGAACTGCTTGAACTCCGCGTCTTCGCAAGGGGCAGCGTTGTGCTGAACCTCTTTGGCGAGCGCGATGAATTGTTCGTTGGTGCGAAGCGAAGTCCATTCGACATCGTTTTGGAGGCGCGAAGGCATCATGAAGCCGGCGTTCGCTGAGGACTTCAATGTTTCGAGTGCGTGTGTGGAATCGGCCTTCCCGGCGTAGGTGGTGGCGATCTCATAGTCAGCGAGAAATGCGGGGAGCCCTCGACCAACTCCCAGTGACTTGGCCTTCTGCAGCGCCTCAAGCGAAGCATCGAAGTGCTTGTCGCCTCGCGCAGCGACGCCGAGACGGTACCAGAAACGCGCGTTGTCTGGCTGCTGCTTGACGAGTGCCGAGTACTGAGATTCCGCTTCCGTCCAATTCTGCGCAGTGTATGCTTTGTCGGCGGCGTCAGGCGATACAGGAGCCTGTCCCATCATTGCCATTGGAAGAAGAGCAGAGACCAAAAGTGAGATAAGCCGCATCGGATCCTCCCAGTCGTAGGGATGCACGAGAATCATCCTGCAACTGGGAGATGGCTTACCCGCTGATTGTGACGAACTGAGTTTGCTGCGTGATGAGCGCTCTTATCCGTATCTCCGGTTGGTCATCCAGAACTATCGGCCAGCAACTGGTTCCTGGACGCCCCGCCTTTACACCCCAGCAACGGGTTGCTGGGGACCCCGCTTCTGCGCGACAAGGACGGACTTCATGCCGGCGGCAGTCGCAGCCTGGATGCCGAGGTCAGTGTCCTCGAAAACGAGACAGTGTTCCGGCGCGACTCCGAGCTTTTGCGCGCCGAGCAGAAATCCATCGGGTGCGGGCTTGCCACGCTTGTAGTCTTCGGCGCAAATCAAGACATCAAATTTCTCAAGCAGACCAAGCGCGGTTAAAGATCCAATCACGGACTGCCGCCGGCTTCCCGAGACCACGGCGAACGGAATGCGCCCATGCTGGGCCTCGATGTGCTCGATGACCTCGGGGATGCCCTGGAGTTCCGGTAGCTGAGCGTGATACAGCTTCTCCTTGTACTCAGCGAGCGTATCCACGGGCATGTTGAGGCCGTGTATCTCATTCAGGTCGGCAATGATTTTGCGGACCGGCTTGCCGCCCCACGAGTAGAAAAGATCTTCATCGTATGTGCATCCGTACTCGGCCAGTGCCTTCTTCCAGGCTTTGTAGTGAAGAGGCATTGAATCTGCAATGGTGCCGTCGCAGTCGAAGAGATAGGCGCGAAAGTCGCCTTCGGGCAATTTCAATTTCATCAGTGAAAAGGACTCCTTGATCAGATTACGC
>Ga0105239_10008857_pt1 | contig 11391 bp, 5 predicted proteins | sample KBSC44metaG_FD_92761 | JGI IMG/M metagenome (GOLD analysis project Ga0105239, IMG submission 92761) | Corn rhizosphere microbial communities from Kellogg Biological Station, Michigan, USA - KBS C4-4 metaG | ecosystem: Host-associated > Plants > Roots > Rhizosphere > Soil | place: Michigan, USA...
CGCGGCGACGGTCACCTCGTCGACGTCGACGTGGTTGGCCAGCACCCGCAGCCACGTGCGGCCCGCCGTGGCCAGCGCCTTGGCGAACGCGCTGTGCCCGGCGGCCGCCGTCAAGGCCTGGCCGTGCGGCGCCACGGCAGCAGGCGAGTTCGCCAGGATGCCCGCGTGCACGCCCGACCAGTGCAGCGGCAACGACCACAGCATCGGATTGCCAAGAGCGCCCAACAGATTGAACGCCTCGTCGATGGTGTGCTGCAGCTGATCCACTTGGTGCAGCCGGGCCGCGGACACCCACAGCTCACCGAGCGGCAGCAGCGAGTACAGGTCGAGCGAGTACTCGGTGAGCACCTCCATCGCGGCGTACCAATGCTTCTGCACCGACCCGCTGTCGCCGCCGCGCCTTGCGATCGCGGTCTGCAATGCCGCGGCCCACAGCGCGTCCCTGCGGTGCAGTTCTGCCCCGTCGCTCGCCAGCGCCACATCGGCCGCGGCCGCAGCCAGTTGGCCCTCCTGCATCCGGACCCAACCGAGCAGCAGCCGGTGCCGGTGCGCGACGAAGCCCTCGTCGTCACCCGTGGCGCGGACCGCCCGGCCGATGACGCTGCGGGCGCGAACGGGGTCGCCGCCGTGCAACGCCGCCAGCGTCACCAGTGCGGCGGGCGTGTCGGGGGAGACCCCGGTAACCGACTGGTCGGTCGTAATCGCTTGGGCAAGGCGGGAAATCGCCGTCGGGTACGGCCCGTCCAAGGTCTGGATCAGGCCTTCCGCCAGACTGCGGGCCGCGCGTGCGGTCGACGTCGGCGGCCCCGCGTTCTCGACGCCGACGGCCGCCCGTGCCGCGGTGGCGTCACCGACACCGATCGCGACGATCGCCGCTGCCGCGTCGACGACGGCGTCGGGGTAGGAACCCAGCCAGCCGAACAGCTCAGCGGCCTGCGCCGCACCGCCGTCGTGCGTGGCCACGCTGGCGGCGATGCGGACCGCGGCGGCCCGCTCTGCAGGGTCGTCGGAGGTCAGGAGTTCGTCGGCCAACCGACCGGCGGTGCCGCAGTCCCCGGTCAGGGCCAGTGAATCGGCGAGCCGTGCGGTCAGGGCCGTAGCGCCGACCTCGGTCGCCGCGCGGTAGAGCCTGGCCGCGCGCCCCGGATGGCCCTGGTTGCGTGCGGCGAGGTCGGTGAGCGCATCGGCGAGCTGAGGATGACGCATCCCATGGTCGGCCAGTTTGAGCGCGAGATCCATTGACAGCGTGGATTTCTCGACCTGCGTCCGGAGCAGAGCCACCTCGATGTCGTAGTGTCGGGTGGCGCCGATGATCTGCGACAGGCACTCGTGCAGCGAACCAAGGAACGTCTGGCTGTGCGACGGCGCGATCAGACCACTTGCCCGCGCCCGGTCCACCAGCGTGTGGGCGTTCTCGACGTCGGTGCGCAGCGCGGCGGCGACGTCGTCGGGCCCGAGCTCGGGGTTGAGAGATGACACCAACAACGTGTCGAGCACGGCCTCGTCGACGCGGCGCAGCCGCTCGATGAGCGCGACGCGCGCGGCATGCGCGACCGCCCCCGCCTGCGAGTCGCCGTCCGGCGAACCGAGCGCCGCGACGGCCGGACGCACCAGGAAGGGAAGTCCCGCCGTCGTCGTCATGACGGCCCGAACGAGCTCGACGGGCGGTGGCGCACCGAGGATCTCGGCAATCGACCTGGCCACCTCGGCGGGTGTCAACGCGCCGAGCGTCACGACGGGACTCTGACGCGCCAGCGCCGTCGACAGAGCCACCAGGGCCGGGTGATGGGCAAGCGGTTCGGCCGCGATCACCACCGTCGTGGCGGGATCGCCTACCAGATCGGCTAATTCGTCGAGGTCTGATGCACCGAGCAGGTGCGCGTCATCGATCACGACCGCGGCGCCCGACGGGTCGCCGTCCCGCGGTGGTCGTGCGATGACGACGATGCCCGCATCCCGCAGCGCCGAGCGGATGTCGCCAAGCGCCGACGTCTTCCCGGTGCCGATGCCCCCGGACACCAGCACCTTGGCGGGTTCTCCCGGCTTCGTCGGATCCGGCAACGCCGCGACGACGTCGTGCACGGTCACGGACTGACGGTCACCACTTCGGCTACCGGCACCGACGGAACCGATGCCGCCGAAGAGGAGATGGTCGCGGGCGCGGCCGCCGCCGTCGTGGACGTCGAAGGGGGTGGAGCCGCCGTCGTGGTGGTGGTGACGGGGACCGTCGTCGTGGTGGTCGTCGTCGGCGGTGTGGTGGTCGTGGTGGTCGTCGTCGTTGTCGTGGTGGTGGTGGTGGTGGTGGTCGTCGTCGTTGTCGTGGTGGTCGTCGTCGTGGTGGGTGAGGTGGTCGTCGTCGTGCTGGTCGGCGAATCCGAACTCGACGCCGTTGCCGTTGTGGTGGTGGCAGATCCGGAGTTCTGCTGGGTCGTCGACGACGCCGGGACCACGGTCGTGGTGATCAAACCGTCGGATCCGGTCTTGGTGAGCGTGACGTTCTCGGTGACCGGTGTGGACGGGCTGTCCGAGCTGGTCAGGGTGACGGCGGCGTACCCGCCGATGGCAAGCAGGACCGCTGCCGCCGCAGCGCCGAACAGGAGGGGCGGCCGTTTGTACCAGGCCAGCGGCTCGCTGTCTGGGCGGTCGTCCTCCTCCTCGTGGGCGAACGCGACCTCGGGCCTGGCGTCGGTGGGGCCGACGTAATCGGCCTGGTATTCGGCGCCCGCGTAGGGCACAGGCTCGCCGCCGCCGGGCTGATCCTGCGACCACGCCAGCTGATTGGCCATCTGCGTGGCGTCCTGCGGCGGCGCGGAAGGCGGCGGCGGTGGTGCGCCCGCCGCCCAACCCATCGTCGGGGCAAGGCCCGTCGGTGCGTCCGCGACCGGCCCCATGCCGGTCGGAGCCTCTGCGGCGAAACCCGTTGCGGCGGCGGCCGTCGCGCCCCCGGCGATGACGAGCTGCGGCTGGGGTGTGGTCACCACCGGCGCCCGCAGCCGCTCCGAAAGGCTCTGCGTGACGAGCGGAACCGCGGCACCGCCGCCGACGGTTGCCACCGCGGAGACGCTCGCCAGCGGAACGCGGTAGCGCTGCAACGTGTCCTCGACCGCGGCGACCAGACCCGCGAGCGGTTGCTCGATGAGGCGTTCCAACTCGGCCCTCGTGACCCGGAAGTCCGATGCGAAGCCGGGCAGCTGGACCGCGATGACGGTCGCCGTGTCGGCCGAGAGCCGCTCCTTGGCCTGCCTGCACTGGTCGCGAAGCCGGGTCAGCGACCCGACGGCTGCCGTGCTCGCGGGGTCGGAGTCACGGGAGTCGGCGATGCCCGCGATGACGTGGTTGAGCAGCGACTGGTCGATCAGGTCACCGGAGAATTCGGCGGAGCGGACCGTCTCGCCGATGATCGCCAGGCCCGCGCTTGCGTCGGCGAGGGTGATGCTCGTCCCGCTTGCGCCGAAGTCGCACAACACCACGACGCCCTCGCCCGGCAGCCCTGGCCCCGCGCGCAGGCCCGCAAGCGCGGCTCCCGAATCGGGGATCAGGATCGGCGGGACACCACCGGGCGACAGGCCTGGCTTGGCGCGCAGTGCGCTGCGCAGTGCTCCGACCGCGGCGGGCCCCCAGTGCGCGGGCACGGCGATCGTGACGGGCGAACCGCCGCCGACGGCACGGGCGAGGCCGTCGAGCGCCTCGACGAGGACGATCTCGCCACGATGCGGCGAGCCGTCCGAGGCCACCAACGGCACCGGGTCGCCGACCCGTTCGACGAACCCGGTCAACACCAGACGCGGCGGGTTCGGGCCCGTGTACTCGCCGACCTCAGGGCCGCGGTCGTTGAACAGCGTCAGGATCGACCGACGCGTGAGTGGAGGGTTGTTGCCAGGGGCCGCCACTAGATTGGTGGTCCCGACGGACAATCCCAGTGCGTCGCTCATTGACACCGTCCTTGTTCGAATCGGGCAGTCGTGAATCGGCCTCAGTTGGGTCGAGAAGGCAAGTGCTCACCTTAGCCGCTCCTGGTGGGCCGAACCGGGATTCCCCCTAACGGCGTGTATCCCCTAATGGGCTGTCCCCTAACGGCGTCGTTGAGGGGGTGGGTTCAACACCGATCTCGGCGGCGGCCTACGTCGATAGCATTCAAGTCGAACCAAAGTCAGTTCTTCTACGTATCGCCGATTCGAAAGGGAGGTGTGCCATGGCAAACTCGCTCCTCGACTTCGTCATGTCGGTCGTGCGTGATCCCGACGCCGCCGCTCAATATGCGGCGAACCCCGCTCAGGCCATAGCCGACGCGAACCTCACCGACGTCACCAGCGCAGACGTCAACCATCTGATCCCCGTCGTCGCGGAGTCGCTGTCCGCGGCCGTGCCGTCGACGGGCTTCGACTCGTTCGACACCGACGCCGGAAGCAACGTGTGGGCCAGTGGTGCGGCAACGGCCGCGTTCGACGCCTTCGGCGACCATCTGCCGATCCAGGGCGTCGATGACAGCCACGCCGTCGTGTCCGACGTCGTGCACACCTACGACCAAGTGCCTGCCGGTTTCGACGGTGTCGACGACGGCTCCGGAACCGGCGACGTGCCCGCGGTGGCGCTCGCCGACGATCCGTCGCTGCACTTCGACGGCCCGGTCATCGACGACGCACCCGTGCTGGACGACGGCCCGCACGACGACTGGAGCCATGCGGTGGTCGACGATCACCTCCCGCAGCACGACGACCCGGGGTTCGACATCTTCAGTTAGCTCGCAGCTCTGCACCGACCAACAGCGCGGCCCGCACGGGCCGCGCTGTTGTCGTATTCATGCAGGTCAAGCGCAAATTCGCAGCGCATCCCTAGCCATCCCCTAACCCCCTAATGGGGTACCCCCCAATACCCCTGCATGGGGGAGCGGAGTGAGGGGCGCCTGCCCCGTTTCACGGGGTTCCGCGAGTCCATAACGTAGTCATCAGTTCGCCGGACACCCCGAGCGACAGACCACCAGAACCAGACAACCGAAAGGCACTCCGATGACCAATCTGCTCGACTACATCCTCGACCTGTTCCGCAGCCCCGACGTCGCGGCGTCCTTCGTTCAGGACCCGGAAGGCGCCATGCGTGACGCCGGCCTCCCGAACGTCAGCGCGGCACAGTTCGCTTCCGTGGCAGCCACTGCCGCACCGGCGGGCCTCGCCCTGGGTGGCGGGGACCCGGTATACGGCCTGCAGCGCGCGGTGGCCGACTACCACAGCATCGCGTCGCCGTTCTCCCCCCAGACGACGTTCGCGCCGCAGACCCAGACCGACTTCGCCAGCCACAACGCCACTGAGGTCGCCAGCAACAACGACTTCATGAGCCCGGATCAGCACGCAGGGGCCAACGCACAGAACGGTGCGTTCTACCTGGGCTTCGGCGACATCACGTTCGGTGACAAGACCACCAACACCGCCACCGACGGCGGCGTCGTGAACACCGGCCACGCCGGCAACATCGACACCACCAGCGTCAACGGTGACGGCAACGTCGTCGGCCACGGCAACAACGCCAACACGGGCGTCATCGAGGGCGGCAGCCACTCGCCGATCATCATCGGCGAGGGCAACCAGACCACGGTGACCGATACGTCGCAGCACTCCGGCGGCGACATCATCGACGGCAACCAGGGCACGATCATCAAGGACAACGACATGTCCGGTGGTCACGGCGGCAGCGCCGCCTCCAGCGGTGGCGGCGGACTGCTCGGCATCGGCAACGGTGGCAACCAGGCCAATGCCGGTGGCGGTGGCGGCGGTGGATCGATCATCGTCAACGACAACGGGAACCACTCGAACACCACCACCACGGCCGTGGGTGGCAACCAGACAACTGTTGGCCATGACCTGGGCAGCGGCAACACCTCGAGTGTCGATTCGTCCACGCACAGCGTCAGCTCGGTGCACACGGACAACACGTTCGAGCAGGACAATTCGGTGCACACCTCGGTGCAGGACGACCACAGCTTCACCAGCAACGTGGCGTCGCACAACGACACCGACATCGCCTCGCACAACGACACCGATGTGGCGTCGCACAACGCCACTGATCTGCACGGTTTCTGATCCACCACCGCGACTGGCGGGGACTCCATGGGGTCCCCGCCAGTTCGCGCGCCTACCCCTCATCGCCCGGTTCGTGAATCTGGCGACGCCTCGCCTGCGTGTTGTGTCGTCAGATTCACAAACGCAAGACTGCGGCACCATCGGTGGCACTACGCCTACCGTTGGGACGCAACCCGGCGGGAAGGAGAAAGTCGAAAATGACGCAACCGAACGACCCCCGCAAGGTCACGCCCGGCGAGCCGGGCAGACCAGTCAAGGTCATCGTCGAGTTGATCGACCACAGCTCCAAGATCGCGGCCACCTACGATCGCGGCGACCTGGTGGAGCGCCTCGGCAAGGCCAAGGAGCGGATCTCCGATCCGCAGATCCGGGTGGTGATCGCCGGGCAGCTCAAGCAGGGCAAGAGCCAGCTGCTGAACTCGCTGCTCAACGTTCCCGTCGCCCGCGTCGGTGACGACGAGACCACGGCGTTGGCGACGGTGGTGTCCTACGGCGAGCAGGCGTCGGCACGGCTGATCGTCTCGCGCGGCGACGGCGCCGAACCCGAGGTCATCGAGATCCCGCCGAGTGAGGTACAGAGCGACCTGCGGCGCGCACCCCAGGCCGGTGGTCGTGAGGTGCTGCGCGTCGAGATCACCGCGCCCAGCCCACTATTGAAGAACGGCCTCGCGTTCGTCGACACCCCAGGGGTCGGCGGTCACGGCCAACCGCACCTCTCGTCGACCCTTGGCCTGCTGCCCGACGCCGACGCAATGCTGATGATCAGCGACACCAGCCAGGAATTCACCGAGCCGGAGATGACCTTCATCCGGCAGGCACTCGAAATCTGCCCGCTGGCAACCATTCTGGCGACCAAGACCGATCTGTACCCGCATTGGCGCGAGATCGTCGCGGCCAACGAGGCGCACCTGCAGCGTGCAGGCGTGACGGTCCCCATCACTCCAGTGTCTTCGATACTGCGCAGCCACGCGATCCAGATGAACGACAAGGAACTCAACGAGGAATCGAACTTCCCCGCCATCGTCAAGTTCCTCAGCGAGAAGGTGCTGTCGCGGGAGAACGACCGGGTCCGCGACCAGGTACTCGCCGAAGTGCGTTCGGCCGCTGAGCATTTGACGCTCGCCGTCACCACCGAGCTGTCGGCGATCAACGACCCCGAAGCCCGTGAGCGGCTGACCGCCGACCTGGAGCGACGCAAGCAGGAGGCCACGGATGCGCTCGCCCAGACCGCGCTGTGGCAACAGGTGCTCAACGACGGCATCACCGACCTGACCGGCGACGTCGACCACGACCTGCGCGGCCGGTTCCGCGCGATCACCCAGCACACCGAGAAGGTCATCGACGGGTGCGATCCGACCCATCACTGGGCTGAGATCGGCGCCGAGCTCGAGAACGCGATCGCCACCGCCGTCGGCGACAACTTCGTGTGGGCCTACCAGCGTGCCGAGGCGCTCGCCGAAGAGGTGGCACACAACTTCTCCGAAGCTGGCATCGACGCCGTCGACATGCCGCAGATCGATGCACGGGAGATGGGCGCCGGCTTCGGTCAGATGAAGGCCGTGGCCAAACTGGAGGCCAAGCCGATCGGCAAGGGCCACAAGGTGGTTACCGGCATGCGCGGGTCCTACGGCGGCGTGTTGATGTTCGGCATGATCACGTCGTTCGCGGGGCTCGGCATGTTCAACCCACTGTCGCTCGGCGCCGGTCTGGTGTTGGGGCGCAAGGCCTACAAGGAGGACATGGAGAACCGGATGGCGCGGGTGCGCAACGAGGCCAAGGTCAACATGCGCCGCTTCGTCGACGACGTCTCCTTCGTCGTCAGCAAGGAGTCGCGCGACCGGCTCAAGGGCATTCAGCGCCAGCTGCGTGACCACTACCGCGGCATCGCCAACCAGACCACCCGGTCGTTGAACGAGTCGCTGCAGGCCTCGCTGGCCGCGGCGAAGTTGGAGGAGAACGAACGCGCCACGCGGGTCAATGAACTCGAGCGTCAACTCAACATCCTGCGCCAGGTCACCGAGCATGCCGTGAACCTGTCACCGCAGCCCGAAGCCCAGCCTGCGCCGATCCCCAGGTGACCTCGCAGTCGTAGTGCCTAAGCTTGTTATCCGATGAGCACCAGCGATCGAGTGCGCGGAATCCTCGGGGGGACCATTCAGGCCTACCGTGGTGATCCGGCGTACCGCGAACGTCCCGACGTGCACAACGAACTGGAGTGGATCGGCAGGCGGCTCAACCAGCCCATCAGGATCGCGCTGGCGGGCACGCTCAAGGCGGGCAAGTCGACGCTGGTCAACGCGCTCGTCGGCGAGGACATCGCGCCCACCGACGCCACCGAGGCCACCCGCATCGTCACGTGGTTCCGCAACGGGCCCACCCCCAAGGTCACCGCCAACCACCGCGGCGGACGCCGCTCCAACGTGCCCATCGCGAGGGATCCTGGCGACCGGGCGTTGACGTTCGACATGGCCAGCCTCGACCCCGAGGACGTCGTCGACCTCGACGTCGAATGGCCCGCCGCCGAACTGATCGACACCACGATCATCGACACCCCTGGCACCTCGTCGCTGTCGCGCGACGTCTCCGAGCGCACCCTGCGGCTGCTGGTCCCCGAGGACGGCGTGCCGCGGGTCGACGCGGTGGTGTTCCTGCTGCGCACCCTCAACGCGGCAGACATCGCGCTGCTCAAGCAGATCGGCACCCTCGTCGGCGGCTCGGCGGGCGCGCTCGGCGTCATCGGCGTGGCATCGCGGGCCGACGAGATCGGCGCGGGCCGCATCGACGCCATGCTGTCGGCCAAGGACGTCGCCACCAGGTTCACCGCCGAGATGGACAAGACGGGCATCTGCCAGGCCGTCGTCCCGGTGTCCGGCCTGCTGGCACTGACGGCACGAACGTTGCGCCAGAGCGAGTTCGTTGCGCTGGAGAAACTTGCAGGCGTCGACGCGGCCGAACTCACCAAGGCGATGCTCTCGGTGGACCGTTTCGTCCGCGAGGACAGCGAGCTACCCGTCGACGCCGCCACCCGCACCGCACTTTTGGACCGATTCGGCATGTTCGGCATCAGAATCTCGATCGCGGTGCTTCGGGCCGGGATCAGCGACTCCGTGGCCCTCGCCGACGAGCTGCTGGAACGCAGCGGCCTGATCGCCCTGCGCGACGTCATCGACCAGCAGTTCGCGCAGCGCTCCGACCTGCTCAAGGCCCACACCGCACTGCTGTCGCTGCGCCGCTTCGTCGAGGCCAACCCGATCTACGCCACGCCATACATCCTTGCCGACATCGATCCGCTGCTCGCCGACACGCACGCCTTCGAGGAATTGCGGCTGCTGAGTCAGTTGCGTTCGCGGGCAACGACGTTGAACGAGGACGAGATCACCTCGCTGCGGCGCATCATCGGCGGCTCCGGCACCGATGCGGCAAGCCGGCTCGGTTTGCAGCCCGACATGCCGTACGACGGACCGCGGGCGGCGTTCTCCGCAGCGCAACGCTGGCGGCGCAGGGCCGACCACCCGCTCAACGATCCGTTCACGACGCGCGCCTGCCGGGCGGCGGTGCGCAGCGCGGAGGCGCTGGTGGCCGATTACGCCGCCCGCGGCCGCTGAAACTGGCTAACACTTCGGGGCCGCCCGACGACATACCTGGCATGCGTGATTGTGTGGGGTTGTCGGTCGGTGCGACGAATCTGGTTGCCGCACGCGCCGACGGCGGAGCGACCGTCCGACCGGCGGAGGTGACGTGGCGCGGCAGCGTCCTGACCGGCTTCGTCGAGCGCTTCGGCGACCCGGTGCCGATCGTCGCCGCCGATGGTTCGTCACATTCCGCCGACCGCCTGATGCTCGAGGCGCTGACCGGCCTCACCCGCGCGCACAGCGCCGCCGGCGTGACGAGCGTCGCAGTGCCAGCACACTGGGCGCGGGCTCTGGTCGACCGGATGCGCGCGCTGCTGCCCCAAGCGATTGTCACGTCCGATGCCGTCGCCGCACTGACTGCGTTGCGCACCTACCCCGGGTTGCCCGCCCGGGGCGTCGTCGCCCTGTGTGACTTCGGCGCCACGGGAACGACCATCACGCTCGCCGACGCCGGCGCGGACTTCCGCGTCATCGGCGAGGCCGTCCGCTACGACGACTTCTCCGGCGACCTGGTCGACCGTGCCCTTCTGACCCATCTGCTGGCCGGGCTCGACGTCGATCCGTCGAGCACGTCGGCGGTCGCGTCGCTGGTGTCATTCCGGGGTTCCGTGCGAAATGCCAAGGAGCGGTTGTCGTTTCAAACCGCAGTGGGCCTGCGGGGTCCGCGGCCGGGGACGACGCTGCGGCTCACCCGCGCCGAGCTGGAGTCGGTGGTGCTCGAGCCGTTGGATGGCGTGCTCGCTGCACTCGACGACACACTGCAACGCAACGGCATCTGGCATGCGGATCTCGCGGCGGTCGCAACCGTCGGTGGCGGGGCACGCATGCCCCTTGTCACGCAACGCCTTTCCGAGTCGCTTCGGATGCCGGTGACCACCACGGCGCATGCCCAGACCGTCGCGGCAATCGGCGCGGCACTCCTGGGTGGCCGCGAGCCCGAAACCGCGACGCGGCTCGCCGCGGCACCGAAGATCGACGTGATGCCCGCCGCCGTGCCGCAGGTCGTGTCACCCGTCGCCGCATCGTTGGCGTGGTCGGAAGCGCCCATCGAGGTCGACCAGGTAGCGGATTCGTTCGAGGACACCGGCTTTGCCCGGCCCGAGGTGGTGTTCGAGCACACTGCTGGTGACGAAGCCGACGCGCAGCGAGCGCTGCCCTGGTATCAGCGGCCCGCGCTGCTCTTCGCGGCGGCAGCCTGCGCAGCCGTCGTTGCCGCCGTTGGGCTCGTCGTCACCACGGACACCAAGTCCGCGAACGCCGCATCGCCGATGCCGACCACCAGCGCGACGCCGACGATGTCCAACGCCCAAGTCCCGACGGCCGCCGCGGGCCCCGATGCCGCCGCGCCGCCGGTGGTCACGGAGACGGTCATCGCGGGCGGCAGGCCGCAGGTCCGGTACACCCAGGTGCCGGCGCCGCAAGCCCCGGCACCGCAGGCCCCGGCCGATCCGCCGCCAGCCCCGGTGACGACGACGACGCCGACGACCACGACCACCACGCCGACGACCACGACCTCCACGCCGACGACCACGACCTCCACGCCGACGACCACGACCTCCACGCCGACTTCTACGCCTACTTCGACGTCAACGTCGTCACCGGCGACGACCACGCCGACCTCGACGTCGGCCAGCGCGCCGCCTCCGCCACTGGAGTTCCCGACCCTGCCGCCACTGGAGTTGCCA
>Ga0105239_10008859_pt1 | contig 11389 bp, 8 predicted proteins | sample KBSC44metaG_FD_92761 | JGI IMG/M metagenome (GOLD analysis project Ga0105239, IMG submission 92761) | Corn rhizosphere microbial communities from Kellogg Biological Station, Michigan, USA - KBS C4-4 metaG | ecosystem: Host-associated > Plants > Roots > Rhizosphere > Soil | place: Michigan, USA...
GCGCGATCAACGCGTCCGCGTGCGCCACCGGGTCGTGCTCGCGGATGTAACGAGCCTGCGCCGGGAAGTAACGGGTCTCGATCCGATGGGTCACGTCGGCGACGGTCCGACCCCGGGCCGTGTCGCGGGCCAGGATCCGCCGCCGCGCCTCTTCGCGCGAGGTCTCGATGTAGACGATCGCCGCGCCCTCGCGGACCGCCCTCACCCGCTGCGCGAATACGCCCTCGATCAGCGCCAGCGGGGCGCCGTCGAAGGCGATGGTCCGCCGGCCCTGGTGGCGCTCGGTCCGTGAATCGAACACGGGCAGCTCGAACCCGGAATCGCCCTGCAGGAACGCCCGCGCACCCCGCTCCAGCAGCGCCAGATCGTAATAGTCCTCGTAATAGACGTCCGCTTCGCCGCGCGCATCCTGCCCCCAGGCGATGGGTCGCCGGAAGTCGTCGACGCGCAGGAGCACGGCCGGCGTGCCCGCCTGGGCCAGCACGCCCAGCAGGCGATCCGCCAGCATGGACTTGCCACTGCCATCGATACCGTCCACGGCCAGCAGGCGGCGCGCCTGCCCCCTCACGCTGCCCCGCCGCCGTCGCGACGCCCGCGCGAGGCTCGAAAAGCGGGCCCCAGCAGCGCCAGCAGCCCCGCATGACAGGCACCGTTGCTGACCAGCGTGCCGCGCCCGCGCCTGGTGTCGGCCTGGTTGTAGGTCAGCGGTGCGCCATCGAGATCGGTGTAGCTGCCTCCCGCCTCGCGAACGATCACCTCCGGCGCACAGGTGTCCCACTCGCGTTCGGCAGGGGCGAAGCTGACCACGGCGTCCAGCGTCCCCTTCGCCACCGCCATCAGCTTCACGGAAGCGCCCAGCGGCACCGCCCGCGGCTCGAGCCCGCTGGCCGCCAGCGCGTGCCGCAGCTCGGCGCTCATGTTCAGGCGGCTGACCCCGACCCGCACCTCGTCCGGCGAGACCGTCGCCGACACGCGCAGCGGCGTGCGCGCGCCTTGCGCATCCACCACGGCGCCCTGCCCGCGCACCGCCTGAAAGGTGGCGTCGGCCACCGGCTGGTGAACGACCCCCACCGTCGGCACTCCGCGCACGGCCAGGGCGACGTGCACGCAGAAGTCGCCGGTACGGGCCACGAAGTCGCGCGTCCCGTCCAGTGGATCCACGATCCAGACGCGCGAGCAGCCAAGCCGCGCCTGATCGTCGGGGGCCTCCTCGCTGAGCACGGCGTCGTCGGGGAAGGTGGCGCGCAGCAGGTCGACGATGGCGTCGTTCGCCTGTCGGTCCGCCACCGTCACCGGTGACTGGTCGGGCTTCCTCTCGACCACCAGGCCCGCCGCCCCGTAGTGCCCCAGGATGATCCGCCCGGCCTCGCGCGCCGCGACCACCGCTGCCTCGAGCTCCCGCGTGTAGTCAGCCACGCTGCACGCCCACGAACCGCCCTCGCGCCGCTAGAACCGCAGCGACAGGCCGCCGTTGAAGTCGAAGTGCGCGGTGAACTTTGGAATGCCCAGCAGGGCGTTGATCTCGGCGATCAGGCCGATGTTGTCGGTGAGGGCGATCGACAGGCCGCCGCCGCCGCCCACCAGCAGGGGTCCCGCCGTCACCGTGTCGACGCACTTCTGATCACCGGCAGAACCGCACATCCGGGCCGCCTTCTCGAACACCACCACGTGGCGGATCTGGCCGCCGCCCAGGGCGGCCACCACGTAGGGCCGCAGGCCGCCGCTGCCGAAGAACCAGCTGGACCGTGCCAGGGCGGCGATGCCCGTCTTCGCCGGCTGATGCGTGCCGCTGCCGTCCACCAGCGGCGTGGGGCCGGACACGAACTGGATGCGGGCCTGCAACGACAGCCGCCAGTCGGCAGAGATGAAGTAGCCGAACTCCGGGGCGATGTGGAACGCGCTCGATGGCGCGAAGCCGTTGATGACCTTGTTGGCGTTCGTCAGGTCGGCGTGACCGGTGGTGTAGCCGACGCCGATGCCGCCCAGGATCCCGATGAAGATCGGCGGTCCGGCGGGGCCGCCACCGGCCTCGCAGTCCTCGTCCTCGCCGCAGTCCTTGCCTCCCAGGGAGATGACGAGCGGCCTGGACTCGCCGCCCGCTGACGCCAGCACGGTGCCTTCAGAGTCCTGCGCCTCGAGGTAATAGGAGATCTTCCGGCCGGTGGTGGCGCTGGCGGGAATCTGTCCCGAGAAGTGGCTGCCCGACTTCATCAGGTCCTTGGTCGTGTAGTCGTCGTCGTCGCCCGCCTTGTACGACAGCACGACCTTCGCCACGTCCGAGTTGCTGGCGCGCGCCGCGATCATGACGGGCGCTCCGGGCTGGCCCTTCCGCACCGGCACGTGCACCAGCCCGTTCGCCGGCGCCGCAGGCGGTGGCGGTGCGCTGGCTCTGTCGGGGGCATCGGCCCCCCCGCCAGCCGCGGCGCCATCTCCCCCGCCGGACCCGCCCGCCTCCTGGGCCTCCTTGAAGACGGCCTCGACCTCGGGCGTGTCCACGTTCTTGGTGACCTGGATGGTGGGCTCGATGTCCAGCGCCTTGCGGAACTGCTTGATCGCCAGATCCTTTTGATTGAGGCCCCCTGCCAGCACCACGCCCATATGGATGTGCGTGCGCGCCGCGATGGCGTGCTGATCCAGGCCCGCGCTGGTGCACAGATCCAGTGCCTGCTTCAAGAACGTCCGCGCCTTCGGGAAGTCGGCGTCCTGGTACGCGTCCAGCGCCTTCTTGTTCAGCTCGGTGATCTTCTCGATGGCCGCCTGATCCTGGGCGCGGGCCGGGGACGGCGCCATCAGCCCAGACACACAGAGGACGATGAAAGCGATCGTGAACCCACGGGCAGCGAGCACAGTCGATGACTTCACGGCGGGGATCCTCACGGGGATGAGAGAGGGCGGTAGTTTCTCTTTTTGCAGGTGATGTGTCCATGGAAAGACGGCCCATCCCCGCAAAAGTCGGCCGCGAAGAGCCGACCGGCGGGAAGACCGCTTCCGATGGGACGGCTAGCGCTTGCGCGCCGCGCCGGGTTTCGAGGCAGGCTTGGGAGCCCGCGTCGGGGGCGCTGCCGCCGGCTTCTTTGCGGTCGGCTTCTTACCGGCGGCCGCCGGCAGCGTCTTCTCGGCAGAGGACGTGTTCGGTGCCTCGTCCTTGGCTTTTCTCGTCTCCGGGGCGGCAGACTTTTCGTTGCCGGGCGACCCCGACACCACCGCGATCACGTTCCCGTCCACGTCGGCCAGCAACCCATACTGGCTGTGCCCCGCCAGCGGCAGCCGGCGCGCCAGCACCCGGCCCCCCTGGCGCTCCGCCTCGGCCAAGGTCTGGTCCACGTCATCGACGGCGATGAAGGGCAGCGGGCCCGTCGCCTGGGCCAGAGCCGAGCGGACCAACGACCCGGTCGTCGATGGCGCGGCACCGGGAACCTCGAATCGCAGGTGGCCGCCCACCTGCTGTCCGTCCGTGCGCCAGCCGAACAACTTCGCGTAGAAAGTGGCACTGCGCTCGAAACTACGGCTGGGTATCTCCAGGTGAACGATCTCGCCGGCCATGGGCGCCCACCCTAACACGACTCCCGCAGACGGACATGACCCTGAACGCGGTCAATGGCACCGCGCACGGCCCCGACGCTCACGATCGTGCGCGGGCGGTCGTCGCGGACCGCTCGGGTTCAGGCCAACGTCGCGACGTAGGAAGCGACGACCTCCACGATCTCGATCGTGGCGCCATACACGTCGCCCGTCAGGCCGCCCAGCTTCACCCGCAGCGCCAGCGCGAGGATGATCGCCGTCAGCAACCCGGCCAGGGCCGGCTGCCCCAGCGACACGCCGAACGCCAGCAACACCGCCCCCAGCGTCAGCGCCGCCAGCACCAGTTGCACCCAGCCGGCCTCGCCGTTGAACGCGCGGCCGAGCCCCTCTTCCCTGGTGTAGGGGAACAGAACGATCGACGGCACGACCGCGAACCGGCTGATCACCGGGACCGCCACCAGCGCGGCGTATTGACGGTTCTCGACCAGCACGGACACTGCCGCGATCTTGCCCGCCAGCGCCAGCACCAACGCGACCGCCCCCTGCGCGCCGATCCGGCTGTCCCGCATGATGGCCAGCGTGCGCTGGCGATCTCCCTGTCCCCCCGCGAGCCCGTCGAACAGATCCGACAGCCCGTCCAGGTGCAGGCCGCCCGTCAGCAGGGCGCTGGCCGCCACCAGCAGCACGGCCACCATCGTCGGCGTGAAGAACTCGACGAAGCCGTAGGCCAGCCCTGCCGTCAGCAGTCCCAGCAGCAGCCCCACCAGGGGGAAGAACCCGACCGACCGACCCAGATCGCGATCGCTGATCTTCCCCGCGCGAACGGGCAACCGGGTCAGGAATGCGAACGCCGTGATCAGGGGCCGGATCACGTGTCCGTTCATCGGGGCGCGGATCCTCCTGTCGTGACCCGCTCGACGGGTCCCGGGTGCAGGCGCAGCATCGTCCCCATCAGCCCCGCATAGATCTCGTCGGCGAACGTTCCCAGGATCTGATGCAGCTTCCCCGCCTCGTCACGAAAGCGGCGGCCCAGCGGCGTCTCGGGGACCAGGCCCATGCCCACCTCGTTGGTGACCAGGATGACGGGCACGCTGCGCGTGCGCAGCACGCTGGCCATCCGGTCGAAGGCGGCGCTCATGTCGGCGGGGGTGGCGCCGCGAACCAGCAGGTTCGACACCCACAGCGTCAGGCAGTCCACCACGACGACATCGGTGGTCTGATACAGGCGGCCCAGGGCAGCGGGGACCTCCAGCGGGATCTCATGCGTCTCGAACAGCCCCTCCCGCTCCTCGACGTGGCGGCGAATCCGCCCCTTCATCTCGTCATCCAGCGGCTCGGCCGTCGCGATGAACACGCGCCGCTTGCCCAGCCGCCGCGCCAGCGTCAGCGCGAACCGACTCTTGCCCACGCGCACGCCCCCACCGACGAGGATGAGAGGCGTCGTTGCGGCCGCGGAGGACACGCCAGCAACTTATCAGCTCGTCGCGCCGGCCGCCACGTGACGAGCTTCCGTCCCGCAGCCTTCTATTGCGATGGACGCTTTCGAGGTGGACGTTTTCGATCAACGCGCTTGTCTTGGCCCCTGCCCGGGCGTAAGCCAGAACGGCATGGAAGAGACGCGCGCGATCGCAGTCTCGCCGCGACACGCGGTCCTGCTGGCGATCGAGCTGTTCCCCTTGATCGACAAGGCCCCGCGTCAGGACTACGTGGTGCGAAACTGGGCCAGGCGCGAGGTGAACGACATGCCGATGATGAGCGCCGATCTGGTCATCGCGGGCGAGGCCACCCGCCGCGATCACGAGGCGGCGCGCGCCTATCCCCTGCACTTTCGCAAGACGTACTTTCCCGGGCGCCTCCACGGCGATCCGCAGATCGAGTACGACCAGCACCTGCGCGCGTCGAAGCTGTGCAACACGCCGCCGCCCATCGGCTACGAGTCCGACGTATTCCGGAGCTGCCTCATCCCGGGGCAGTCGTACGCGCGGTTGACCCCCTTCGGCGGCGACCCGCCCGAGAACAACATCGCCAAGGCGCAAAAGCTACCCCTGGCCTCGGCCATTGGTCTGTGGCGGATGGCAGAGGAGATGTACGCCCAGCTGCAAGGGCTGCACGAGGGGGGGATCGCGCACGGTGACGCGGAGCTGCACAACTGCATCGTGTGCCCGGCCCCGCTCGAGCCGGTGCTGATCGACTTCGAGGCCTCGGTGTCGCGCGAGACGATGAGCGCCGACGACTGGAAGAAGCGCTGCGACCTCGATCTGTTGCCGCTGTTACGCGAGTCGGTGTTCCTCCAGTGTGCGCTTGGTCGCCAGTCGAGCCCCCTCGGCGAGCGGGCCTGGAACATCATCACGCCCGAGCAGTTCCGGTCGCCCGACAGCTTCCGCCGCGCCATCGAGACGCAGGCCGAGGTCTGAGCCGGCGGCGCCACGCACTGCGTTTCGGTCGCGCCCATGTCGCAATTTTCCTCGTGGAAAGCGGCACGAAATATGCCCGAAACACGACTGACTCATACTTCCCGTTCGCGTCCCTTTCCGGGAACGAAACCCGGTGGAGAGCGCGAAAAAGCCATACCGGACGGAAGAGGATTCGAGCTAAAAGTCAGGTCCCAGGGTTCCCCGCAACTCCGATACCCTTCTTGAAAAGGAGAACGAAGCATCATGAGTGGAAATACGGCACGGCGAGCGGCGATTACAGCGGCGATCAATTCCAAACCCGCGACGGCGCTCGATTACAAGGAGAGCTCCGCCTCGTCTCTCTTCGGCGCCAACGTCTTCAGCGTCCCGACCATGAAGTCGCTCCTGCCGAAGGAGATCTTCAAGTCGGTCAAGAAGACCATCGACACGGGCGCGGTCCTGGAGCCTCGCGTGGCCGATGTCATCGCCGCCGCCATGAAGGCGTGGGCGCTGGAGAAGGGGGCGACCCACTACGCGCACGTCTTCTATCCGCTGACGGGCCTGACCGCCGAGAAGCACGACAGCTTCCTGTCGCCCGACGGTGAGGGCGGCGCCATCACCGAGTTCTCGGGGAAGACGCTGACGCAGGGCGAGCCCGACGCGTCGAGCTTTCCCAACGGCGGCATCCGGGGCACCAGCGAGGCCCGTGGCTACACCGCCTGGGACGTGACCAGCCCTGCCTATCTGCTCGAGTCCGCGAGCGGCATGACCCTGTGCATCCCCACCGCCTTCGTGTCGTGGACCGGCGAGGCCCTGGACAAGAAGACGCCGGTGCTCCGCTCGAGCCAGGCGCTGAACACGCACGCCCAGCGCATCCTGAAGCTGTTCGGTCACGAGAAGCCGGCCACCGTCGTCTCGTTCGCCGGCGCCGAGCAGGAGTACTTCCTGATCGACAAGCACTTCTACTATGCGCGCCCTGACCTGCTGAACGCAGGCCGCACGCTGTTCGGCGCCAAGCCGCCCAAGGGCCAGGAGTTCGAGGACCACTACTTCGGCGTCATCCCCGAGCGCGTGATCGCGTTCATGATGGACATGGACCGCGAGCTGTTCAAGCTGGGCGTGCCGGTGAAGACCCGCCACAACGAGGTCGCGCCCGGTCAGTTCGAGGTGGCGCCGGTGTTCGAGAGCGGAAACATCGCCTGTGATCACCAGCAGACGATCATGATCACCCTGAAGCGGGTGGCGGAGAAGCACGGGCTGGTGTGCCTGCTGCACGAGAAGCCCTTCGCCGGCGTCAACGGGTCGGGCAAGCACCTGAACTTCTCGTTCGGCAACTCGACCCAGGGCAACCTGCTGGATCCGGGCGAGACCCCGCACGACAACGCGCAGTTCCTGGTGTTCTGCGGCGCCGTCATCCGGGCCGTCCACAAGTTCGGCGGCCTGCTGCGCGCCGTGATCGCGACGGCGGCGAACGATCACCGTCTGGGCGCGAACGAGGCCCCGCCGGCCATCATCTCGATCTTCCTTGGCGAGCAGCTGACGGACGTCTTCGAGCAGATCAAGGCGGGCGGCGCCAAGTCCTCGAAGGTGAAGAGCACGCTGGAGATCGGCGTCGATACGCTGCCGAAGCTGCCGCGTGACGCCGGCGACCGCAACCGCACCAGCCCCTTCGCGTTCACGGGCAACCGCTTCGAGTTCCGCGCCGTCGGGTCGAGCATGTCGATCGGTGACCCGCTGGCCGCCCTGAACACCGCCATCGCCGAGTCGCTGGACTACGTGGCCGGCAAGCTGGAGGCGGGGGTCTCCGCCGGCAAGAAGCTGAACGCCGTCATCCAGGAGGTCCTGGGCGAGATCATCGCCAAGCACGGCGCGGTCACGTTCGACGGCAACGGCTACTCCGCCGAGTGGCACGCCGAGGCCGAGAAGCGCGGCCTGCCGAACTACAAGACGGCGGTCGACGCCCTGCCCGTCCTGAACCAGCAGGAGATCATCAACCTGTACGACAAGTACAAGGTGCTGACGCCCCGCGAGCTGCACGGCCGCTACGAGACGTACCTCGAGCAGTACTCGAAGGCCGTCAACGTGGAGGCCAAGCTGACGGTGAAGATCGCCAAGACGTCGATCCTGCCGTCGGCGATCCACTACCAGCGCAAGCTGGCCGAGAGCGCGGTGGCCGTGAAGGCCGCCGGCCTGGCGCCGGACACCACGGTGCTGAAGCAGGTGACGGACCTGTCGGCGAAGCTGCAGGCCGCCATCAGCGGCCTGGAGGCGGCCACCGGCCACCATGGCAGCGAGGGTGCCCTGGGCGAAGCGAAGCACTTCTGCAACGAGGTCCTGCCCGCCATGGCCAAGGTGCGCGAGGCGGCCGACAGCCTGGAGGCCATCGTCGAGGACGAGCTGTGGCCGCTGCCGACCTACCAGGAGATGCTCTTCGTCAAGTAACGAAGCAGCGCTCTGCCGCAGGTAGCGAACGCGCCCGGTTCGACGGTGAAAGCCGTCGGACGGGCGCGTTTCGCTTTTCTGATACCCCGCCGTCGCCGCTGTGCTGGGGCCCGGCGATCTCGGCGACGCGCGACACGCGGCTCAGACGATGCGGGCCACGTTGGGCACCACCACCAGCACCGGCACCCGCGTGGCGCGCAGCAGGCGTTCGGCGTCGTAGCCGAAGAACAGGCGGTGCTGGATGGCGCGGTTCTCGGCGCCCAGGACCACCAGGTCGTAGTTGCCCGTGCGCGCCTCGGTGGTGACCGCGCTGGACAGCGGATCGTAGGCCAGCCGCACGATGTTTGGCTTCAGTGACGAGGCGCGGAACACCACCGAGATGCGGTCGAGATCGGCGTCGCTGACGGCATCGACCGCAGGACGGATCCCGCTGGTGTCCGCGTAGGCGGCGGCCTGCGGGCGGCGCTCCGTGATCAGCGCCAGCGTCAGCTCGGCGCCGGTGTTCTCCGCGTAGCGAAGCGCGAGCTCGACCGCCAGGCGGGCCGCCACGCTGCCGTCGACGGGCACGAAGATGCGACGGTGCTTCGCGCGCGCATCACTCGAACGCATGACGGCGACGTGACAGGGCGCGTGCTCCACCACTTGCTCGATCAGGGGTCCCCCGACGTCGTCCTGGCGGCTCGACCCCAGCAGGATGATGTCGGCGCCACAGGTGGACGCCTCGTCACAGATGGCGCGCGCGACGTCGGCGGCCACCAGCTTCTTCACCTCGGGCGGCAATCGCGCCGGCCCCTGCTCTTTCAACAGGGCCAGGTGCTGGTCGGCGTTGCGGATGGGCGAACGCCCCACCAACTGCCCCAAGCGCGTGCGCCACGTGGATGTCGGGTCGACCCACAGCAGCTCGACCGGCACCCCGCTGCGCAGGGCCAGCCCGAATCCGACAGGCGCCACCACCAGCGCGTTCGGTCCGCCGCCCGTCGGCAACAGCACCCGCAGATGCTCCGGGTTCAGCATTCCCATGGAGCGCGAGGCGGTGATGCGCTGGCGCTCGTCGTCCGTCATGCGCACCCGCGGCACGGTCAGGCGCAGCCCGATGGGCGCCATGAACGAGGTGACGATGGCCATCATCACGATGATCGAGAACATCTGGGTGCCCAGGATGCCCAGGCCCAGGCCGATGGTGGCCGCCACGATCCCCATGGCGCCCCGCGCGTTCATCGCCACCGCCAAGCTGGCCGCCTCCCAGAAGCGCAGCCCGCCCCAGACCGCGCCCAGCGCGCAGCCAATCAGCTTGCCCAGGCAGGCCACCGCCAGCACCACGGCGAACATGCGCCCGCCCCCCAGCGCGCCGAGGTCGACCTTCAGCCCCACGATGCCGAAGAAGACCGGCGCCAGCACCGTCATCACGAACGACTCCAGGCGCGCCACCGTGTCCTTCTTCAGGCGGGGCACCTGGTGCAACACCAGCCCCGCCACGAAGGCCCCGAACACCGCGTGAATGCCGATCCGCTCGGTGACGGCGGCACAGGACAGGGTGGTGACCACGATCAGGGCCAGATCCGAATCGTGGACCTTGAACCGCTCGACGGTGGCCCGCACCGCCAGGCGCAGGAACGGCGGCAGGACGAACGCGGCAAAGGCCAGGAACAGGATCAGGTACACGATCGTCAGGCCCAGTTGCCCGATCCGGACCGAACCGTGGGTGGCCGCACCCGCGATCAGCGACAGGATCAGCCAGCCGGCCGTGTCGTCGACCACGCCGGCCGAAAGGATGACCAGACCGATGTTCCGCTTGGTCAGGTCCAGGTCCACCAGAATCTTGGCGATGACCGGCATCGCCGAAATGGACATGGTGGTGGCCAGGAACAAGCTGAACAGCGTGCGGTGCTCCGGCGAAGCCAGGTACACGGCAGGCATGAACTGCCCCAGCACGAACCCCAAGGCGAACGGCAGCACCATGCCGGCGGCGGACGTCATCAGCGCGGCCCGCCCCAGGTTGCGCACCAGCTTGACGTCCGTCTCCAGCCCGGTCAGCAGCAACAGAAACGTCATGCCCAGCGTGCCGATCACGTCCAGCAACTGGAACTGACCGGTTCCGGCCGGAAAGACGCTGCCGAACAGCCCGGGCCAGAACCGACCGAACACCGACGGCCCTAGCAAGATGCCGCCCCCCAGCTCGCCCACCACGGCCGGCAGCCCCAGCCGCCGGAACAGCTCTGCGCCCAGGCGGGTCACGCCGATCAACAGCGCCAGCTCGATCAGCAGCAGAAAGACGCCGTGGTTGGAGATGACTTGAGCGCGTTCCATTCGGGCGACGGTCAGGGTATCACGTCACACGTGGCGCGCCCCGCGACGAAGGCCTTACAATCGCGCCGCCGATGAAGCCACCCCCGTCCCAGCCGCGCCCCGCTCCGCCCGCCGCGACGGACGACCTCGCCGCCCGCACCACCCGGCGTCTGCGGCGCCGGTTGCTGCCGTTCCTGATCCTGGTCTACGTGGTGGCCTTCCTCGATCGCGTGAACGTCAACTTCGCCGCGCTGTCGATGACGCGCGATCTGGGGTTCGGGCCGCGGCAGTTCGGCTTCGGGGCGGGCGTGTTCTTCCTGGGCTACTTCCTGTTCGAGATTCCGGGCACGCTGATCGTCGAGCGCACCGGAGCGCGGCGCTGGATCGCGCGAATCATGGTGACCTGGGGCGTGGTGGCCATGATCATGTCGGCCGTCAAGACGCCGCTGCAGTTCTATGGGCTGCGCTTCTTGCTGGGCGTCGCCGAGGCGGGATTTTTCCCCGGCATCATCGTCTACCTCACGCACTGGTTCCCGGCGCGCGACCGCGCCAAGGCGCTGAGCCTGTTCACGGCGGCCATTCCCATCTCGAACCTGCTGGGCGCGCCGCTGTCAGGCCTGATCATGGGTGTGCGCTGGGGCGGCCTCGCCGGCTGGCGCTGGCTGTTTCTGCTCGAGGGAGCGCCGGCCATCGTGCTGGGCGTGGTGACCTTCTTCTTCCTGACCGATCGGCCGCGCGACGCGCGC
>Ga0105239_10008860_pt1 | contig 11389 bp, 15 predicted proteins | sample KBSC44metaG_FD_92761 | JGI IMG/M metagenome (GOLD analysis project Ga0105239, IMG submission 92761) | Corn rhizosphere microbial communities from Kellogg Biological Station, Michigan, USA - KBS C4-4 metaG | ecosystem: Host-associated > Plants > Roots > Rhizosphere > Soil | place: Michigan, USA...
AGGTGCGCGCCGCCTGATCCTGAGCTATGGCGTCGCCGACCAGATGCCTGATGTTCCGGGCTTTGCCGAAAGCTGGGGCACGTCCATCGTGCCTTGCCCCTATTGCGACGGCTTTGAAGTTGCCGGCCAGCATTGGGGCCTCGTCTGGTCCGGCCCGCAGTCGCACCAGTCTGTCAGGCTGTTCCACGATTGGACGGACAAGTTGACTGTCTTCGCCGATGGTCATGACATTCCGTCCGATATCCAGGCCGATCTGGCGAGCCGCAACATACCTGTCGTCGATGGCCGGATCGTCGAGATCGCCCATCGCAAGGGCCATATCGCCACCGTCAATCTCGATACCCGCCGCAATGTCGCGGTCGACGTCCTGTTCGCGCATCCGCGCAACAAGCCGTCCGCACGCCTGCATGAATCACTAGGCCTCGCCACGGTCGATACGCCCCTCGGCATTGTTCTCAAGGTCGACGAGCGCCGCGAAACCAGCATGCCCGGCATCTACGCCGCCGGCGACCTCGCCACGCCCTTTCTGCCTTCGGTCACCGTAGCGTCATCGCAGGGCGCGATGGCGGGTATCTTCGCCCAGCAATCGATGCTGGCTTGAGAGCACGGATTCCCTTCTGACGCGGAGCACGGCGAGGTGATGCATCCGCTTCGCCCAGAAATGGAATGCATACCCCTCGCCTGCGCAGTTACCCCCGCCGCACCCGCGCACCCTTTGAAGACCGATTTCGACGAGCTTGTCCACAAGCCGCACGCCGCTAGCCGCAACGTGCCCGTGGTCACCATTACCTAGTTCGTGCGACGCGATTTGACGCAGCGACACGGCAGAACCCTGCGATGCCATTGGAACAGGTGGAAGGATTTGCCGCGCAGGCCGGCGGTCGGCATACCCGCCTCAGCGAGCGTGTCGAGAGCGTAAGGATGGATCCGCCCGGTGGGCTGGCTACCGGCGCTGAAAGCTTCGAATCTTGCGCCCCCCCAAGCGCGCAGGGTGGCCTCAGCCAGAACACTGCGGGCGGAGTTGCCCGTGCAAACGAATAGAACGCGATGGGTCATGGGCCATCCCCAGGAGATCAGCAATAGGCGTCGCCGGGCAAGGCCTGGCAAGAGTTCGACGAACACGGGCGCATGAAGCCCTCTTCGTTCTATGACCGCGTGGTGGACGTCATGGAAGAACTCATGAAGTTCACCTTGATGGTACGCGGGCGCAGCGACTACTTGGCCAGCCGTTACAGTGAACGCAAAGGGGATTTGGCCCAAGCTGCCGGTGCGGTGGAGAAGGCTTAACACTCCCTCTTACTGATAACACACCCGTATTCGAACCGTCACTCGAACCTGCCTGGAGCTTGCGCTGCGCGATGCTGGCGCAGGCGCGGTTGTAATGGATAGAGATGCGAGAGGCCATGATGCCGGGAGCTGGCGCGGTGCCTTCCAGCGAGGCGCCTTGACACTTTCGAACAGACGGCGAGTCGGCCCGCTGACGATGCCGGGGCTAGTTCCATCACCCAGCTCGCCCTACCCGCGACGCCCCGCAATCAACACCGCTGCTGCGCGGCTTCATCCATGAGCCAATCGCGAAACGCAGTCAGCCGGGGCAAACTGGAGCACTCCGCGCGGTAGATGACGTAATAGGCCAGCGGCGACGCGAACGCGGAGTCGGGGAACAACCGCACCAACCGCCCGGCGACCAGATCGTCATGCGCCATGACGCTGCGCGCCAGCGCGATGCCATGCCCTTCGATGGCCGTCTGCAACACCGCCGCGGAGTTGTTGATCTTCATGCTGCGCGCGGCGGCGACCTTCGGCGCGCCCGCTTTCTGCAACCACTCCGCCCAAGTCGGGAAACCGGTGTGGCTGTCCATCGACAGATCGTGGATGAGCGTTTCGCCGGCCAGGTCGCCGGGTTTCTTCAAATGAGGATGCTTGCGCAGCCATGCGGGCGAACACACCGGATAGACCTCTTCGTCCATCAGCTTGTCCGCCACCAGCCCGGGCCAGCTTCCCGTGCCGTACCGCACGCCGATATCGATCCGCTGCGCGACGAAATCCACCGGCTTGAGGTTCGTATCCAGACGCACATCGGTATCCGGCCACGCAGCCTGGAAGCTTTCGATGCGCGGCAGCAACCACTTGGCGGCGAAAGCCGGACTGACGGCCACGGTAAGCACGCCACTGGCTGAGCCTTCCTTGAGTCGTTCTATACCTAGGACGAGCCGGTCGAAGCCGGCACGGATGTCGGGCAGGGCCCGCTCAGCTGCCTCGGTGGGAATCAACCGCACCTTTCCGCTCGCGCTGCGATGGAACAGTGGCGTGCCCAGCCAGTCCTCCAGCGTGCGCACCAGCTGGCCGACCGCTGCCGGCGTGACATGCAATTCGGCGGCCGCGGCGGAAAAGCTCCCGTGGCGGGCGCTGGCCTCGAAGGCGCGCAATGCGTTCAGGTGAATCGGCGAAGCCATAGCGAGATAGATTTTCTTTCAATGGTGGACAGGAAATCTCGTTTGCCAGCGGAGCGGCATCGGCGAAGAATTCGCCCATCGAATGCAAGCCTACTACTTCGCGCAGCGATCCGTAGCGGCGCAAATCGACCACAGCGCGTTATCTGAAAGGGTAGTTTTTCTTCATCGCACATCCGGTCGCCGGGGCTGCCGGAAGGCCGTCGCGGCCCCGCATCGACCGCGCTAGAGAGCGTCAGCCCAAGGCCTGTTCCGATGCTTCATCCATAGAACCCTGCCCACGGCAGGTAGAGAGGTTTTCCCCATGAGCAATGCATTCCAAGGCAAGAAGCTGCTGGTCGTCGGCGGCACCAGTGGCATGGGCCTGGAGACGGCCCGGATGGTCCTGGCCGAAGGTGGCAGCGCGATCATTGTGGGCCATCGCGCCGACAAGGCCGAAGAGGCACGCAAGGAGCTGTCCGCGCTGGGCCAGGTCGAGGCACTGACCGCGGATCTGTCCAGCGATGAGGGTGTAGCCTCGCTGCTGTAGGTGATCGATGCCAAGCACCCGGACATCGACCTACTGGTTAACGCGGCGGGCGTGTTCTTTCCGAAACCGTTCCTGGAACACCAGGCAGCGGATTACGACCAGTACATGAAGCTCAACAAGGCGTTCTTCTTCATCACGCAGAAGGTCACCGCCAACCTGGTCGCCGGGAATCGCCCGGGCGCCATCGTCAATATCGGCTCGATGTGGGCCAAGCAAGCCATCGCAGCCACGCCGTCCTCGGCCTACTCGATGGCCAAGGCCGGCCTGCATGCGCTGACGCAGCATCTGGCCATGGAGCTCGCGCCGAAGCACATCCGCGTTAATGCGGTGTCGCCAGCGGTGGTGCAGACGCCGATCTACGAAGGCTTCATTCCCAAGGCCGAAGTGCACAGCGCCTTGCAGGGATTCAACAACTTTCACCCCATCGGCCGCGTCGGTACGGCGCGAGATGTCGCCGAAGCGATCGTCTTCCTGCTGTCGGACAAGGCGAGCTGGGTCACGGGCGCGATTTGGGACGTGGACGGCGGCGTGATGGCCGGCCGCAACTGACACCCTCTGGGCTTGAGCAGCCTCGCGACCTTCCTTTCTTAACCTGGAGGCACATCATGGTCTACCTGCAGATCACCCTCAAGATTGCCGTCGCCAACCGAGCAGCTGCAGCCGGCATCTATCAGAAGTACAAAGCCCCCTTCCTTCACACCATTGCCGGCGCGACTTCGAAAGAGCTGCTGGTGCGTGACGAGGACGTGCAAGTGCTACACGGCTTCGACAGCAAAGAGCACGCGCTCGCCTACCTGCAGAGCGAGCTGTTCACAGCCGACGTCGTCGGCGGCCTGAAGCCGCTGCTGGACGACACGCCTGACGTGCGCGTCTATCAGGTTGCCTGAATTCCCAACACTCGGCGCAATGACGCCCGCGCCATTACTTTTCGAGATACAAGTCATGATGAACGACTGGAATGCCTACCGTGCCGCCCTCTTGGAGCGTGTCGGCGAATATGCGAAGCAAAGCCCTGACGTCGTACGCGGGCTGACCACCATCGACCACGCCGCCGCAGCCACGGGCCATCTGGAACCGAAAATCCATGAGCTGATCGCGCTTGCCGTCGCGGTGACCACGCGTTGCGATGGCTGTATCTCCGTACATACAAAGAAGGCCGTCGAAAACGGCGCCACGTTGGCGGAGATCTCCGAAGCTCTTGGCGTCGCCATCGCACTGAACGCCGGCGCCGCCCTGACCTACTCGGCGCGGGTGCTCGAAGCCCACGCACAGCTTCCCCGGTAAGTCGCTCGACTTGGACTGCAGAAGCAACGGAAGAAACGCCATGATCGTCAATGCCGATTTCTCGCGCGCAGCGATCGTGTCGCCACACGACTATGCATGGGTAGCATCTCCCCAACCGGGCGTCGACCGTGTGCTGCTGGATCGCCTCGGCGGAGAACAAGGGCGTGCGACGAGTATCGTGCGCTATGCGCCCGCGTCGCATTTCCCGCACCATGGGCACCCGGGCGGTGAAGAGATACTGATTCTTTCGGGCACGTTCTCCGAAGGGCACGAGCACTATCCGGCGGGTTGGTATCTGCGCAATCCGCCAGGCTCCAGTCATCGGCCGTCGAGCCGCGAGGGCGCCACCCTTTTCGTCAAGCTCCGGCAGATGGCACCCGGCGACAACCGCCGTGTGCGCGTCGATACTCATGACAGGTGTTCCTGGCGGCTCGAAGAAGGCCGAGACATCTGCCCCCTGTTCCGCAGCGACGACGAGACCGTTTGCCTGCTTCGCCTGCCGACGGGCAAACGGCTTTTCTCCGGCCCAGCGAAGACCATGGAAGTGTTGGTGTTGCATGGGCAGGTGATGCGCGGGGACAAAAGTCTCGACTGCGGCACCTGGATGCGTCTCCCCGAGGGCGAATACGAACACATCGCCGCCGGCATGGAAGGCACGACCGTTTACCTCAGGACCACCCATACAAGTGCCGTGGCAGCGCAGACATGAGCATGTCATCGGCGCGCGTCGCCATCGTTGGCGGAGGTTTGAGCGGCCTGTATGCGGCCTACCTTCTCGAACAACATGGTTTGCGCGACTACGTTTTGCTCGAGGCGCGCTCTATGGTGGGCGGCCGCATCACCTCCGCCGGCATCGAAAATGCGTTTTTCGATGCGCGCAGAAACCGCTTCGATCTCGGGCCTGCCTGGTTCTGGCCGGCCTTCCAGCCCGAGCTGGATCGACTCGTCTCGGATCTCTGCCTGGAGCGATTCGAACAGCATGGGATGGGTGACATGCTGGTGGAGCGGTCGCCGCACGAGCCTCCTTTGCGAACGGCCGGATATGCGATGTCGCCGCCGTCGATGCGTCTGGTGGGCGGCATGGGCGCCTTGGTGGACGCGTTGCGCGAGAAGCTTCCGGCGACGCGGATCGCCACGGATCGGCAGGTGCACCGCCTACGCCTTTCCGCTGGTCGCATCGAGTTGGACGCACGGTCTTCGCAAGGACAGTCCGCTACCTACGAAGCCGAGCGCATATTGATCGCGATACCTCCGCGCCTCGCCGCAACGAGCATCGATTTCATGCCTGGCTTGCCGGCGCCGCTGCATCGCGAATGGAACAGCACATCCACATGGATGGCGGCTCATACGAAATATGTCGCCATCTATGACAATCCGTTCTGGCGCGAACAGGGGCTTTCGGGAGAGGCTCGAAGCGCGACCGGACCGCTTGCCGAAATCCACGACGCCTCGATGCCGGGCGGACATGCCGCCTTGTTCGGTTTTCTTGGCATGCCAGCCCGCATGCGCGGGCGCCTTACCGAAGAAGAGCTCCGCGTACATTGCCGGGCGCAGCTTGCTCGGATCTTTGGCCCAGCGGCTGGCCATCCGTTGGCGGACATGATCAAGGACTGGGCGGCGGACCCGCTCACCGCAACGGCGGCCGACCAGGACGATATAGGCGGCCATGGAGGAGCACCGTCCGCCAGCGCTCAGGCGAGCGATTGGAGCGGCGTGCTGACAGGCATCGCCAGCGAATGGTCCCCGCACTTCCCCGGCTACCTGGCCGGTGCCATCGAGGCCGCCAGACTTGGCGTCCAATCCATGACGACCGCCGCCACGGGCGCGCCCTGATCCGCTCCCCCCACTCATCGGAGAACAGACATGAAGAACACCTATCGAGCGATGCAGATCACGGCGCCAGGCATGCTTGAGCTGGTCGAGCGAGAAGTCCCCACGCCGGGGCCGGGTGAAGTCCTGATCGACGTCGAAGCCTGCGGCATCTGTGGCGCGGATGCCGCCGATATCGAGGGCGCCGATCCCGCTCATCAGCCGCCACGGGTGCCCGGCCACGAGGTGGTCGGCCGCATCGCCGCCATCGGGGCGGGCACGCCGGCCATCTGGGAGATGGGGCAGCGCGTGGGCGTCGGCCGACTCGGCGGTCCGTGCCATGCCTGTACCGAATGCCGCCGAGGCGAGTTCCAGCTCTGCCGCAATCAGCCGGTGGTCGGCGCGACGTGCGACGGTGGCTACGCGGAGATGATGGTGGCGCGCAGCAGTGGCTTGGTGTCCATTCCCGACGAGCTGAGCTCTGAAGAAGCCGCGCCCATCCTTTGTGCCGGCATCGCTACCTTCAACGCGCTCAAGACATGTGGCGCGCAAGCCGGCGACCTCGTGGCAGTCCTGGGCGTCGGTGGCCTGGGCCATATGGCACTGCAGTACGCCCGGAACATGGGCTTCAAGGTGGTGGCGATCGGTCGCGACCAGGACATCGCCGAGGCCGCCGGGACGCTTGGGGCCCATGTCTATGTCGACACCCGCCAGGATGATGCCACGACCAAGCTCAGGGACATGGGCGGCGCCCAGGCGATCATCTCCACCATCGGTGATGCCGCCACCGTATCCGCGCTCGTGGCCGGCCTCGCGCCGCAAGGTCGGCTGGTCGTGCTCGGCGTCGCCAGGGAACCGCTATTGATTGCAGCCGGCCAGCTCGTCGCAGGCGAACGCAGCGTCGCGGGATCCATCACCGGTACGCCCTATGAGAATGAAAAGGCACTCGATTTCAGCGTATTGACTGGCGTTCGCCCAATGATCGAGACCATGCCGCTGGAGCAAGCGTTCGAAGCGTATCAGCGTATGAAGCGTGGGGAGGCCGAATTCCGCATGGTGCTGATCATGGAGCGTTCGCGCACCGCGACCTGAGCGCCCAAGCAGGAAGCGGACATGCTGGGGAGGGACGAGAAACCGCGTCAGGCGGCCGTCGTTGACAGAAGGTGCGATCACGCCACTGCCCCTCTTTATGCGGACGCGCTACTCGCTGTGATTTGTGGGATTCCGGTCGCATCGGCGGCACCGTGCCCGCGCTAGATTCCTGCTGCGCTCGCTTTCGTCCGGCTACTGGAACAAGAGGACGGTGCGAACGCGGACCTGAGGTCTGTACCGCGACATGGCCTGCAGGCGTTCGATCAACTTGGGAGGTGCACCATGGTTAACACCGATGATCTGAAGCACTTTTTCGGGCTGTTTAAATGGCTATTAGCTTGAGCTCCTAAGAGCTACTCGTGCGCGCTTCCGAGGCGCGCACGCTTCCGCTTCGACGAGAACTGACCGAAAACAATCAGGCATCCCCTTGTGAAGCGGCGACGGCCCGGCATGGATCATCGAGCCTCGCCGGTGACGGCTGAACTGCCCTGGCGAGGCCACCGCCACGCGTACCAGAGAGTGAGCAGGCCGATCACGATTTCCACGGCGCCCAGCAGGAGATAAAAACTCCACGCGCCCGGCATGGTGAGCGCCATAACCGCGATATACAGTGCGCCGGCGACAATATTCACCCAGCGACACACGACCGGTGGCAACACTAGCGACAAAAACACCATGAGGCCCGGAATGGCGAGCAGGATGGCCGTGGCGACCAGCATGCCCTGACTGACGGGACCGATGGGTCCTTCGCCGTTGATCATGCCGCTGAGCTTGCCCGGCACGTAGAGCCCGAAATAGTCGCCATAGAGGTAGCAAAACATCAGTGAAGCCCAGAGCGCGGACAACTTCGCGCGAACCGGTACCTTTGCGTCAAGCAATGCAGCCATGCAGCCCCCCCTTCAAGACGAAAATCCCGCGTGGCCCACGGCGATCGAAGAGGTGAGCCCTTGGCGCGGTTATACATGTGGCCTCTAGTGGCGCCAAGGTGCCGTTAGACCTGTTCGTGGAAGAGACGAGGAGTCCACGCCCCCTACATCGGGGAATCCCCTGGCAGGGCTGCTGCTACCGCTACAAGGCGGCTTCAAGACTCGAGCGCAGCATCGTGGGGTTCCATCACCGGCGCGGCCTGCGGGAACGAAAAGGCACTCGGTTTCAGCGTGTTGACTGGCGTTCGCCCGATGGTCGAGACCGTACCGCGGGAGCAAGCGTTCGGGGCGAATCAGCGGATGAAGGGACCTTTCGCATCTCTAACTCACGCTTGCCCAGATCGAGGCGCCGAATAGGCAAGCGCCCTAACTGCGTCTTGGCGAGTCGCCAAACGAACCCGCCTTCGGTCCCTCATGGCCTCCTGATTGGGCGACGACTAAGTCGCCTCCGCTTGGCGCTCAGCCTCTCCCCTAGTGGGTACTCCACTGATTCCGTTAAGGCCTGCGCGGTGTCTTTATGAGGATCGGAGGATCGATGGCGAGCAAACGTTTCGCCGGTTGCCGAGCGGCCTGACTTATCCATTCATAGCCTCTACGCATGGCTTCGTGCGCGACCTCAGCCTTGATGCATACAGGGCGAAGAAGAACGTGCCCTAACGCAGAAGAATGCTTAGGTCTTCGTGCCGAACTGCGACGCATCAAGGTCTTCAGTGACCATCATTCGCCGCAAGCAAGCCGCGCGCAAACATGTTGGCATAATCCAAAAGCGCCTGGCGGTCGGTTCTGCGCACAGTGTCCTGGCACCAAAGGGCGAAGGCATCCGACTGAACTTCCACCTTGAACACGAGGACCCCGGCACGTTGCTGCTGATCCAGAACTTGGGTTGCAGCCGCTAGCCACTGGTCAAATGTCGTGTGCCAAGCGCGGTGTGGAACAAGCAAACGAAATGTGTCGTAGTCTTCCCGGATAAACCAGGGGATACCGACGGTAGTGCGCTGGGGCATTTCGTTCATGAGGTTCTCCGGGCTAGAGTAGATTGAGCGTTAGGTTGCGTCGGCGCGGATGGGTTCATTTCAATACTCTAGCCCTCGGTTGCAGACGGACAGCCATGTTGGCCAGGGCCCGCAAAGGCCCGGCAGTCAAATCGCTTCATTCGGTAAAGTCCGCTCTTACCTCTTAGATGACCGCGGGGGTGCGGTATGCGCGCCGATCGACTGAGTGGCGCGTGGGGTCGGGCATGCCCTCGGCAAGAGGGCACAGGACGAAGCGTTCAGGGCCGTTTGGCCCCATCTTCCGCGCGTGGCCGGGAAATAGAAACAGCTTACCAAGTTGCTTGTGACCTTCGCGTGCTTACCGATCGATCTTAAACACGCATTGCACTGGGGAAGTGGCCGCTTAGGCTCCAGAACAGTACATTGCCTTGCATGGCCGCGCCGATTGCAGACCCGAAGCGACGACGGATTCAGGCGCGATAGATGCCTGAATCATGCTCGCCCACTGCCCGCTATAGATGAGGCGCGGAAAAAAACAGAGCTGCCGCCTCTATCGGATGCGGCTGCAGAAACTGCAGCAGGATGAGGCGGAAAGCAAAGATATGACGTCGGATCGGCGGCGCTGAAGGCATCCTGTCCCACGCAGTGTTGCTGGCGCCACTGACTTAGCCTGCAAGCGGCATCGCCGCATGATATCCGGCTGCGCTTACGGCCGGCCCAGAAAGTGGAGCATAGCGCGCCACGGGTAGCGGGACTTCGGATGCGTCCGGCGCGTCTACATGGGTTCCTAAGGAGTTGCTCGTTGTAAGCGCATCAGGCGGCCCATGATGCCCGCTTCGCAATCGCTGTCGTGAATCCGAGTAGAGAACGGCCTGAGCACCGGGCTTCCGATCAGGAAAAGTGACCGCTCTTGGCGAAGCCTTAAAGAGCGGCGGCGAAAATTCGCCGCCGCAAAAAGACTACATGCGGAAGAAGTTGAGAAACAAAGGGTCTTAAGCCGCGTGGGTCTGCAGCAGACGCGTCTCGGAAGCCGCTTTTTCGGTGCCGCCGATAGGAATAGTCCGCGGCTTCAGCGCTTCGGGAAGCTCACGCTTGAAATCGATGGTCAGGAGACCATCACGAAGCTCGGCACGCGTAACGTGCATGTGTTCGGCAAGCTCGAACCGTCGAGTGAACGGGCGGTTCGCGATACCGCGGTGCAGAACTTCGCCGACATGGTCGGTTTTCCGCTCGCCGCTCACGGTAAGCAGGTTGTTCTGCACCTCGATCTGTAGGTCATCCCGCGAGAAGCCGGCGAGAGCCATCGTGATGCGGTACTGGTCCTCACCGATCTTGATGGAATCGAAGGGAGGCCAGTTGTCCGGCTGCGGGGTACGCACGGCCGTCTCGAGCAGGTCGAAGACCCGGTCGAAGCCGATGCTGGAACGATGAAGCGGGGAGAAATCAAGCACAGTGCGCATTGCCATATCCTCTTAGAAGCAACATGGAAGTGAGGACTGTTACCGCGCCGCTGGGCGCGGTGTCCGCTGACCCCGTAGCGGTCAGCGGGCAGAAAGATAATCATCCGCGAGGCGCTGGCAAGGGGGCCAGGCAGCCGTCATTTAGCCACCGTTTCGGAACTTGTCTGACGGAAGCAAGGTTGCCGGGCTGGCTCGCCGTGCCGACGATAGTTGCCTCATTCGCCCCCAAGACAACACATACGTTGTTCTGAGAGACCTCATTCAGAACAGCCTCTTCTTGCCCAAACTTGAGACGAGCGTAATGCTGCTTGTTGTTCCCATGAGCGCTCGTGAATGTCCCCCCTGGCAGGTGCCCTCTCCGAAATGCTCGTACCCTCCCTCCCCATACTGGAGCATGCATGATCGGCATTCCCTCAACCGGCGGCCTGACCCAGGCTGTCCTTACCGCGGTCTGCTTCGAAGGCCTTTCTGCTGAAACCCGGGAGGGACAGAAAGCAACCTTCGCTATCATCGACGAGACCGGAAAGGTCATCGAAAGAGGCCCCGCCGTTGCCCGAGAGGCCTGGAATGTCACGCTCGCCTGCTACAAGAATTTCCTTATAGGACAAGGACACCTTCGTGTGTTCTCAGGTCCGCCTAGCGCTATAAACTGAGACACTAAAAAGCGGCCTGACGGCCGCTTTTTTTCGCGCACGAAGAAGGTTTATATAGGCTTGACTTCGGGCAAGCAAGAGAAAGTAACTCGGGCCGCGGCAGCGGCTCGAAACCCTCGCCTACGGCGAGACAAAACCACGCGCAACGCGACAATCAGGCGTGTTCGTTACTGGATGACTCGCTTCGCTCG
>Ga0105239_10008864_pt1 | contig 11385 bp, 8 predicted proteins | sample KBSC44metaG_FD_92761 | JGI IMG/M metagenome (GOLD analysis project Ga0105239, IMG submission 92761) | Corn rhizosphere microbial communities from Kellogg Biological Station, Michigan, USA - KBS C4-4 metaG | ecosystem: Host-associated > Plants > Roots > Rhizosphere > Soil | place: Michigan, USA...
CGCGGCCATCGCGCCGCCGGGTTGCTCGACCGCTGCCGCGCCACCGAAACCTGCCCCAAGATTGTCGAGACCTTCGGCTCTTCCGAATTCTACAATCTGCGCGCTTCGCCCGATCTGGTGGGGACCCGCGCTGACCGCGATATCCCCTTGCCAGCGAATGTCCGGCGCTATTACTTTCCCGGCGTGAGCCACGGCGGCGGGCCCGGCGGATTCGATCCCGATCCGCAGATCAAGTCCTGTTGCGGGCTGACCATGAATCCGAATCCTTCGCGAGACACGCTGCGGGCACTGCAGACGGCTCTGGTCGAGTGGGTGGTGAAGGGCACGCTTCCTCCCCCGAGCCAGTATCCGCGCCTGGATCGCGGAGAACTGGCTTCGCCCGCGCGCGTCGCCATGGGGTTTCCCGCGATTCCCGGGGTGCCGCTGCCGGACGGACTGATGAATCCGCTTTATCAATACGATTTTGGAACCAAGTTCCACTACAACGATCTGTCCGGTGTGATTACGCTGCAGCCTCCGCCCATCCGGCAGATACTTCCGGTGGTTGTTCCCAAGGTGGACTCGGACGGCAACGAAGTCACCGGCGTGGCCAGCGTGCTTCACCAGGCTCCTCTAGGAACTTACACCGGCTGGAATGTCGTTAGCAGCGGATTCTACAAAGGACACGTTCGCACCAACACCGGTTCGTTTATACCCTTCGCCAAGACCAAAGCGGAGCGGCTCGCCTCCGGTGATCCGCGGCCCTCGCTTGAAGAGCGCTACGGGACTCATGACAAGTATGTGGCGCAAGTGCGTGCCGCCGCTGAAAGAATGGTGCGCGGGCGTTACCTCTTGCAGGACGACGCCGACCGTCTGATCTCGCAGGCGGAAGCCAGCAAGGTTCTCAGATAGGCGCGGGCGGAGTCAGGGCAGCGGGACGATTCCCATCCAGAACAAACCCCCGCCGCGGGTATCGACGTCGTACTTGCGGACGAAGTCGAGCTTTCCGTCGGTCCGAACTTTAAACACCGCTAAGCTCGCTGGAGTCATCTTTGCGCCCGCCGAAACGGCGGTTTGATTCCCCGCCACCAGCATCTGGGCGCTGGGGTCCAGAGCAAACGTTCGCGGCTCCGCGCCCCGCGTGTCGGCGTTTTGAAGCAGCGTCGGCTCGCCCGTCCGTGGATTGACCGAATAGACCGCGATGCTGTTCTCGCCTCCTCCGAAAATCGCTTTTCCGCTCGCGTCCGAGCCTGCCGAACGCGTGGCCTGATACACGAACTTGCCGTTCGGATGCACATGAATCGTTCCCGAATTCTGCAGAGCGGCTTTTTTCGCAGGGTTCGCCACGCTGTCTTTCGTGAATAACGGAAGCGCGTCCAGCGATCCATCCTTGGTCAGGTGGTAGACCTGTAACTGGGTCTGCCGCTCCAGCGAAAGAAACACCCACGGCTGCGATGGATGGAAATCCAGATGCCGGGGCTGAAAGTTTACTCCCCCATTCGGCGCGATCGACGCCAGATTCTTCAAAACGCCATCCGCGTAGGTGAAGACCTTCACGGCGCCCCGATCTTCCGGCTTGTCCTTCGTCGGGCCGTTGCCGCGCGTCACCAGAAACACAGTCTGGTTCGACGGGTTCACACGCACCTGGTGCGCGTAGATTCCCGTGTCGAGCATCGATGGCTGTTTGAGCAACCCGCCGATAGTGCCGTCCGGATTCAGTCTGTATACCTGAATCGAGCTCGGAATGTTGAAAGCCACCAGCACATGCGTGCCCGGGATGTCGACGCTTAAGTGAATCGGTCGCGCCGGCAGCGCTGCGGATTTACCGATCGGTTGCAGAGCTCCGGAGCTGGGATCGATGCGAAATGCGCTCACGCCGTGGTTCTTGCCGCTGGGCACTGCGGCAGATCCCACCGCGGCCGCCGCGGCCCCGCCATCGCTCCATGCGACGTATAAATACTTTCGTGACGGATGCTGCCAGACGTATTGCACGTTCGCCGGCAGACGCACCGAACCTTTTTTCTCCAGCGACGCGCCCGGGGCATCGACATTGTATTGCGTCAGATCTGCGCCCGCCGACGCGTAAAGAACGGCCCGGGGGGTCTGCGCCCGGGCCGTTATCGATAAAAAGATCCCCGCGAGGATCGCCGCCAATAGCAATCTTTTGAAAAGCATCGCTCAGCATTTTACACCCTTCAGAGGTTTGCCAGAATCGGGTTATGCGTTGAATCCCAACCCGCCTTCTTCGCACTTCTCTGCTGGCAACTGCTCCAGCCACGCTGTTACATGCGCAAACGCCGCTGGAGCGGGGTAAGTACTTGGTCGAAAGCGTTGCAGTTTTGTCTTTGGTCGGGGGACGCCGCTGCGATTCTTCAGTACTTGAAGACGGTGAAGTAGCCGCCGCTATTCTTCGCCGTTTACTAGATCTTCCGGCGCAGTCCCGCTGACCAAAAACGCATCCATGCGGGAATGCGCCCGCATCAACTCGGTTCTGGCGAACGCTAATTCATGCGCGATGTTCCGAATGCGCTGCGTGCCGTCCGGGTGCGGCAGCCCGCTGGGAACCTGGCTGGTGACGTCCAGGAACGCGGCCGAAGCCGTAGCAGCACGCTCGGTAGCTGCCTTCAGCTCCGCTTGCAATAGATCGTGAACTTTCTCCAGAGTTGCCAGAGGGACGGGCGTCGCCGCCTTTGACTCGGAAACGGTTTCCGCGGGCGGAGCTTTCGCCTTCTTGCGCTGGCCGCGCCGCTCCATTTCCTTCATCACGACCGCATTATTGGCCAGCATCAATTCGCGAAGAGCAGGAAGTTCTTCTGGGCGCAGCCGGGGGAGCAGTCCGGCGAGAGCCGCGTCCAGGGCGGCAATACAATCTGGGAAGCTCAGACGACGGGCGAGAAAGCGAGCCAGTATCTCCCGTGTCTCACTCTTATACACTTCCATTACGGTTGAAGTATACGCCTATTTGAAGCCACCGGCACACTTCTTATGGCGGCCGCTGCTCATATGTTCGAGGCCAACCCGTCGTCGACGCGTTTCTTGGCTTCGACAGACGCCAGAATCATATCAATCCCTACCGGAGTCCGGCGCAGGTATTCGTCTCCCAGTGCACCGGCCAGGGCACAGCGGACCGCTGCCGCGCCCGCCCCTACTGCCGCCTCGGCCATTCCCTTGGCTCCGACGGGTGTCTGCGGATCGGGAAGATTGACAGCATCCCAATCCATCTTCTCCGGGATGTCCAGTATGGTAGGCGGGCGGTTATGGTGGAAGCGCTTGGCCAGCGCAACGCCGAACTCCTGATCGTAAACCCATTTCTGGCTGCGCGTGTAGCCAATCCCCTGAATCGCGCCGCCGTGCAGTTGTCCTTCCAGCCCTCGCGGATTCACTACCGTGCCGCAGTCGGCGACGCACAGATAATCCAGAATTTTGTACTCGCCTGTCTCGGTGTCCACCTCTACTTCTGCGAAGCTGGCCACGAATGCCTGCGTATTTCCCTTGCGCCCGTAGTTGTCTCTGGCAACGCCCATCAATCCGATGCCCGCCAGCGCCTTCGCCGATTCCTTGGTCATCACATTGAGGTCCTTGGCCACCTCGTGCCCATCGTACTTGCCGCCCATTTCAATCGCGCGTTTCGCGGCCTGCGCGTAACTCATGCCGCTGCCGGGGCTGCCCTTGCGGAACACGCGCTGATTGCCGATCGTGTAATCTTCGGGACGCCCGCCGAATTCCTTGGCTGCGATCTCTTGCAGTTTCTGCTTGGCGTCCATGGCCGCGGCGTAGTTGGCCCGCGAAGTCCCATGGATGGTCTGGCTGCCGCCCTGGCGCGAGCTCCACGGCAGATGCTTCGAAGTGTCGCCCCAGATAACTTCGCACTTTTCCCACGGCATATCGAGGAACTCGGCCGCCACCCGCGCCGTGTCGTGCACCGAAAGAGTCCCGATGTTGCCGACACCCGAGTAGATATTGAGTTTCCCTTCGGGAGTAAGCGCGATCAACCCGTCGAATCCGATGGTGCCGGCGGTGAAGTTGGCCAGCGAGACGCCCACGCCGATCACTTTGCTCCCGCTCACCTGTCCGTTGCGCTTCCGGCGCTCTGCCCAGTTGAATTTCTCGGCGCCGCGTTCCAGCGCCTCCCGGGCAAAAGCGCTGGTCAGAAATGGCCGTGATCCGTTTTTCTCAGGGGCGCCAAAGGACATTCCGGCTGTCGGCGCATTGATCTTGCGAATCTCCACGTCGTCAATTCCTAGCTTGCGCGCGGCCTGGCTGATCAGCGGCTCGAACATCACCGTGGACTGCGCGCCGCCGGGCCCCCGCTGCGGGCCATGCGGAGGAGTATTCGTCAATACCGCGGTTCCGCGGAACCGCATGTTCAGCGGCGTGTAATTCGCTGAGGCCACTACGGCGCATGTCCCGTAATCGCCAGCTCTCGCGAAAGGTCCGTTGGCCTGCACCACGAACATATCCAGCGCCACCATGCGGCCATCCTTGCGAAAACCCATCCGAACGCGCATCACCAACCCGGAGCGCGCGCGTCCGATGAAATGGTCGTCCTCCCGCGTGATCCGCATCATCACGGGACGGCCGGTCTTCTTTGCAAGCAACGCCGGAATGGCGCTGTGCATCTGGGTTTCTGGATTCTTCCCGCCAAAACCGCCGCCCACGTACTCGCCGATCAGGACCACATTCTTGCGGTCGGCCTTTGACCAGTTCCCAATCGATTGGCTCACATGCGCCGTCGACTGTGCCGAGGCGTGCAGGAATAGCTTCCCGTTCTGCCAGTAAGCCATTGAAGTGCGCGGCTCCAGGCACTGATGCGAAGTCGACTGGCAGACCACCGTCTCATCGATGATGACCGCCGCCTCTTTGAAGCCCGCATCAACATCGCCCACTTTCCAGGTGTCCGGCGCTTCGCGCATCGGCAGGCGGCCCGCCTCCACTTCTTTCCAGTCTTCGTCGGACCACTTGAGGGTCTTCGCCATGGTGCCGTAATAAACGTTGCCTTCCGTGCGCGCGTTGGGGCCGCCGGGACGCAGGCTCTCCAGCGGGTCGACGCAGAACGGCAGCGGCTCCAGATCGAGCTTGATGCGCTCGATGGCCTCGGCCGCGGTCAATTCGTCCACCGCAGCTACCGCCAGAATCGGCTGGCCATGAAACACAGGTTCATTGGTCAGTCCCAGCTCGGGTTTAATGGGGGCTCCGCGCCCGCCCTTTGACGCCGGCCCTTCCTCTTCCGCTGCCGCAGCCCCGCGCGAAGGTGGCGCTACCGCCGGCATCTCATCCGCCGTCAGGATCGCATGCACTCCCGGCAGCTTCAAAGCCTCGCTGGCATCGATGTGGCGCACCCGAGCGTGCGGCATCGGGCTTAGCAGCAGCTTGGTGAACAGCATGCCGTCGGCGCGGAAATCCTCGGCGTATTTCGACCGGCCTGTGACCTTGGCGATCAGGTCCGGTGTCTGATAATTTTGTCCGATCAGCTTGTAAGCCATCTCAAGACCTCTCCGTCAATTCGGTCGCGTGCATCATGGCATTCAGAATCTTGTTGTAGTCGGCGCACCGGCACAGGTTTCCCGAAATTCCATGCGCCAGTTCCTTGCGGGTTGGTTTCGGATTGGTTTTTAAAAATCCGGCAGTCGCCATAATGAATCCCGACATGCAGAAGGCGCACTGGAACGCCTGGTGGTCCACCACAGCCTGTTGCACCGGGTGCAGCTTGCCGTCCGGGGCGGCCAGCCCTTCGATCGTGGTGATTTTGGCGTTGCGCGTTGTGTGCGTGAGCACCGAGCAGGAATAATGGGGCACATCGTCTACCAGCACGGTACAGGCGCCGCACTCCGAGCGGTCGCAGCCCAGCTTTGTCCCCGTCAGGCCCAGCTTGTAGCGCAGCGTCATGGCCAGGGTTTCCTGCTTCATGACGTCCACATGCCGCTCCTGCCCGTTGACGTTCAGCGTGATCAATCGTTCGACCGATCCCGGCGCCGATACCCTGCCCAGAACCGTTCCCGAGCCCCGGTAGAGATAGGCTGCCGCGGAGGCTGTGGCGCCGGCTGCGATCACGCCTTGAATCAATTGCCGCCGTGTGAGGGCACGCGGCGTAGGAGGGGTTTCTGGCGCATTATCCATAGTGAAATCCTACCCCGGAGGTTATCGCCGTGGCGGTTAAAAGTCAATTCGGGCCGAACTGGTAGGATCACTCTCCATCGCAGCCGATAGTGAACCGCAGAGCCGCGCAGATTTTCATCCATGCGGCGCACGTCCAGCCGCGAAAGCCGAGTCCCGGATCGCTGCTGCAAAACCGTAATCGCATGGTGCAGATTGCACTGCTTCTTCATCCCGTCTTCCTCGTCCAGCACGACTTCGGAAGGAACCCTGCGAAGTAATGGCGCACATCGCCATGTGCTTACGCCTCCGGCCGCAACGCTTCCGCTTCCCGGCCAGCAGCTGTCGCCTTTGACTGCGGGAGCTTTCATAGCCTCGCCGATCACCACTTGAAAGGTTTTCATTGTGGATCGTATCCCACAGTTGTATCCCACAATTTCCGGCTTGACTGTTTGAATGAATCAATCGTATGATTGAAACGAACATATGATTTCCATGGAATCAATCACGCCGCTCGACACCAAAACCCGGATTTTGGATGCCGCCGAGAAGCTCTTTGGTATGAATGGTTTTGATGCCACTTCACTGCGCGATATTACTGCTGAAGCCCAAGTCAATCTGGCTGCGGTCAATTACCACTTCCAGTCTAAGGACAGCCTGATCGACGCCGTTATCGAGCGCCGCATCCTGCCCATTAACCAACGCCGCTTCGAAATGCTGGACGCCGCCGGGCATCCCCCCAGCGTGGATCAAATCGTAGAAGCCTTCCTGGCTCCTATGCTCATGCTGGAGGTCCTCCCCGCCGTCCCGGTCATTGGCCGGGTCTTGTCGAACCCCAGTCAATTCGTCGAGCGCGTCTATAAAAAACACTTGCAGCATGTCGCGGAGCGTTTCTCGCAAGCCATTCGTGAGGCGATCCCGGGGCTTTCTCCGGAAGAAGCGTTCTGGCGGCTGCATTTCATGGCCGGATGCATGACCCACATTCTGGCTCTTTCGAGCGTATTGCCGCTGATAAGCGGCCAGCCCGTTGACCGCCACGCCCTGATGCGCCGCCTGGTGAACTTCATCACGGCCGGCCTGCGCGCTCCGGTCGCCGCCACAACCCCAGTGCCGCAAATCTAATGAGGAAGGAATCCTAATGCGAGTCTTGGCGATGTTCCTATTGGCGGCGTCTCTCGGATGGGCGCAAGACCCGCTGCCTCTCAGCATGAAACGCGCGGTTGAAATCGCGCTGGCGCCGGATGGCTCCACGCGCGTCGCACTGGCGCAGGAATCCATCCAGCAGGCCAAGGACCGCGTCGCCGAAGCCCGCGCCGCGCTCTTGCCCAATCTCGATACCACGATTCGCGAAAACCGCCAGACCACCAATCTGAAAGCTTATGGCTTCGCATTTGATATTCCGATCCCCGGTTTTTCGATTCCTTCCATCGTCGGTCCGTTCAACGTATTTGACGCCCGCGCCAGTGCGCAGCAGTCGCTGTTGAATTTCAGCAGCGTCCGCAAATATCAGGCGTCGAAGGCCGCGCTCGCCGCCACGAAGTTCGATAACGATGCCACCCGCAGCCAGGTGAGCGATGAAGTGGCGCGGGCCTACCTGGCCTGTCTCCGTACCGATGCCGACCGCGACACCGCCCGCGCCAATGTGGAATTGTCGGAGGCTTTGCTGGCCCAAGCCCAGCGTGCCCAGACCGCCGGCACAGGCACCGGTATCGAGATTACTCGCGCCGAAGTGCAGCTCGCCAATGACCGCCAGAGGCTGATTCGCGCCGAAAACAATCGGACCCGCACGGTCTTGCAGCTCCTAAAATCCATGGGGTTGCATCTGGATGCGTCGATCGAGTTCACCGACAAGCTGGTTTACAAGCCCATTGATCCCGCGTCCTCCGAGACCCTGCTGGAACAAGCCCGCAAGGCTCGCTTCGAGCTAAAGACCCAGCAGGAGCGCGAAGAGGCGGCGCGGCTCAGCCACAGCGCCGTGAAATCGGAGCGGCTTCCCTCCGTTGGCGCTTTGGCCGATTACGGCGCCATCGGCCCTGATATTGCTTCCTCTCGCGCCACTTACACGCTGGGGGTCTCGCTGCGCGTTCCAGTGTTCGACGGCGGCAACCGCGCGGCCCGCCGCGAGGAAAGCTTCTCGCAGTATAGACAAGAACAGATTCGCACCAAGGATGTAGGCCAGCAGATCGAATTGCAGGTACGCACAGCCCTCGAAAGCCTGCGCTCCGCCGGCGCTGAAGTCGACGCTTCGCGCGAAGGCCTAAGCCTGGCGGAAAATGAATTGGCGCAGGCCCGGCGCCGCTACGACGCGGGCGTGGCCACCTCCGTTGAAGTCACCGACGCGCAAACCCGCCTGCAGCGCGCTCGCGATAATCAGCTGATCGCGCTGTACGACTATAACGTCGCCCGTCTGGATCTGGCCACCTCTACGGGTACCATCGGAGACTACCTTAATCAATGAAAAAATCCTTGCGGATCATCCTCGTCGTCGTTCTCATCGCTGCCGGCGCCTTGATCTACATGTGGCGGACCGGGCAGTTCGCCGGCCCCCGCAAAAGCATCCAGGTATCGGGAAATCTGGAGCTGACGCTGGTTGACCTTTCGTTCAAGACCGCTGGGCGCATGATCGAGCTCACGGTCCGCGAGGGCGACACGGTAAAGAAGGGACAAGTGATCGCGCGGCTGGATGCCGCCCAACTTCAGCAGCAGAAGCTGCGCGATGTGGCGGCGGTCGAGAGCGCGCAATCGACCTACGATCAGTTGAAGACTAGCATCGAATACCAGCAGGCCACCATCGACAGCGATATTGCCGCCCGCCAAGCCGAGCTCGCGCAGCAGCAGGCTCATCTCGACCAGCTCACTGCCGGCAGCCGTCCGGCGGAAATCCGCCAGGCCGATTCGAGCGTGACCGAAGCGCGCGCCCAGATGGAGCTGGCCCGCGCCGACTGGGAGCGCGCCCAGACTTTGTATAAGAACACCGACATTTCCACCTCGCAGTTCGATCAGGCACGCACCAAATTCAACGCCGCCAATGCGGTTCTGGCACAAGCCGAAGACCGCGCCAGACTGGTGCAGGAAGGCCCCCGCAAAGAGGAAATCGCCGGCGCCCGCGCGCAACTCGCCCGCGCGCAGGCCGCCGTCCGCACCGCCCAAGCCAATCGCATCGATCTGCGGCGCAAGCAAGAGCAGTTAGTGCAACTCCGCGCCGATATCGATCGCGCCCGTGCCCAGGTAGGAATCACCGAGGCGCAGCTGAACGACACAACGATTAGCAGCCCCATTGATGGCGTTGTCCTGGTCAAGTCGGCGGAGCCCGGCGAGGTCATCGCCGCCGGAACCGCTGTTGTTCGCATCGGCGACGTGGAACATCCCTGGCTTCGCGCCTACGTCGGCGAAACCGACCTGGGACGCGTGAAGCTCGGCGCCCAGGTGAATCTCACAACGGATTCCTATCCCGGCAAAATCTATCCCGGAGTGGTTTCGTTCATCTCCTCTCAAGCTGAGTTCACGCCCAAGCAGATCCAAACCAAAGAGGAGCGCGCGAAGCTGGTGTATCGCATCAAAGTGGATGTCGATAACGCCCATCACGAACTCAAGGACAACATGCCGGTGGACGCGGAGATTCCGCTGTGAGTGCCGCCACCCCGATTATCATTGCGGAGAATCTGACCCGAGTTTTCGGCGGCGAAAAGTCAGCCGGCGGCAGATCCTCCGGCGGCCCGTCCGCGTCCATCACGGCCGTGGATCACTTGAATCTGGAGATCGCCGAGGGCGAGATCTTCGCGCTGGTGGGCCCCGACGGCGCCGGCAAGACCACTGCCATGCGCCTGTTCTGCGGCCTGATGGACCCCACCGAAGGCCGCGCCGTGGTGGCGGGTCACGATGTTTCCAAAGAAGTCGAAGCCGTCAAAGATCAGATCGGATACATGGCTCAGCGCTTCGGCTTATACAATGACCTGACGGTCGCGGAGAACATGGCGTTCTACGCGGACCTGTTCGGTATTGTCGGCGTCGAGCGTCGTGAATTGAGGGCCCGCTTGCTGCGCATGACCCGCATGGAGCCATTTCAGCAGCGTCCCGCCGGCAAGCTTTCCGGCGGCATGAAGCAAAAGCTGGCGCTGATGTGCACGCTGCTCCACAAGCCCCGCGTGCTGTTCCTGGACGAGCCGACCAACGGCGTCGATCCCGTTTCGCGCCGCGACTTCTGGGCCATCTTGTATCAGCTGGTGCGCGACGGACTCACGGTTCTGGTCACCACCGCCTATCTGGATGAAGCCGAGCGCGCCAACCGTGTGGGCTTCATGAACCAGGGATGCCTGATTCAAGTGGATACTCCAGCCGGTTTGAAGCGCAGCCTGCCGGAAGCAACTTACCGGCTTACATCGAACGACCACCGCGCCACCCGCGATGCATTGCAGCGCCAGCCCGGCGTCCTGACCGTTCAGCCGATGGGGGTCGACCTGCACCTGTTTCTCAATCCGGCGGTGACATCTCCCGAGCAGCTCCTCGCCATCACCCCTTTCGAATACCAGAAGATTCAGCCTTCGCTGGAAGATGTTTTTATCGCGCTGGTGCGCAGGCAGGAACTGGCGCATGCTGCCTAACTCCTCAGGTCCGGCCGTCCACATCGAGAAGCTGACTAAGCGCTTTGGAGATTTTACGGCCGTCGACCAGCTGGATCTGGACGTTCAGCCAGGTGAAATCTTCGGCTTCCTGGGACCCAACGGCGCCGGCAAATCCACCACCATCCGCGTGCTGTGCGGGCTGATGGCGCCCACTTCGGGGCGCGCCGTGGTGGGGGGCTTCGACGTCAGCCTGCATCCGGAAGAGGTCAAGCGTCGCATCGGCTACATGTCGCAAAAGTTCTCGCTTTACGACGATCTCACCGTCAAAGAGAACATCGAGTTCTTCGCCGGAGTCTACGGTGTATCTCCCGAAAAGTTTCCCGCGCGCCTGGACTTTGTGCTGCAGATGGCGGAGCTCGAAGACAAGCAGGATACCTTGACGCGCCTGCTCTCGGGCGGCTGGAAGCAGCGCCTGGCACTGGGCTGCGCGATTCTGCACGAGCCTCCCATCTTGTTTCTGGACGAACCCACCAGCGGTGTCGACCCCATCGCGCGCCGTAATTTTTGGGAGCTCATCTATCAGCTCTCGGCCGCCGGCCATACCATCTTCGTCACTACGCATTATATGGATGAAGCCGAATACTGCCATCGCATCGCGCTGATGTACGGGGGGAGAATGATTGCGCTCGGCTCGCCCGCAGAATTGAAACAGTCCCTCGGCGCCGGTCACTTGTTGAACCTGGAATCTTCC
>Ga0105239_10008866_pt1 | contig 11385 bp, 10 predicted proteins | sample KBSC44metaG_FD_92761 | JGI IMG/M metagenome (GOLD analysis project Ga0105239, IMG submission 92761) | Corn rhizosphere microbial communities from Kellogg Biological Station, Michigan, USA - KBS C4-4 metaG | ecosystem: Host-associated > Plants > Roots > Rhizosphere > Soil | place: Michigan, USA...
CGCCGCGCCACCGCCTGACCGATCCGTCCCATGCCGATGATGCCAAGCCGCTTGCCGCCGATGCGATGGCCGAGCATCCAGGTCGGCGACCAGCCGGGCCAGCTCTTGCCCTCGGTCAAGACGGAAGCGCCCTCGATCAGGCGACGCGGCACCGCCAGAATCAACGCCATGGTCATGTCGGCGGTATCCTCGGTCAGCACTTTCGGGGTGTTGGTCACGGTGATCCCGCGGGCATGGGCCGCGGAGACGTCGATGTTATCGACGCCATTGCCAAAATGGGCGATCAGGCGAACCCGGCAATCCGGCTGCTTCAATACCTCCTCGGTGATTTCATCGGTCACCGTCGGGACCAGTACATCAGCCGTGCGCACGGCTTCGGCGATCTGCTCCGGCGTCAGCGGCGTATCGTCGAGATTGAGCCGGGCGTCGAACAATTCGCGCATCCGGGTCTCGATCGAGTCCGGCAATTTGCGCGTCACGACAACCAGGGGCTTTTTCTTGACCGACATGTCCTGCTCTCAAGAACCGTTGAGATCGCTGACTTTTCAAATCCGTAGCAGTGGCCTGTTCAGTTCACATTAACCTGGTTGTTCGACACTACGGATCGGTCGTTTCCCCGGTTTTGTGAGCATTGAGAGGCCGCTCTCTCGGCTGGCGCTAACCCGTTTCTCTAGCAGAAGGCCGGGCCAAGACAAAGACGAGACGAGAACCTCGCAGTTCGGGGAAAACGGCCGGGCAGGGAAGGGCCGAGGCCGATGGCGGCTCTTCCGGGAGAAGATCGAACAGGCGCGCGGCAGGAGGCGGTTTGATGGCTTGGTGGCAGTTCGGGGCAGTTGCAGTCCTGACCGGAGCGTTGCTGGGAGGATCGGTTAATCCCGGATTTTCGGCGGCCACGGCCTCGGTAAGCGGGCTGCCGGTTCCCCGTTACGTCAGTCTGAAATCAGATCATGTGAATGTGCGCGCCGGGCCCACCAAGGACAATGATGTCGCCTGGGTCTACACAAGAGCGGGCCTGCCGGTCGAGATCACGGCGGAGTTCGAGAATTGGCGGCGCGTCCGCGATTCCGAGGGCTCGGAAGGTTGGGTGTACCATTCCCTGCTGTCCGGACGGCGTACCGCCGTCGTGACCATGAAAAGCAAGGACGAGCTTGCCCCCCTTCATGATCGGGCTGATACCGCCAGCCCGGTTTCCGCCCGCCTGCAGGCGGGCGTGGTCGCCCAAGTCAAGCGATGTAGCGGCGGCTGGTGCCGCATCATCGGCAATGGTTTCGATGGCTGGATCGAGCAGCAGCGCCTGTGGGGCGTTTATGCCGATGAAAGGCTCGACTAGGACCGCCTGTTTGTCGGGCCTGTACCGCCGACGCGATTTCTTTCAGGCCCGTCGAATTGAAAGTCGGCGCTAGCTCTTTTTGCGCAGGCGCACGACCATATCGACGCGGGCAATCTCATATCCCTCCGGAACCTCTGGCATCTTCTGTAGCACCAGATGCGGGTCGGAGATGTCGATGAGCTCGTGGTTGTTTTCCAGATAGAAGTGATGGTGCGCCGACACGTTGGTGTCGAAATAGGTCTTGGTGCCGTCGACGCTGACTTGCCGCAGCATGCCGGCGTCGGTCAGCTGGTTGAGGGTGTTGTAGACGGTGGCCAGGGAAACCGGAACCTTTGCCCGCGTCGCCTCTTCATAGAGCATTTCGGCCGTGAGGTGCCGGGCGCCCCTGCCAAATAGCAGCCATCCGAGCGCCACGCGCTGGCGGGTTGGTCGCAGTGAGGCGGCCTGCAGCATTTCGTTGACATCATGCCAGGGACAGCCGTTCAGCGCCGGCGGACGCCTCCCGATATCCTGAGCGAGGGGGGTTCCCTCCAGGTTGAGACCCGATGCGCTTTCATTCCTGTCTACGGCGGCCATCACACTCTCAGCACCACATTTGTGTCACGTGTATAGGGAGGTTTTCTTGCACATGCAATCCTTTCGCAACTAGCCGCAGAGGCCCCATCTGTTTTTGAGGTAACTAGGCCGGTCCCGCTGGCTGGGGTCGGCACGGAGCGACCAGCGCTTTGACGGTCCCGGCGCCTGTGATAGAGAGCCGCGCGGCCAGGTAAACGGTATCGGTCTTACGCTATCCAGTCCCGTGGCCTGACGTCTCCCCCGTTGCTTCGGATTCCGAAAGGGCGTGTGAAGCTCAGTCGGGTTTGTCCTGGATCGAAGGTCCAAGGACGATGGCGGCGTCCGTGCCCGGCTTGGTTCGGGAACTGGCGCCGAATTGAGAAAGTCGACAGGATTTGCGGCGAAATGAGCCCGTTTCGCCGAATATCCAGGTTCAACCGGATGAAAGAGGCTGGCACCATGCTGGAACGGCGCGGCAGTTACGGATACGAGGATTTGCTGGCGTGCGCCCGGGGCGAGATGTTCGGCCCCGGCAATGCCCAATTGCCGCTCCCGCCGATGTTGATGTTCGACCGCATCAGCGAAATCTCTGAACACGGCGGCTAATACGGCAAGGGCCTTGTGCGGGCGGAGCTCGATGTGAAGCCGGACCTGTGGTTTTTCGGCTGTCACTTCAAGAACGATCCGGTAATGCCGGGTTGCCTCGGTCTGGATGCGATGTGGCAGATGGTCGGATTTTTTCTCGGCTGGTGTGGCGGAGCCGGTCGCGGCCGGGCGCTTGGGCTCGGCGAACTCAAGATGGCGGGTCAGGTGCTGCCGAATGTGCGCAAGGTTGTGTACAACGTCGACATCAAACGGGTGATGCGCTCACGGCTCGTGCTCGGTATCGCCGATGGCTGGCTTTCTATGGACGACGAGATTATCTATCGCGCGAAGGATTTGAAGGTCGGACTGTTCAAACAGGGCGAAAACCAGTCCCCCGGCTAGTTGAATTGGTCAGGCGGCGGCATTTAGGCCGATAGCGACCGTCACCCAAAACGGCTATCTCAGATAGAGATTATTGCAGGACGAGGCGATCATGCGGCGAGTTGTCATCACAGGGATGGGGATTGTCTCGTCCATCGGCAACAACACCCAGGAAGTGCTTGCCAGCCTCCACGAGGCCAAATCCGGAATCAAGCGCGCCGAAAAATATGCGGAACTGGGTTTTCGTTCCCAGGTTCACGGCGCGCCGACGCTCGACCCGACGGCAGTGATCGACCGGCGCGCGATGCGTTTCTTGGGCGAGGGGGCGGCCTGGAACCATATCGCCATGGAGCAGGCTATCCTGGATTCCGGGCTTGAGCCTTCAGAAGTCTCCAATATTCGCACCGGCATCATCATGGGCTCCGGCGGTCCGTCGGCGCGCACCATCGTGGAGGCGGCGGACATCACACGCACCAAGGGCCCCAAGCGCGTTGGGCCGTTTGCGGTGCCCAAAGCGATGTCGTCCACGGCGTCAGCAACGCTCGCCACCTGGTTCAAGATCAAGGGCGTCAACTATTCGATCACTTCGGCCTGCGCGACGTCCAATCACTGCATCGGCAATGCCTACGAGACGATTCAGATCGGCAAGCAGGATGTGATCTTCGCTGGCGGCTGCGAAGAACTCGACTGGTCGCTCTCGGTGCTGTTCGATGCCATGGGCGCGATGTCGTCGAAATACAACGACACGCCGGCCACGGCGTCCCGCCCCTATGACATCAGCCGCGATGGCTTCGTCATTGCCGGCGGCGCCGGCGTCGTCGTGCTGGAAGAACTGGAACACGCCCGTGCGCGCGGCGCCAAGATATACGCGGAAATCGTTGGCTATGGCGCCACCTCCGACGGCCACGACATGGTCGCGCCATCCGGCGAAGGCGCCGAACGCTGTATGCGCATGGCGCTTTCGACCGTGAATACCAAAATCGACTACATCAATCCCCATGCGACCTCGACCCCGGCGGGCGATCCGCCGGAAATCGAGGCGATCCGCCGGGTGTTCGGCATCGGCGATAATTGCCCGCCGATTTCCGCCACCAAGGCGTTGACCGGCCATTCACTCGGAGCCACCGGCGTTCAGGAAGCGATTTATTCGCTTCTGATGATGAACAATGGCTTCATCTGCGAGAGTGCCAACATCCAGGAGCTTGATCCGGTGTTTGCTGACATGCCGATCGTCCGCAAGCGCATCGACAACGTCAAGCTCGGAACGGTGCTCTCGAATTCCTTCGGCTTTGGCGGCACCAACGCCACCCTGGTCTTCAAGCGGCTGGACGCGTGATTTCCCTGTTGTCGTTCCGCAAGCTCGCGGAGAGCTGCCGACAGCCGCCGCAACGATCCTAAAGGGAGTGGGCATGATCATTGAACCGCGCGTGCGTGGCTTTATCTGCACGACCGCCCATCCTGTCGGGTGCGCGCAAAATGTCCGCGAGCAGATCGCCTATGTTCGAGCGAAGGGTCCGATTGAAGAATGTCCCAAGCGCGTCGCGGTACTGGGCTGCTCGACCGGTTACGGTCTGGCGAGCCGTATCGTCGCTACCTTCGCAGGCGGCGCGGATACGATCGGCGTCTCGCTGGAACGCGAGCCTTCCGCGACAAAGAGCGGCAGCGCCGGTTGGTACAATAACCGCGCCTTCGAAATCGAGGCGCGAAAGATCGGACGCTCGCCCCTCACAATCGAGGGCGATGCCTTCTCCGACGAACTCAAGAAGACCTTCATCGAGCGGGTGCGCGAAAAGTTCGGTCAGCTCGACCTCCTGGTTTACAGCATGGCGGCTCCGGTCCGGACCGACCCGGTCAGCGGCAACACTTATCGATCGGCGATCAAGCCATTGGGCGAGCCGGTGGAAATCAAGACCCTCAACACCGATAACGGCGAGGTCTATGAGACGACCATTGCGCCGGCGAGTGAGGATGAGGCGGCCGCGACGGTGGCGGTGATGGGGGGCGACGACTGGAAGCGCTGGATCGACCAGCTTGAGGACGCCGGCGTCCTGGCGCCAGGCTTCCGAACACTCAACTACACCTATATCGGCAGCGAGCTGACCTGGCCAATCTACTGGAACGGTACGCTCGGCCGCGCCAAGGTCGATCTTGATCGCAAGGCGGAAGCCATTCGCGCGCAACTCGGTCCGGAGGCGGCTCGCATCGTGGCGCTGAAAGCCGTGGTCACCCAGGCGAGTTCGGCGATCCCGGTGGTCCCACTCTATGGAACGGTGCTGTTCAAGGTGATGAAAGAGCTTGGACTTCACGAAGGCTGCATCGAACAGATTGATCGCCTGTTCCGGACAAGGCTCGACAAGAATGCGCCGGTCGATGAGGCGCAGCGGCTTCGGCTCGACGATTGGGAGCTCTCGCCCGAAGTCCAGACGGAAGTGCTGCGGCGATGGCCGTTGCTTTCCACCGCTACCCTGGTCGAACTGGCCGACCTGGCGGAATACAAGAGCCAGTTCATGCGCCTGTTCGGATTCGGTATCGTCGGTGTCGATTACACACAGGATGTCGACCCGCGCGTCGTTCCCGCTTAACTCTTCGCCCTATCCCGCGGCCAGTTTCTCGGCGAGCTGGAAAGCGGGCCGAGCCATGCATCGTTCGATATAGGCCTCGAACGACGGCCGCGAGGCGATCATCTTGAACAGCCGGACCGAGAAGTTCAGGCCTGATCCAATAATAATGTCCGCGGCCGAAAACGTCTCGCCGAGCAGCCATGGGCCTTTCGCGAGCGCATCGTCCAGTACGTCGAACACGCGTTGCGCATCGCCCCAGCCGGCGGCCACTGGGTTCATCTCGATTTTGGTGGAGACCTGCACCATCGCAGGCTCGATGCAGCCGGGGCCGAAGAACAGCCACTGCAGATATTTCGCCCGCCGGGGGTCGCCAACCGGCGGCGCCAGCTTCGCTTCGGGATATCGCTCGGCGACGTAGGCGCAGATTGCCGCAGATTCGGCAACGGATACGTCGCCGTCCTGTATCGCGGGCACCTTACCCATCGGATTGATCTTGAGATAATCGGGCGACTTCTGATCGTTCTTGTTGAGGTCGATCAGGACCCGCTCATAGGGCTGTCCGGTCTCTTCCATCAGCCAGAGTGCGGAGAAGGATCGTGTGCGCGGACACCAATAGAGTTTCATGATCGAACCTTTCCTGAATGGCGCCCGCTTGTCTCGGCGGACAAGTTAAACGCCTGGGGCCATTATACGCCGCAGCGCCAAGCGTGAAAAAGAAAACCCCGCGACGAGGTCGCGGGGTTTGTTGATGCGAGATGATTCGAGGCGGATCAGGCCGCCAGATCGAAGCGATCGTTGTTCATGACCTTGACCCAGGCGGCGACGAAGTCCTTGACGAACTTCTCCTTGGAGTCGGACGAGGCATAAACTTCAGCAATCGCGCGGAGCTGGGAGTGCGATCCGAAGATCAGGTCCGTGCGCGTGGCGGTCCATTTCACCTGCTTGGTTTTGCGATCCCGACCCTCGTAGATCTCGTCAGAGCCGGCCGGTTGCCATTCGGTCGCCATACTCAGCAGATTGACGAAGAAGTCGTTGGTCAGCGTTCCCGGCTTGCTGGTGAAAACGCCATGCTTCGAATTGCCGGCGTTGACACCAAGGACGCGAAGCCCCCCGACCAGCACCGTCATCTCCGGCGCGGTCAGCTTCAAGAGCTGGGCGCGATCGACCAGCGCTTCCTCGGTCTTCATGAACTGCGGGCGGCTGCTGACATAGTTGCGGAAGCCATCGGCGCGGGGCTCGAGCGGCGCGAACGAGGCCGCGTCGGTCTGCTTCTCGGTGGCGTCGGTGCGGCCCGGAGCAAATGGCACCGTCACGGTAACGCCTGCGTCTTTCGCCGCCTTTTCGACTGCGGCGCTTCCGCCGAGAACGATCAGATCCGCCAATGACACTTTCTTGCCGAACTCCTTCTGGACCGCTTCGAGCTTCTGCAGAACCTTGGCCAGTTCCGGCGGGTTGTTGACTTCCCAATCCTTCTGCGGGGCGAGGCGGATGCGCGCGCCATTGGCGCCACCGCGCTTATCGGAACCACGGAAGGTCGAAGCCGAAGCCCAGGCGGTGGAAACCAGCTGGGAGACGGAGAGGCCAGAACCCAGGATCTTCGCCTTCAATGCCGCGATATCCTGTTCACCGATCAAGGGATGATCGACCGGCGGGATCGGGTCCTGCCAGATCAGTGTTTCCTTCGGCACGAGCTTGCCGCGATAACGGACCTTCGGGCCCATATCGCGATGGGTGAGCTTGAACCAGGCGCGGGCGAAAGCGTCCGCGAACTGCTCTGGGTGCTCCAGGAAACGCCGGGAGATCTTCTCGTAAGCAGGGTCGAAGCGCAGCGCGAGGTCGGTCGTCAGCATGGTTGGAACATGCTTTTTCGACTTGTCGTAAGCGTCCGGGATCGTGGGGTCGGCACCTTTGGCCTTCCACTGCTTGGCGCCTGCGGGGCTCTTCGTCAGTTCCCATTCATGTTTGAACAGGTTTTCGAAGAAGTGGTTGCTCCATTTCGTCGGGGTCTGTGACCAGGTGACTTCCGGGCCACCGGTGATCGCGTCCGCGCCGATGCCGGTGCCGAACTTGCTCTTCCAGCCGAGGCCCTGGTCTTCAAGCGCGGCGCCTTCCGGCTCCACGCCCATCAACGACGGATCACCGGCGCCGTGGGTCTTGCCGAACGAGTGACCGCCTGCGATCAGCGCCACGGTCTCTTCGTCATTCATGGCCATGCGGAAGAAGGTCTCGCGAATGTCCTTTGCCGCGGCGAGCGGGTCGGGATTGCCGTTCGGGCCTTCCGGATTGACATAGATCAGGCCCATCTGCACCGCGCCGAGCGGTTCGGCAAGCTGGCGTTCGCCGCTATAGCGTTCGTCCCCGAGCCAGCTGTTCTCCGGACCCCAATAGAGCTCCTCGGGTTCCCATACATCGGCGCGTCCGCCGCCAAAGCCGAAGGTCTTGAAGCCCATCGACTCCAGGGCAACGTTGCCGACGAGCACGAAAAGATCGGCCCAGGAAAGCTTGCTGCCATATTTCTGCTTGATGGGCCAAAGCAGGCGGCGCGCCTTGTCGAGATTGGTGTTATCGGGCCAGCTGTTGAGCGGGGCAAAGCGCTGCTGCCCGGCGCCTGCGCCGCCGCGTCCGTCGGTGATGCGATAGGTGCCCGCGCTGTGCCAGGCCAGCCGAATAAAAAGGCCGCCATAGTGGCCGAAGTCGGCCGGCCACCATTCCTGCGAGTCGGTCATCAGGGCGGTGAGGTCCTTGACCACGGCATCGAGGTCGAGGCTCTCGAATTCCTTTGCGTAATTGAACGCCTTGCCCATGGGGTCGGCGGCTGGGGCGTTGGTGTGAAGAACGCCGATGTCGAGATGTTCAGGCCACCAGTCGCGGTTCCGATGACCATGTCCGGTGAATGGGCACTTGCCAGCGCCTTCGTCGGTTTTTTTATCCATGTTTTTCTCCGTTCGTTATCACGTAAAGAATGACGATCTGCATTCTGCGACGATGCTGCGTCGGTCGCGTTATCGGCGGCGCGCGTGCGACATCGGTTTTCGAGGGCCAGTCTGAAAGATATCGGGGGTCAGGTCCAGTCGATTTGTCCAGCCTCTCAAGCAGTTTACGCGATCGGGATCGACCTTCGCAAAGGCAAAGAAAAGGGCGGCTAAAAGCCGCCCTTTTTTGCTCTTGGTAATAGGAATTATTCTCCAGCGGCCTCGCGCGGTGCCTCAGCCTTCTGCTTGGCCTCGAGATCCTCGCCGGTCTCCTGATCCACTGCCTTCATCGACAGGCGGGTCTTGCCGCGATCGTCGAAGCCGAGCAGCTTGACCTTGACCTTGTCGCCTTCCTTGACGACATCGGAGGTCTTCTGCACGCGGTTCGCAGCCAACTGGCTGATATGCACCAGGCCGTCCTTGGCGCCGAAGAAGTTCACGAAAGCGCCGAACTCCATCACCTTGACGACGGTGCCCTCGTAGATCTGGCCGAGTTCCGGATCGGAGGCGATCGACTTGATCCACTTGATGGCGGCCTTGATCGATTCGCCGTCGGCGGAAGCGACCTTCACCGTGCCGTCGTCCTCGATATTGACCTTGGCTCCGGTCTTCTCGACGATCTCGCGGATCACCTTGCCGCCGGTGCCGATCACTTCACGGATCTTGTCGGTGGCGATCTTGAAAGTCTCGATCCGCGGCGCATATTCGCCGAGCTCGGCGCGGGCCGCGTTCAGCGCTTTCGACATCTCGCCGAGGATATGCAGCCGGCCTTCCTTGGCCTGGCCAAGCGCGACCTTCATGATCTCCTCGGTGATGCCGGCGATCTTGATGTCCATCTGCAACGAGGTGATGCCGACATCGGTGCCGGCGACCTTGAAGTCCATGTCGCCGAGATGATCCTCGTCACCGAGAATGTCGGACAGTACCGCATAGCGCGATCCCTCGAGGATGAGACCCATCGCGATACCGGCGGTCGGCCGCTTCAAGGGCACGCCGGCGTCCATCAGCGACAGTGACGCGCCGCAGACCGAAGCCATCGAGGAAGAACCATTGGACTCGGTGATCTCGGAAACCACCCGCACCGTATAGGGAAATTCGTGGTGGGGCGGCAGCACCGGGTGGATCGCACGCCAGGCGAGCTTGCCGTGGCCGATCTCGCGGCGCTTGGTACCACCGAGGCGGCCGGTCTCTCCGACCGAGTAGGGAGGGAAATTGTAATGGAGCAGGAACTGCTCCTTGTACGTTCCCGACAGTGAGTCGATGTATTGCTCGTCTTCCGCGGTGCCGAGCGTGGTCACGACCATGGCCTGGGTTTCGCCGCGGGTGAACAGCGCCGAACCGTGGGCGCGCGGCAGCACGCCGACTTCCGCGATGATCTGGCGAACGGTCTTGGCGTCGCGGCCATCGATACGCTTGCCGGTGTCAAGGATGTTCCAGCGAACGATCTTGGCTTCGAGCTCCTTGAAAACTCCGGAGATGCGCAGCTTGTCGTATTTCGGCTCCTGGCCTTCCGGGAAATAGTGCGCCATCACCTTTTCCTTGGCCTTGCCGACCGCATTATAGCGGTCCTGCTTGACCGGAATGGCGTAGGCGGCCCGCAGATCGGTTTCGACCAGGCCGAGCATTTCCTTTTCCAGCGCTTCGTTGTCGATCGTCGTGACGTCGCGCGGTTCCTTGGCGGCCTTTTCAGCCAGCTCGATGATGGCGTTGATCACCGGCTGAAAATGGCGGTGACCAAACATCACCGCGCCGAGCATGATCTCCTCGTTCAGCTCCTTGGCCTCCGATTCCACCATCAGCACCGCGTCGGCGGTACCGGCGACCACGAGTTCGAGCTGGGTTTCGGCCATCTCGTCGAGCGTCGGGTTGAGGATGTATTCGTCGTTGGCGAAGCCGACGCGCGCCGCGCCGATCGGTCCCTTGAAGGGGGCGCCCGACAAGGTCAGCGCAGCCGAAGCCGCAACCATCGCCAGGATATCCGGGTCGTTTTCCATGTCGTGCGACAGCACGGTCGCGATGACCTGGGTTTCGTTGCGCCAGCCATCGACGAATAGCGGGCGGACGGGCCGGTCGATCAGGCGGGAAACCAGCGTTTCCTTTTCAGTCGGGCGACCTTCGCGCTTGAAGTAACCGCCGGGAATGCGGCCCGCAGCATAGGTCTTTTCGATGTAGTCGACGGTGAGCGGCAGGAAGTCGACGCCTTCGCGCGGCGTCTTGGCGGCGACGACGGTCGCGAGCACGACGGTTTCACCGTAAGTCGCAAGCACAGCGCCGTCGGCCTGGCGGGCGATCTTGCCGGTTTCGAGCCGGAGCGGCCGGCCACCCCAGTCGATTTCGACGGAATGTTTATTGAACATTGTGGTCTTCTTTCATGATTTTCACGAAAGGACAGGCGTTCGAAAACAAAAAGACCATGCGCAAGATGGCGAGAAGCTGATCGCGATATCGCGACCAGCGTCCGGCGATCCTGCCATGGTCTTTTTCTTTCGGATGGTGTCCATCCCTTTCGAGGGCACGGGCATCTTGCCCGTTACGCCCAATAGCCGGATTGCCACTGGACGCTTGATCGCAGGGCTCCTGGGAATCGCTGTTTTGCGGTTTCAGAAGGGCCATGCAAAAACGCGCGCAGGAAGCGCGCGTTTGTTTTCTCAAATCAACGGCGAATATTGTGCTTCTCAAGCAGAGCTTTGTACCGAGCCTCGTCCTTCCGCTTGACATAGTCCAGCAGCGAACGACGGGTCGAAACCAGCTTCAGAAGACCGCGGCGCGAATGATTGTCCTTCACGTGGGCTTTGAAGTGGCTGGTGAGGTTGTTGATGCGTTCCGACAGGATCGCGATCTGAACTTCGGGCGAGCCGGTGTCGCCGGCCTTGTTGGAATTGGTCTTGATGACTTCCGCTTTGCGTTCGGCGGTAATCGACATCGTCAAATACTTTCTTTGCGATCCGAACTGGCAGTCAGCCCGGTGAGGTTGAACACACGCTTGGGGATGAGTTCGCCA
>Ga0105239_10008867_pt1 | contig 11384 bp, 10 predicted proteins | sample KBSC44metaG_FD_92761 | JGI IMG/M metagenome (GOLD analysis project Ga0105239, IMG submission 92761) | Corn rhizosphere microbial communities from Kellogg Biological Station, Michigan, USA - KBS C4-4 metaG | ecosystem: Host-associated > Plants > Roots > Rhizosphere > Soil | place: Michigan, USA...
ACCTCCCTCAACCAACTGACAGCAGATAGCCAGCAAAAGGATCAGGCCATCAAACAGGACAAACTGAGCCTGCAGGCACTCGTGGGCCAGGGCCAACAAGCCAGGGTACAAGAATACACTGATGCGACAGCTGCACTTGCTATTGTAGGAGCGCGGCTGGAGCAGGTCCAGAAACGGCTACAGTCTTTAATGCTGTTACAGCAGCAAGTAACGGGAGATAGGACAAACAGGTTTGCTAATCACTGGCAAAAACTACAAACGGACCATCCTGCTGCAGGACTGTCTGCAGCCGAGTGGTTATCATTTAAAATAGATTTTGTAGGATCGGTTGATACTTTGCTTACCCAAAAGATTCAGCAAACCCAATCGCAAATTGTCCAGATTCAGGGTAACAACGGTATTGCGACGGCACCCTTTCAACCCACTTCCTATATTTCAGCGGGCTCCGCCTTCACAGCCCAGTCATATAGCTTATTATCAAATGAAGTGCAACGGCTAAAGTACCTGATAGGAATTGATAATGAAAATGGCAAAAAGTACACCGCACTGGCTGAAAAGATCCGCAAGTCCGAGACCGAGCTGCTTGCCCTCAATACCTCCATCGCTGATGCCAAGGGGGCAGACCAGCGCATGACCCAACTCAATAGCAATAGAAGGGCGGCCTACCAGACAGCCTTTGAAGCTATCATTGAAGAGCAGCAGGTATTGGAAGATCTATACAAACCACTGCAGCAAAACCTGCAAGGACAGACCGGCACCTTAAATAAATTATCTTTTGTCGTCCAACGCAATGTCGATATGGCCACATGGGCAGAAAGAGGTGAGAACCTTTTGGACCTGCGTAAGAATGGCCCTTTTAGAGGCAGGGGGGTGCTGCTGGAGACCGCTAGTCCCCTGTTAAAGAATGTGTGGGAAAAAGGCGACGCTGCCTCCATTGCCAAGGCCCATGATCAATTCTTTCTGCAGTATGCCAAGGATTTTTTTGCGCAATGCCCCTTCGAGCCTGTGCAAAAAACGGAACGGGTGCGCTGGATTACTCAACTGGCTGATTGGTTTTTCAGCACAGACCATATTACCATAAATTACGGGGTGCAATACGAAGGCGTTGATATCCAGCAGTTATCACCTGGTACTCGGGGCATCGTCTTACTGCTGCTTTACCTGGCGGTCGAGAAGGAAGACCTGCGCCCTCTCATTATTGATCAACCGGAAGAAAACCTGGATCCCAAATCTATTTTTGACGAACTCGTTCCCTTATTCCGCGAGGCAAAGCAGCGGCGCCAAATCATTATCGTCACCCACAATGCCAATCTGGTTGTCAATACCGACGCTGACCAGGTCATTGTTGCCAGCCGTGGTCCACACCGCCCCGGACATCTCCCCGTATTAAACTACGAGAGTGGAAGTCTTGAAAACCCGGTGATTAGGGATTTAGTGTGCGGAATACTGGAGGGTGGTAAAGAAGCCTTTAAAGAACGAGCAAGACGCTTAAGAGTAGTGCTACAGTAATCGCTCATGAGCCGGCAACGCCTTGCGACTCCTCTCCAATAACGAAATACATTATTGGGGTGACGGCTATCCGCACGGGCGTTTCGCTGATGTCCCCCAGAGAATAGGAGCCCTCCAAAGCGGCTACCGTTCGGCGGCCTTGACTATTTTAATTTGATTGATGGAAACAACCAGTAAAAAATGCTCGCCAGAAGGGGGGGCTTTCAATCCTGCCTTGCTTATCAAATTATCTATATCTACGTCAACTTTATAATGACGGGTCAAATCATGTAGAGTAGTCTTAAGGTCTTGTCTTGCATAATCCTCGAAGGTCCAAGCCAGAAAATGCAGGGTGCCATGTATATCGTTGAGATCCCTTGCAACTCTGTCCTTGTAGTGATCAAAGCTGCCGCCACCCATCGGGTCCAGAGCCGCCACACCAAAAATGTATTGGTTGACTTTATCAACGTGGGAGCCTAACTGCTTATCTGCTAAATGCTTAACTGTTAGCTCATACTGGCTAGGATATTTTTCTTCTAACACATTGATGATTTCTACTGCCGTTACTGACATAGCTTTTTTTTATTGATGCAAGCAATTTTATCAAAGTTACAAGACGCTTATGAGGTTCGATTAATTTTCTATACGTTTTTCCTCCAAATTCAAAGGCGTCAAGCTGCAATACAGATATGGGGTTGCTGGGGTGTTGACCTCGATGGATACAGTAAAAGTAGCATTGTAGACTTAGTTGTACCCGCTGACGGATAGGATGCTACGGAGGACGTCGAAGCCTTCATACCCCGATGCTCATATCCTGTATTTCCTTACCTCCGCCTCTAAAGAATCAATCTGCCTATCCCTTTTTAACAATTCCTCTTTAAAATAGTCAATCATTTCCTTCGTAGAACGGGTAAGCTCTTCTGGCCTTGCTTCTGCGGCTAAGATGAGGAGGGTATTTTCATCGAAATTCAAGATCGCTTCTACCGATACGTTTAAAATACAAGCGGCCTTTTCCAAAATATTTTGGGAGATGGATGGCCTCAACTCTAGCTTGGAGACATATTGCTGCGAGACGCCGAGTTTGCTGGCCAAGAACTCCTGTTTAAGGCCCTGTAACAGGCGGATGCTGCGCAGGTTTTTACCGTGGTGTGGTGTTTGGGTCATAGGTCAAGTTTAATGGGAATAACAGTAATAGACAGTTATATTTTTGAGCGGCTAAGTTCGAAAATAAAAATACAAAACATTGATAATCAATAAAATAAATTTTTATATTTGCCTGAGTAAATGACCTAAATGATTTCCACTGAATATGGAACTATCATTAAATGTATTGCCAATAAAATACATTATTTTTCATTACTAAGGTTCATAATGAATCTATGGGTTAGAAGCATTATTTTCTGTTTAATCTTAGTAATAATACCTAGATAATAGAAATTCTTATGTCGGAATCCTATACTGAACTTAGAAAAGATGAATGGGACAATTTGAATTATGGCAGAGTTGTATTACACGGACCAAATGACTCACGTATTCTTAGAAATAGGAGGATTTCATTTTCTTTACTGCTAAATACGCGTCTGAATCTGAATCCGAATATAAGTATTGCGGACGTTGAATTTAGTGATTGCATTTTTATTGATCCCGTCATAATTGGAGATTTCTTATCTGCCGGCAATATCCACTTTAACGACTGTAAGTTTGAGTCAGAAGTAAAAATAAATCAGCGCGACAATGTTAGATTTGAAGGGAGTTGTACATTCAAACGCAATCTAAGTATTATGAGTTTTGATCGTGTCACAGACTTATCTAATATTATAGTTGATGGTCAATTGTGGATTGCAGGTAGGTCTGGGGCGTCACTTAGTATGTCCGGCATTACAGCGAACAAGCAACCAACTTTTTTAGGGATTGACTTCCCAAGTGTTCATATTACTAAATGCGAATTTGGAAATATTCAATTTACCGGGCTGACAGATGTTGATGGTGATATATCGATAGATAACTCTAAAATAGCAAAAATAGATTTTTTTGCAATGAAGGTTGGAGGTGCCTTTAGAATCACCGATTCAGAACTAGAGGACATATCTAGCCATGATGAAAATAAGCTTGGTGAACGCCTTGTTATAGAGGGCAGCACGATAAAAAGTATTGCCTTACCACTTTCCTGCTTTAATGAATTTGAAATATCCGGCAACAACATTGAATATTTGGAGTTAACTGGGGATAATAAAAAGGATTGTGTAGCGATTCTGCAAAGGAATACAATTTCAAAAATGCTTCTCAATTCAATACATAATGACGGACAGTTGAGTTTTAGGGAAGTTCAATTACCGCGTGGTGGTATAATACAACTAAAATCTTCAAATCTAGGAAAGACAGATTTCATATTATGCAATTTTGAAAAGGCGCAGTTGGAGTTTCAAAGCAGCAAGATGACGGAAATATTTGTATCAGAAACAGAATTTCCTAAAAATGTTGTAACAAACGGCCAAATAAACCATAGGCAAGCGCAACTTGCATTTGGGCAAATAAGTGCAGCCTTTCAAAAACAGGGAGATACAGTTCGAGCATTAGATTATCAGGCGCGGGAAATTGAGGCACACTATAGACAACTAAATTTAATCGAAAAAAAGACTGGTAAGATTAGCTTTACAAAAATCAGTTTATGGCTAAATAAATGGTCCAATGATTTTGGCAGGAATTGGCAAAGAGCAGTATTGTTCTCCATTCTTGCCGGTCTTTTCTTTTTCTACCTGGTTGTTATTTCATCAAAAGAGTATAATTTCGGATTTGGATTTGGCCATGATCCATGGCTTATACCATCATATTACAGGTTCATGAATCCGTTGCGATTTTTTGAGCTTGAATCTATTTTTAGAATGGGGCAGGAAAAGCCGTTCCTTACGTTAAATGGATGGTCATATTTCTTTGATCTTATGGGTAGAGTGTTTGTTGCGTATGGTTTTTATCAAACTATCCAAGCATTTAGGAAATACGGGAGGAAGTGAGCAAATGTAATATGGTGCGTACCATACGACAAATTAAATAGAATATATAACTAATAACAATTCTTGTATGGCAGATTCTACTCCTACTTCTCCCTGGCTATCTTTTTTCCAACTGATTTTAAGTTGGCAGATTGTTGTACTTATTCTCTTCTTTTCTCTTCGAAAAGTAATAGTTGGATTGTTTAATAAAGAAAGATTAAAAATTAAAGCTGGGTCCTTCGAAGTTGATCTTAGTAAGTCGGCGCAAGAGCAGAGTGTAAAATATAATGAGGAAAAATCTGTACTTGACAAAGCTACCTCTTTTTTTAGAGAAGAGACTATTAAGCATGTTCAAGGGTATGTCCAAAATGAAACCGGTTATAATACCCTTCAGTCTGATAAGGAAAAGTTCGAAGCTCTTTTAAAATACTCTACAGCTATCTATATCATCAGTAGTTTTCAACGAACGTATGATCTTATACTAGGCTCGCAAATCTATCTATTGCAAAATTTAAATTCAAATGGCGGAATCAGTGACCAAGGAATAATTGAATACCACTACAATAATGCAAAAACTAGATTCCCGGAAGCATATGAGAAATTTCCCATTGAGGATTGGGCAGCGTTTCTATATAATTCGAATTTAATGGTCAAGTTAAAATCTAATGACGTGGAGATTACCACAATCGGTATTGATTTTTTGAAATTTCTTACAGACACAAAAAAGAATCTGTACAAGAATTACTAAATTTAGTTATTTTGATATAATCTAATTGGACAGCAAAAAATACCAATGTCTGCATCCACTCGTAGTAATTTATTTGATCAACTTTCACAGGACATAACAGTGAAGGATATTCTTATTGACGTGGGGTGTGGGCGTTTGCATGATTTGATCGATTTTGAATATTCTGAATTTAAGACCTTGAAAGGACTGGATAGAAACTTATATCAACCCTTCAGGGATTATAGGAGGATTAAAAATTTGGAGCACACACCGGAACTACACCGGCATTTCATTAAAAGGTTTCTTTTACGCAAAATCGATTTCAGAGAGTATGATTTTGGAAGCGAGCAATTCAGTTTAATTATTTGTAAACACGTTCTACATTTCTACAGCGACAATGAAAAACTAGCATATTTAGAACTATTCTACAATGCCATGCAATCAGGTGGCTTATTATTCATTAAAATGAATCACAATAAAAATGTAGACAATACCGATCTACAGCATATGGAGCAGATCGAAAGAACTGTTTATCGGAATAAGACTAACCTAGATGATGTACGTTATTTGATTGATGCCGACTCTTTTTTAAATTCAGTTAAGGAGAAGTATTCATTACTAGAAAATCATACTATCGTTGATGATAAGGCTGTTTCATTCGTCATAAGAAAATAAATGAGGGTAAATATTAAACTTTATGCAACTGCAATCTGAGTTTGGCAAAATGCAATTCCTTTTAACCGGCAATAGATTTTGCGGAGCCAACTTATCCAAGACAAGATTTGATTTCGATTTTCAAAAAGGAAAAAAAATAGGAAGTATAAGTTTTACAATAGTCTTTTCAACAGAGATTGATTATATGGAGGTTGATGATAAAATTAAATATCTTCAGCATGCTACAATCGAGCTAGATTCTAAAGATTTTAAATCAGATGTATTCGCCTTTCTGAAAAATATCTTCATACAACTACAGCACGAACTTATTAGACGGTACGAAACTTCGAATATTTTTAAACTACTTGAATTACCCAATACCGATAAGATGAAGGAAGACGATTTAAATAGTAGTCTATCGAGGATAATCGCAGATATAAATAAATAATGGGGCAAGATGATTTTTTAATCAGTTGGGGTGGTGCCTTTTTTGTTTTTAGCCCCCTTTTTTTTCAAATCGTTCCTTATCAGGTCAGTAATATATCTGGTCTTGTTTTCGATGCCTGCATCTTTCATCCCTGCTATTAATGAAATAGGCATATCGACTGAAATTTGCTGAGTATCTTCAAGTATCTTTTTTTTGGGGCCTGATCCCGGACGCGCGCCCCCTCTTCCCTTAGTGGATGAATTTTTTGAGTCTGCTTTCGTTGCCATGTATGCGTTCCTCCTTATAAAATGTAGTGAGTGTGTTAAAAAGGTAGACGACGGAGCGGGAAATATTTTGCCCTGTGGGGACTGAATCAGAAATTTCTCCTAATATTCCAGTATAGCAAATCAAAATCCTATATCCGTCAATTTTTACGGAAGCGTTAGAAAGGTTATACTTTCTAACAAAATTCTCATAGCTTTCAGCATTATCGAACTTATAAGCCCGAAAGATGGGATACGTATTATCTACCGGCTTCGTGTATAGAATAAGTTCCCCGCCTCCAGGTAATTCCTTGCTTTGAATAAATACAAAATCCGGCATTCTCATATTAATAGTGTTTCGAGACAAATATAGCAAGTTCCTATTTTGTCAAAAATTCGTACTTATTTTCCTCCTGTATTGCGGCCAATGTTGGAAAGACCTTTGAAACTGGAACTTTGTACTTTCCTTCAACATAGGCTATTGTCTTTATCCCGGCCAGTTCTGGGGTTTCTGCCGATGCGAAATATTCGATACAAGAGGTAAATCCAAAATGTCCAAACAAAATACGCTGTTCGAGGTGTACCCTAACATAATAAATTTCCATAAAATACCGCGCCCTTTTTTGCCGGTTGCGCCCCCGGTTTAAAAAAAGCCCCCAGGTCCTTGCCAGGGGGAAGTATGTTATTTTAAAACCTTTCTATTGTTATTTATGGTTTGACTGCCGTACTTCTTCTTAATTTCTTCCATAGAAAGGGTCTTTCCGAAATTGCGTACTTTAGATTCATCTGGGCGGAAGTACCATTTCTTTTTAACGGAGCCCATTCAAAGCCTGCTGCATCTATTGCCTTTCGATTAGGATATGTATTCCCTGATACCCAAATCCACGTACCAACCAATTCTATAACAAGACCATCCAGCCCCATTATTTTTTCCAATGCCTCCCTATGCTTTTCGGACAATATTATTGCCTCATCAATTTCCTCCTGTGTAAGTTTCTCCCCCTTGAGAATTTTAGCTATCGCGAAGGAATACTCGGTATTTAACCGCTGCATTGTTTCAGTATCTCCACCTAAATCAGGGTGATGTTGTTTAGCGAGGTCTTTGTACTGGGCTCTGACTTGTTCGACGGTTTCGCAGTCTTTGAAGAAGAACATATTTTGTTTGCGCCCTTTATACGGTTGCGCCCCCGTTTTGTTATCGATAAATCAAAGATAGTGCAAGATGGTTGAATAAACAAGTGTTTATTCAAATAAATTTCGGGATAAAATACGCACCATATTTGAAAGATATTATTACCGGAAAAAGGTCTTGATCATAGTAAAAAAGGGGGCTAAATGCGCCCCCTCTTTTTTTGGGCGTACGCTTCAAATGCATCTTTGGCGTCCTGTAGATAAGGAAGATAATCGGCGATACATTTCTCCGAGTCCACAGAGATAATCCACCACCATTTTCCTTTAACCATGCGCGCGACTACTTTGCTGTCTCTATTTCGGACTACCTCATAATGCCAGCCTTGAATACCGCCGGTACGAATAGTTCATACGGCAAACATACACTAAGTGATAACCCTTATATTGAGAAGGGACAACGAGTTAGTTAAAAGCTCCGATTTAGTTAGTTGGCAAATTGGGTGGAATTGCATAAGAATCGTTACACAAGTCCCACCAAGGATAAGATAGTGAGCATCTACACTATTCTCGGTTAACATAAATCTTCTACAGTATAAGATATCTATGGGCTGACCTTGCCTAAAGATTCGGACAAGCCTTGCAGGGAACACTTTGCATATTTTGCAAACATGTGGGGTACGTGTTTAGGAGCTTTTAGGTGCAAAAATGATAACATTCTGAATTGAAAATCAATCCGTATTGAAAATTTTAGAATTTCTATGTCGTACTCATAAATGAACACATACCTTTGAATAGATTAATAACAAGAAAGCCGCCATTTGCGGTGGCGGCTCATTAAATCCCGGCTGAAAAGGCAGCCGTTCCTAACAAGAAAATGCAAAATTTATTATTGTCTGTCCATTATCAGCGATACAGGTTACTGCGTTGGACTTTGTTCTTCCTCGCCCTTGGCAAGGTTTTGAAAGACCTGCTTGAAATCTTACATCGGGTCTAACCCACCAGTAGGTGCCTTCTGATAACGGAGGCACCTCTTATTTCAACCACAAGGTCAACCAGCACAAACAAGGCACCCTCAAATATACGTCTATATCACAATTTTCTTGATGTAGAACATTACAAATTTAATGATATTCACCCATATTTAATAGTATGCCATTTGAAAAAAGAAACATAATATATTGAATTGTAACCTATTAGAATAAGTTCAATTTTGTCGCAGGTTGTATAACCTCGGTTATCCCTCACCCAGTACGGAGTATTCTTCCATCCATTGATCCGCCGCCTGTTTGAAGCCGGTATTCTTGGAAGCCGGAGGGCGTGTCGGTAATCCGATTTCTTGCGCCTACCGAAGATTCGACTGATCAAGCTGCCCGTGGTGGCCATTGCTGCGGAACGGGCAACACTGCATCCGTGGTGCAGGGGAAACAGTTTACGCACGGCAAAGACGCAATAATAAATGCTGGTGCAACTTGGCTGATACAAGTAGTTGAAGGTGATAGACTTAATCGCCTTGGGGCAGTTCCAAAGTGATTATCCGCGCTTTTAATCGTTTCATGACTCCTTTGACGCTTGCGTAAATCATAAATTTTTTTTACCATGTCTTCCGTAGTATGATTGGCAGCAGCAGCGGCGGCTTCTGATCCGAATTTATCAACCAAGTCCGTTAGGTTAGTATGTTTCAATTCATAGGGGCGAACATTAATTCCAAGTTCTTCAACAACGTATTTGCGCCAACGCTTATTAATGTTATCTGGACGTATTGGCTTATCTCCTGGACGGAACCCATGACTAAAAAGGTATTGGCCCGGTTTGCATCCCTTTAGAGCACGTTCCCAAAATTGTTTGGCTATTTCTTTTACGGCTATGGTGACGGGGGAATTTTGGCCACCTTTGAGAACAGTATTTTCAACTAAGTTATTTTCAAGATGCACGCCGGTGTCCTGGACTAAGAGTAATTCAGTTTCGCGGGCTGCTGAATGAAAGAATATATTTATGCAGTTTGCATAATCGGGGTCGCGTTTCCATAAATGCGTGTCAATAGTTTCACGCTGTTCCTGAGTGAAGCCAATTGGGTCGGCTGTTTTCCAAGGTAAATCCTCCAAGCCATGACAGGGATTAGTCAAGAGTATTTTTTTCTTTTTGAAAACGTTGAAGTGCATGGACAAATAATCTTTGGCTCTGTTCTTTTGATAATTTGACCATTTAAAAACTGTCTCTTTTTTTGTTATGGGGTGAAAGCCTTTGGCTATGGTATATGTCTTTTCGAGTATGGTATCAATATGCTGAGGGGTTATATCCTCAATGGGTACATTTTGATATTGGAGGATTCTTATTGCCGGATAAACACGGGTCATGTATCCGCCTATATCAATTTTGGCTTTATGAACCCACGTAGCTTTTTTATAGGCCCATTCTAATGAACAAAGAAGGTCGCTTTTGCGGTTAATAGTACCTTCCTCTATTCCGGCGAAGTGGGTACTATTGTCTGTATTGTTGTCAATTTGGGTGGGATCGGGGGCTATTGGTTCAATTTTGCCCGTAAAAGGATTTAGCCCGTTTTTCAAATCCTCTATAGTTTCCTTTAGAAGTTGCCGCGCGGCGTCTTGCCTTGCAGGAAGCGTTTTAAACTTGTTTCCTGCCCGCCATTTAAATTCCATTACCCCACGTACAGGATGGTGGAACGTAAATTTAATGAACCAAGGACGTTTAACAGTGGCTTTTGAGGATTCCCAATTTGAAGGATTAATGTACGGTTGGGTGAATTTGCAGCCGTTGGAAAGGGTGGTGTACGCTGTGGAACGGTCTTGTTTTTGGGTCTCTTTTTTAGCCATTTTCAGTGCATTTAATGCCCAGCGACACCCATATAACCGGGCGCCTAACCGGGCGTTTTAGAAAAATGCACGTAAAGCAAAGAGCAAAAAAAGAGGCTAATTAGTTGTTTATTAACTTCTTAGCCTTTATGTTGCCCGACCTGGATTCGAACCAAGACAAACAGAACCAAAATCTGTCGTACTACCATTATACTATCGGGCAATCCGTCCTTTAACTTGGCCCAATTCGACCTGAAAATCAGGCGAAATAGCGCCTTTCTGTAAAAGGAGTGCAAAAATACGCTGTCATGCCCCATGTTCCAAAAGATTTTATATCATTGTATCATCTTCTGCAACATATTCATCGGTGTTGCGTCCTTGAAGATGGCAAACACTGCCCCGACCCGGTGAAATCATTCATGTTACGTATTGAAACCGGCCCTCTTTAATCATAATCTACTACAAGGCAATCAGTTGTAAAAGCCGCTATTGATCACAAACCTGCCGGGCGACAGGGCCATGCTGCCTGTTCGTCCGGTCGAAACAACCAAAAATCGCTTACATGATCAAGAACTATCTCAAGATCGCCTTCCGCAATCTCTGGCGTCATCGCGTATTCTCCTTTATCAACATCCTGGGATTGACGGTCGGTATGACGGCCTTTTTCCTGATCTTCCTGTATGTCCAGTTTGAGCTGAATTATGACGCCATCCATAGCAAGGCGGACAGGATCTACCGGGTAGTTGCCGATATCAAGACCCCCACGGAGACTATCAATGCCAATACGCCGGCCTGGGCGGTAGGCGCCCATATTAAGAATGAGTTTCCTGGTGAAATAGAGGCGGCAGTGCGGCTGGGCTTCAACAGCATGCTGGTGCGCAGGGGAGACGTGAA
>Ga0105239_10008869_pt1 | contig 11383 bp, 8 predicted proteins | sample KBSC44metaG_FD_92761 | JGI IMG/M metagenome (GOLD analysis project Ga0105239, IMG submission 92761) | Corn rhizosphere microbial communities from Kellogg Biological Station, Michigan, USA - KBS C4-4 metaG | ecosystem: Host-associated > Plants > Roots > Rhizosphere > Soil | place: Michigan, USA...
TCTTTGCCAAACTCAAGCAGTACAGAGCCATTGCAACCCGGTACGACAAACTCGCTAAAACGTTCCTCGGTGCGATTTTTCTAGCCTCTTCTGTCATTTGGCTTAATTAATGACACGCCCTAGGATCAACACCATTATCTAAAAATAACTTTACAATTTTCTCTTGCCCTTTACTTACAGCAAAAGTTAAAAGCTTACTAAACCCAGGGTCAGAAAGTATACTATTAGGGCGTTTAATTGCCTGCTCAACTGCACCTATATTACCTGAGGCGATATCTCTACGAACAGCATTTTCAGCATCAAGATATCCTTTGAATTTAACTGAAGGTTTTGTTCTTGCACTCTCCAAAGTAGGTTGTTTAACTAAAGCTTGCATTGCAACATCTTTTCCAACCAAAGAAAAATTTTGCGCTGGGTGCGGAGTAGAAAGCTTTGCCTTCGTATACATAATGGAAGTATTCTGCCCAAATGATGGAAGCTGAGAAAACATACAATAAACCCATTTTTTTAAAAGTCATTTACCAACACGGTTGCAGGCGAAGTCTGACCTGACTTTAAAACTCTACTTTTCCCATGCAAAACAAAGCCACGGCATGAATTGCCCACCCAAATTTTATTCAGAACCTCTTGTACGGGGAAGGAAAAAGACCTATAATAGACCTAGCTAAGCTAGCTATAATTCAAAGGTTTCCAATATGAGCTTATCAGCACAATACTGGCGATTGGCAGATGCCAAAAACAGGCTCAGTGAGCTTGTCAACCGAGTTTTCTCGGAGGGACCTCAGTTTATACGCCGTAACCGGGAACAAGTGGTTGTCATTTCGCTGGAAGATTTTGAAAAGCTCATTGGCAAAAAAACTTCTTTGGTGGACTACCTCATGTCTGGGCCTAACCTGGAAGGACTTGAGATTGAACGCGAAGTATCCATGGGCAGGGAGATCGAATTTTGAGCGGTCTCCTAATCGATACCTGTGCGCTGTCTGAGCTGAAAAAAGAGTCTCCCAACAAGGGTGTTCTGGCTTTTTTCAAAAAACAGAACGAAAAAGCCCTGTACTTGAGCGTCATTACAATAGGCGAGCTGGCAAAAGGGATCGGATTACTGCCGAAAAGCAAAAAGCGAACTCAGTTAGAAGACTGGCTCACCGGGCTAGAAAAAGAATTTTCCTCTTCCATACTGCCTATAACAACCGATATTGCCCAACTCTGGGGAGAATTGCTTGCCAGTTCTCAATTACAGGGGAAAAGCAGACCGGTTATCGATACCCTAATTGCTGCAACCGCTCTCAGTCACGGCTTAAAGCTGGTTACACGCAATGAGGCTGATTTTGAGCACACGGGTGTTCGGATTGTTAATCCATGGAAAACTTAATTTCAAACAAAAAATGTGAATTTTTTATGGTCTCTGTAGTCACTAAAGGGGCTTTTTGGCGGGAGTGCCCGCAGTCCTTGGATAAAGCAGCGGAGTCACCTTCACTTTTTTGATCACCAAAAGCCGGGAGCCTTCCAAACGCTCATGCTCAAAGGTCCTGCTTTCTTCCAAGCGTCCACCTAAAATCTTAAATGCCTTCTGGGATGCGGCGATTTCATCCTCACTGCTGCGGCCCTTCATCGCCAAAAAGGTTCCATCCACTTTCAACAAGGGCAAGCAGAGTTCCAACAAGGCGGGTAATGCTGCAACAGCGCGTGCCGTCACCAAGTCATAAGAATCACGGGCGCCTTTTACGCGGGCATAATCTTCAGCCCGCGTGCGCTCGATGCTTAAATTTTCCAGACTCAGCTTTTCTTTGACCTCACGAATGAATCCACATTTTTTTTCTGAGGATTCCAAGGCCACAATCGAGATATCCGGTCTGGCGATGGCCAAGGGAATTGCCGGGAAACCCGCACCACTACCGACATCCACAATTTTGGTATTTTGCGGAATAAGAGGCAAGAGTGTGAGAGAATCCAATAAGTGACGGTATAAAAAGTCTTCGGGTGCTGTAATTCGCGTGAGGTTAAACTGCTTATTTGTTTCAATCAAAAGATCGTAAAACGCGTTGAACTTTTCCTGCCAATCCGGAATGGATAAGCCAAATTGAGTGGCATCGCTATGCCAGGCGGTCCAAAGGTCATTAGAAATAGGGGTCTCGTTAGTCACAGAAAAAAATCTCAAATATTAGATTAAAGGCTTACACAAAGCATGGAGATTTACCCTGTTCAAAGATAGCGTCATTCCAGGGAAAGCGGGAATCTCATCAGCGAAGCGTCTCCTTGTAGGGAAAGAACATGCTTAGTACATTCAGTAATGAGTGACTTTATCATACAACGATGGGTTTCCTAGCTAGAAATATGGAACCCTTTAAACTCCATTTCAAATATACTGGATCTAGTTTTAAGGCCAAATCTGCAGGAAACAACCCATGCCCTCATCTATTCTACGACCTGCCCAAACACTGGATGAACTTTATGTAACCTTGCGTCCAGAACCCTTGATGAATCCAGATTCATTGAATGCCTTTTATGGGGAGCAATTGAATACTATTCGAGGTTACGACCGTATTCTGGATATCGTAGAATGTCTGCTTTTCAAAACATACGATTCAAATTTTAAAGGAGCGCTATTCGGGCATTCAGGGTGTGGAAAGTCTACTGAAATCACCCGCCTAATCAATAAGCCCGAAATCCAGGAACAGTTTATGCCCGTGCGAATATCCGTTGAGAATTTGCTCGATCCAAACCACTTTCAACCTTTGGATATTATTCTGCTCCTAATTTTTGGAGTGGTTGAAAAAGCTGAAACTCTTGGAATGAAAACTAAAAGTGAAACCTTGCAGAAGGTTCATCGATGGTTCGATCAAGACTTGGTTAAGTGGGATGAAGAGATTAAAAAAAGCGCAGAAGCAACTGGCGAAACATCGTTTCAAGCCAATCCCTGGCAATGGTTCGCGAACCTGTCGCTCAAGGTCAAGGGAGAAGTCAAATATGCAAGCAACCGAAAATTAGAAGTCATCCAGTATCGTCTCAGCCGTATCGATGAATTAGTCAGTATCTGTAATGATGTTATTGCCGATTTGTCCGAGGAGCTTAAAATTCAAGAAGGCAAGCGCTGGTTATTCCTGATTGAAGGATTGGAAAAACCTCAATTTTCCAGATCAGGGGTCAAACAATTTTTTGTGAGCTATGGGAGTGTCATTCGTTCACTCAACACAAGCTTGCTTTTCACGCTGCCCATCTGGCTACAGTACTCTTCCGACGATTCCTTATTTCTACCGTTTGCATCAGAAGACCGGTTTATTTTACCGGACGTGTATGTTTATAAGCGGGATCATTCGCCAAACCCTGAAGGACGTACAGCACTTCGTTCCATTATTGAGAGGCGCATGGACTTGTCATTATTTGAATCTCCTTCCGCACTAGAGCGGGTAATTGTGGCATCGGGTGGTCACTTGCGAGATTTATTTCGATTGATTAACGATGCAGTATTAGCCGCCAATCGTCGCCAATCACAATTACCGAGAACCGATCGCCGCTTGAATGACCATGATGTCGAAATGGCTATCATCAACCTGAGAGTTGATAATAAAAATTTGCTGGGTGTTAGTGATTCCGATAAAAGTGATGGAGAGCAGATTACCACCGATGCAAAACTGACCCGTTTGGAAGCAATATATCAGGAAGGACTTCAGGTTTTCCCGGATGATACTCTTTACTCCTTACTACGTTCACGTGCCGTTCAGGAGTTTAACCAACAAAGATGGTTTGGCGTAACCCCTATCGTAGTCGATATTTTGGAATCCAATAAACGTTTAAGTAACTACCGTCAAGCCGATGGGACTGTACCGGGGGGAACCAATCACCTTGGTTGAAGCCCGTAAGCCAGGATCTGTATCCGATATCGCGAGCCTGCTCAGTGAGTGGGCAATGCCCGACATACCTGGGATGGCTGCGGTGGAATATGCATCCGAGTTTTCGAAAGAAGCAGTCATAAATCAATTGCGGATGGGTTTAGCGCCAAATAAGGCCTTAATCCAGATTTCAGTAACCCACCTAAGCATACAAACCGATACTGAAAAAAAACCTGACGCACTGAGTATCATTCAATCGCTGGAAGCTCAATTATCGGTTTGCCCACCCCAAGCCCTTGTGTGCATTGAGGGTTTGCGCCTGTTCAAAGATCCTCAGCAAACGGAAGAGTTATTTGTCCGTTTAAATCTCGCACGGGAGCAGTGGGCCTCATTTCCCGTTAGGCAAATTTGGTGGATGTTGCCGGATGTCTATGCGCATAGCTTGCGGATTATGCCGGATTTACTGAGCTGGTTTATGCCACGCCTTCATTTAACCGAACAATTAACACAACTTGATAGAAATTCGTTGTTCAGTATTGATTTAATTGGCTCTGAGCCTGCATTTAGTAGACATCATTATTTTCAAAACGACAACAGACTTGAAACCCAGTTGGCAAATGAGGAAGCATTTTATCTTCAAGCGCTTACAAAAGCTGAAAATAAATATGGTTCAGAGCATCCCGATATTGGTGTTAGCCTAGCCAACTTGGCAAATATTTATTTTAGGCAAGGACGATATGATGAAGCAGTGGCACTCTATGCAAAGGAATTAAGAATACAGAAAAAATTGCTGGGCCTCGATCATCCCAACATAGCCTCCAGACTAAATCATTTGGGCCAGTTATACGCTTCAAGAGAGCGCTACATTGAAGCAGAACCGCTTTTCGAGAATGCTGTAGAAAGTTATAAGCTTCTAACTAGAAGAAACCTCACATTTAATGCCCTTTTAGCCCGCTCACTTTTTAACTTATCTAACTGCTATAGTCACACAGGAAGAATTAATGAAGCCCTTCAAGCTATTCTAAACGCTGTTGGGATTAACAAGCGACTGGCAGATGAAAATCCGAAGGCATTTAATCCCAGTTTGGCCAACTCGCTCAACAGTCTAGCTTATTGTTATAGCAATCTGGGAAGACAAGAAGAAGCTCTTCAGGCCATTTTAAACACCATTGAAATTTATAAAGCACTAGCTCAAGAAGACCCTCAGCGCTTTAATCCCGGTTTAGCCCTTTCACTTAATAATCTATCTATGTGCTATAGCGAAATGCTAAGGCATGAAGAAGCTCTTCAGGCAATTACAGAAGCAATATCTATTCTTGGGCCAATTTTTAAAGCTTGGCCATTAGCATTTAATCCAAGTATGTCCACATTGATGGAAAATTATCGTCGCTACAGCGTAGCACTAGGACAAAATCCTGATCCAACCTTAATACACCAATATGAACCACTCCTATAATCAATTGCAGACCCCGAATAAAGCTCCCTATTTAACCCACCAATCAAAACGCTGGTGTAAAATAAGAAGTGGTGGCGTTTTTTTAAAATCTAATATTTGTTTTAAAACAAATAGACACCATAAGAGCAGGGATTTGTTTCAGTGCCAAACCCAGACGCCTTACAATTTATTCGAGCCGAAGTGGTCGAGCGTCTGAAAAACGGGCGCTTCGTCGCCAAGCGAAAATCCTCGCGACGCACTGATCCCCGTGCTGTTTCAGATCATCCTGACGACAAAGACAGACGAAAAACAGCCTCGCCACTCTCAATCATCAAGCGCTGCATTCGCTATGAACCTCTGGTCTTTAAGCACCGTTTCAAGGAAATTTTAAAGCTGATTGAAGCACTCAATAGCCCCCTCTGTAAAATCATGTTGATTGAAGGCGCTGAAGGCGTTGGCAAAAGCAGCTTAGCACGCGCGGTGATTGAACCGATGGGAAGCCAGCACGAGCAAGTCCTTTGGTTTGATATCAGCCGCCATACCGACTTCGAAGAGGTCAGCCATTTTTTACTGAGAACCATCCAGGGACTTTTTTCCGATCAACTCGCCAGTTTGGCCCAGGAAAGCCAAGCTTTTTTAAATGACAGACGGACTGACAGCAATCGACAAAGCAGCGATAACGATCGATTAAACAGGGAGAAGCCAAGAGCTTCCACGGGTGGAGATCCGCTGCTAATCCACCTGGAAAAACAACTCAAGCTCATCCCAAACATCCCCCTCTTACTGATTCTCGACAACGTCGAGTTTCTCGTCGATAACGCAAAACGTTTCAACTCCGCACCCTTTAAAGATGTGCTGAATTTCCTGCTCGACTTTCCCAATATCAAAATACTCTTGCTCGGCGAACGACTTCCCTATGCGGATATGAACCCGGATGATGTCAGTATTTTCCAACTTCGGCTGGACGGTATTCCAATCCCCCTGGCAAGCGAGTGGCTGAAAGACGCACAAGAAGTTTTACCACCCGACATGGGGACACTGGAAACAGCCTTATCGCTTCCCTTTCCAGGCTCAGAGGACTCCGGCACGAGTGAACTTAATTTAGCTCAAAAATGCCAGGGCTATCCCTGGATGCTGAAAGCACTCCTGCGCTTAAATCACAAAACAGGTCTAAGCCTGAAAACACTGGATGATCTCTTAATTTCCACTGGTCGACCCAATGACGGTTCAGGGCATCAGCAATTGCAAGCCATGGCACGGCAGATTACTCAATTAATCGAAGATCGATTGCCCGATCAACAACGCGCCATTCTCTATCTCTTATCGTTCATCCGACACCCCGTCAACTTGGCCTCGTTGCAAGCGATGATTGGCAATTGCTACCCCGCATTGACACCGGAGCGCCTCAATGCAGACGCGCTGGATGCCATGATCAACCATTCTTTGCTCCGCAGTATCCTCAAAATAAGCTATCCCCCGCAAGAAGTTTTAAGCCATGTTCGTCAAGGCGTCCAAGCGGGCAAATTCCGCCCCGGTTATGAACTGCAGCTCAATTTAAAATCCATGATTGCTCAACGGATTCCTGCCGAAGAAAAAGCACGTTTACACACATGTCTGAAAGATCTCTACATTCGTGAGCGCGGCCTGGAATCCAAGGGGCGTATCCTCCGCATAAAAAACAGCGCCCTCCTCAGCGAGGCACGTTTCCATAGTGCCGCCATTCAAAAAACAGCCACTATACCATCTGCTGCTCTATCTGGAGACATTGATAACAAAGGACAGAAGACAGGTAGCGCAGCTACCATGCCGCCTCAATTATTTCATCCCAACGCAATTCGGCCCAACTCCTTACGAGTACAAGCTTCCAATAAAAGCTTCCCGCTTGCCGGAAAAGCAGCAGTGAATCCTCATTTTGTGGACTCACTCCCAAAAAAGTCATCGCTAACTGATTTTTCCAAGCCGGATCGTCCCCAATATGACGAAGACGATTCTTCAGAAAATGTCGTACGCCTATGGGATATGAATCGAGAAAACGCAAGCGATACAGATGCCGAAGAAATCCCCCTCTACGAACGTTTTGGTGCATCAGAACCCGTTGAGTTCTCCCACTTTTTACTTCCGGTTGATCACTATCTGCAAGAGGAAAATGAACAGAACCCTGTCAGCGCTATCATAGACAATCCGTATGTCGAAATAAAAAATCGGCTGAGTAAACAACTGCGCCTTGAAAAAAATACCCCCTTACAGGAACAAGAACTCTGTAAGGAGCTTAACCTCGCTTTAGAAAAGGAGGAAGCATCACAAGTCGCAAAAACATTACTCGAACTCGGACGCTTCCGCTTTGGAAACGGACAAAGCAAAAGTGCTCTACCACTGGTACAAGAAGCCTTAAAGCTGAATAGCAATTTGCCCAAAACACTTCAGGCAGAGCTCTACCAGGTTCAAGGTACCCTGCTAAAAACACTCTATCAACATGGATCAGCCTTAAAGTCCTTAAGCAAGGCCAGCAAACTGATCCAGAATTTAATTAAAACGGATAAATCAGTCTCCAAAATAGCCTGGTATTCCAAATTAGGACAAATTAACCAGGCCTTTGGCGATATTTACACGTATCGCGAGCAAAACGCCACGGCTCAGAAAGCGTATCAGGATGCCTTAAAATGCTATAAAGCTGCTCATGAGGAGGCCTTATCGGCCGAAGTCCACTTTCAACTCGCCAATTTGGCAGAAGAAACTCACGATGTAGAAACCGCAATTACCCACTATGAAAAAGCACTCAGCCTGGATCTCGCCCATCACAATACATGGTCGGCAGCTGCCGCCTTCTGTAACCTGGGTTTAATTTATCAGGATAGTCAAAATTATTCTGAGGCAGTCCGTTGTTTTCAGGAGGCTTTAAAGCAGGATAAATTAGCCCATAACCCCGAAGGATTACTGAATACTTACAGCCATTTATTTGATCTCTACCTGTATCAAAACCCTAGCCAAGTAGATCAAGCTGAAAAAAGTGCGCAGGAAGGGTTGAACATTGCCATCAAAGAATTTAAACCTTTTTGGCAAGCCAGCTTTTATCTTAAGCTTTGTGAAATCTCCGAAACTAAAAACGATTGGCATGATGCCCTTAAAAAAGCACAGCTTGCATTGGCAACAGGTGAACAAGAGTTATCCGGTGAAAGTAAAAAATGGCTGACTAAAAAGCTGGAATCCCTGAGTTTAAAAATCCTGGAAAGTAGCTAATCTGTCGTCGTCAGAACTACGCTATTCTGCCATCTCCGGTAACAGGAGCTTTTTACAACTACTCTCTGTCATAAACCAGCTTACAACTATCTGGCTTTAAATAAACACACTATCAACCTAAAGGTGAAGGTCGTAAGGCAGACCAGCGGAACTCTGGCAAGGTAATGGGGGTAGAAAGTTCTGTTTTATCGGACGATTGGCCAAGCAAAACATGATAGACACCCTGCTTGATTACCCACGTGTTAGTTGCAACTTCATAAGTAGCAAGTAAGCGTGGATCGACAGTCAAATCCGCCCAACGGCTTTGCTTCGGTGGCAACTCGCTTTTCGTGAAAACCCCTAATCGTTTGGGTGCTTCCCACTGAACCTTACGAAAATCATCCGGCGATATATAGAGCTGTGAAACAACCTTACCTGAACGAGTTCCTGTGTTTTTGACTCGAAAATGCACTTTTAATTGTATCCCTGTCCATTTAACCGACAAATCAGATAACTTAAAATCGGTATAACTCAACCCATGCCCAAAGGCAAATAAGGGTTTCAGGCCATTCAAGTCATACCATTTATAGCCGATAGCCGCTCCTTCAGTATAATTAATGTCGAATGGGGTTCCTTCCGGCACACCTTTACCGGGAATGTCGGAATGTGCGAATTGGGAGTTTGAAGCGGGAAATGAAACAGGAAGATGACCAGACGGATTCACTTTACCACTCAAAATTCGTGCGATTGCCTCACCACCACCACTACCCGGATAAAAAGCTTCCAAAACCGCTTTTACGTGTGGAAGCCAAGGCATGTAAACAGCCCCACCACTTTCCACAACAACAATGGTTTTTGGGTTGGCCTGACTGACAGCAGTCACTAAGGCATCTTGCTGTCCTTTCAATTCAAGTCCGTAATCAAAACCTTCACCATTGAATTGATTCACGAATACAATAGCGGCATCAGCTTTAGAGGCCATAGCAACCGCTTTAAAAATATCATCGCCATCACTGTATTGGATTTCAGCTTTGGGTAGTTCGTTTTTTAACGCCAAAAGTGGAGAACTGGGTAAATAGGTCATAGGAGGCTTCAAGCCAGGTACAGCAGTTCCTCCATGAGGGTAAACCTCCGTAGAACCACTCCCTGAAAGAACGCCCTTATCAGCATGACTTCCTAAAACAAGGATGCTGTGAGCCTTAAGTGGCAAGGCATGGTCATCATTTTTTAAAAGTACCAAGGACTCTTCAGCAGCTTTTTGGGCAATCAGCTGATTCTGTTTGAAATCAATCGTCGCTTTCTGAGGCGGATTATCGAAAACGCCAGTTTTAAGCATGGCCCATAAAATGCGTTCCACCATATCATTCAGCCTATGGACAGAAATTTCACCTTTGGAAATAGCCTCTTTGAAATCCCAGGCATTAAAATAGGCAACTTGTTTTTCCGGGGGAGGATTGTCGCAACACGGAAATCCTGCAAGTTGATCAAGACCGTTCATAGCGGAATCTACAGTCGAATGAACCGCTCCCCAATCCGACATCACATAGCCTTTAAAACCCCAGTCTTTTTTTAAGGTTTTATTGAGCAGCCATTCATTTTCACAAGCCCATCGACCACCGATTAAATTGTAAGAACACATCACTGAAGCGGGCTGAACTTGATCCAGAATAAATTCAAAAGCCAGAAGATCAGATTGCCTCATGGCGCTGACCGGAATCGTAACATCCAGGGTTTTACGCTCACTTTCCTGATCGTTTAGAGCAAAATGCTTCATGGTAGAAATCATGTGAGTGGCCTGGATTCCTTGAATCATTCCACCAGCCATTTGGCTGGCGTGCCAAGGATCTTCTCCCACATACTCAAAGTTGCGTCCATTTCGAGGCTCTCGTGCCAGATTTGCCCCACCCGCAAGTAATACATTAAAACCGGAGGCTCTGGCCTCTTGTGCAATCATTTCCCCGGATTTTTTTGTGACAGTCGGATCAAAACTAGCTGCTGTTGCTAGTGAAGAAGGCAAAGCCGTATGCGCTTCTTTGATAACCCTTACCCCAATTGATGCATCCGTTTGCCATTGCGGCGGAATATGGAGACGCGGAATACCTGGCACATAACCTGCCGAGCCTGGAATAGCGCTCGCTTTAACACCGGCTTTTAAAGCGGGAGAAATCACGGCATCTGAAACCTTGTCGAAGCGATGCCCATCATCAAAACCCATAATGAGCAGCAGCTTTTCATCCAGCGTCATGGCCTCTAGTAACGCATGAGAACGTTTTTCAGGACTCTGTGATTTATCCATCCACAGTTCTGTAACAGCCCCATAGGACAGGGTTACTGATGCAGCAAGCGATATCCACAAAGTAGCGAGTGCTAACTTGAAAACTCTGTTATTCATAGTTTCGCATTCCTAAAATAGAAGCTGTCCTATTAGAACGGCAATTACATGTCTGAATTTTTCAATCGCTCTATTTGGACGGTTTACTTTTTGCTTGTGAGAAAGCCTGAGCAAGGGCCTTGTACTGAGTAGCCATAAACTGTTTGCTGATAGATGCGTTGGGAACCTGATTATCAAAACCGTGAAAGCCACCCGGCACAACAATCAATTCTGTCGGTACACCAGCCTCTATCAAACGCTGGGCATAATTAATATCTTCCTGCACAAAAAGATCGATACTCCCAAGGCCTATAAAAGTGGGAGGAAGTCCTTTTAGATTGTTAACGCGGGCTGGTACAGCACCATAAGGTACATCAGCCTCCCCCGGCATTTGTCCCAAAAAAGCTCTCCAGGCGAGCCGATTATACTCCCTTGTCCAACCACCAAAGGTTCCTATGTAGGGTGGAGGTTGAACGGTACTTGCAGTTCTATCATCCAGCATCGGATAAATGAGTGACTGGAAGAGGATAGGCA
>Ga0105239_10008870_pt1 | contig 11382 bp, 8 predicted proteins | sample KBSC44metaG_FD_92761 | JGI IMG/M metagenome (GOLD analysis project Ga0105239, IMG submission 92761) | Corn rhizosphere microbial communities from Kellogg Biological Station, Michigan, USA - KBS C4-4 metaG | ecosystem: Host-associated > Plants > Roots > Rhizosphere > Soil | place: Michigan, USA...
AGCACGTCGCGCAACACGCGCACCTTGCGCGCCAGGCCGGCGTCGTCCAGGCCCGTGCCGCGGCCGACACAGAGCTCGATGGGCTGATCCGTCAGGCGCGCCAGCAGCAGCGCCGCGGCCGAGGTGTTGCCAATGCCCATCTCGCCCAGCAGCAGCGCGTTGCCAGGCAGGGCCTGCACCACCTCGCGGCCGGCGGTGATGGCCGCAGCGCATTGCGCTTCGCTCATCGCCGGGCCGGCCAGCGCATCGGCGGTGCCGGGGGCGATCTTGCGTTGCACCAGGCCTGGCCGGGGCGCGAAGTCGTGGCGCACGCCGGCGTCCACCACCGTCAGGGCCAGGCCATGCTGGCGTGCCAGCACGCTAACCGCCGCGCCACCGGCGAGGAAGTTCTCCACCATCTGCTAAGTCACGTCGCTCGGGTAGGCCGAGACGCCTTGCGCTGCCAATCCGTGGTCGGCGGCGAAGACCACGAGTTGGGGCTGATCCAGGCGTGGGCTGCTGGTACCAAGGATGCAGCCAATCTGGACGGCCAGCGCTTCCAGCCGGCCCAGGGAGCCTAGCGGCTTGATCTTGCCATCGACACGGGCTTGCAGCGTGCTGCGCAGCGTTGCGTCGTTCAGTTCGGGGATATTGGGGATCATGGGTGCGGCGTTTCTGCGGAATTGGAGATGGGGTGGTGATCTGTGGCCAGCAGCCGCAAGGCGCTGTGCAGCGCTTCGAGCGCCTCCGGTGGCTGCGCCGAAACGCGCATCCAACCCGGCAGGCCAAACAAGGTGGTGTCCCGCACGGCCAAGCCGCGGCGGCGCGGGGCTGCGGGCTGAATCGCGGCCGGCCGGTGCGCGCAAAGAAACGGCGTCACGCTGGGCGCAGGTTGCAGGCCCCAGGTCGGCCAGCCGGGCGCGCAGTGAGTCTGTCCAGGTGCGCAGCGTGATGCGCGCATCGGCCAGCCAGGCTTGGGTGGCCGGTTCGGTCCAGCATTCGAGCAAGCCGACAGCATGGGCACCGAGCGGCCAGGAGGGTTCGGCGGCGTGCAGCGCATCGCACCAGGTTTGCCGTGGCCATGCTGCACCCGCGGGTGAGATGGCATAGGCACCCCGGATGCCGGGCAGGCCCAAGGCCTTGTTCGGGCTGTAGAGCCGGAACACGGCATCCTCGGCATCGCTCGACCAGCATGGCGCGCCCCTGAGCCGCAACGGCGCGTGGGCGGCGTCCAGCACCGTGGGCGTGGCCGCGGGGTCGTGCGGCGGCGCGGCGTCCTGGCCCAGTGGGCTGCCGGGATCGGCGCACCAGCGCAGTGTGGCGGTGGCGTCTTCGGCGCCCACCACGGCGCGACTGCAGGCCTGTGCCGCGACGGCGTAGTCACCATAGGCAAGCGCCGGCACCGCAACCGGCGCGGGTGCGAGCCGCTCGCCCACGGCCGTGATGCGCTGGATGAACTCGCTCGCGCTGGCCGCGAGCAGGATGCGTCGCTCGTCGACGCCGTGCCACACCGCCAGGCGCTGGCGCAGCGCGTGGTAGCTGGGGTCGGGGTAGCGGGTGATATCGGCGCGGGCCAGCGCCTGCACGGCCTGCGGGCAAGGGCCTGCCGCGTTGACGTTGGTGGAGAAATCCCAGCGGACGGGGCCCTGGGCGTCGGGGCCGCCGTGCGGGCGGGCGATGGTGGCCGCCCTCACATCGATCTCCATGCAGAAGCCAGAACCGCTGCCCCCATCGCCAGCCATGCGGCACGCGAGGCGATGTGCAGAGCTTTGGCCGTGTCGGCAGCCGACGGTGACGGCGACTGCCCGTTCAGCGCATAAACCCCTGGCTTGCGCAAACGCACGCTCAGGCGCAGCGCCATCGCGCCCATCGGCCAGCCGCCATTCGGCGACGGCGTGCGCGCGGCTTCGATACGCAACAGGTGCCAGTACTGCAAGGCGGGCCACAGCAGCAGCGCGGTCAAGCGCGCCGGCAGCCAAGACAGGACGTCGTCGGCGCGCGCCGCGAACTTGCCCGCCCATTCGTAGCGATCTCGGTAGCCCCACGTCGCATCGGCGGTGTTGGCGAATCGGTAGACCGTCGCGCCGGGCAGGCCTGCGACCGCGAACCAGAACAGCGGTGCCACCACCGAATCGTTCAGGTTCTCGGCCAGGGTCTCGATGGCCGTCTCGCGTATCTCGGCTTGATTCATCGCACTCACGTCGCGGCTGGCCAAGCGCGGCACCCGTTCGCGACCGGCCTCCAGCGACTGCGACAGGGCGTGCTCGACGGCCCGGACCGCGTCGCGCAGCATGCGCCACGCGAAGCAGGGTTTGAGCGCCAGCGCGATCAGCAGAACTGCGGGTGCCCACGGCAAGTCGTGGATCGCGGTTTCGGCGGCGTGGGCCCCGACAGCCAGCGCCGCGGCGATGGCTCCCCACGCCAGCGCACCGCCGATGAACGCCGGCGCGCGGCGCCAAGCGCACAGCCGCTGACCGAGCGGCCCGAGAAGCCGGCCCAGCCAGGCAACGGGATGCACGGCATTGGGCGGTTCGCCAACGGCGGCGTCCAGCGTCCAGGCGATCAGCAGTGCGGCGGGCATCGCGCAGTCCACTGGGTTCAGGCCATCACTGCGGGCAGGCATGGCGGCAGCTTGGCCAGGATGCCGCTGCGAAGGCGCTCCGGGCGCTCGTTGCGAGGCAGCGCGCCGTCGGCGCTGTGCGCGTGCAGGCGGGCACAGGCCAGCACCTGCGCGGCGGTTTCTGCATCGGCGGCCAGATCGCCGAAGTAGTACGTGGGCTTGCCTGGTGCTTGCAGCGCCACCGTGCAGGATCGGGCGCAGCCGCTCATGCAGGCGATGCCGCGCACGTGCAGGCCGGCAGCTCGTCCTTCGGTTTGCAGGGCCTGGACGGCCTCGAGCAACGTCTGGCCGGAGGGCGGCAGCTCGCGCGACGCGCCTGCGGGCCGACAGGTGGTGCAGACGATGATTTCGGTGACGGGTGCGGTGGGCATGGGGTACGGTGCTTCAGGGTTCATTCAGGCCGGCTTGCCCTGCGGTGTTCCGCACCCCAGCGCATCGCCCAGGCGGCGCAGCGGCCGATGGCGCGCGCCGGTTCGTCGAAGTCGACGATGACGATGCGTTGCGCGGCCTGGGGTGCGGCCGGCTGCTCCAGCGTGCGGCCATCGGTCAACAGCCACAACCACGATTCGGCTGGGCCGTTGCGGCGCGCGGCGCGGCGCAGCACCTGCTCGGCCTGAGCCAATGCATGCGTCAGCGGTGTGCCGCCACCGCCGCCCAGAGGCCGCACCTGCGCACTGCCGGCGGCGCGCGCCCGGCCCGGTGGCAGCCGCAGTTCCACGCCCTGGCCGCCGAAGCACAGCAGCGCCACGTCGTCGCCGGCGCTCGCGGCCTGCTCGATCAGCCACGTGGCATGCCCCTTGGCCAGCGCCAGCCGCCCGCGCTGGCGCATCGAGCCCGAGGTGTCGAGCACGATGAGGTGCAAGCGGGCCGGTTGCGCGACCCGCAGCGTGTGGCGCAGGTGCGCCCGTTGCAGCGGCTGCGGGCCCTTGGCGAGCAAGGTGGCGAGCCAGGCGATCTCGGCACAGGTTTGCCTTGCGACGTTGCGAGTTGGGGCGGCCGGCCGCAGATGAGGAGGCGGGGCGGGCCACCGCAGACCGCCTTGCCCTGGGCGCGGGTGGCGGCTGCGGTGGCTCAGGCTTTTTTTTCATGCCAGCCTCCCAGAGACAGCACGCGCGTGGTGGCTTCGGGGCGCGGCGGCAGCGCGCCCCAATCTCCCTCCGGCGCCGGGTTGGCAGGTGGGTCTCGATGTGGAAGTTCGGCACGCTGATTTGGTGCCATCGATGGCGCTGGATGCCTGTCCGCTTGCGGCTTCGGTGCAGAGGCGCCCGTGCCCTCCGCCCGGCGGTGCGCCAGAGCCAGTTCCGCCACCGCATCCACATCGGCCGGCGTCACCTCGGTGCGGCCCTCGAAGGCCGCCAGCGCACGCGCCGCGCGCAGCATCACCAGATCGGCCCGCATGCCGTCCACGCCCGCGGCCAGCGCGCAGCATGCGGCACGGTGCAGCACCGCATCGGGCCAGACCAAACGCGGCAGCGCCGCACGCGCGGCGGCCATGGCATCGGCCAGGCGGGCTTGCTCGCCCGCATGCTGTTCCGCCGCCGCGAGCGGGTGCTCATCGAAGCCCAGGCGGGCACGCAGAATCGCCGTGCGCTGCTCGGCGTCGGCCGGGTTGACCAGCGCCACCGACAGGCCGAAGCGGTCCAGCAGCTGCGGGCGCAGGCCGCCTTCCTCAGGGTTCATCGTGCCCACCAGCACGAAGCGTGCGGCATGCTGCTGCGAGATGCCGTCGCGCTCGACGGTGTTGACGCCGCTGGCGGCCACGTCGAGCAGCGCATCGACCAGCGCATCGGGCAGCAGGTTGACTTCATCGACATACAGCACGCCGTGGTGGGCGCGCGCCAGCAGGCCGGGTGCGAGGCGCAGCCGGCCGTCGCGCAGCACGTCTTCGACGTTCAGCGTGCCCACCAGTTGCTCCACGCTTGCAGCCAGCGGCAGCGTGATGAAGGGTGCGGGAAGTGAGGAGGACACTGACGGCAGGAGCGCTGCCAGCGCCCGCGCCGCGGTGGACTTGGCGGTGCCGCGCGGGCCGCTGATGAGCACGCCGCCGATACCCGGGTCAATGGCCGCGAGCAGCAGCGCGCGTTGCAGCTCGGGCTGGCCGATCAGCGCGCTGAAGGGGAAGGCCGCTCGGGTGGCGGCCTCAATGGTCACCGTGAATGTGCCGGACATGGATGCAGCGGTCGATGTGGGTGTCATGCCGGGTGTCATTAGAGAGGCCCTTCGCCGCGTTCTTCGAGCCGGCGCTCCAGCGCCAGCAGGTGGTGTTCGATGCGCTCGCGATGGTCGCCAGGCGCTTGCCACAGCCCGCGCCGCATCGCATCCAGCAGCCGTTCGCCGATGCCGCGCAGCGCCAGCGGGTTGTGCTGCTGTAGGAACTCGCGCGTGGTGTCGTCGTGCAGGTAGGCGTCGGCCACCAACGCATATTGGTGGTCGCCCACCACGCCGGTGGTGGCGCCGTAGGCGAACAGGTTGTCCACCGTGGCGGCGATCTCGGACGCGCCCTTGTAGCCGTGCCGGCGCGCGCCTTCCAGCCACTTTGGGTTGACGGCGCGCGCGCGCACCACACGCGCCACCTCTTCGCGCAGCGTGCGGATGCGCGGCGACCCCGGCACGCTGAAATCGCCGTGGTACAGCGCCGCCGGGGCGCCGGCCAGATGCTGCACCGCGGCTGCCATGCCGCCCTGGAACTGGGCGTGGTCGGCAGCGTCGAGCACGTCGTGCTCGCGGTTGTCCTGGTTGTGCAGCACCGCGTCGAGCCCTGCCAGCCGCTGCTCGAAGGGCTGGCGCGCAGCAGCGCCGTGCCCTCCCTGCCCGTAGGCGAAGGCCCCGGCCTGCAGGTAGGCCTGGGCGATCTCGTGGCCGTCTTGCCAGCGCCCGCTGTCCAACACCTCCTGCACGCCCACGCCGTAGCCGCCCGGGCGTGGGCCGAAGACGCGCCAGGTGGCCTGGCGTTTCGCGTCGTCCCCGCTCCGGCCGGCGGCCCGCGCCTCGGCGGCTTCCCGCTGCACGCGGGCGCGGATCGGGTTCACGTCGTCAGGCTCGTCGGCCTCGCTGATGGCGGCCACGGCGCGCACGGCGGTGTCGAACAGGTCGATCACGTTCGGGAAGGCGTCGCGGAAGAAGCCCGAGACGCGCAAGGTCACGTCCACCCGAGGCCGGTTGCAGATGGCCATCGGCAGCACCTCGATGTCGACCACCCGCGCGCTGCCATCGGCCCACTTCGGCCGCACGCCCAGCAGCGCGAAGGCCTGCGCCACGTCTTCGCCCCCGGTGCGCATGGTGCTCGTGCCCCAGACCGACAAGCCCACCGCGCCGGGCATCGTGCCGTGGTCCTGCAAGTGGCGTTCGATCAACCGCTCGGCCGCGGCCGCGCCCATGGCGTAGGCCGTGGGGGTGGGCACGGCGCGCGTGTCGACCGAGTAGAAATTGCGCCCCGTGGGCAGCACATCGGGCCGGCCGCGCGACGGCGCGCCGCTGGGGCCGGGTGGCACGAAACGGCCGGCGAGGCCGCGCAGCAGTTGCGCCATCTCCTGCGGGCCGCAGGCGTCAAGCCGGGGGCGCAACACCTGCCGCATGCGCCGCAACACGGGGGCGGTGTGGGGCCACGCCGTGACATCGAACCCATCGGGCGCTTGGTCCGTCCAGGCGTGATCCGACACCACGTGCTCGGCCACCATTCGCGCGGCCAGCAGTTCCAGCCGCTCGCGCGCGTGACCGGTATGGCGCCAAGCCTCGGCACTCAACTGTTGCAAGGCCGCAGGGCGCGGGCCGCTCCACGGCGCGGCCCAGTCCGGGCTGAGCGCGCTGAAGCCGTCGACTCCGTCGAGCTGAAGGTCTTGCGCCAGCGCCACCAAAAGGCTGCGCTGGTCTGCTGCCGTGCCGCCCGGGAATCGCGCCAGGGCCACGAGCGTGTCGACGCGTTGGCGGCCCTGAGGCGAACTGCCGAAGGTGTGCAGCCCGTCGCGGATCTGAGATTCCTTGATCTCGCACAGGTAGGCGTCCAGCCGCTTCAGCAGGCCTTCGCGTGCCGCGTCATCGGCCGGGCGGGCGAAGCCCAGTTCTTCGTGCAGCCCTTCGCGGAGCATCCGTTCGAGGATGTCTTCGCGCAGCCGCCGCGCGCGCCGCGGGTCGAGCGACAAGGCCTCGTAGTACTCGTCCATCTGCCGCTCGAGCTGTTGCAGCGGGCCATAGGTTTCGGCGCGCGTCATCGCCGGCATCAGGTGGTCGACGATGACGGCCTGGGTGCGCCGCTTGGCCTGGCTGCCTTCGCCGGGGTCGTTGACGATGAAGGGGTAGAGGTGCGGCAGCGGGCCGAGGAGGGCATCGGGCCAGCAGGCCGCACTCAGTGCAACGCTCTTGCCCGGCAGCCATTCGAGGTTGCCATGCGTGCCCACGTGCACCACCGCATCCACCTGGAAGGCACGGCGCAGCCAGAAGTAGAAGGCCAGGTAGTGGTGCGGCGGCAACAGATCGGCGTCGTGGTAAGTCGCCGCCAGGTCCCTGTCGCGCCCGCGCGCCGGCTGGATGCCGACGAAGACGTGGCCGAAGCGCAGGCCGGCGATCATGAAGCGGCTGCTGCGCAGCGTCGGATCGTGTTCAGGCGCGCCCCACAGCGCGTTGACGGCGGCGCGGCTGTCCGCAGGCAGCCGATCGAAGTCTTCGAGGTAGTCGGCCAGGGCGAAGCTCTGGGCGGCCGGGCGTGCATCGTTCGCGCCGCGGTCATTGGTGATGCCGCGCAGCAACGCGGCGATCAGTGCGTCGCTGCTGGCGGGGAGATTGGCGGTGGCGTAGCCGGCAGCCTGTAGGGCCTGCAGGACGGCCACGGTGGACGCCGGCGTGTCCAGTCCCACGCCGTTGGCGATGCGCGAATCGTCTACGGGATAGTTGGCCAGGATCAGCGCGAGGCGCTTGTCGGCGTTCGGCTTGTCGCGCAGCACACACCAGCGGCGCGCCAGTTCAGCCACGAAGGCCATGCGCTCGAGCTCGGGCTGATAGCGCACCACGTCGAGCTCGGTGTGCTCGCAGCGCCAGGCCAGGCCTTTGAAGCTGATGGCGCGGGTGAGGATGCGGCCATCCACCTCGGGCAGCACCACCTGCATGGCCAGGTCGCGCGGCGCCAGGCCGTGCGGGTCGGCCAGCCATTGCTCTTGCGAGCAGCCGGCGGTGATGAGTTGGAGGACGGGCGCCTCACCGGCCAGCGCGGCGGGCGAGGCATCGTCGCCCACGCCATCCAGCGACGCCACGGCGAAGTTCGTCGCGTTCAGCACGACGGCCACGCGGTGTTCTGCGGCCAGTGCTTGCACCGCCGCGTGGCTGTCCGGGTTCTTGAGCGAATCCACGGCGACTGCCAGCGCGTTCAGGCCGGCGGCCGCCAGTGCGGCCAGCATCGCGTCGAACACCGCCGTGTTGCCGGCTTGCAGGTGGGCGCGGTAGAACAGCAGCAGTGCCACCGGCGCACCGGGCTTCCACGGTGCGGGTCGGGCCGCCGCTTGCGGTTGATAGCGCACGGCCGACGGCAAGGGCACCGGCCGCGCCGGGCGCGCACCCAGGCCGAACGCGGCATGCCCGATGAGCGAGAAGAAGGCTTGCGCGTTGTCGCGTCCGCCTTCGCGCAGGCAGCGCCACAGGTGGCGGCAATCGTCTTGCGGGGCGGTGCTGCGCAACAGCAGCTGCAGGTCTTCGCCAGCGTCGCCCGAGAACATGGCCAGCCACTGCCCCTGTTCGCGTGCCAGCGCCATCGCGCGTTCGACCACGTAGGCCCAGTCGCTCGGGCTGCCCAGGTGGTCGATCACCACCACGCGGGCATGGCGCAGCACGTCATCGACGTACAGGTCCACCGAGGCCGGCTGGCGCAGCCACATGAGGTTGGCCAGGCGCACGCTGGGGTAGTCGGGGCCGAGCTGCGCGGCGACGTCGGCCAGCAGCGACAGGGTGGTGTCGGCGGCGCTCAGCACCACCACCGAGCCGGGCGTCTGCGCCACGCGCACCACGCCCTGGCCACCGTCTTCAACGTGGCCGCCGGGGCGGGTGGACAGCAGATGCATGGGGGCGTTTTCAGTGCTTCAGTGGCGTGTCAGGCGGCAGCGATCGCTGCCAACGTACCGTCCAGTTCGGCCTGCAATACCGCCGCATCGAGCTCGGCACCGATCAGCACCAGGCGCGACGGCCGGGTCTCGTCGGCGCGCCAGGGCCGGTCGAAATAACTGTCGAAGCGCGAGCCCACGCCTTGCACCACCAGCCGCATTGCTGCGCCGGGCAGCGCGACGAAGCCCTTGACGCGGTAGATCTCGTGGCGCTCGACCAGGCGGCGCAAGGCGGCCAGCAGGCGCTCACGGTCGGGGACTTGCAAGCTCACGGAGATCGAGTCGAAGGCGTCGTGGTCGTGGTCCTCCGCTTCATCGTGGTGAGTCTTGCGCTGGTCGATCGCATCTTCCACCGCGCGCTCCAGGCCCAGCAGCACACCCAGGTCGATGCGGCCGTGCTGCGCATGGATCAGCTTTACGCCGGGCGCGGTTTCGATGCGGATGGCGGCTTCCACCCCGGCCAGGGCGGCGGCGTCCAGGCCATCGGTCTTGTGCACCACGACCAAGTCGGCGGTGGCGAGCTGGTCTTCGAACAGCTCGGCCAGCGGCGAGTCGTGGTCGAGGTTGTCGTCGACGCGGCGCTGGGCATCCACCGCCACCGGGTCGTCGGCGAAGCGGCCCGCGGCCACGGCGGGCGCATCCACCACGGTGATCACTGCATCGACCGTGAAGGCGTTGCGCAGCGCCGGCCACTGGAAGGCCTGCACCAGCGGCTTGGGCAAGGCCAGACCCGAGGTCTCGATGACGAGGTGGTCGAACTGCTCGCGGCGTGCGGCCAGTTGTTCCATCGCCGGCGCAAACTCTTCCTGCACGGTGCAGCACAGGCACCCGTTGGCCAGCTCGAACAACTGCCCGTTGGGTGCGTCGACCTCGTCGCAGCCGATGCCGCAGCCGCGCAGCAGTTCACCGTCGATGCCGAGCTCACCGAACTCGTTGACGATGACGGCGATGCGCCGGCCCTGGGCGTTTTGCAGCAGGTGGCGCAGCAGGGTGGTCTTGCCGCTGCCGAGAAAGCCAGTGACGATGGTGGCGGGGATCTTGCGGGTTTGCGTTGGCGTTTGCATGGTGCGGTTCCTGGAGGTGTTCGTTGGGCGCGGGTCGGTGGTGAGGCGATCAGTCCTCGATGCCACGCTGCGCCAGCACCCCGGCTTTGAAGTGGTGCTTGATGAGCGTCATCTCCGTCACCGTGTCGGCCAGGGCGATCAGCTCGTCCGGCGCGTTGCGCCCGGTGAGCACCACATGCACGTGCGGCGGCCGCTCGCGCAGGCAGGCCAGCACGGGCTCGAGCGGCATCCAGCCATAGCGCAGCGGGTACATGATCTCGTCGAGCACCACCATGAAGTGCTCGCCCGCGCGCACCGTGGCCTCGGCGCGGGCCCAGCCGGCGCGGGCCAGTTCGGCCGAATGCTCGAGGTCGCGGCTCTTCCAGCTGAAGCCGTCGCCCAGGCCTTCGATGGGCATGCCCAGTTGCTCGAACAGGCGGTGCTCGCCGAAGCGCGCCGACGGCACCTTCATGAACTGGTAGACCAACACCTTCTTGCCGCGGCCGAAGGCCCGCAAAGCCAAGCCGAACGCGGCCGTGCTCTTGCCCTTACCGGTGCCGGTGTGAACGATGACCAGGCCACGCCGCTCGCCTTGTGGCTTGGCCGTGTCACGCAGCAGGGGTGGGGCTTCGATGTCCATGGTTGGGGGCGAGTTGGGGCAGCGGCCGGCGATCAGGGTTTGAACAACGCAGCGACGGCCGCCGGATTGCTCGGGAAATACAGGTGCATGAACGATGCGAACAGCCGGCCCTTGCGGAACACGGCTTCGGGCTGGCCGTGGTGCCGCTGGGCCTGGGTGTACAGCGTGGCCGGCAAGCGGGTGTCGATGCGCGCGTGGTGGAAGGTGTGCCCGCGCACCTCGCCTTCGGGCAGCGTCAGGCTGTGCATGCCGAGGTTGACGAGGCGGTCGGCCATCACCCCTTGGCCGGGCAGCAAGCCCAGCATCGTCGCGCTGTGGCCAGCGGCGTCGGTGAGCGACTCCAGCAGCGCGAGCATGCCGCCGCACTCGGCCACCAGTGGCCGACCTGCTGCGTGGTGGGCACAGATGGAATCGCGCGATGTAGCGTTGCCCGCCAGCGCCGGCAGGTGCAGTTCGGGGTAGCCGCCGGGCAGGTACAGCGCATGGGCCGCGGCCGGCGCCGGCTCGTTGGCCAGCGGAGAGAAGAAGCACAGCTCGGCACCCAGGGCACGCAACGTGTCGAGGTTGGAGCGGTAGAGGAACGAGAAGGCGGCGTCCTGCGCGATCGCGATGGTGACGCCGGCCAGTGCTGCGGGCAGCGCTGGCAAACTCGACGCCGAAGCCGACACCAACGGCGCGTTGAAGTCCACGGCCGGCGGCATCGGCAGCGCGCCGTTCTCGCCCAACGCCTGGGCGGTGGCCGCGATGCGCTGGGCCAGGTCGTCCACCTCGCCGGCCTGCACCAGGCCAAGATGGCGCGATGGCAGCGCGTAGTGCCCGCCGCGGGGCAGCGCACCGTACCAGTCGATGCCGACCGGCAGGCTCTCGCGCAGCATCTGCGCATGGCCGGCGCTGCCCACGCGATTGGCCAGCACGCCGGTCAGCCGCAGCCCCGGGCGGTAGGTGGCCAGCCCGTGGGCCACGGCGCCGAAGGTCTGCGCCATGGCCGATGCGTCGATCACCGCCAGCACCGGCAAG
>Ga0105239_10008871_pt1 | contig 11379 bp, 8 predicted proteins | sample KBSC44metaG_FD_92761 | JGI IMG/M metagenome (GOLD analysis project Ga0105239, IMG submission 92761) | Corn rhizosphere microbial communities from Kellogg Biological Station, Michigan, USA - KBS C4-4 metaG | ecosystem: Host-associated > Plants > Roots > Rhizosphere > Soil | place: Michigan, USA...
AATCCACCAGTGATATTTTCCTCGACCTGTCGCCACCATACATGGCCCGTATTTGCGGCACGGTTACATGGCTCTCGTCAATCACCATCAGGTAATCCTCGGGGAAATAATCCAGCAAACAGAACGGCCTTGCACCCGGCAACCGCCCGTCAAAAAAACGGGAATAATTCTCAATGCCCGAGCAATAGCCCAATTCGCGTATCATTTCCAAGTCGTAATTCACCCGTTCTTCCAAACGCTTCGCCTCCAAAAAGCGGCCATCGCCAATAAATTGTTTCTTGCGGGTCTCCAATTCTTCCTGTATAGCCCAGATGGATTGTAAAAAACGCTCGCGCGGGGCAACATAAAGGTTCGCCGGATATAGCACCATGTGCGTCATTTTCTCCAGCGTTTTGCCGGTGCTTACATCAAAGCTGCTTAGTTCTTCAATATCATCGCCAAAAAACGAAATACGGTAAGCATGGTCCATATATGCCGGGAAGATATCCACAATATCCCCTTTAACCCGAAAGGTACCACGCTTAAAATCGGCAGTGGTACGCGAGTATAAAATCTCAACCAAACGGTGTAAAAATGCATTTCGTGCTATACGGGTGCCAACAGCAAACTTAAAAACCGAATCCTTAAAATCTTCCGGGTTACCCATACCATAAATACAGGAAATGGACGACACCACGATCACATCCCTCCTGCCCGACATCAGTGCTGAAGTAGTACGCAAACGCAGCTTTTCAATCTCCTCATTTATCTGCAAATCCTTCTCTATGTAAGTATTGGTTGTAGGGATAAACGCTTCCGGCTGGTAGTAATCGTAATAGGACACAAAATAGTTAACCGCATTCTCCGGGAAAAACTGTTTAAACTCTCCGTAAAGCTGCGCCGCAAGCGTTTTGTTATGACTTAAAATCAATGTAGGCTTTTGCGTTTGCTGTATAACATTCGCAACGGTAAACGTTTTACCCGAGCCCGTAACCCCCAATAGGGTTTGGAACGGATCGCCATTATTTACACCTTCAACCAATTGCCTGATGGCCTCGGGCTGGTCGCCGGTGGGAGAATATTGGGAAGTAAGTTTGAAATCCATAGTGTAAATACAAAGTTAACGATTAGCGGTTAGAGATTAGTTAATTAGAGGTCAGTTTATAATGGAAATCACTTTTAGAAATAAACGCCGCCGTTCTCATAGCGATGGGTTTAAAACCCATCGCTATAAAATCAGTTTCTCGCTAACATATCGCCAACCTTTTTAATTTTCTAAACAAAATCAAAATAACAATGTGTTAATGACAACGGTATGTCAGCAGGAATTTATAAATTTAGTTTTCAATAAATTCATGCCCGCACTCAACTAATCTCTGATCAGCAAACCTCTAATCTCTAAAAACATGACCTTCATCCTCAACGAAACCAACACCATCGCCAATAAGTTTTTGGCCGAGCTGCGCGACAGCAGCATACAGCAGGACAAGGCCCGTTTTCGCAACAACCTGGTGCGCCTTGGTGAAATAATGGCTTACGAGATGAGCAAATCGCTAAAATATGGCGAGTACGAGGTGCAAACACCGCTGGGCCTGGCAATCATAAACCTCCCCGAAACAGAGTTGGTTTTAGGTACCATCCTCCGTGCCGGGCTGCCCTTTCACCAGGGATTTTTAAATTATTTTGATAATGCCAGCTCGCTGTTTGCCACCGCCTACCGCAAAGTAAAGAAAAACGGAGCTTTTATAATTAACATCGACCACATCTCCGCCCCCGACCTTGATGACAAAACCCTTATAATGTGCGATACTATGTTAGCCACCGGCCAAAGCATGGTGCAGGTTTGTAAAGAACTGATAGCCCAATACAAAATTAAAGAACTGCACATTGCCGCCGTAATAGCCAGCACCGAAGGTATTACCCACGTACGCGCCAATCTGCCCAAGGCAAAACTGTGGGTTTGTGCGGTGGACGAGGAAATGACCAGCAAATCTTACATTGTGCCAGGGTTGGGTGATGCAGGGGATCTGGCGTTTGGGGAGAAAGTGCATTAACTTCGGATATTGGATGTTCGATTTCGGATTTAACTACTAACCTATTTATGGAAAGAAATAAAGTCGACTTAAGATTAATTATTTGTGATTTTAACGATATAGACCATGCTGAAATAACCGAGCTGACAGGCATAACACCTGTTTATGTTCGTATCAAGGGCGAAAAACGGAACCCTAAAAACCCAGAATCGCCGCTATGGAAAAATAATCTTTGGTCCATTAATAGCGGCCTTGACGAATTTGCTGATTTTGATGCACAGATGACTGCATTGTTAAATATTATTGAAAGCAAAATCGACGTGTTTAAGCCCTTGTGCACGAAATATTATAGTGAGTTTGCCTGTGCCGTTTTCATTTATAAAGATAACAATGAGAGCACGCCATCTGTGCATTTGGATAGCAGGTACAGAGAAATAGCATCGGAATTGAACTGTGAATTTGATTTAGACCTGTATGCGTGGTAGTTTGAATTTATAGAGATTTACTATTTTCATATTACCTTTGCTCACGCTATGGCTAAATCTGAAATCGTAAATCGTAAATCTAAAATCTATCGTCACATCTTCTTCGATCTCGACCACACCATCTGGGATTTTGACAAAAACGCCGAAGAAACGCTGCATGAGCTATACGAAATTTACCGGCTGCACGAAATTGGCGTACCGGCCGCTACCATATTTATTGAAACCTATACCCGCAACAACCACCAGCTTTGGGCAGAATACCATACCGGCAAAATAACCAAAACCGAACTGCGCGAAACCCGTTTCAAACGAACTTTCGTCGAGTTGGGTGTGCACCCCGATATATTGCCAGTTGCATTCGAAGATGATTACGTAAAACTTTGCCCCACAAAAACAAACCTCTTCCCTCATGCGCACGAAACCCTGGAGTACCTGCAAGGCAAATACACGCTGCATTTAATATCCAACGGTTTTAAAGAAGCGTCGACACTAAAAATTGGAAACACCAATATCGGCCGGTATTTCGACCAGGTAATTATATCCGAAGTGGTAGGCATCAACAAACCCGACAAAGCAATATTTGAACATGCGTTATCGGTTGCCGGCGCCGAAAAACACGAAAGTATAATGATTGGTGACAGCCTGGAAGCCGATGTTTACGGGGCCTTAAATTTTGGTATGGATGCCATCTATTTTAATCCGTTTAATGCACCAAAACCGGATGATGTGCCGGTTCAGGTGAATGGGTTAAGGGAGTTGATGGGAATATTGTAAATTAATTATCGTAGGGGCGTATTGCACACGCCCTCGCAAACTATACAATCTAAATGCATGCCGGTTGGGCGTATGCAATACGCCCCTACACCTATTTTGCGTTGAATGTCTTTTATCACAAATCATTTAAAACCCCTACCTTTATTTCCATGAACCTGCATAAAGAGCGCAAAGCCATTGACGCCGCACTGGATGATTACCGGGCCAAGCTGGAAACCATCCCCGAAGAGCTTTTTACCGAAACGCCGCCGGGCGGTGGCTGGTCGTATGCCGAGGTTTACTCACATATTTTAAAAGCGACATTAGGCTCCTCAATTGCCCTGGAGCGCTGTTCTCACAACAACTGCGAACCCACTACCAAAGGGTTAAACTTAATGGGACGCTATGTAATGCTGACTGGCAGCTTTCCGTTGAGGCTTAAAGTTCCGGATGCTTTGGCTGCCAAAATGCCCGCTGAAAAAATCAGCAAAGAGGAAGCGAAAAACCTGCTGGTAAGGTGCCGAAAACGTGTTGATGATACCTCGCCGCTTATTAAAGGATCGTCCGCAACATCGCGCACCAAACATGCGCGACTGGGAATGCTGAACGCAGGCCAATGGTTTAAGTTTATTCGCGTACATTTATATCACCATTTAAAGCAACTAAAACGGATTGAAAAAAAATTTCAATCAAAATGAAACCTTTTACATTTAACACAGTCTTAACAATTAAATAATCCGTTTCACCGTTATTTGTAAAAATCTTAAAAGATGCATTTCGAGTTAGGATATATGGTTGTAGGCAGCTTACTATTTTTAGTATGCATTTACTATGTAAGTCCATTTGAACTAAAAGTTAATGACGACGACGAAGAAGAAGACTAATCGTTGCTTGTACAATGCTCCTGTATTTTTCCGGTGTAATTTACCGGGTGGAGAAATATCCCCCCAATTTTAATGGCAAAACGCGAAGTTGATATTGTAGTTATATCCGACGTGCATTTAGGTACTTACGGATGCCACGCCAAAGAACTGCTCAAATACCTGAAGAGCATCAAACCAAAAATCCTGATTTTAAACGGCGATATTATCGATATATGGCAGTTTAGCAAATCTTACTGGCCAGAAACCCACATGAAGGTAATTCGCCGCATACTAAAGTTTGTGACGGATGGTGTTCCTGTTTATTACCTAACTGGTAACCACGATGAAATGCTGCGTAAGTTTGCCGATTTCAATATGGGCTCGTTCCAATTGCTGAACAAGATTGTATTAAATATCGATGGCAAAAAGGCCTGGATATTTCATGGCGATGTGTTCGACGTTACCATGCAGTATTCCAAATGGCTGGCCAAATTGGGCGCAGTTGGTTACGATACCCTGATACTGATCAACAGCTTTACCAACTGGTTGCTTACCGCCATGGGACGCCAAAAAATGAGCTTCTCGCAAAAAATAAAAGCCCGGTTCAAAGAGGCGGTAAAATTTATTAACCAATTTGAACAAACCGCAGCCGACCTGGCTGTTGAAAAAGGCTACCAATACGTTATATGCGGCCACATCCATCATGCCGAAATACGCGAGATGCAGGCGACAGATAATCCAGGCTCAGTGCTCTACCTAAACTCAGGCGACTGGGTAGAAAGCCTCACCGCACTGGAATACCAAAACGGCAACTGGACTATTTTTAAATACGAGCCCGCAGACTTTGATACCGATGCCGATGAAGATGACAAAACCGATGCCGAAGACCTGGACGCCAAACTTGACGTGAGCAACCTGCTTGCCCGGTTTAAACAGGAACAGGATTAATAATTGTTGAAACGTTTGAAAGTTAAAAGGTTGAAATGTTAGGAAAAACCTTTCATCTTTTAACCGGTTGCACATAAAAAATCAATAATTATTCAACAAGTTTGCGATAATCAAAAAACTTTACAACAAATAAGCAACGTTTCAACTTTACAACCTTTCAACGTTCAAACTTCGACCAATGAAAATCCTCTATGCCATACAAGGAACAGGTAACGGCCACATCAGCCGGGCCCGCGAAATTGTGCCCCTGCTGCAGCAACATGGCGAAGTTGATTTACTGGTTAGCGGTACCGAAGCCGAGGTTACCCTGGCACAGCCGCTTAAATACAAGTTTCATGGTTTTAGTTTCGTATTTGGCTCAACTGGTGGAGTCGACAACTGGGCCACATTTAAGCTGATGAATACGCCGCGGCTGTTTAAAGATATCTTTACCCTGCCACTAAAACAATATGACCTTATTGTAAACGATTTTGAGCCTGTGAGCGCCTGGGCCTGCAAGCTGCAGCGCATCCCTGCCGTATCGTTAAGTCACCAATGCTCTTTTGTATCACCAAAAACACCGCGTCCTGCCAAATGGAGCTATGCTGAGTGGCTGCTGAAATACTATTCGCCAACGACCCACCATATTGGCTTCCATTTTGAGCGGTATGACGATTTTATTCATACCCCGGTTATCCGCAGCGAAATACGTAACCTGGTCACCTCAAACCTGGGCCACTACACTGTTTATTTGCCTGCATACGACGATAAATTGCTCGCCCGCGAATTGAATAAGACCAACAAACAGTGGCAAATATTTTCAAAGCGACAAAAAACACGCTATACGCAAGGTAATGTTGAGATTTTCCCGGTGAACAACCAGGATTTTAACAATAGCCTGGCAAGCTGTGAGGGCTTGCTAACAGGTGGTGGCTTCGAGGGCCCGGCAGAAGCATTGTTTCTGCAAAAAAAGGTAATGATGATCCCCATGAAGGGCCAGTACGAACAGCAATGCAATGCCCTGGCAGCATCAAAGCTGGGCGTTCCGGTAATCCACGAAATTGACGACAAGTTTATTTACTACGTTAACAACTGGCTTAACGACGGTAAAACAGTAAAGGTGGATTTCCCCGATGAAACTGCGCAGATTGTGGCTGATATGGTGAAAAAATACGCCCGTACCAAATAATCTCACCTCTTAAAACTTAGGACACACCACCGATGGATTGGTTGTATGTTTAAATACATAGCTAATTGATAGCTCAAAACCACCCTGCCCGCTTGTTGCATTTTTAAAGGCCGAGGTATTAAAATCGTAGCTCACCCCGATCACCATGTTCTTCAAATGATAACCAACATCGGCTACTGCGGCATCGCCAATGCGATACATCCCGCCAAGGATAAGGCCGTTATCGTCCTGAAATTTCATTTCGGAGTACACCCCTAAAGCTTTAATTGTATTGCCTTGCTGACTTATATAAACCGCGTGCGGAATAACGTCAAAATCGTCGGATGCTTTAATTTTCACCCCGGCATGGGCGGTAAAACGCATGGGGAGCTTGCTGGTAATGCTGCCGCTGTTGGTAAAAGGGTCTTTAGGCGAAGTTAAATGGGCCACGCTTACGCCACCAAAAAAGTTGGCCGGGTGTGTAGGGTCGCCATCGTAATAAAAAACGCCTGCGCTGGCGTCAAATACGGTTGCACTGGTGGTGGCAAAGGTTTCAAAACTGGCGGTATTGGGGTCGTAACCAATTACCGGGTTATACTGATCGTCGAACTGTAGCCTGCTCGGGTCGAAACTGCGGTTGATGATACCAGCCTGCAAACCGAAACGCAGCTTTTTAGTCTCATCGTCGGATACCGAGAAGCCATAGCTGTATGAGGCATAAGCAGCAAAATAATTCCACCCCGCCGTGCCTGCAGCCTGGTTAATGATGTTGAGGCCCAGGCCTGATTTTTCACCCGCCTTAAAATCCATGGAGATGCCACCCGTTTTGAAGCCGCCGGGTATGGTGTTCCATTGGTTTTTGGCATTGGCGTTGATACGCAGGTCGCCATCAATAACGCCGGTAAGCGCCGGGTTTAGCCAAAGCGGGTAAGCATAATACTGTGAAAAATGAGGGTCTATCTGCCCCTTAACAGAGCCGGCAGCCATCAATATAACAGATATAAATACAATTATCTTTTTCACCGTAATAATGTAATCGTTCCTTTTTTATTCACCTTCTCGCCGTTGGTTAAGGTAATTTCAACATAATACACATACACCCCGGCTGGTTCGGCCTTGCCTTTAAAGGTACCGTCCCAACCATTTTGCTGGCTTTGCGACATAAACAGTAACTCGCCCCATTGGCTGTACACATAAAATTTAAGCGTCTTAATATTTTCGTTGTGTACATATACCACATCGTTTTTACCATCGCCGTTGGGCGTAAAGGCATTGGCCACAAACACCTGGTCAATCAGCGGGTTAACCGCAATAGCTGTTACCGGCGATGAGTTGGCACTTTCCTTGCAGCTAACATCGCCGGTGGCGCGAACAATTAAAGTAACGCTCTGTCCAATTTGCAAGCCGTTAACCGTGTGGGTAGTGCCATTGCTGCCCGAACTTGGCGCGGTAAACGTTTGCCCATTGTCAATGCTTACCAGGTAGCCATCGGCACCGCTAACAGGAGACCATTCAAAAGTTATACTGGGCGCCTTTAAAGCTATAGCCTGCGGTACAGGGGCGGGCAATGGCTGTATTAATTGTACATCGGCCTTGGCGCGGGTTGCTGATGAGCAACTGTTATTCACCGCCTCGGCATAGTACGAGGTATTGGCGGTTATCGGGGGAGTTACAAAGCTGTTACCTGTAAATAGTATTGAGCCGCCTGTGGCTGAGGAATACCAGTTCACGGTGACGTCAAGGTCTGTATTGTTTGATACAAGTGTAGCTGGGTCGCCGGGGCAAACGTTGTCGCCCTGTGCCGAAATAGTTGGCAGCGGAATTGCCGACACATTAACAACAGTGCGCGATGTTGAGGTACAGCCAAACGAACTGGTAGCATCAACATAATAGGTAGTGTTATTGCTTAACGCCGGCGTCGCAAAATCAGGGCCGGTAAAAACTGCCGTACTGCCCGTGGCAGTTGTGTACCAGTTGTAAGTCAGGCCGGCCTGCGGGTTCAGTATGTTTAATATTGCCGGCGAGCCTGCACAGGTTGATACCGGGTTTGTTTGCAGCACCGGTGCGGTTGGAACAGCGTTCACCGTTATCGTCGCCGGGGTTAATACCGGGCTGGCGCAGGTGCCATTTGAGGCTTCAACATAATAAGTTTTGGTGGCATTTAGTACCGGGGTTACAAAGCTTGTACCCTGGAAAACCGCATTGCTTTTATCCGATGAATCATACCAGATATAGGTAAGCGCCGGGTCGGGCGAGGTAATCGAAATGGTTGTGGTATTGCCGGCGCATATCGGCGCAACCGGGTTTATAATAGCGTTTGCCGGTGTTTGGTTAACGGTAATTGTAGCCACGTTACTTGGAAACGGCACCTGGCAAGCACCCGATGTTACATCGCGCCTGTATGACGTGGTGGCGGTTATTGTAGGCGGATCGTAGTCGATACCGTTGGCTCCGGGAATCAATATCCAGGTTGCCCCTTTATCCGTTGAACTATACCACTTGTATTGAAATGAATTGGGGCCATCGCCGCCACCCGGCGGACTACCCGAAATAGGTTGCGGATCGACACTTACACAATACGGAAACGGCGGCACTAATATAGTATTGCTTGTTACAAGCTGTGTGATATGTATCTCAATAGCGGCGCTTATAAGCGGTGTGCTGCATGTTGCTTCTGTTACCACCCTACGGTAAAACATAGTTGTCGTTAACGAAGGCGGATCGAGATCCTTGCCTGTTTGTCCGTTTATATCGGTAAAATGAGCGTCAACATTATCCGGCGATTGCTGCCACTGGTATGAAGGGGAACCGTCGCCGCCCGTTGGTGTACTGCCGGTGATCAGCCCGGCATCGCCGGTTGCGCAAAATTGGGTTGTTGCTGGTGGGGTAAGTGTATTCCCAGCCAGGGTTGGCTGTATGGTTATAGTAATCTGCCCGCTAACCAGCGGCGTGGCGCATGAACCTGATGTTACGCTGCGCTGATATGTGGTTGTCTGTGCTACAAGGCCAGGCCCGTAATTCTGCACATTTGAGTTTGGTATATCAGTAAAAGGCCCACCATTTACCGACTGCTGCCAAACATAAACATATGATCCGCTCCCGCCGGTTGGCACTGATCCGTTTATAAATCCCGGTGAGCCGCTCGCGCAAAACGTAGTAGTAGCCGGTGCTGTTATGGTATTACCAGCCAGTGCTGGTTCAATAAATATACCTATTGAATTACTTGTTAACGGTGTGGTACACACACCGGATGTTACCGTACGCCTGAACCAGGTTGTTTTCGTTACCGCTCCCGGGTCGTAATTCCGGATGTTTGAATTGGGAATGGGAGTGTACGGCCCCCCCGACGCGGGTGCGCTTTCCCAGGAAAAAGTATAGTTAACGCCATCGCCCCCGGTTGGAGCCGAAGAATCCTGGATGGGTCCCGGCGTATAGGTTGCACAATGAAAACCGGCCGATGGCGCAACAAGGGTACTGGCGCCCAATGCGGGTTGCACGGTAATGGTAACGGTGCCGCTGTATAAGCGTGTGTTGCACGCACCCGATGTTACAGCGCGCTGATAAGATGTAGTTTGTGTGAGTAAACCGGGGTCGTAACTCTGGACGTTCGAATTTGGAATATCAGTGAACGGTCCGCCGTTTGCCGAGCTTTGCCAAACAAATGTAAAAGTGCCGTTGCCGCCCGTCGGAATTGAACCGGGTATTGGACCCGGCGATCCGCTTTGGCAGTAGGCAATCACCGGTGGCGGCTGTATAGTATTATTTGCCAAAGGCGGCTGCACAGTAATAACAACCTGGTTACTTTTTAAAGGTGTGGCGCAAGCGCCTGATGTTACCGTACGTTGATAATAAGTCGTGGCGCTAATTACACCCGGTGCGTATGTGGCGCTGGTAACCGCCGGGCTTATATCAGTAAACGTGCCGCCATCAGGCGAACTTTGCCATTTGTAGCTATAATTAACACCGTCGCCACCAGATGGCTGGGTACCACCAATTGTGCCCGGGTCACCGGGTCCGCAAAACGTTGTGGGTCCGGATGTGCTTATACTATTATTGCTTAAACCCTGTTGTATGGTAATGATAATCTGGTTATCGCTGGGTACAAACGTAGAGCAGGCGCCCGATTTTGCCAAACGCCGGAAGTAGGTTGTTTGGGTTAACGCGGGAGCGTTGTAATCGTAGCTATGCGAACTGCCGGGCAGATCAGTAAAGTTTACGCCGTCAGTACTGCTTTGCCATTGGTAGGTAAAAGTACCGGAGCCGGCCCCACCCGATGGCGGATTAGAACCATTAAAAATTGTGGGGATTGACGGTCCGCAAAAAGTAGTGGTACCGGGTTGAAACAGGACGTTATTTGTTATAGCAGCCTGAATGGTTATGGTAACCTTATTACTTGTTGTAGGCGGGGTGCAAGGGCCCAGGCTTACAATGCGCTGGTAACTTGTAGTGGTACTAACTGTACCTGGCGCGTAGTCAGGGCCAGTTGCTCCAATGATATTGGTAAATGCCCCCCCGGTGGAGCTTTGCCATTGATAGGTAAAGCTGCCCGCTCCTCCTGATGGTGGATTGCCGGTTATTGTTCCAGGGTCGCCGCTTACGCAAAATTTGGAACTTGCCGCCGGCGGCTGATTAGTGGTATTGCCCGTTATTGGGGTATTGGGGTTTACCGTAACATCGTAGTATGAATCATAGGTGGTCCCGCCAAACGTGATCTCCCGCCGAAAAGTATAAACTATTGGTGCATTGGTGGTATTAACAAGCGACTGGGTGTAGTAATCGATGCCCATGTCAGCCCCCTGTGCCGCTACCCAGGTCCCGGTTGTAGTATTAAGTTGTTGCCACAAAAATGTACCAGGCGGGGTTGGTGTATTACCCGTTAGTGTTAATGGATCTCCGGGGCATATTGATGCTGTGTGTGCAGCATATACCTGCACGTTATAATGCACCGGTGTAGGGCCGGCAGCATCGACAATGTACAAAGGGGCATTGCTAAAATCAGTGGGTACATTTGTTGGTGATGGCGTAATCGTAGAGCCAGGGCTGATAGTAACGGCGGGCGTTAAATTTGAAATATCCGTGCCGGCATGAACTGCTATACCTATTATCCAGTTATTTGGAGATGTTTGGGTAAACACGGCGGGAGAAAGTTCTCCTGGGATTGAAAACGAAGT
>Ga0105239_10008875_pt1 | contig 11378 bp, 6 predicted proteins | sample KBSC44metaG_FD_92761 | JGI IMG/M metagenome (GOLD analysis project Ga0105239, IMG submission 92761) | Corn rhizosphere microbial communities from Kellogg Biological Station, Michigan, USA - KBS C4-4 metaG | ecosystem: Host-associated > Plants > Roots > Rhizosphere > Soil | place: Michigan, USA...
CACAGCGACACCATCGAGGACTCGCACACCAACCGCCGCAAGGAATTCGGCTTCACCGCCAAGAAAAAGGGCGAGTGGGACGCGCTGGTCTACTTCGATTTCCAGTCCAGGCAATGGCTGGACGTGTACTGGCGCATGGAAACCAAATGGCTGTTCGGCCAGGACTACGGCAAGCTGCGCTTCGGCTACAGCAAGCTGCCGGTGGGCTTCGAAGGCGTCACCAGCGCGCGCAATGACAGCTTCGTGGAGATCGCGCTGCCGCTGCAGGCCATCTACGAGACGCGCCGCACCGGCGTCGACTGGGCCTATGAGCGCCCCACTTACCTGGTCAATGTCGGCTACTACTTCGGCGAGGATCTGCAAGGCGACAACGACGGCACCACCGTCGCCGCGCGTGCCGCGTGGACGCCGCTCAAGCAGGAAGGCGAAGTGGTGCACCTGGGCCTGTCCGCATCGATCGAAAATCCCGACGGCACCACCGACGGACGCGGCGTCTACCACTCGCCCTCGGCGCGCTGGCGTTCGCGCCCCGAAGTGGGCCTCACCACCGTGCGCCTGATCGACTCCGGCTCGCTCACCCACGTCGACAGCAATCGCCGCCTCGGCTTCGAAGGCTTGTGGATCCACGGTCCGCTGTCGTTCCAGGGCGAGTACCTGCAGGCGCAGACCAAGCGCACCGACGGCCTGGCCGACTACACCGCGGACGGCTACTACGTGTTCGGCAGCTACGTGCTCACCGGCGAGTCGCGCCCCTACACCGCCGGCAACGTCGCCAACATCAAGCCGCGCGGTCCCTGGGGTGCGGTGGAGCTGCTGCTGCGCTACAGCGCGCTGGACCTGGACGACGGCAAGGTGCGCGGCGGCCGCGAGCATGACCTCACTTTCGGCGCCAACTGGTACCTGACCCAGCATTTCAAGTTCCAGGCGAACTACGTCAAGGCGCATTCCACGCACCTGGGCAAGCGCCAGGATCCGGACGTGTTCGAGCTGCGCGCCCAGGTGTATTTCTAAGCAACGGGAGCCGCAGCATGAGCAGCACCACCGCCGGACTCATCGCGCGCGCGCCCGCCATGACGGCCGGGCAGCGCCTGCGCTCGATCTTCAGTGGCTCGATCGGCAACCTGGTCGAGTGGTACGACTGGTACGTGTATTCGGCGTTCTCGCTGTACTTCGCCCAGGTGTTCTTTCCGGCCAGCGACCAGACCACGCAGCTGCTCAATACCTCGGGCATCTTCGCGGTCGGTTTTTTGATGCGCCCGCTGGGCGGCTGGCTGCTCGGCACCTTCGCCGACCGGCGCGGGCGCAAGGCGGCGCTGCTGCTGTCGGTGTTCATGATGAGCTTGGGCTCGCTGATCATCGGCCTGTCGCCCGGCTATGCGCAGATCGGCGTGGCCGCGCCGATCCTGCTGGTGCTGGCGCGCCTGCTGCAGGGGCTGTCGATCGGCGGCGAATACGGCACCTCGGCCACCTACCTGAGCGAAATGGCGCCGCGCGAGAGCCGCGGCTTCTGGTCGAGCATCCAATACGTGACCCTGGTGGCCGGGCAGCTGATCGCGCTGGCGCTGCTGGTGGTGCTGCAGCAATTCGTGCTGTCCACCCAGCAACTGCACGACTGGGGCTGGCGCATTCCGTTCCTGATCGGCGCGCTGCTGGCGGTGATCGCGGTCATCATCCGCCGCAACATGGACGAGACGGTCTCGTTCAAGAAAGCCAAGCAGCTGGAAAGCCCCCTGCGCACCCTGATGCGCCATCCGCGCGAAGTGCTCACGGTAATCGGCCTCACCATGGGCGGCACGCTCGCTTTCTATACGTTCACCACGTACATGCAGAAATTCCTGGTGAACTCCGCCGGGATGAGCAAGGCCGACGCCACCTCGATCTCCACCGCCGCGCTGTTCGTCTATGCGCTGCTGCAGCCGGCCTTCGGCGCCCTGTCGGACCGCATCGGCCGGCGGCCGCTGCTGATCGGCTTCGGCGTGCTCGGCGCACTGCTCACCTACCCCATCCTGTCGACGCTGAAAGAAGCGCACGACTGGTGGCAGGCATTCGGGCTGATCATGGCCGCCCTGATCATCGTCAGCGGCTATACCTCGATCAATGCGGTGGTGAAGGCGGAGTTGTTTCCCACCGAGATCCGCGCCATCGGCGTGGGCCTGCCGTACGCGCTGGCGCTGTCGGTGTTCGGCGGCACCGCGGAATACGTGGCGCTGTGGTTCAAGAAGATCGGCCACGAAGATTATTTCTACTGGTACGTCACCGCCTGCATCGCCTGCTCCCTGCTGGTATACATTGGCATGCGCGATACCCGGCGGCATTCGCGCATCGTCGAGGACTGACGCGCTTCGCCAACTGGGATGCCGCCGCGATCGAGGCGCTCTTTTCTCCTGACCCATGGCCATCCGGTTCCGCCACGGCAAGATCTTCGCCATCGCCGCGCTGCTCGCCGCCGGCATGGCGCTGTCCGCCCTGCTCGCCTACCGCATCGCCCTGCGCCAGTCGCTGGGCCGCATGGCCGGCGACAGCGCACAGCAACTGCAGCTGCAATCGCTGGCCCTGCAGCGCCTGATCGACCGTTATCGCGTGCTGCCCGGCACGCTCGCGCTCGACCCGGAACTGCGCGCCGCCCTGCTCGCGCCGCCCGACGCGACCATGCAGCACTACCTCAACATCAAGCTGGAACACGCCAACGGCGTGACCCATGCATCGACGCTCACCCTGCTCGACCGCGACGGCCTCGCGCTGGCCGCCAACAACTGGCGCGAGCCGAGCAGCAATGTCGGCCACCGCTACGATTTCCGGCCGTATTTCCAGGGTGCGGTCGCCCATGGCGTCGGCACCTTCTACGCGGTAGGCATTTCCACCCATGTGCCCGGCTATTTCATCGCCGAGGCGGTGAAGGGGCCGCGCGGCGAAGTGATCGGCGTGATCTCGGTGAAGGTGCCGCTGGGCGAACTCGAACGCGAATGGCTGCACGGCGACGGCACGCTGCTGCTGAGCGACCGCAACGGCGTGGTCTTCCTCACCAACCAGCCCGAATGGGAATTCCGCGAACTGAGCCCGCTCAAGCCCAGCGAAGCGGCGCAGATGGAAGCCACCCGCCAGTACGAGGGCCAGCTGCTGCGCCGGGCCGACTATCGCGTGCTCGACGAACTCGGCGACGGCAGTCGCCTGGTGCGCATCGTGGAACCGGCCGGCCGCGGCGCCCGGCTGTGGAGCTCGCTCGAGCTGCCGCTGGAAGGCTGGTCGCTGCACCTGCTGCGTAACGCCGCCGGCAGCCTCGCCACCGCGCGCCTGGCCGCCGCCGTGGCCGCGGGGGCCTGGGCGCCGCTGATCCTGCTGGGGCTGTTCCTGCAGCAGCGCCGCCGCCTGATCCAGCACCGGCTGCAGAGCCGCGCCGAGCTGGAACGCCTGGTCGCCCACTACACCGGCGAGCTGCGCTCGGCGCAGGACAGCGTGGTGCAGGCGGCGGAGGCCGCGGCCAGCCGTAATGCCAGCCTGGAACATCTGCCGCAAGGCGTCAGCGTGGTCGACCGGGAGCTGCGCCTGGTGGCCTGGAACACGCGCTACCAGGAGATCTTCAAATTCCCGCCCGGCCTGCTGCAGACCGGCATGCCGATCGAGGACGTGCTGCGCTACAACGCGCGCCTGGGCCGGCTCGGGCCGGGCTCGGTGGAGGAAGCGATCCAGCGCCGCCTGGACCATATGCGCAGCGGCTCGGCGCATATGTTCGAGCGCGAGCGCCCCGACGGCAGCGTGCTGGAGATCCGCGGCAACCCGCTGCCCGGCGGCGGCTTCGTCACCAGCTTCGCCGACATCACCGCGTACAAGGCCGCGGCGCGCGACCTGCGCAACCTGGCCACCACGCTGGAACAGCGCATCGAGGAACGCACGCACGACCTCGAAGCCGCCAAGGCCGAAGCCGAGCTTGCCAACCGCGGCAAGACGCGCTTCGTCGCCGCCGCCGTGCACGACCTGCTGCAACCGCTGAACGCCGCGCGCATGTATGTCGGCGTGCTGCGCGGCCGCCTGCCCGGCGGCGACGACCGCGCATTGGCCGATCGCGTGGAAAGCGCGCTGCAGGCACAGGACGACCTGCTCGCCAGCCTGCTCGACATGGCGCGCCTGGAAGCCGGCGCGCTGTCGGCCAGGGCGGTGGACCTGCCGCTGGAGCCGTTGCTCACCGGACTGGCGCGGCAGTTCGGCATCCTCGCGCAATCGCGCGGGCTGGCGCTGCATTACGTGCCCTGCCAGGCGACGGTGCACAGCGATCCGCTGCTGCTGCGCCGCGTGCTGCAGAACTTTCTTTCCAACGCGATCCATTACACGCCGCGCGGGCGCGTGCTGCTCGGATGCCGCCGCGTGGATGCTGGCGTGCGCATCGAAGTGTGGGATACCGGCGTGGGCATTCCGGAGGCGAAGCGGCAGGCGATCTTCGAGGAGTTCCGCCGGCTGGATACCGGCATCGAGCGCGACGGGCGCAGCGCGGGGCTCGGCTTGTCGATCGTCGACCGCATCGCGCGATTGCTCGACCACCGCATCGGGCTGCATTCCTGGCCTGAGCGCGGCAGCGCGTTCTCGGTGACGGTGCCGTATGGCGATCCGGCAGGTGTGCCCGCGGCCCCTGTCGCCAGTTCGGCCGTGACGGACGAGGATTCGCCGCTGCGTGGCTGCCGCGTGTGGTGCATCGACGATGCGCCGCGCGTGCGCGAGGCCACCGGCGCCTTGCTGCGGCATTGGGGTTGCGAAGCCACACTGATCGACAGCGCCGAGCGCGCTTTGGCGCTGGCTGGCAGCGGCGCAGCGCCGGATCTGCTGTTGCTGGATTACCACCTCGGCGAAGAAATCACCGGGCTGGATCTGCTGCCGCGCCTGGTGGAATGCTGGGGTGTGCAGCCGCCGACCATCGTGCTGTCGGCGCAGAAAGACGCGCAGACGCGCATGCGCGTGCAGGAAGCCGGTTTGCGCTTCCTGCCCAAGCCTGCGGCGCCCGCGGCGCTGCGGGCGCTGGCGTCGCAGGTCTTGCTCGCTGGGGCCGGCTGATCGCCGTTCCGGCATGGGCTGAAGTCCGCAACGAAGGGAACGCATGCTTCCCCGCGCCCCCGTACAGCTTTATTCAGCGCTGAACCTGCCACGACCGGCCGGCCTTACCGGCGTGGGCCACGCCCGGGGCCTGCCCACACCCGGGAACCTAATGCCGTAAACTCGTGCAGTTCGGGCTCTCCCGCTGGATCTGGCGCGCACCTCGCCGGGCCCGCGCTTCGATGAGTCGATCACCGGCATTGGAAGATGAATGATCGTATGGATAGACATGACGCTCCGCCACTGGTTGTAGATCTCGATGGAACGCTCGTCCATACCGACCTGCTGGTGGAATCTGCGCTCGCGCTGCTGCACAAAAGCCCGTTCCAAGGCTTCAAATTTTTCCTGTGGCTTCTTCGCGGCAAGGCGCAGCTCAAGCATGAAATTGCCAGACGCGTGGATTTCAACGCCAAGCTGCTGCCCTATAACACTGCTCTGATCGACTGGCTTCGCGAGCAGGCGAAGCATCGGCAAGTCGTACTGTCCACCGCGTCGGACATGCTGCTGGCGAAGGCCGTGGCCGATCACCTGGGCTTTTTCAGCGCAGTCATCGCCAGCGATGGCGATACCAACAACGCGGGCCACCGCAAGGCGGAGCGACTGGTTGCCCGCTTCGGCGAAAAGGGCTTTGACTACGTCGGCAATGACAGCGTGGACCTGGACGTCTGGAAGCACGCCCATGCCGCCATCGTGGTCAGCCACTCCGCCGATCTGGCAAAGAAGGCAGCATTGCTCTGCCCGACGACGCAGGACTTCCATCCCCCCAGGAGAACGCTGCGGCCCTGGGTGAAAGCGCTGCGCCTGCATCAATGGGTCAAGAACATACTGGTCTTCGTGCCCGCGCTGGCCGCCCATGTCCTGTTCACGCCAGTGGCGCTGAAAAGCGCCTATGCCTTTGTCTGCTTCGGCATCTGCGCTTCCAGCGTGTATCTGCTGAACGATCTGCTCGACCTTCCGGCGGATCGCCGGCACCACAGCAAACGCAGGCGCCCGTTCGCGGCGGGAACGCTCCCGGCCATCCACGGCGTAGCCCTGATGCCGGTCGCCCTGGCACTCGCCTTCGTCCTTTCCATTCCACTGGGCGCCTATTTCGCCCTGGTACTTGCCGGGTACTACCTGCTTACGCTGGCCTACTCGTTCTACTTCAAGCGAAAGGTCATGGCGGATGTCATCGTCCTTGCCGGCCTGTACACGATACGCATCCTGGCAGGCAGCGCAGCCATCGGCATCGCCCCTTCGTTCTGGCTGCTGGCCTTCTCCATGTTCGTCTTCCTCAGCCTGGCCATGCTGAAGCGATATACCGAACTGCAGGCGATGAAGATGGAGGGGCGCATCGGCGCCAAGGGCCGCGGCTATCACGTCGACGATCTTCCGCTGCTGCAGTCGCTGGGCGGCGCCAGCGGATACATCGCTGTCCTGGTGCTTGCGCTCTACATCGACAGCACCCAGAGCCAATCGCTCTACCGCCGCCCTCATCTGCTCTGGGCGATCTGTCCCATCATGCTCTACTGGATCAGCCGGGCATGGGCCATCGCGCACCGGGGCATCATGCATGACGATCCGGTCGTATTCGCCATCAAGGATCGAACCAGCCAGATCCTGATGATCTTCGCCGCCGCCGCCATGTTCCTGGCGGTCTGAACATCCACCGCACGCGCGGAAAGCCCATGTCCGAAAACACTCTGCTCAAATACCTCCCGGCGATTCTGTTTTCCGTATCGCTCAATGCCGCCGCCCAGTTGTTTCTGCGCAAGGGCCTGGCAAACCTTTCCTTGAGCATGCCCCAGGGCCTTCGCGGCGCCGTCGATGTGGCGCTGAGCGTCCTCAATATGGGCGTGGTGCTGGGCATGTTCTGCTATGCCGTAAGCATCCTGTCCTGGATGTATGTGCTGTCTAAGGTGCAGGTCAGCATCGCCTACCCGTTTCTCAGCGTGGGTTATGTCATCGTCATGTTCGGCGGATACTTCTTCTTCAAGGAACCCTTGTCCGCGCACAAGATCGCGGGCATTGCGCTTATCTGCGCCGGCGTCATTTTCGTTTCCAGGGCATGATCGGCATGACTACGCATTTCGTTTTCGGTGGCGCCGGTTTCACCGGCAGATATCTGGTGGAGTCGCTTGCCGCCGAGGGCGCGGATGTCGTCATCTGCGACATCGCCAGCCCGGATTTCTCGCTGCCTGCCGGCGTGCGTTTGGTGGCGCTGGATGTGACCCGCGCCAAGGACTTCGAAACACTGGCCGCGACCGGAAACGACGTGGTTTACAATCTCGCGGCCCGGCAGTTCCATAATGCTGTTCCCACCAGGAACCAGGATGCCTGGTTCGATGAAGTCAATGTGGCGGGCACCGCCAACATACTCGCGTGGATGGCCACGCACGGGCTGGCCAGGCTGATCGCGCTCAGCACGGACATGGTTTACGGATTTCCCGAACGCTTGCCGGTCGGGCCGGACCATCCGCGTCATCCGCTGGGGCCTTATGGCCGCAGCAAGGCGAAATCGGAAGATCTATGTGTGCAAGCCAGGCAGCAGGGCATGCAGGTGACAATCCTGCGCCCGCGCATGATCGTCGGCCCGGGCCGATTAGGTGTCCTGGTCAAACTGTTCAAGCTGATCGAGCGCAGCTTGCCGGTGCCCCTGATTGGCAACGGCCGCAATCACTACCAGATGATCTCGGTACATGACGTGGTATCCGCCATTCGTTGTGCGGAACGAAAAGGCTTTCCCAATACCACGCTGAACCTGGGCTCTGACCGTCCTCCGCAAGTGCGCGACCTGCTTGGCAACACCATCAGGCAGGCCGGCTCGCATTCCGTGCTTGTCTCCACGCCAGCCAAGCCCCTGAAGTTCGTGCTCGCCACACTCGAACGACTGGGCAAGCCATTGCTGCATCGTGAGCAGTTCAGCATTGCGGATCTCAACTACCTGGTCGATATCGAGCCCACGAAGCGCGAACTGGACTGGAAGCCGGCGTATTCGGATAGCGACATGCTCGTTGAAGCTTTCCGGCTGTATCAAAGCCAGAAATCTCGCGACTGACCAGTACGCAGAAGATGGGCGTAGATCGCCCCTCCCGATGGCACTTCTCAAGGGCAGAAGCCGGCAGTTGCCGTCGCCCAGGCCGCTTATTTCAGGCAGATGGACGTCGCAAACCTCAGCCTGCGCACGAGCCTGCCATCCCGCCCCTCCCGGAACAGGAGAACACTGCTGGGAGTGAGCCAGGCACCTGCCTCGGCCGTGCCTGAGGGACCGCCCATTGCAAACAGGCTGACGCGCGTGGGCGATTCGATCCATACCGAAACATCCGGCTCGCGCAGACCATCGAAGCTCCAGTGGATGCTCGCACTGAACTGATCCTCCGCCGCGCAACTGATGCTGATGGCCACCCCCCGGTCACTCACGTCAGGACGGTCGGCCCAGGTATCCGGGTTGAGCCGCAGGAGTTCGAACTTCTGGTTCTGCGAGACCACCACAGCATCGCCGCTCTGGATCAGGGACTGCGCCGCCGCATGTACTGGTGCGAAGTCCGCCGGAAAACCGGTCTTGCGCAGAATAAGGAAGTTAATGTCATTGTGCCGGAGCAAGGTCTTGAAGCTCGCTTCGTCCAGCAAGCGGGGCGCCGTCCAAAGGAAGGTCTCCAGGGACTCATAGCTGGCGTGCAGATAGGCGCTCGCCGATTCCGCGACCTCGCCCACTACTCGCGCCGTGCCTGGATAGGCGCTCAGAGCCGCATCGATATCGCCAAGGCCTTGGTCGTAGATGATCCGCCCGCCCTCGGCCCTGCTCCAGAAAGCACTCAGCGCGCCATCGCCCATGAGGACGTCATTGCCCCGGCTCCAGTTCACCGTCGCCAGGCTCCAGCCCAGGTTCGCAACGATGAAACAGGCGACGAGCACGGCGATGACACGGGAGCGCGCTGAGTCATCGTCCTGCCGGCCGAACGCCACAAAGTAAGCCATCACGCTGAAAGCTACGGGCATGATGAAGTAATTGCCGTCCGCACCGCCATCCGAGTATCGGTAGGCGAACAGGAACACCACACCCACCAGGGCTGACGCCAGGAACAATCGCTGCGCCATCTTTTCCGGTGCGCCGCCCGCCACGCGCCGGCGCCAGAAAAGCAGCGCCGAGATGGCGAGGAATGCCCAGGCATTGGAGACCCAGAAGATAACGGCGTGTGAGTATTTCCCGGGATCGAAAAGATAGGCATAGGACCCCGCGCGAACCGGAATCCTGACATTGGCAACGAATCGCCCGATGTATTCATGCAAATGCAGGCCGAGCTTGCCCTGCACTCCGATCAGTGAATCAGGACTGATGAGCACCACTCCGGTGAGCTCGAAGGTCCGATAGTTCACCAGGGCAAAGACATAGAGGGCGAGCACACCAAGCAGGGCCGACGGAACGAGACCCCGAACCGGCTCCTTCCTGTCCGCAACGCGCAGGCGCCGCTGGCTCCATATGCCCGCGACGATATAGATGAAGATCAGGCCCGCGTAGGGAAGTACGGACAACCTCGCCAGCGGAGCAAAGACCGCGCAACCCAGCGCTAGCACGCCCCAGACCAGATCGCCGTCTTTCCTCCAGCGCAGATGGAAGAAGATCGCCGCGACGCAGAACCAGGCCGCCAGCACCTCGCCCTTTGCGGCAATCGAGATATTGGCGATACAAGGCGTCGACACCACCAGCGCCGTGGCCAGCCATACCCAGCGGCGTTTCACGCCAAGCAATTCGAGCACGCCCGCCACCGCCACCGCGAGCGCAATCCAGCAGAACAGGCTGGCGCCGAGCAGCAGCGCCGAACTGCCTGCCCCCATGAGAGGAGCCTGGATCATCTCGAACAGCTTCGGATAGAAATTGACGTGACCGACCAGGCCATTGGCGGCAAAAATTCCGCCATCGCCGAACAGCTTGCGGTCCCCGTTGAGGCCATACCAGAGCGAGTCGGCATCGGCCGACACCTGCGCCTTGGCGAGCATGGCGAAGAACAGCGCCAGCATGGCCGCAAGCGCAAAATTCGTGGCCGCATCGCGCCGTTCGAGCATGGCCGTCACGGGCAGCGAAACCCGCGCGAAGGCAATGCTCGCGCCGACGACGAAAATGGCGAACAGGCGCAGGCTTGCAAGATCCGCAGGGCCGAACGCGGAAAATGACCAGAGCACCGCGCTGAGCGCAATCACGCCGACCGCAAGCTGGGCCAGAAAGGATCCCGCCACCGCCTCGCTCGCGCGCACCAGCCGGAGGGTGCCACGCCCCAGGCACACCACGCCGCAGGCATAGATCGACAACAGCAACAGCGGCAACAGCGTTCCGGCATGTGCGGAGCAGGCGAGATAGAAAGCCGCCAGGATCGGCAAGGCGATTTTCCTGCCCAGAAACTGCAGGAGCAGGAAGCCGGCGATCAAGCCAGCGGCCACCAAGGCAAGAAACTGATCGGTGCCGGGCACCTGGAATATCCAGACCAGCACGCCATGGCCCATAAAGGTATTCCGAACAGGCAACGCCAGCAGAAGCATGGCGGCGGCACTCAACAAGGCCAGCTTCGCTGTCTGGGTGATCTTATCCATGTGCACCATCTCGCTACGGAGCAGCCGAAGGCCGCTCTCGCGCCAACCATTGGCCTTACTTGCAGGGGGTTATCAGAAGAGCCGAATGAGCTTGTCGAAGCCGGATGCAGCCCCAGGCACTATAACCTAACTGCGCCGGCCCACCCTCGCGCGATGAGCCGACACGAAGCCGGGATTTCGCCATGCGGCAAGACAACGGTCAAGGCGACTCGTCCAGGTCCAGCGACTTCGCCAATACCGCCGCCTGCGTGCGCGAACGGCAGTCGAGTTTCTTCAGGACGGCCGTCACGTGGATCTTCACGGTGTTCTCGGCCAGGCCGAGCTGGTCGGCGATCTGTTTGTTGAGCAGGCCTTCGGCGAGCAGCATCAATACGCGCAGCTGTTGCGGTGTCAGTTGCGCCAGGCGCGACGCGAGCGCTGCATCATCTTCGCTGCGCTCGGCCTTCTCCGCCGGAAACCAGCTGCCGCCCGCAAGCACTTCATGTACGGCAGCACCCAGCGCACCGACCGGCGCGGACTTGGAGACGAAACCTGCGGCGCCGAACTGCTGCGCGCGACGTACCGTGCGTGGATGGTCGTTCGAGGAAATCACGATCACCGGCACTTCCGGGCGCTCGCCGCGCAGCAGCACCAGCGAGGAGAAGCCCATCGCGCCGGGCATGGCCAGGTCCAGCAGCACCAGGTCGATCACCGCCTCGTCGGCCAGCGCCGCTTCGACGGCGCTCTGGCTGGCC
>Ga0105239_10008878_pt1 | contig 11376 bp, 10 predicted proteins | sample KBSC44metaG_FD_92761 | JGI IMG/M metagenome (GOLD analysis project Ga0105239, IMG submission 92761) | Corn rhizosphere microbial communities from Kellogg Biological Station, Michigan, USA - KBS C4-4 metaG | ecosystem: Host-associated > Plants > Roots > Rhizosphere > Soil | place: Michigan, USA...
CTCCCGGTATATTTAGGGGGTCTGTGGGAGGCGCAGTCCGGGAAGACGCGCTGGTTTCGCTCGGGCAGGATCTGCGCTTACGTGGGCGAAGTGGCGGTTCTGCCTTCCAAAGCAGATCCGCAGGCGGCTACGGCGCTGCTGGAAGAGCGTGTCGGGAGCCTTTCGGGGGCGTGCCGGCCCTAGTTCCTATCCCGGTTTTGCCGGTGATTCCATGGGTGTATACTTGTCCCACAAATCTTAGCAGCGTCAACGCAGGAGCAACCTCACTATGACCAAAATGAAGATGACCGGCAAGAGTGCGAAATATCTTGGAATCGCGGTGCTTACAGCGATTTGCATGGCCGCCTGGATGGGCAGGAGCAACGGACAGCAAGGCTCGGGCACAGTGAGCGTCAAAGCCGATGAAATCGGTGGCGTTGTGAGCAGCAGCAAGGGGCCCGAAGCCGGTGTTTGGGTGATCGCTGAAACCACCGATTTGCCAACGCGCTATATCAAAGAAGTTGTCACGGACGACCGCGGGCGTTACCTGATCCCGGCGCTGCCCAAGGCGAATTATACCGTGTGGGCGCGCGGCTACGGACTGGTGGATTCTCCGAAGGTGCAGACGGCTCCAGGCAAGTCCGTCGACCTGAAGCCGGCCGTTGCCCCGGACGCAAAGACTGCGGCCAAGTTGTACCCGGGCAACTATTGGTATTCACTCATGAAAGTGCCGGAGAAGAATGAATTTCCGGGCACAGGTCCCGCGGGCAATGGTATTTCGCCGAACATCAAGAGCCAGGGGCAGTGGATCCACCTGGTGAAGACTGATAGTTGCGAATCCTGCCATCAGCTCGGCGGCGAGTATACTCGCACGATTCCGGCGATGTTCAAGAATTTCGATTCTCCGGCGAAGGCCTGGGAGCGGCGCGTAAAGTCTGGGCAAGCAGGCAACTCGATGGTCGCGGGCTTGGGACAACTGGGCCCGCAGCGCGCCACAGCTGAGTTCGGAAGCTGGAGCGATCGCATCGCGCACGGCGAAATTCCGGCGCAGGGTCCGCCGCGTCCGCAGGGCATCGAGCGAAACATCGTGATCACGCAATGGGACTGGGCCGATCCGAAGGCTTATCTGCATGACGAAATCTCTACCGATAAACGCAATCCGAATCTGAATCCCAACGGCCTGATCTACGGATCTCCTGAGGAGAGCCGCGACGCGCTCCCGGTGCTCGACCCGGTACACAACACCACAAGCTGGGTGAAGGTGCCGTATCGCGATGCGAATACTCCTGGCCAGCCGAAGCCGCTCGAAGCCTCGGCGGTGTGGGGGGATGAGGCCATCTGGGATAGTCACGTCACGGTTCACAATCCGATGTTCGACAATACGGGTCGTGTGTGGTTCACTTCCCGCCTGCGTGGGCCGGACAACCCGGCTTGGTGCAAGGCAGGTTCGAGCCAGCCTTCGGCGAAGATCACGCCGGTGGATCGCTCGGGGCGGCAGCTTGCGGTTTACGATCCGAAGACCAAGCAGGTGTCGTTAGTAGATACGTGCTTTGCCACGCATCACCTGCTATTCGCAGAGGACGCCAATAACACGCTGTGGACCAGCAGCGGTGGCGGCGGTGGGGTGGTCGGCTGGCTGAATACTAAGGTCTGGGATCAGACGCATGATGCGCAGAAGGCGCAGGGCTGGACCGCGCTGGTGCTTGACACCAATGGGAACGGCAAGCGCGATCCTTACGGAGAAGTCGATCAGAATGTGGCCGTCACGGCGACCGGCGAGAGCCTGGGCAGTTCCGCCGCTCTGCCGCGCATCGCCACCGATCCGAAGAAGGACACGCGCCTCAACGCCGCATTTTATGGCTTGGCGATCGGCAGCGATGGGTCGATCTGGGGCAGCGTGCTGGGATTCCCGGGCGGGATCGTGCGCGTGGCTCCGGGGTCGAATCCTTCGGAAACAGCCCTGGCGGAATATTACGAAGTGCCGTATAACAATCCCAAGGCGAAGGTGCAGGGCTTCTCGCCGCGCGGCATGGATATCGACCGCAACAACGTAGCCTGGGTGGTGCTAGGCAGCGGGCATCTCGCCAGCTTCGATCGCAGCAAATGCAAAGGCCCCCTGAATGGGCCCAAGGCCACCGGCCAGCATTGCCCCGAAGGCTGGACGCTCTATCCTTCTCCAGGTCCGAATTTCAAGAATGTGAAGGATTCGGGCAGCGTGGATTCGCACTACTATGACTGGGTGGATCAGTTCGACACGCTGGGACTCGGCAAGAATACGCCGATTGCTACCGGCAACGGCAGCGATTCACTGCTCGCGCTGCAGAACGGCAAGTGGGTGGTGATGCGCGTCCCGTATCCGATGGGTTTCTTCGCCAAGGGCATGGACGGACGCATTGACGATCCCAAGGCTGGATGGAAAGGCAAAGGCGTCTGGACCACCTGGGGCACGCGCACTCCGTTCCACTCGGAAACCGGCAAGGGGACCATGGACAAAGTGGTTCACTTCCAGGTTCGGCCCAATCCCCTGGCGGACTGATCTTCGCGACGAGACCGGCCGCGGCGTAGGGCTGGTCCGGCCCGGCAATCCGCCTAAAACAGGAGACAATAAAATGCGATATGCGATGTCCAGTGTGGGATACTCGTGAAACGTGCCCAGGGATTGGATGCATAACCAGACCGGAACCTGGACGCGGTCATTCGCTACAGCGGAAAATATCAGGCAAAGATCGCGTTGCGTCTCCAGCGGCATCAAGATCGTGAGTACGCGGCATAGTATTTCATCTCCTCCCCGGCTCAGGAAAAGTTTGTAGCAGCCCTTAGTTAGCCGCAGTCGCTCTTCTTATGTCCGCCAGCGATCTGAATCAGCCTGAGAGACCCGAAGCGAGGGCCCAATGGGGAAAAACAACGGCCAGCCCGGAAGAGCAGCTCTTTCTGGAAGGCCCGCATGGACGCGGCTTTGAACTAGCGCGAGCGGTACGCATCTTCCGCGAGTTGATCTCGGGCTTTCGCGCGCTTCACTTCGTAGGCCCGTGCATCACTGTCTTCGGGTCGGCGCGCTTCCCGGCGGAGCATCGCTACTATGCACTCACGCGCGAGCTGGGGGCGAGAATTGCCGAGGCAGGGTTCACCCACCTGACCGGCGGCGGCCCCGGCTTGATGGAAGCGGCCAATCGCGGCGCCAAACAGGCCCGTGGCGTCTCGATCGGCTGCAACATTGTGTTGCCTCAAGAGCAGAAACCCAACCCCTACCTCGACAAATGGGTTGAATTCCACTACTTCTTTGTGCGCAAGTTGATGCTGGTCAAATACTCCTACGGCTTCGTGGCGGCGCCCGGCGGATTCGGGACTCTCGACGAGCTGTTTGAGGTCGCGACGTTGATCCAAACTGGAAAAATCAAGAACTTTCCACTGGTGCTGTTGGGTGTCGAGTATTGGACGCCCTTGATCGAGTTCATTCGCGGCTCGCTGCTGATGAACGCAGCCATCAACCCGCAGGATCTTGAGCATTTGCTGGTGACGGATTCTCCCGCGGAGGCCGTGGGCTTTATTCAGAAATCCGTTACCGAGCACTTCGGATTGCGCTATATCGCAAGACGTCCGCGCAAGCTCCTGCTTGAAAGCGGCGTCTAGTTGATCGCTCAGCGCGCACGAATCGCTTGACCGGGACGCGCGTCCGATTGCAGTTTGCCGTCGCGGACCACAAAGGTCCCGCCCACCAGGACGTAACGGAAACCTGCGGAATATTGCGCCGGCTTTTCGTAAGTGGCTTTATCGATGACGGTGTTGGGATCGAACACCGCGAGGTCCGCGTCTGCGCCGATCTTGACGCGTCCTTTCTGTCGCATGGCGGGCGAGAAGGCCTGCAGACGCACCGCCGGCATTAGCGACGACTTGCGGATCGCCTCCATCAGCGTGAGCACTTTTTCCTCGCGCACATATTTGCCCAGCAGACGGGCGTAGGTGCCGGCGGCGCGCGGATGCCCCACGCCATTTTCGAGGATGCCGTCGCTGGCAACCATTACCAGCGGGTGAGCCAGGATGCGGCGAATCATCTCTTCGGTGTTGCTGAAGAGCACCACTGTGCCGCCTTGCTTGCGGTAACGCTCGAACAACTCCGGATTCAAGCGCTCACCAGTCGCGGGCCACAAGAGATCGGGATAATCCAGGTGTTGCCGCTGTTGCCATCCCGGATCGAAGAGGGCCGATTCCAGTCTGGTGGCGCCGGCGATATAAGGATAGGATTCGGTGGTGATATCCAGCCCGCGCAGGCGCGCGCCGTCGACCATGCGCAGGGCTTCAGGAGTCTGGCGCATGGCGGCGCTATTCAGGTGCACGACGTGCAGCGATGCTCCCGATACCGCGGCGTCGGCAATCACTTCCTGCAAGGACCGCACCACGTCACCGCCGGCGCGCATGTGGACGAACACCGGCCGCTTGAATTGAGCCGCCAGATAAAACAGGTTGAGAATCTCTTGAGGGCTGGCTGTGGGGGTGTAGGTGATGCCGAGGCCCATCCCCAAACCACCCTCGTCCAGCCCCTTTTTGACTGCCGCTTCGATGGCTTTTTGTTCCTCCGAAGTGGCGGCGCGATTAGTGGCGGCGTCGCGCGGCAGGAATTCGCCGCTATCGTGCATGACAGCCATTCGCGCCGGAATATCGCCGGAACTGGCGCCGAAGTTTATGAGCGACTTGCCCTCGCGGGCCGCGTACCATTCGCTCACAGGCCAAACGCCGACTTCCAGTTCGAGGGCCGTGGTGACACCATCCATGGCTTTGAAGCCGGCAGCTTCGAGCGTTTGCGAGTGCTGGTGGAGATCGATAAAGCCAGGCGCGATGACCAGTCCGGCGGCGTCTACTTCCACTTTGCCACGGAGCGGGCTGGTGGAGATCGCTGCGATCTTACCGCTAGTGATGCCGACACTGCGGACGGCATCCAGGCCGGATTCGGGGTCCATCACGCGGCCGCGTTGCAGGACGATGTCGTAGGTCTGCGCGGCGAGAAGGGAAGGCAGCAAATACAGCAGAAGGCGCATGAGGCTAGTCTACAAGAGGTTGCGGGAGTTAGGATGGAGACTCGCGGTATTCATGAAGCTCATCGGCATCGGCGAGATTCTGTGGGACGTGATCGGAGGCCGGGAGCACCTGGGCGGGGCGCTGCTAAACCTATCGGTACACGCCTCGCGTCTTGGGCATGACGTTTCCTTAGTGACTGCGGTGGGCGCCGACCAGCGCGGGGACCGTGCGCTCGAAGCGATGTCAGGGGCGGGCCTGTCGATCGATCTGGTTCAACGCTCGCCCGAATGGCCCACGGGTATCGTGACAGTAACGGTAGCTGACGATGGGCAACCTGTATTTGAGATCCACCGGCCGGCGGCCTACGACTCCGTGGAGCTGGACCAAGCTGCCCTGAAGAGTCTGGCTGCGTGGGATCCGGATTGGATTTGCCATGGCACGCTGCTCTCCATGTATCCACGCGGACGAAACCTGCTCCTCGCGAGTATGGATGCGTTTCCAAAAGCCCGGCGCTTTTACGATGTGAATTTGCGTCCCAAGTCTTTCACTCCAGAATTGGTTCTGGCACTGTTGGGGCGGGCAACCGTCGTGAAGCTCAATCAGGACGAGGTGCACTCACTCGACGCGATGTTTCAAAGAAGCAACTGCAGGCTGGAGGTGTTTTGCCGCGATCACGCTGCGCGCTTCGGCTGGGAAGCGGTCTGTGTTACTCGCGGTGAATTGGGCTGTGCCTTGCTGGTTGGCGGTCAGTACGTGGAAGTCCCGGGCTATCGCGTGCAGGTTACCGACACGGTGGGTGCGGGCGATGCTTTCTCCGCCGCGTTTCTGCATGGCCTCAACGCCGGCTGGCCCGCAGCTCAGATTGGCGATTTTGCGAATCGTCTGGGTGCTCTCGTGGCGAGCCGTCCAGGCGCTACCGCGCCCTGGTCGTTGGATGAGATCCAGGCGCTATCGCGCTCCGGCTAGTGATGAGCGGGCTCCAGGCCGCTCTCTTTAATGGCTGTGTAGGCGGCCGGTGAGGCGAGCCACTGAATGAGGGCCTTGGCGGCTTCCGGGTGTGTTGAAGTTGCCGGGATGCCAGCCGCGAACACCGTGATTTTCTGTGCTCCGGGCGGCAGCGGCCCCACGATGTCGATGCCTTTGACAGGGCGCAGTTCACTGATCTGTTGGAAACCGATCTCGACTTCCCCCCGCGCCACCGATTCGCCTACTGGGTCGGCCTCGATCTTCCGCGTCTTTCCTTGGATTTGCTCGGCAATCCCGAGTTTCGGAAACAGTTCTGTCGAGAGATAGACGCCGCTGGCGCTATCGGAATAGGCAATCGAGGTTGCGGCCAGCAGAGTGCGCTTGAGTGCGTCGACGGTGCTGATGTCGGGTTTGGGCATTCCGGCCTTGACAGCCATGCCGATGCGGGACTGGACCAGGCTGACGCGGCTGTCGGCCCGGACTTTCCCCTGCTGGCTCAGATGGTCGAGCGCCGGAGCCGCCATGATGACGACGTCGATCGCCTCACCGCGCTCGAGGCGCAGCGGAATGGCGTTGTGCGTGGTTCCCATGGAAGGCCCGAACTCGGTCGCAAGTTTGTTGTGAGTGGTGCGCTCATATTCCGGGACCAGTTTCAGGTAGGCGGCCGTAAAAGCCCCGGAAGTCACCACCTTGATCTCGGCCGCGTGTACCGTTGCAGCGGCGAGGAAAACGCAGGCGCAGGCCAGAACATTGGCCCTGACAAGACCCGTATGGAGAGTGATTTTCATGGAGCTGCCTGTATCATTATGGTGCAAATGGTCCAATGTTCGGGCCGCCGAGCGGAGCCCTGCTGGCGTGTAGAATATCTGCATGCCGCGCCGCATCGTTCTGCTGCTCATCTCCACGCTGGCTTATGCTGGCGTTACCCGCGTCGAGATCACTCAGAGCATGACCTTGCCATTGTGAACTATGAAGAGATCATCGGTAAAGTCTATTTTGCGGTCGATCCCAAGCTCCCGCACAACCGGATCACCGTCGACCTCGACCGCGCTCCCCGCAATGCCCAGGGGCTGGTCGAATTTTCATCCGATCTCTACGTGCTGAAGCCGAAGGATCCCGCCAAGAGCAACGGTACCGCCCTGCTCGAGATTTCCAATCGCGGTGGCAAGGGATTATTCGGCATGTTCGACCTTGCGGGGGCATCGGGGCCTCCCCGCACCGCAGCCGATCTGGGCGATCCTCTGCTGTTCCAATCCGGTTACACGCTGGTGTGGGTTGGCTGGGGGTTCGATGTTCCCGACAGCACGAATATGAAGCTCTACGCGCCCGTGATCCGCGGCATCACCGGGCCGGTGCGGGCTGAAATCATGGTCGATCGCCGCGCCACGACCGCTTCCCTCGCCGATCGCAAACAAATCCCCTACTCCGTCGCCGACCAGGACTCCGCGACGCTCACCGTACGCAATCACGCCACCAGTCCGGCTACCGCGATCTAGCCCCGATTATGTTAGCTTGAGAGTTGGAATGCGACTCTCCTCGGCGTTGAGAATCGGGTTGCCGATGGTTTTGGTCCTGGCGGGCGCGCTATGCGTGCGCGGCCAAGAACCACCGAGTCAGGAAGCGGCCGGCAAAGACGCGCTCGCCAACGAATCAAAGGGGTTGCCGCCCAGAGCGGCCCCAACCGACTACCAGGCGCATGCGCAAGCGGGCGCGATAAAGATCGGCGCCGAGTTTGTAGGGCACGCCGTTCCGACGCCCGACGCGACCTATACGACCGAAGATTTTGTGATGGTGGAGACCGGCCTGTTCGGCCCTGCGGAAGGGCGAGCTGTCCTGTCCATCGGAGATTTCTCGCTCCGAATCAATGGTAAAAAAGCCGCCTTGCCCAGCCTGCCCTACGGGCTCTCGTTCGCATCGCTCAAAGATCCTCAATGGGAGCCGCCATCCAAGCCCAAATCGGAAAAGCCCACGCTCGACGCAGGCGGCGGACAACCAGATGACTCGTTCCACCCTATTGTCCGTATGCCCATCGAGTTAAAGCGCACCATGCAACAACGGGTGCAGCGGGCCTCCATGCCACAAGGAGACCGCCCCCTGCCGCAAGCCGGACTGCTTTTCTTTGAGTATCGCGGCAAGACCGATAACATTCGCTCCCTTGAGTTGATTTATAGCGGGCCCGCGGGAAAAGCGACGCTGGCGCTCCAGCCCTAGCCCATCCTTGAATTGAAGCGCGTCTCGTCCACCGCGCGCAACCTAAATTCGCGCACCGTTCTTAAGAATCGACGCGCGCGTGATCTGGGCAATCGCCGGCGTCCCGCACTGCCGCATGGTCAGCGTGAGCTCGGCGCGCAGGATGTCGAGTACTCGCTCCACACCCTCTTGGCCAAAGGCTGAAAGGCCGTAGATATAGGCCCGGCCGAGGCCTACGGCGCGCGCCCCAATCGCGAGTGCCTTGTAAATATCCGAGCCCCGGCGGAATCCGCCGTCGACCAAAACCGGAAATTGCGGCCCCACCGTATCGATGACCTCCGGAAGAATATCGATGGTGCCGCGGCCGGTTTCCGTGGCCCGGCCTCCATGGTTCGAGATCACCACGGCATCCACTCCGTGCTCCCGCGCAAGCCGGGCGTCCTCGGCGATATCAATCCCCTTCAGCACCAGTTTCATCTTCGTCAGCTTCTTCAGCCGGTCCACGTAGGTCCAGTTGGCTTCCGGCGGATTCATGGCGCCGGAGAGGCCATCAAGCATGGGCTTGCCCGCCATGTTTGAGGGATTGGCTCCGGCTGTCGGAGAGGTGGCGTGACACGATAGGCAATCGCGGGTATCCTGGCGAGTGAAGCGCGAGGCTGTCTCCGTATTGCGGCCGCCCAGAAGGTCGATGGTCCAGACCAGCACCGGGCACCCCGCCGCCTCTACTCGCTTCACCAGCTTCTCGGTCTCGTTCCACGAGGGGGGCATATAGAGCTGGTACCAGGGTGGCGTGCCCAACGCCTTGGCCACCTCTTCCACCGCAGTGGAGGTGGTGGTCGACAGCATCTGCATGGTCTTCTTGGCTCTGGCCGCACGGGCCGTCGCTAGTTCGCCTTGGGGATGAAACGCTTTTTGGCTGCCTACAGCGCTGATATAGAACGGCATATCCCACGGGACGCCCAGCACTTCGGTCTTCAGATCCACCGTCGAGACGTCCACCAGACGTCGTGCGCGCAACTGGTAATGGTGGAAAGCTTCGCGGTTCATCTGCAAGGTCCGATCATCATCCACGCCGGTGGCCATATAGCCCCAATGCGCTGGTGGGAGCGCCTTGCGTGCCAAAGGCTCGAAATCCATCACGTCCAGGGCATCTTTGGGAGAAGCAGGTGCAATATAACTGGGTGTATAGGGGCCGGTCGGATTCTGGGCCAAGGCTTGGGCCGCCAGCGGGCTGGCAGCCAGGAAACGGAGAAATTCGCGGCGCGCGGACAGATGATGGCTCATGGCTACGAAATTATACTACGGCGCTCGGCGGATGCGCCAAAAATGAAGCGCCAAAAATGAAGCGGATCGCGCTGGAGAATTATCGCCTACGCCCGGTCAGCCGCAGCAAGCTAAGGAACAGGTTGATGAAATCGAGATACAACGTCAGGGCGCCGTAGATTGCAGTCTTGCGTCCCACGTCGGTGCCCGCGTTGCCGGCAGCGTTCATCGTTTTGATCCGCTGTGTATCGTAGGCAGTCAGTCCCGCGAAAACAATGATGCCGACAATCGAGAACACGAAACTCGCACCCGCGCCCATGATGGAGGGGAAGATCATGGAGAGCACGGCGAAACCAACTATTCCAAACAGCCCCATCATGCAGAAGGAGCCCACTGGGCCGAGGTCGCGCTTGGTTACCAGACCGAACCCGCTAAGGCCGGCGAAGCCGAACGCCGTTACGCCGAATGTTTGGGCGATGCTGGACCCTGTGTAAGCCAGAAAAATGCTGGAAAGAGTCAGTCCGGTTAATGCCGCGTACACAAAATAGATCAGCGTTGCCGTCAGGCTATTGATCCGGTTGATCAGGCCCGACAAGGCCACCACGGCCCCAAGTTGCGCGATGATCAATCCCCAGAAGAGCAGCCGATTGCCGAAGATCATCCGCACCAGATCGGGATTTCCCGCGACATTCCACGCCACCCCGCCGGTAAGGCACAGGCCACCCGCCATCCAGCCGTAAACCTGGCTCATGAAACGGGCGTTCTCTGCTGCGATGGATGTATTCCGGAACGCCCCATTGCCCAGCGCCGGGTTGCCTGTCGCTGAATTGCTTAATGACTGGTTCCCGAAAGGTCCTTGTTCCATGCCCCAACTGTAGGCCGTGGATGAACTGCTGTCAATAGCAGGCGGGGGTTAGGAGATCGCGGGATTTGAAACTGCACCCCTGTAGTTGGTCACGTCACGGAACCAACAGGTTGGTGCTTACACTAACGGGAACGTGCAACACGCGATGCTGTGGTCCGGCACCGCCGCGAGCGCCGTTGATCGAACCCCGGCGGGTATTCAAGTTCCTCCGCGGATGGCATGTCAGGCAGCCGGCAGGTTGGATATGGGTTCTCGATCGAGGACCTGGTCGGCGCCAACTTCAGCAACGCGAATCTCGCAGGCGCCAACCTGACCGGCACGAATCTATCCAATACCAATTTGAAAAGCGCAAACCTGCTTAATACTAATTTCACCAATGCCAATCTGACCAATGCCGATTTGAAGGTTTGCCAACACGGCCGGGGCTATCTTCACTGGACGGGCACGACTGGTTGCCTCGGCTGTCCATAACCCATACGACGCGGACGCGCGACGCTGCCGATTCGCCTTGCGCATGTGGCCTGAGAGTCGAGTTAGACTTCGGATTTTTCCTTCGCCTGTATATTGAGGTGCCTTCGCACCACGGTTAAATCGTATAAGGCGGGCGCTAAGAACCGCGCAGCGTAACAATTTCAGCACCGAAGCCTGCCGCCGCCAAAAGGCCAAAAGGCGACATGCACATCTTGCCTCAAGGGTTCGGTCCGCCTGTGGCCGAACTGGAGCCGTCCTGACCATACAAGGTCAATTCTGCCTACTGCCTCCCCGTCCGCAAGCGCGGATAGACCCAAGTTTGGGCTGGCATCGTCTTTGTAATCTGACTGTTGCTTTCCACTCAGCTCCCCGTGACGTTGGCACGGCAATTGCGCTGAATCCAAGTAGGAGTAGTTAAGTTAATGCACCGTATCGAGGCGGCCTTGCTGGATAAGGTCCGTTAAGGAAGGATATTCTCTATGACTGAGACAGAGCAAAAGAAATGTGCCCACCCTGCTTGCAGATGCACCGTACCAGAGGACAAAAAATACTGTAGCCAGCGTTGCCAGGACGCGAAGGGATCGGTTGAGATCTCGTGTGGTTGCGCCCACCCGGGCTGCTCTCTGTAA